>Ga0306921_10005519_pt1 | contig 13128 bp, 11 predicted proteins | sample sta12Cox44000080_FD_203760 | JGI IMG/M metagenome (GOLD analysis project Ga0306921, IMG submission 203760) | Lab enrichment of tropical soil microbial communities from Luquillo Experimental Forest, Puerto Rico - statoxic.12C.oxic.44.000.080 (v2)... | ecosystem: Environmental > Terrestrial >... | reverse complement strand
TCCGAGCGCATAGCCGAATTCCCACGGTTCGTTCGCGAGGTTCTTCACGAACAGGGTGTTCTCGGTAAAGTTCCAACCTTTGTAGTTCTTCGAAAGGATGAGTTTGAGCTCCAGTTCGTGGTTCTGTTCCTTGCGCGCGATCGCGTTCGGCACCGCGTAATCCGCTTCCACGTCGTGTCCTTCCACCTCCTTCAGGATCTTGTCGGCGTCATTGACGTTTTCGTATTCGATGTAGATGACCGGATTTATGAAATGTTCGTTCTTGAGCGGCCGGAATCGGTTCTCCCAGCGAAAACCCGTGAACAGCGTCCCTTCGCCACCCCAGGTGGTTTGCGCATCCAGGTAGAACTCGGTGGTCCACCAGGCCGTTGCGCCATATTCGAATTCGGTCCAGAAGCTGTGGAAACCGGGTGCCGACCGCTGGGTTCCAAAAGTCGAGAAATACTCGACCTCGAGGCTTCCCGGTTCCTCGAGGTTGGAATCGTAAGCGACGATGTAGGGGTTTTCCTGGGCCTGCGTCGCACGGGGAGTGAGTCCAAACGCCGCAAGAAAGAGAAGCAAGAACCGGAATGGGCCGCAAATGACAGAAAAAGACGGCGTTGTCGGAATGAACATGACCATATAAGACTAACTTAGTCCGGTTTCAGTTGCAAGTGATTTGCATCACACACGTTCTGTCCCCTCGCCGCTTCCCCCTCCGCCACCCTCCGGTTCTTTTCCCTATCCTTCGGAGTACGTTACGTCTTCACCTGCCTGGCGGCCTCGAACGCTTCCTCAAAGGGGTTCCGTTGCCGCCGATCGGATCGGGAGCAACCTTCCCGTTGTAAAATAGCTACGCTCGGAACCCATGCAGGACCTGATCCAACTCGCCATCCCGGCCTTCATCGCGCTCATGGTGCTCGAAGCCATCGTTGGCTCCATCCTGAAGCGCGAAATCTACGAACTGAAAGATGCCGCGGCCAGCGTCACCATGGGCCTCGGCAGCATCGCTGCGGATTTGCTCGGCAAGGTCGTGCAGTTCTCCGTCCTCACCTGGCTCGCGCGCTTCGCCATCTTTCACATCGGGTACGAGTGGTGGGCGTGGGTTTTGCTCTTCTTCGGCGACGAGTTCAGCTATTACTGGTTCCATCGAGTGAGCCACGAGTGCCGCCTCTTCTGGGCCTCGCACGTGGTGCATCATTCCTCGCAGCGTTATAACCTTTCGACCGCATTGCGTCAGACCTGGACCGGCGGATTCATGAGCTTCCTGTTCTGGCTGTGGCTGCCCATCGTAGGCTTCGCTCCGGTGATGATCCTGACCATGAAAGCGGTCAGCTTGCTTTATCAATTCTGGATTCACACCGAACTGGTTCGCTCGCTCGGCCCCTTGGAAGCGGTCTTCAACACGCCTTCGCACCATCGCGTACATCACGGTTCGAATCCACGTTACATCGATCGCAATCATGGTGGCACGCTGATCGTTTGGGACAAGCTCTTCGGCACCTTTGAACCCGAAAACCCCGCCGATCCCGTTTGCTTCGGGCTTACCAGGAACATTCACAGCTATAATCCCGTGCGCATTGCCTTCCACGAATGGCTCGACCTGTTCCGCGACGCCCGGCGGGCTCCCGGCTGGCGCAACAAATTCCTCTACGTTTTCGGGAATCCCGGCTGGCGTCATGAAGCAACAGCCAGAGTGCCGGGTGAGTCTTCGAGCCCTGCGGCCCTTTCTTCCTAGCCATCGGTTTCGATCCCGCTAGCCTGCGCCCCTCTCGACGTTTCCCCGTCCGTGCGCATCAAAAGCCTGAATCGCCGATCTTCTACCGGAGGGAAAGCATGTACAAGGACGCCATTGTTCTCGCCCTGCTCGACGAAGGCTACCGGAAGAAAACCTGGCACGGCCCCAATTTGCGACAGTCCCTGAAAGGCGTTTCCGCCAAACAAGCGGCTTGGCGCCCCGGCCCCGGCCGCCACAACATCTGGGAAGTCGCGCTTCATGCGGCTTACTGGAAATATGCGGTGCGACGCCGGCTGGAGGGCGGCAAGCGCGGCGGGTTTATTCTAAAAGGCAGCAATTTTTTCACCCGCCCGGAAAAGGGGAATGCTACGGAGGCCGCCTGGCGCGCGGACCTCGAAATTCTCGAACGCGAGCACCGCGCCATGCTCGAATCGATTCGCAAGGTTCTGAAATCTGCAACCGCCGGGAAGCACCTCTCGATGATCTACGGTGTCGCGCTTCACGACGTCTACCATGCCGGCCAAATCCGCCTGCTCCGCCGCCTCCAGGAGCGTTGAGGGCGCAAGCGGCGGCGACTAGCGAACTCGCCGAAGGGACCGCAATACGACGCTCACATCCTCCGCATCCTGGAACAAGCGGATCGCGGCGACACCGGCTGCTCCCGCACTCGCGCACTCCGCTGCGTTTTCGACGGTAATTCCGCCGATCGCCAGCACCGGCAGGCTCACGCTTTCGCACACTTCACGGAGTTTGCGGGTTCCTTGCGGCAATCCGTAGCCGAGCTTGGAGGGTGTCGCAAACACCGGCCCGAAAATCGCATAGTCTGCGCCATTCCCTTCCGACTCTTTGACCGCTGCGACCGAGTGCGCCGACACTCCGACCAAAAAATCCCTGGTACTTCGGTGCGCAGCGCAAAAACGCTTGGCCTCGGCGATCTCGAAGCTCGCCTCGCCGAGATGCACGCCATCCGCTCCCGCGGCAATCGCCACATCCAGCCGGTCGTTCAGGAGAATCCGGCAGCGTCTCGCGGTTCGCCTTTTGGCCTCCTCGACCAACCCGGCGAGCACCCGCCCCTCCAAATCTTTCTCCCGAATCTGGATCCAGTCCACCGCGGCCCTCCCGAGGTTCTCGATTTTCTCCAACAGCACGCGGAGTTGCGCTTCCGGCGTTCCGGGAAACGCTTGGCGATCGGTGACATAGCACAGCTTCATTTCAAGTGTTGGAGTGCGAAGGAGGGACCTGCACGGGCGCGGGTGGGCGCGAGTTGAACAACCCGAAGGCCACAAAAATATCCAGCACGCCGATGCCGCTCACGATGCCCCGTAGCGACGGATGCAGCACGATGCGGATCAGCGATGGGTAATGAAACAGAAAATAATTGTTTTCCCAGAACGAGGACCACGGCAGGTACAAAAGCAGCGCTCCCATCTCAAACAACAAAACCACCGTTAACGCGCGCAGAATCCGTATCATTTATGTTGGAGCGGCCCCTGGGCTGTCTGTGGCCTGACCGTCAGCGCGCCGGTTTCTGTAGCGAGGCAATTCTCTCTGCCACGTCGCGATAGTCGATGTTCACCGCGTAGACCTGGGAAAAACTCTTTAGTGCTGCTTCCAGATCACCGGCTGACTCTTGCGCCACTCCCAAATCATACCGCAACGCCAGTTTACTTTCCGAATCGATCCCCGGAGTGTTCAACGCGCGTTCGTACCAGATCGCCGCGATATCCGGCTGGCCCTTCTCCATGAACGCCAACCCTAACAGGGTACTGCACTGCATGGCGTAGCGGAATGCCTTGCCGCGGTCGTTCGCTTTGGCCACTTTCTGGAATTCGCCGATGGCTTCCTCCAGCAATCCCATTTCCCGGAAGGCGATACCCAGGTTGTAATGGGTCTCGAGGTCCTCGTCTTCCGCGCCCATCTCCCCCAACTCAGCGCGGAATTCATCAAACACTTCCTTGAGCGGCGCGTTCTCCGGCGCTCCGTCCTCGTTCTTGACCGGCTCCGCGACAGGCTCTGCTGTCGTTTTCGTTTCCGCGGGCTTTTCGGCTACCGAAAGCGTGGGCGTAAACTCATCCAAGCCCAGCTCATCGATTTCCTTCGCCAGGTCGGACAAAAACCGGTCGGACGAAAACATGTTGCCATTCGCGGGCCCACTGGCCTCGACCGCAGGCTCCGGCCCTTTCGCCGGAGGAACCTGCGACATCATCTCGTGCGGCGGCACCACCACTTCCGGCTCAAGCACCAGTTCGAATTCGCGGTCCAGCTCGAACTCCGGTTCCGGAGCCTGGCCTTCTGGCAGCGCCGGCTGAGTCTCTTCGAGAGCCGGTTCGTGCGCTTGCGAGGCGATCTCCGCGTGCTCGGGGGTGGGCAGCGCCGTGGGCTCCTCGTCGGGAAGGAGCGCCTCGGGCGGAGGGATCTCCTGCCGAGCGGTTTCACCGTGGGCAGCCGCCGTGGAGGCCTCCGGGTGAATCTCTTCCTGCCGAACGTCCCGCGTTTCGGCGTCCACTTCGTCCACTGGCACCTTGAATTCCGCATGGCCGGTGTCTTCGAAATTCGGCACCAACTCATCCGGGCGCACTTCTTCGACCGGAGCAGCTGCAGCGGGTTCCTCGTCGACGATCAGGTCCGCCATCGAAATCTCTTCTTCTTCCGGTTCCGGCTTTCCCGTGGGAGCTTTCGTTTCCGGCTTCTCACCCTTGCTCTCCGGTTCTCTGGTTTCCTCGAGCAGGGAAGCCCATTCCGAGGAGAGGTGGGCGCTTTTCGCTTCCGCCGCAGTCGTCGCCGCCGGCGCAGCCGGGGTCTCCGATTCGTCCGCGATGGCGATTTCCGGCACCTCCGCCGCTTCGGCGACCCGCGCTTCCTCCACCGGCGTCGCTTCCGCAATAACCGCTGCGACCTGCCCTTCTTCGACCGGTACCGTCTCGACCGGTTGCGGCAGCGCCGCTGCCACGGCAGCCGCGATTTCATCGTCGCTTAATCCCGCGGCGCGTTGGAACCGCCGACGCAATTCGCCAAATCGTTCGCCGCTTCGCGCGTCGCCCCGGTCACCGTGAATTCGCTCCAGCTGCGCGGCCAGTTCCGCAGTACGGCGGTCATCGCCCGCCCCCAACACAAAGTCCAACAGTTTTTCGAGAGTCGGGGTGTGCGTGGGCGCACGCCGCAAAATCGCTTCCAGCAGCCCGATGGCCTTCTGGGTCAGCCCGTAGCTGGCGAACAGGTCCACATCCGTGAGCGATTGGGCGATGAATTTCTGTGTTTCTTCGTCGAGTTGCGGTTCGGCGTTTGGCGCCGCGGGGCTTTCCTCGAGCACCACCGCCAGTTCCGCGACCTCCGGCCGCACCTTCGGTGCCGGCGCTTTCGGCAGCTCCGTCTGCAGATCCTCGGTCACGACCACGACGTCCGCCGGCGGCGAGGGCGCTTCCTCGACCGCTCCGAGGCGTCGTAGCACGTCATTCAGTTTGCGCTTCGCCGGATCACTTTCCGGCTCCCGGTCGACCAGCTGCTGGAAAATGTCCCTGGCCCGTTCGAGTTTTCCGGATGCCACCAAGGCATCCCCGAGGGTGGCCAGCGCGTCCGGCAAACGGAACGAATCACTGGTCCGGCCGAACGTATCCACCAGCCATTCGAGCGGCTCCAGCCTTCCCGGCAGCCGTTCCGCCAGTTCATGCAAAAGCTTCGCGGCGCCGTCGTGTTCTCCGGCGTCGACCATCGGGATGCGGATCCGCGAGAGCATGCTCATGGCGCGTTCCGCCTGGCCGCCCTGGAGCAACGCTTCCGTCACCTTCTGCGTGGCCCCAAAATTCTTTTCGTCCTGGGAGAAGATGCGCAACGCCAATCCCGTGGCTTCGTCCCACTTGGCGTTCTTCAAATACAGGTCCAGCAGCAGTTCCGCCGGTTCGCCGCCTTTCTCGAGGTCCGGCACCTTTTCGAGAATCCGCGAGGCTTGCGCAACGTTCCCGGCCGTCGAGAAGGCTCGCGCCTTCACAATCAACGCATCGAGGCTCTGCGAATCAATTTGCAGCGCCTTGTCGGCGAGTTTCTCGCATTCCGCCTGGTCACCCCGGGCCAGCGCCCGCTGCGCCGCCGCCACATAGGTTTCCAGCGCTTCGCCCTTTTGCCCCATGGCTTGGTACAGGTCCGCCAGGCGAATCTGGATGCGCAGGTTGTCCGGTTCGGCCGAGAGCAATTTCTTCAGCAGCGCCACCGCTTCGGGCTGCTTATTGTTCTTCAGGTGCAGCTCCGCGAGTTGCAGGAACAGCGGCCGCGCCTCGCTCATCACGCCTTGTTGAACGTACAGGTCGGCGAGTTTCTCGAGGGGACGAATCTCTTCCGGCGCTAACTTTGCGATGCGCTTGTAAACTGCAATGGCCTTGGTCAGGAATCCGTCGCTGACAAACAGCTGCGCGAGTCGTTCGAAATAATCGATGGCCTGGATGGTTTCGCCCTGGCGAATATACAATTCGCCGATGGTCATCAAGGTGACCTGATCGCGCGGTTCGTATTTCAGAATCTGCTGGTATTCGGCGATGGCTTGCGCCACCTTGCCCTGGTTCAGCAGCTTCTGTGCGGCTTCGACAAACTTGCTCTTGTTATAAGCCATGCGCTAAGGGCGACAGTTTCCCCTCGAAAGCCGTCGCGACTTTCTCCTCGTTCCGTCCAACCGGCGGGACCTCCGCCACCTATCCTTTTTCACGCTACGCCCGGGGTGCCGACCCGTCAACGAAAGCGGGCACCCATGTGAACAGGCAGTTATCCCCGTAGCAGATACGAAACCTCACAGCGAAGAAATGGCGAATCGGCTATCCCCCCTCCGAGGCCGCCAGGTCGCTCTATTTTCCGCCGCCGGTCTCGAGTAAGATCTGACCTCATCTAGGCTGGGAGGTCCCCATGCGCGCTGATCGCGTTGAACTCTCTTGGGACACCTCGAAATCCACTTGGCTGCTGCGGATTCAGGCGGGTGAAGAAGCTATCCGGCGTCACTGCAAGATGCCCAGAGAAGCGGACGAGCAAGCCTTGCGCTCCGCCGCCCGGCAGACCCTTCAGGACGAAGGTTACGATCCCGAGGTCCGAGAAATCAGCATTCGCCGTTAGTGGCCCCGCTCGTGCCTTCCTGACCTTTGCGTCCGATGGCCCGCCGCAGGGCGTTCGATCGCGCGGAAGCATGCTCTTCGATGTCCACGGCGAGGCCCTCGACCACGGTCACAAGTTGTCGTGCCGTTGCCAGAATGCCGGAAGTCGCCGGGTTCCTGTGTTGTTCCGGGTTTGCGGCAAACCAGTTCGCGAATTCCGTCTCCAAGCCGCCCAACGGGCCCCGCAGATCGGGCGTTTCCGTCACCGTTCCGCTCTCCACCCCTGCCGCCAGGTTTTCCAGCGTCTGGCCGGCGCTCCGGCAAAAGGTTCGCCGCGCCTCTACCAGCGACAGCGTCAGCGGATGCGTCATGGTTTGATACTCAAGCCCGCGGCCAAGGCTCAGTTCCAGCAGATAGGCCGTCCGGGCTTCCGTTGCCCAGCGAAGAATGCTGTCCCGCTCTGCGAGATCTGCCTGCCGCTCGGCCCCAAATTCAAACTTCACCGAATCGGCGTTGGTGTGGGTGCTCGAAAATCCGCTGTTGATGGTTTCCCGCAGCATGGCGATTTGCGGCCCGTCCGGATGGTCTTCTCCGACCACCCTCACGAATCTGCCCATGTTGCGCAAGGTGGCCGCAAATTCCCGCCGCATCTCCCCCGCGGCGGTGACCGGCCAAAGCCGGTCAAACACCAGTCCCATCACCACGATGCTGAGCAGCACCCCAACAAATCGGTCGCGTGGCGGCTCGAGCGAAGTCGGTTCGGCAAAATCCTGCAGCACGGTCAGAAAGAAAGCCAGCGCGGTTTGCAATCCGAAATAACTGATGCGCGGGCTCGAGGTCGCAAACCATGCCGAGAAGATTGTCCCTGCCGCGATCACCAGGCTGATCCACGCAATGGAGTCAATATTCGGCAGAATGAACACCAGCGAGGCAATGCCCAGCGCGCCGCCGAAAAACGCCCCGGCAATGCGGTTGAGTTGTTTCTGCCTCGCCGCTCCGATGGTCGAGAGCGCGGTAAGGAAACAGGTGAGCACCGCTGTCGAAATGCCGGGCCAGTCCACGGCGGAATAGACCACGTAGCAGATCGTCGCCGCCAGCGCGCCTTTGATGGCAAAGCGAAGGTGATCGGGATTCGCAAGCGCATCGTTTACCCATATGCGGTTCGCCTTGGGCTGGTCGGGGATGGTGGAACCCGCCATGAGCGGCGCGGCTGCGGGCTGAAACGCCAGACAGAAGAGCTGCAACATTTGCTCCAGCACCGGCAAAACCGGAATCCCCGCCGACGCTTCGCGCGCAGATGGCAGCGGCAGCGGCTCGATGCGTTGGCGTGTCGTCAAGCGCAACCGGATGCGCCCCAGTTCGACCGCCAAAGCCCGCAATCGTTGGCGATCCTTCTCGCTGGGAGCCGCGGTCACCGCTCCGAGCGTGGCGGTGATATCTACCAAACGGCCGGTCAAGGCGATGGCGGTGCTCAGTTCCGTGTAGTACGTCAGCGAGTGAGAATGATTCCTGGTGATAACCTGCATTCCCCGCCGCAGCCGCCCGGTTCCGACCACCGCCAGCAAGGCGAGTTCTTCCGACGCCCGCCGTTTCGCCGTTGCGTCGCGATCCTCCGATAGACTCAGAAACACGCCTTCCACCGCGCGAATCCGACGATCCAGGTCTCGCAGCAGTTGCTCCACCGGGCCGCCCCGTACGAACACCAGTTCGACGCAGCACGCAATCATCAGGCCCGTGCTGATGCCCAGCAGAATCCATAGACACCCCTCGAGCTGCGTTTTCGGCGAAGAGCGGCCATCCCACACGTTACTTGCGGCATAGAACCCAACAATCAGATTCGGCGCCAGCACCGGATTCACCAGAATGCGGATCAGACAAAACAGCCCTAAGTAGCCGAGCGCGAGGAAAAAGAAATGAAGGAATTGCGAGTCCGCAAACGTCAGCGCCCCGATCAACACGGTTGCGACGCCAATGACCGTGGCGATTATGGCCGCCAGGGTGGTGCGTATGGTGTCCGCCGGCGTGTCCCGCGAAACCAGAAACACCGAGATCACCGCATACACCTCGTAGGGGATGCGGAAGGTTTCCATCACAATGAACGTCAACACCGTTGCGATGGTGATACGCGCGATCTTCCCGGCGCGCCCGGGATAAAAGTCAAGTTCATCCCGCAGAAATGCGGGAAACCACTCTGACCAGGTTCGCCTTTGCGGAACGCTTTGCGCGGCGGTAGCCATCCGGGACCTTACCAGCGGGAAAAGAAGCGGTCCCCGCGCACGGTAATCGTCGCGGATTCCCCAATGCGCAGCAGATCCGGCACATTGGATTCGACTCGCACACGAACGGGAAATCGCGACGCCAGGTGCACCCAATTCAGGGTGCGCTCGATATTCGGCAACGCTCCCGTGGCGTTGGCCGTGGAACCCTCGGGAACCACGCCGAAACCCACGCTATCGACCTTCCCCTCGATCCGCGCCGTGGGCTTCGACATTACGTAAACGTCCGCTGGCATTCCCGGCCGGATATGGTTCAGCTGCGATTCGCGATAATTTCCGATGACCCACCAGGTTCGCACGTCGATGAGCGTAAAAATCTGTTGGCCAATGTGTGCGTAAGCACCCTCCGAAATGGTCAGACTGGTCACCCGGGCATCAAACGGAGCCACCACCCGGCAACGGTCCAGCCGATATTGCGCATCCCGCACCGCCGCTGCCATGGCCCCTCGTTGCGCGGTTAGGGGGTCGATGGTCGTAACGTTATGTACGGACTCGTCCAAATTCGCCCCGCTCTGCCGCAATCCCGCTTGCGACTGATTTTTCTGCGCCAGCGCGGCTTGCCATTGGGCCCGAGCGAGCTCCAGTTGCGCGCGCGCTTGCCGCAGCGCTTCGGCCGCCGTCCTATCGGCCGTTCGCGCGCGGTCCACTTCGTCCACGGTGACAAATTGCTTTTCCAGCAACGGTTCCACGCGATGCAGGATGTCGGACGCCAGATGGCTCTCGGCTTCGGCTCTCGCCACGCCGGCTTCCGCATGACCGACGTTGGCTTGCGCCGCGGTCACCGAGGCCTCCGCATTCGAAACATTGGCCTCCGAGGTCGAGACGCCGGCCTCGGCCGCCGACACCGCGCTTTTCTGCGCGGAAATGGTGCGTTCGAGATCGATGATGCGCTTCTCGAGCGTGGCCTGCTCGGATTTGGCATGTTCGAGCGCGTATTCGTACGGCCGCGCATCGATCTCGAACAGTACGTCTCCCTGTTTGACCAGCTGATTGTCGCGCACGTACAACTTCATGATCGGACCGTCCACCTCCGGAGCCATGCCGATCAGATTGGCGTACACCGTGGCATCGTCTGTGCGGGGATTGACGTTCGTCTGCCACAGCACCGCCAGGCCGGCGAGCACCGCCCCTGCGACAATGGCGATCCCCATCCGCCGCCCGATTTGTTTTCGCCTTTGCAATTCCTCTTCAACGTTCATGGCCTGCTACCTGAAAAAGATCAACCACGTTACAAACGCCACTAAAGCCGCAAGCGACGGATACACCAGCACCGGCGGGCCAATCTCGGTCTCAAACTTCATGTGCATGAAGATTTCCCGCGCTACCGCCGCGACGATGATTCCGGCCACGGCGCAAAAAATCCATACCGGAAAGAACGACCCGAGGATGTCGAACGTCGGCGCCCTCTGGCAACCGCCGGCAGCAACGACGGCGGCCATTAACCATAAACCTTTCTGACCAATTTTCATGGGTTTGGTGGCCGGCCTCCCGCCTTCAGCAAGTCTCCCGTTTGAAACGCCAGATCCGCCACGTCGGTCAGCAGCGTGGCTTTCGCCTCGACCAACGCGGAGCGCGCCTCGGCCAGCGTCCGCTGCGAGGAGGTCACGTCCAGAAAATTCTTCACCCCATACCGGTACGCTTCGAGCACCGCATCGTAGGATTGACTGGCCGCCTCCTGAAACGCCTTGGCGGCGTCCAGTTGCCGCAAGGCAATCTGGACGTTGGAGTACGCCGTCCACACCGCCACCTGGGCTTGCTCTTCGAGCGAGGCCAGCTGCGCTTTCGATTCGTTTTCTTGCGCGCGCGCCTGATCCAGCCGCCGGTTGCGCTCCAGCCCGTCGAAGATCGTCCACTTGAGCCGCAGTTCGGCTAACCACGTGGCGTCGTTCGCATACGTCGTCGGGTTGGCGGTCTGCGTTCCTCGCAGCCATTCGTGCCCGGCGTACCCGTCGAAGGAAAGCGTCGGATAGAAATTCGCTCGCGCTTGCCGGGTATCGGCCGCGGCGGCGTTGACGCTGGCCATTTGTGCCAGCAAGTCCGGTCGTTGTTGCAAAGCGCGCTCTATGGCGCTTTCCACCGATTCGCGCAACTCCTCGATGGTCGCGGCCTTTGAAAGGTCTTCCACCAGTAATGTTTCGGTCGGCGGGACATTCACAGCACCGGCGAGACGCGCTTGCGCCACCCGTGCGACCCCGCGCGCCCGTTCCAACTCGTACTGCGCTTGCGCCGTGGCCGACCGCGCTTCCAACGCATCCGGCAGAGTCGCTAGCCCATTCCTCAGCCGCGCTTCCACGGCTTCTTGCACCGTTTGCGCGTTCTCGAGCGAAGCCTCCTCGGCTTCCACTTCTCCCTTGGCGCCGAGCAACTGGTAGTATGCCGCGGTCACCTCAAAGATGACCTGCTGGTGCACGTCGTTAAACGCAAAATTCGACGCAAAGCTGCGAAATTTCGCGGCATCGATGTTTTCCTTGCGCCGGCCGAAATCAAACACGTTGTAGTACAACGAAAGCAAGGGCGAAACACTCGCTACGTCTTGCCCGACGAACTCCGGACCCACCAGGATCTGCGCGTTGCTCGTTCCTCCCACCACTTCGCTCGTCAGAAATGGGTACAATGCGGCGCGGGCAATGCCCAATTGCGCGGCAAGCTGTTTGGCATGATTCCAGGCGATCTGCGTGCTTGGATTTCGTCGCTCTCCGAGATCCACCAGCTCGCTGAGCGAATAGGTCTTGTGGAAATCGACGGTGGCGAGGTTGGCGTAGGTACTGGTTCGACCGAGCTGTTTCTCCAATCGCGTCTGCTCCCCGCTATGCCACGGCGCGTGAGGGTCGCTTGGCGCTTGCTGCGCGAAGCCCGGGGCGCCAAAAGCACACAGCAGGAAGCCGCAATGAGAAACAATTCGGACCAATAATCTCAATTGCAAAGTCTTCCCTCGGAACCTTGAGTCGCGGTGCGAAAGGATAGCATTCCTTTTCGCCCATCATCCAGCGGGACACTTCGGCAACGGGATTGGGTCGGATGGACAGATCTAGCGTGTTAGGGCGGCCGGGCCTTGCTCTCCGGAGGACTCTTTCAGTTCAGGGAAGCCGGGTTCTCGGCCTGCAATTCTTCGCGCCACTGGCGGTTCGGTCCGCTCCTTCGGCGCATCCTACGGCCCAACATTTTGCGCAGTTGGCCATGCGCGCGGAAAAGCCTCAATCGCACCGCAATCGTCGAAATCCCCAGCCGCTCCGCGGTTTCCTTTGTGGACAGCTCCCGCAGGTTGCGGAACAAGCAAACGATGCGGAGTTCCGCTGGCAATTGGGCGATGGCCTCTCCGGCGATGCGCAGTTGTTCTTCGCGCGTGTACGAGCTTTCGGGGTCCTCTCCCCACCCCGTCCCGCGATGCGCCAGGGTCTCCGCCCCGCGTTCGAAATCGTCCAGCGCTACGGACCGGCTGGCCTTTTTTCGGCGCAGGAAATCGATTGCGCAATTTGCCGTGATGCGCATCAGCCAAGCGCGGAATTCGCCGATTTCAATCTTTGTGCCGTCGAACTGATCGATTTTGGTGAACGCTTTCAGCAGGGACTCCTGGCAGACATCTTCGGCGTCTTCGAGGCTTCGCGTCATGCGGCGAGCCAAGCGCTGCAAGTTGGGCGTGTGCGGCGTTACCAGGCTAGCAAACGCGTCCGGATCCCCGCGCCGTGCGGCCGCCAGTGAAATCTCGATTCCGCGGAACTGCGCCTCCGGTGGCAGGGTGCTGGTGCACATGCCTTGAAAGGTCGCATGCCGGTTGCCAACCGACAGCAGGCTGTAACGCTCTGAAATTAAAGGGGAAAAATTCCGCCCAGGCAATAATCGCCTGGCACACTGACCGCTTCTGGGACAACCCGTGGCAAGACCGGACAGTGGGTTCCGGGGCCCAGGTCACCGAGTCAGCTTCAGCTGGAAGCCCCGGGGGAAGGCTTCGGAGTGCCGAGGTCATACTCGTTCGCCGATACCGATCGCATTCTTCGCTGATACCCGATTACCGAGCCCGGCCAGAGTGTGGTGTTTTCTCCCGTTTGCGTGTCCTGATACCAACTGC
>Ga0306921_10005516_pt1 | contig 13136 bp, 14 predicted proteins | sample sta12Cox44000080_FD_203760 | JGI IMG/M metagenome (GOLD analysis project Ga0306921, IMG submission 203760) | Lab enrichment of tropical soil microbial communities from Luquillo Experimental Forest, Puerto Rico - statoxic.12C.oxic.44.000.080 (v2)... | ecosystem: Environmental > Terrestrial >... | reverse complement strand
TCCGTCGCGGTAAGACCGCGACACCTCCCCATCAGAATGGGGAGGGTTGGTCGGAGCGACTCACCAAAAGTGCGGTATCAAGCGATACCGCACTCTTTGTTTGTACTCGGCATAGCCCGGCAACTCCTGCACCAGGAACTTCTCTTCGTCGAAGATCCGCAGGATCAGGGCGGGGCCCATCACAAGAAGGGCCAGCACGCCCCACCATGAGCCGAGTGCGATCGGCATGCCGAGCAGCATCACCAGCATCGATGAATACATGGGGTGGCGCACGAGGGCGTATGGCCCGGTCGAGATCACCCGCTGGTCCGGCGCCCGTTCGATGGTGGCCGCGGTGAAGCTGTTTTCACGAAAGACGAAGTAGGTTCCGAGCCACCCCAGCGCCATCAGCACGTTGCCCACGATGACGATTGCCGCCGGCATGTGCGACCAATCCAGGCGCTCGTCGAACGCGGGAACGACAACCAGCCCGATGAATCCCACACAGGCGATCAGCATGATCAGCTGCTGGGCGGGCCGTTTCTCCGCCCATGGGCCGCCGCGCATGCGGCGTGCGAGAAGAGCGGGATCCTTGCGCACCAGATAGAGCGAGATGCCGAGTGAAGCGCCGAAATAGACCGCGAGAAACAGCCAAGCCTGCCACCAGTCGACGGTGCCGGCGCCGCCGAACAGCAGCACCGCCATGACGGCGAAGAGGGCCAGGAGCCCGATGACGGCTTGCCGGGTCAGGCGTCTTCCTCCTTGCTCTTATGATAATGCCGCCGGGCCTTGGCGCGGTTGCCGCAGGCCGACATCGAGCACCAGCGCCGCTTGCCGGCGCGGCTGTCGTCGAGGAACAGCCAGCCGCATTCGGGATTGGCGCAGCGGCGCACCCGGTCGAGCCGCGGACCCGTCAGAAGGTCGCCCGCCGACCACAGGACGGGCGCCAGCAGGGTCAGCGCCGTACCCGACTTCGCCTCGACGTCCCAGTCATAACCGTCGCGGCCGCGCTTGAGCGTGGTGCGCGCCGGCGCCCGCGCGAGAGCCTGGTTCAGCGCCTCGAGGTCGCGCGGCGCGGCAGGCTTGCCGTCGGCTTGGGCGTTGAACAGCCGATAGATCGTCTCGCGCAGTCCCACCGCTGCCTCGAACTCACGCGCCGTCGGCGGCTTGGCGGCCTTGGCCCAGGCGGCGAGATCGCCGGGTGCATTCAGCGTTTCCGTCGGCGTCGCCTGGCCCCGGTAGTAACGGGTGTTGGCGAAGTCCAAGCAAAGGTCGGCTCGGCTCATGGTCCACAGATGATAACCGGTTGACCGGTTGACAAGGTCGGTTTTCTTTCTTAACCATATAACCAGTTATCTAGTTATAGAGGAGGAAAACATGTTTGACCACGTCTCCATCGGCGTCAGCGATCTCAAGCGCGCCGGCAGATTCTATGACGCCGTGCTGAAGCCGCTCGACGTCACCCGGCTTTCGGACGGCGAGGGCGCGCTGGGCTATGGCGAGAAGGCGCCGGGCTTGTGGATCCTGGCGGTCAAGAGCCCGGTGAGGGCCGACCTAGAGTCCGGTCTGCATTTCTGCTTCGAGGCCAAGAGCCGGGCGGCGGTCGATGCCTTCCATGCCGCGGCGCTCAAGGCCGGCGGCAAGGACAATGGCCAGCCGGGCGCGCGCAAGGACTACGGTCCGAACTATTACGGCGCCTTCATCATCGATCCCGACGGCTATCGCATCGAGGCCCATTGCGGGAAGTGATGGGCGGCCCGCCATGACGATCAACCCCCTCGACAATCCGATCTGGCATGCGCTCGAGGGGCCGCACGGCCGGCACGCGCTCGGTCGCGGTCTGGCGCGGCACTATCCGCGCGACATCGCGCCGTTCTCGGCCATCGCCGAGGCCAGCCCGGCCGCTTATTCCGATCTCGCTGACGATCTGCCGGCGGGTACCGAGGCGCGCCTGTTGCGGCCGCAGGTCGAGCCGCTGCCGAAGGGATGGGAGGAGATCAGGCACTTCACGCTGCTGCAGATGGTGGCGCAGCGGCCACCAGAGGAAGGGGAGCTGTCGGCGGCGGTGCTCAGCCAAGGCGACGCACCGGCCATGATGGACCTGGTTGCCGCAACCGAACCCGGACCGTTCGCCCGGCGCACGCCGTTGCTCGGGAGCTATCTCGGCATCCGCGACGGTCACCGCCTGATGGCCATGGCCGGCGAGCGAATGCGCGTGCCGGGCCATGTCGAGCTCAGCGCCATCTGCGTGCATCCCGAGGCGCGCGGCAAGGGATACGCGGCGGCGCTCACGCAAGAGCTGATGCGGCGCGCCTTCGCCCAGGGCGAACGGCCGTTCCTGCATGTCCGGCCGGATAACGGGCCGGCCATCGCCCTGTACCGCCGCCTCGGCTTCGAGACGCGTCGCGAGTTGGTGATGATGTGGCGACGACCGACCTAGGCGCCGTCCACGGCTCGCGCGTCGTCTGGACGGCCTTCGTCGTCGCCGCGTTCGGCTTTGGCGTCGGATTCTACGGCCCGGGCATCTACCTGGTCGCGCTGCATCGTTCGCACGGCTGGCCGATCGCCACGATCTCGCTCGCGATCACTGCGCATTTTCTGGCGGGTGCGCTGCTCATCACCGTCTTGCCCGACGTCTATCGCCGCTTCGGCGCCGCGGCGACCACCGTGAGCGGCGCCGCTCTTGCGGCAGCCGGCGCCATTGCCTGGACCAATGCGCAAGAGCTGTGGCAGCTCGTGCCGGCCTTGCTGCTGAGCGGGGCGGGGTGGTCGGCGATGAGCGGGGCAGCGCTCAATCTCATCGTCGCGCCCTGGTTCGAGCATGACCGGGCGCGGGCGATCAGCACGGCGTTCAACGGGGCGAGCATCGGCGGCCTGCTGTTCGCACCGCTGTGGACGGTGTTGATCGCTCGCGCCGGTCTGCAAGCGGCCGGGGCGATGGTGGCTCTTGCAACCGTCACTATCGTCTGTCCGCTGGCGTGGGTTGTTCTGAGGCGGGCACCTCCGGCGACCGCGTCGAAGGGCGTGCCGCCCATGACGCGCCGCGCCTTGCTCGGCCAGCCGGGCTTCATGACGCTGTCGGCGGCCTTCGCGCTCGGAATGTTCGTGCAGATCGGCCTGTTTGCGCATCTGATCGCCAGGCTCGAACCGGCCTTTGGCTCCACGATCGCGGCGTTCGCGATCAGTCTCGCCACGCTCTGCGCCGTGTTGGGACGCAGCCTGATGGGTCGCCTGTTGGGTGGGCACGATCGCCGGCTTGCAATGGCGGCAAACTTCCTGGTGCAGGCCGTCGGCACGCTGCTGCTGGCGTTCGGCGACGGAATGGCGCCGCTGGCAGTGGGCTGTGTGCTGTTCGGCTTGGGGGTGGGCAATCTCACGTCGCTACCGCCGCTGATCGCGCAGCGCGAATTCCGGCCGGCCGACGTCGGCACCGTGGTGGCCCTCGTCACGGCGATCAACCAGGCGGTGTTCGCTTTCGCTCCGGCCATCTTCGGCGGATTGCGCGATGCCACCGGCGCCTATCCCGAGGTGTTTCTCGCCGGCGCGGTGCTTCAGGCCATCGCCGCGGGCATTATCGTCGTGGGCCGCCGCTTTTCCTGAGTCGATTCAACGCAGCGGGTTGGCTGACGCTCGGCTTCCGCGCGAACTTCTAATGACCAAAATAGGTGAGCGGAGCCATCCCGTAGTATAATCGGCGCCTCGAGCCGAACCTTGGGAGCGTTGCGTATGCCCATCGGCGAAAATTTGCCGAGCCCTCGCGTTGATACTAGCGCTAGAGGGACCCCCGGTATTTTCCCATTATTTTATTCGGCAAGTCCAAGATTTTGGGCCTGTTCAAGCGCCGGTGATTTCCTTCAGCAGTCCGAAGAACGCGCGCTTACGCCTGGACGAGATGGTCCAGTCGACCGGCAGCGATTGGAAGCCGTCCTCGAAGCGCTCGCGGCTCATGCGGTAGTCGAAGTAGCCCCAGCTCGCGCCGGCCTCGACGGCCGCGACGAAATGGTTGTCGGGCTTGTCGAACTCGAAGTGGTCGTCCTCGTTGTAGACGATCGGCTGGCCGCGATAGCCCTTACCGGCACGCCAGCGCGCGACTTGCAGGCGGATGCCGTGCGGGCTCGGCTGGAAATGCCCGTCGGGTCCGTGGACGCGATTGCCGTGCGGCAGCAGGAAGTCGGCGGCGGCGAGCGTCGCGGCGGGTGGCGCGTCGATGCCGATCAGGCTGGTACTGACCAGGAGCTTGCCGGCGCCGCGCTTCTGCGCCAGCTCGATCAGCTCGTGGCAGCGCTCGGCGGCGATGATGGCATGCGCCCACACATTCTCGAGGTCGACCTCGTTGCCGATCTCGATCAGCACGTTGGTCGCCTTCTTCTCGACCAGCCAGTCGACAGTGTTGATGACGGCGGCCTTCACTGCCGCCTCGTCTTTGAACGTGCCGCTTTGCTTGCCGTAGAACAGGCCGACCACCACGACCATGCCCAGCCGATCGCAGGCCTTGATGACGCTATCGAGGCGCGCCGCCCAGGCCGCCTTGATCGTGCCGTCGGCCGTGAAGCCGCAGATCTTCCACGGCTGGTTCCACGAATAGCCCTGCGGGCTGCCGCCCGAAAGGTTGAGGCACACCGCGAGCAGGCCGTGCGCGCGATAGGCGGGCAGGGCAGCGATGAACTCTCGCGTGCTGCGCTCGGCGTCCCACGGGCCGTCGGCATAGTCCCAGGCGCCGCGTGTAGAAGGGTTCTCGTCGTCGGCGATGGCATTGGCCATGCGGCTGTTGAACAGCCGGCCGTCGATGCGGTGGCCACGCCAACTGCGACCGGGATAGGTCGACGTGCCGTCGATGAGAAACCGGTCGTCGGCAATGGTGACAATGGTCATCGATCAGATTCCGAGCTTCTTCTCCATGAACACACTCAACGGATCGGGGCCGTAGCCGCCGAACGGACCGCGCTCGCGATATCCGTGTCGCCGATACAGCGCAAGCGCCTCGACGCTCTTAACGCCGGTCTCGAGCATGATCTGGTGGAGCCCGAGCGATCGGGCCTGCTTCTCGATCAGTTCCAGAAGCGCCCGGGCAACGCCGCGTCCCCGCGATGCCGGATCCACGAACATCCGCTTCAGTTCGGCACTGCCATTGTTCTGGTTTATCACCATCGCGCCGCAGCCGACGACGCGCGAGTCCCATCGAGCGACGAAGAACCGGACGTTGCGCGCGGCCAGCGCGTCGCTATCGACAAGATGGTTGCTTTCGGGCGGATAGAGCGAAGCGGCATGCTCATCCGACTGCCGCAGCAGGTGCTCTATCTCACGCTGAGCCGGGTTCTCCTGGGCGAGCGACAACATATCCGGCGGTCAGAAGCCGACCGCCGCGCCGTCGCGCCGGCTCTCCGATGCGCCAAGATAGGGGCCGCCCTCGGGGAAGCGCCAGATGATCTGGCTCGAGCCGAAATCGAAGCTCGGCCACTTGGTGCGCGTGAGCTTGTGGCCGCGCGCTTCCAGCCCGTTGGCCGTGTCGGCCGGCGTGTGCTCTTCGAGCCAGATCGTCTTGTCGAGTTCGTGCACGCGCCAGCGCGGGCCGTCGATGGCGGCCTGCGGGTTCTGGCCGTGGTCGACGATGCGCGAGAACACCTGCATGTGGCCTTGCGGCTGCATGGCGCCGCCCATCAGGCCGAAGGTCGCGACCGGCTGGCCATCCTTGGTGATGAAGGCGGGGATGATGGTGTGGAATGGCCGCTTCCTGGGGCCGACCTCGTTGGGATGGCCCTTGGTGGTGACGAAGCCGGTGGCGCGGTTCTGCAACGCAATGCCGGTGCCTGGCACGACGATGCCCGAGCCGAAACCGGTGTAGTTCGATTGGATCAGCGACACCATCATGCCCGAGGCGTCGGCGGTGCCGAGATAGATCGTGCCGCCGTCCTTCGGCACGCCCGGGCCGAAATCCTGCGCCTTCCGGGGATCGATCAGCTTGGCGCGGCTCTTGAGGTACGCCTTGTCGAGCAGCTGCTTGGGCGTCACGTCCATGAAGCGCGGATCGGCGACGTAGCGCCAGATGTCGGCGAAGGCGAGCTTCATCGCCTCGATCCGAAGATGCGCCACCTCCGCGCCGTCGCAATCGTGGCCGGCGATGTCGAAGTTCTCGAGGATGCCGAGCGCCATGCAGGCGGCGATACCCTGGCCGGACGGCGGGATCTCGTGCAGCGTCGTGCCGCGATAGCTGATCCCGATCGGATCGACCCAGTCGGCCTGGTGCTCCTCGAGATCGTTGCGGCGCAGCGTTCCGCCGGTCGCCTTGGCGTGGCTGTCCATCGCCTCGGCAAGCTCGCCGCGATAGAACGCTTCGCCCTTGGTCTCGGCGATCTTGGCCAGTGTCTTGGCGTGATCGGGGAACTTCCGGAGTTCCCCCGCCTTCGGCGCGCGGCCGTCGGGCAGGAAATATCTCACCCAGTCCTGCTGGCCGCGCAGCCGGTCGATGGCGCGGTCCCATTGGCGCGACACCATGTAGGAGACGCGATAACCGTCGGCTGCGTATTTGATCGCCGGCTCGAACAGATCGGCGAACGGCAGCTTGCCGTAGCGGCCGTGCAGGGCGACCCAGAGCGACACCGCGCCGGGCACGCTGACGCTACCCCAGCCGGTGCTCGGCATCTTGTCCTGGCCCTTGTATTGGTCGGGCGTCATCAGCGCCGGCGAATGTCCCGAGGCGTTCAGCCCGACGAGCTTTTCGCCGTCCCACAGGATGCAGAAGGCGTCGGCGCCGATGCCGTTATTGGTCGGCTCGACGACGGTGATGGCGATGGCGCTGGCGATCGCGGCATCGACCGCATTGCCACCCTTGGCCAGCATGCGCAGGCCGGCGGTGGCGGCGAGATGCTGCGAGGAGGCGACGACGTTGGAGGCGAAGATCGGCAGCTTCTTGGCGCTGTAGGGAAAATCGTAGGAGAAAGACGGCACCCCAAATCCTTTCGTTCTTCTTATGCTGTCGACGCCGCCAGCGCCTCGATGCGAGCCACGAAGCGCGGCGACTGCAGGAATAAGCGGTTCTCCGCCTCGCCCTTGCCGAACAGACGGGAGAGATCGAACAGGCCCGAGCCCGCGATCTCGCCCATGCGCCCGCCGAGCTTCACGCGCTCGCCGAGCCGGAAGGTTTTTAGCGCCGCAATGGCTTGCTCGGAAAGGCCCGGCGGCGGCTGTTCGCGGGATCGTGTGGAGAAGAGGTCGGCAAGCATGCTTGCCGCGCTGCCCGTCATCGCCAGTTTCCAGTCGTTGAACGCGTAGAGCGAAATTTGCGGGCCCACTTCGACGGTAATGGCGACAGTCTCGGCATTGCCTTCAATGGCTTTCAGCGTGCCGCACCAGTCGGAGAACGCCCCGACCTTGTCGGCCACGGCGACGCTCTGCTTGGCCGCCTCCTCGATGCGCAGCGGATTGTTCGAGGCGAGCGCCGGCTTGGCCAGCGCCTGCAGGGCATCGAGGAAGCCCTTCTGCTTGGCGTTGCGCTCGTAGCAGGGCGTGTCCCAGCAGCCGCCGAGAGCGAGGCCCGCGCCACCGACCAGGAACGCGCGACGCCCCGCCATGCGCTACGCCGCCTTTGCCTGGGCTTTGGCGCGCTCCTCTTCCTTCAGTTCCTTCTTGGAGAGCTTGCCGACCGGGGTCTTGGGCAGCTCGGCACGGATCTCGAGCGCCACCGGCATCTCGTGCTTGCCGATCTTGCCGTCGAGATGCTTCTTCAGCTCGTCGAAGGTCAGGTGCTGGCCGGGCTTCAGCTTGGCGAACACCTTGGGGGCTTCCTGGCGGTAGGGGTCGGGAATGCCGATCACGATGCATTCGTCGACCGCGGGATGCTCGTACACCGCCTCCTCGATCATGCGCGGATAGACGTTGTAGCCCGACGAGATGATCAGGTCCTTGGAGCGATCGACCAGATAGAGCCAGCCGTCGGCGTCCATGTAACCCATATCGCCGGTGCGCAGGCCCTTCCAGTTCGACGCCGGATGGCTGAACAGCACCTTGTCGGTCTCGTCCGGCTTCTTCCAGTAGCCCTTCATGACCTGCGGGCCGATGATGCAGACCTCGCCGACATGCTCCTTGCCGGCGGGCAGCACCTTGTCGCCCTGCTCCATATCGCGGATCTCGATGACCGTGCCCGGCATCGGCACGCCGCACGAGCCGACGCGCCGCGTTCTCTTGTCGATCGGGCAGATCGCGCCGGTCGGCGAAGTCTCGGTGAGGCCGTAGCCCTCGATCAAGGTGGCGCCGGTCAGCTTCTCGAAGGCCTGCTGCACCTCGACCGGCAAGGGCGCGCCGCCCGACATGCAGATCTTGAGCGACTTGAGGTCGAGGCCCTGCGCCTTGGGATGCTTGTTGATCGCGGTGTAGAGCGTCGGCACGCCGGGCAGGAAGGTCGGCCGCTTGGTGGCGAGGTCCTTCACGATCATGTCGATGTCGGGCCGCGGATAGAGCAGCAGCTGATTGCCGTTGCGCACCGCGCCCAGCATGATTCCCGACAAGGCATAGATGTGGAACAGCGGCAACACGCACACGACCTTCTCGCTGCCTGGTGTCGTCACGGGCGTCGTCCAGGCCTGGCCTTGCGCCATCGCCGAGACGACGCAGCCGTGCGTCAGCATCGCCGCCTTGGGCAGGCCGGTGGTGCCGCCGGTATATTGCAGCAGTGCCACCTCGTCCCACAGATCGGCGGGCGCCGGATAGCTCTTGTACTTGCCGTCGTTGGCCAGTAGGTCCTTGAACGACATGTGCCAGTCGTCGTGCGGCCAGACCGACAGCTCCTTCTTCTTGGCGATCGGGTAGAGCCAGTTCTTGGGCCACGGCAGGTAGTCGGCGATCGAGCCGACGATCAGCTTCTTGAGCCGCGTCTTGCCGCGCATCGCCGCCATCTTCGGGTACAGCGCGGCGATGTCGAGTGTGACCAGGATGTCGGTCTCGCTATCGCCGATCTTGAACTCGAGCTCGCGCGCGGCGTCGAGCGGGCTGTAGTTCACCACGCGGCCGCCCGCCTTCAGGATGCCGAAGAAAGCGATCAGATAATGCGGCGTGTTGGGAAGATAGAGTCCGACATTGACGCCCGGTCCGACGCCCAGCTTCTGGAAGCCGGCGGCGGCCTGGTCAGACGCCATCTTGTAGTCGGCGAAGCTCATCATCTTGTCGAGGAAATCGGTGAAGGGCCGCGCGGCGTACTGCGCGCAGCTCTCTTCGAAGATCTGGTGGATCGTCTTCTTGGGAACATCGAGTTCCCATTTCACGCCCGGCGGGTAGCTCGCTTCCCACGGATGGTGCGCCATTGTTTGTTCCTCCCTGAGGGACTATGGCACACGATAGGCGTAGCTGTAGACCGTCTCGAACCCGAGATCCTTGTAGAGCGGCAGGGCGGCGAGGTTGGTCGCCACCACCTGCAGATAGGCATTGCGCGCACCGTGCATGCGGCCCCAGGCGCCGATGCTCTGCGCCAGCCGCCGCGCCAGGCCGCGCCGCCGCGCCGTCGGCGCCACCAGCACGTCGAACAGCCCGACATGATCGCCATCGACCACGCCGAGCGCGAAGCCGAGCGGCGCGCCATCCTCCTCGACCGACGCGAAGCCGACCGGTGCGGCGATGGTGTGCAGCATGCGCGCCATGGTCTCGCGATGCTGGGACGCCACCGGGCTCAGGCCGGCGAAGCCGGCCAGCCAGTCGGCCGGCGGCACGGCGGCGATGCGTACGGCGGGATCGGCCGTGAATCGCTCGTCGAGGCGGGCCCGCTGGACCAGGCTTTCGTCGATCCGCCGGTAGCCGCGGCCGGCCAGCGCGGCGTCGGCCTCGGCCGGGGCGAGCGGGGTCAGCCGCCAGATCGGCGGAAGGCCGCGCTCGCGGTAAGGCCGCTCGAGCTCGGCCATGACATCGGGGCTGAACCGGGCCCCGACCTCTATCGCATTGATTGAATTGGCTCTTTTGGTGTAGCCGCCGGCGAAGCGGCGGATCCAGCCGGAATGGCTCTGGCTTTCCAGAGCGGGCCAGGCCTGGAACGCCCGAAGCTCAAGATCGCGGATTTCTGCCGGTGACATTCGTTACAAGGCGTGCTAGGAATTGAATCAATAAAAACAGACAGTTATTTTACTAACTGCAAGTCATGCATGAACAGGATCGACATCCCCTCCGTCGACGTTCGTGTTCGCTGGCAGCCGCCCCTTCGTTGTTCCTCCCACACGATCGGATACCGGCTGCCGGCATTCCTTCTGCTCGCGCTGGTAGCATTCCACCTCACAGGCTGCGGTAGCTCGGGCGGCGGCAGTCTGGGCTATGCCGACCGGCCGCCGACCAATCGTACCGCGTTGGTCGCCTGGCAGGAATGGACACGCTTTGGCCGCTCGACGGTCGTCTATGGCGGCCATGCCAACGGCTACAGCAATCGCAGCGGCGTCGACGAGCGCAGCGAACCCTTGAGCAGCCGGGTCGGCAGCTATTGGGCAAGCTGCGGCCATCCGGAGTGGAATGGCCGCACCTCGGGCCGGCCCTGGTCGGGCGCGTTCGTGTCGTGGGTGATGACGCAGTCGGGCGTCAGCCATTCGGCTTTCCCGCCGGCCGGGCGGCACGGCCAATATCTCGCCGCGCTCTACGACCATCAGCGCAGCGCGCGCAGTCCCGCCTTCGCCCTTCATGCGCCCAACGAATATTCGCCCAAGCCCGGCGACCTGGTGTGCACCGGCACGGCCGGCCCGACCTGGCGCTACGCCGATTCGCGCACGGCACGGCGGCGCATCGACAACACGGCAAGCCATTGCGATGTCGTGACCGACGTGCGCGGCGGCTTCGTCCATGCCGTCGGCGGCAACGTCAAGAACAGCGTCACCATGAGCCTCTATCCGGTCGACGGCCGCGGCCACCTCGCCAGCACGCCGGGCAAGATCTGGATGATGGTGGTCGAGAACCGGGTGAACTGATCAACGACGCACGGCCAGCGCGGCTGTGGCGCCGACGGCCGCGACGGCAAGCAGCGGCAACGGCGCTGTCGACCAGCCCGCCCACTCGACCCAAAGGGCCAGCATCGGCGGGCCAGCGAGCGAACCCAAGCTGCCGGCCTGCGCCAGCAGGCCGTTGATCGGTCCAATGGCGCGCGCGTCGGGGGCGACGAGCGGCACCGAGGCGAAGGCCGCCGCGGCCACCAGCCCACCCAACGCAAACGATGCCGCGAAACCCGCGATGGCGAGGGCAGGCCCCGCCGCGATGTCGAAAGCAAGCGCTGCGACCACCGTGGAAGCACCGAGGCCGATCGCGGCCAGCCGTCGGGGAGCGAGGCCTCGCCGCATCATCCAGCCGGCGGCGAGGCTGCCGGCGATGCCGAAGGCCGTGGCGATGGCGACGGCGCGGCCGGCCGTGCCCGCCTCCAGCCCGCGGCTCTCCACCAGGTAAGCCGGCAGGATGCCGGCAAGGGCGAGGAAGAGCAGCGCGAAGCAGAAGAACGTCACGGCCAGCGGCAGGGAGGCGCGCAGCGATTGCGCCGACAGGCGGAGCGGCGGAAGCGCGGCGGCGCGCGTGCGCGGCAGGGCGATGGCGACGGCGACCAGGGCGGCCGTCAGCAGCGCCGCGTCGACGGCGAAAATGCGTCGCCAGCTCGTGCCTTCAACGAAGCTCGCCGTGGCGATGCCGGCGGCGGCGATGCCGACCGGCACGAAAGTGCTCCACAGCGAGAGCGTCATGGGGTGATGCCGCGGCTCCGATGTCGTGGCCATCAGCGACGGTCCGGCAACGACGACCAGAAGGTAGCCCGCGCCCGCCAGCCCGCGCGCGGCGAGGAGCGTGCCGGAGTCGCGCGAGACGGTGCAAAGAGCGGCGGCGCCGGCCATGATCGCCAGGCCGAGGCCAAGGGCGCGCGCATGGCCGATCTTCTCGCACCACCCGCCGGCGAGCAGGCCGAACACGGCGCCAACCAGAGTGACGATCGAGACCGACGTGCCGGCGGCGGCGAGCGACATGCCGAGGTCGCGCTGCAGCGCCGGCACGAGCGGCGGCACGATGCCGAGCTGCGCCGCCGCCAGAACGCCGATGCCGTAGAGAAGGAAGATTCGCGTCCACGACGTCGTCATGCGCACGACACTAGGAACGCAAGGCCTCGCGGCCCACGAATAAGATATTCAGGCGTGCGGGTTCGATGTCACGAGGCGCGCCAGCGTGCCGTCGCTGAGCTGCAGGCGTTCCCAGACGAGCACGCCGGCCTCGATTGGCACGACCGGATCGCCGTTCGGTCCCGTCCAGAAGCTGAGCTGCACCGCGCCGTCGTCATACCAGCCAAGCTCGCCCAGCCGGCTCTCGGCCGAGCGGATCTCGTCGGTGGCGAAGCGCCAGAGCGAGGTGCCGCGCAGGTCGGCGAGATCGGCCTTCCATTCGGCCAGGCGCGACGGCGAGGCGGCCAGCAGCCGGTGCGACAGGTCGCAGACCAGGAGGACGGGCAGGGCCGAACTCTCGACCAGCCGGCGCAGCCCGGCATCGCCCGCCGAATCGAGCGGTGCCGCAAGCAGGCGCGAGAGCCGCTGCCGCGCCGCCTCGGGGATGCGGTGATAGCCGCGCTCCCAGCGCGACAGGGTCGCTTGCGTGACGTCCAAAAGTTCGGCGGCGTGGCTCTGCTTGATGCCACGCAGGCGACGCCAGCGGCGAAGCGCCCGGCCGAACTCGTTCATGCGGCCTTGCCCTGCATGAATGCCGCCGTGCGCTCGGCGATCATGATGGTGGGCGCGTTGGTGTTGCCGCCGATCAGGGTAGGCATCACCGAGGCGTCGACCACGCGCAGTCCCTCGAGGCCGCGCACGCGGCACTGGTTGTCGACCACCGCCATCGGGTCGTTGTCCGGCCCCATCTTGCAGGTGCCGACCGGGTGATAGATCGTCTCGCAGTGGGCGCGCACCCACTGCTCGATCTCGGCGTCGGTCTTGACCGCGGCGCCGGGCTGGAACTCGTCGGCGCGGTAGGGATCGAGCCCGGCCTGGGCGAAGATCTCGCGACCCATCTTCACGCCCTTGATCAGCGTGTCGAGATCCTTGCGTTCGGCAAGGTAGTTCGCGTCGATCAGCGGATGCTCCTTGGGATCGCTGCTCTTCAGGCGGATCGTGCCGGTGCTTTCCGGCCGCAGCGTGCAGACATGCAGGCTGTAGCCGTCCTTCTTCATCTTGGTGCGG
>Ga0306921_10005513_pt1 | contig 13138 bp, 6 predicted proteins | sample sta12Cox44000080_FD_203760 | JGI IMG/M metagenome (GOLD analysis project Ga0306921, IMG submission 203760) | Lab enrichment of tropical soil microbial communities from Luquillo Experimental Forest, Puerto Rico - statoxic.12C.oxic.44.000.080 (v2)... | ecosystem: Environmental > Terrestrial > Soil... | reverse complement strand
ATCGGCAGCACTAGATGAGACCTTGGCGCAAGATACGAAAATGTAAACTCCGGCATTGTCGGTATAGGAATAAGTCGAAAACGTGCTCGTGAGCGTATCGCTAACCGTGACCGTATTACCGCTACTACCGGTGTAGAAACCTCCTCCAACGCAAACAAGGTTGCCGCTCGTGACGTTAATCGGAAAGGCGATAGCGAGTGTATCAACGCTACCGCTGGAATCGGAATGTGTTTTCTGCCCTACGACTTCGGCAATTGCGCCGAACGCCGAGTTTGCAAGCGCAAACCAAGCGATCAGGGCTAGAAGAAGTCTCATTAAGATTGTTGCTCCATCATAACGCCAATTACCCGAGCATTGCCGTTGTCGTCGGTGCCACCACTATTGGTAATCGTGAAACGCCAGAAGAGAGTAGCTCCAGCCGAGCACGTTCCATTGGGAGTTACCGCCGCCGTTGTACCGGTGTAATTGTTTTGAGCCGTCGTCATGACGATATCGACAGTCTGCGTCGAACCCCAAGTCGAGTTGACTGCGGTGCCATTATTGCGGCATTGCGCCTTAAAAGTTCCGGAAAAGTGCTGACTGCTCGAATCGACATCGTTGACGGTCAATTGTAACTTCACGGTGTTCAAAGCCGCCACCATTGTAATTGGCAATGTCACTTGGCCATCGATTGTGGCGCTTGTGTTATGCGAGCAAATGATGACGTATTGCGTTGGGCCAGAGTTGATCGTCACCTTTGAGGGATCGGCACACAGTGAGCCATCGGCGGTAAGCGAGCCAGCATCCCAGGACACGCGTACGGGAGTCCAGATCGCATTGCCCGTTCCCCCCGCCAGAGCGTCACGCAGTGTCTTATTGGTTCCGGTGTTAGTTGAGCTATCGGTCCATGTGCCAGTACCCGCCGTGCCACCGTCGACTAGCGTGATGACGCCACCCGAGACAGCAAATTTGGCAATATGCGTATCGGTAATCGTGCCACCGCCAGCAGTAGCGATGCCGACTGTGCCAGTAGAATTGGGCCATGTGGCTGTCTTGGCTCCGGTTACCGCCGATACATCGTGCGTGAGTTTATTGGTGCCAATGTTGCCGATTGATAAGCCACCAGCTGCATTGACAACACCGGCAGATTCGCTCAGATTGCTAGACGTTGTGGCCGATGTTGCACCAGTAGCGAGTAAGAAGTTTCCGGTCGTTAGCCCAGAGAGACCGCTGGCAGAAGATGTACCGCAGACCCAGCCGTTGGTCAGATCGTAGTTCATGTGCTGGCCACCGCTATCGAGACAAGAGAGAAGTGGGCGCACCTGCATTGTGCCTGCGCCAGTGAATGTCGGAATCGATTGCGAGACTCCGGTCAGGCCCGAGAGTGCAGTCAGATTGCTGTTGAGGGGCTGTACTTCAGAACTAAAAGCGAATATGCCGGTTGTTTGAATAGAGCCGTTGAAATAACCACCCTTGAAACGGTTGGTGGTCAGATCGTAAGCCATGCTGCCGCTTGCTGTCGGTGCTGCGCCCGTGGCACTGGGCGGCGTGAACGAAGTAGCCAGTGCCATATTCTGATCGCCCGTCGTATAGATATTAGCTTGGTTATTTTTGACCGCTAATGAGCCAAGTGAAATCGTTGGATTACCAGATACGCCATTGCCGTTGGTGATCGTGAACTCGTTAGCAACGCCGCCAGTTAGCGTGCGACCGGCATAGACGCCAGGGCCGGTGCGAGCCATCATGCCGCTCGTAGAGAAATCGCTGTCGCCCAAAAGCCGCGTCGAAGAGTTGGGGCCGGACCATGTGCGCGTGGTTGCTGTCGTGAATCCAGATAGGTCAAGCTTTAACTGCTTGGTTGTATCCGTGGCGTCTTGGAGCGTGAAGTTGGAAGCCTTCAGAGTCGCAATGTTGGTATTGTCCAGAGTCTTGCTTGAAAGTGTCTGGGTGCCTGTTAGCGTTACTACGGTGCTGTCGATAGAGAGCGTAGTCGTTGCCAGCGACAATCCAGTGCCAACTGTTATTTCCTGAACCGCGCCGGTAGCAGCCGTAGTGCGTCCGAGGAGTCTCGCCGTGGACATGGTAAGGCTGCTCGTCGTGATCGCTCCGGCTGGCACATAATCGGTTCCCGATGTAGCTACGGCAAAACCGCTGCCGGTGCCCTTGAGCATCCCGTTGAGTGTCGTCGTAACACCGATCACACCGCTCGTCGTGACAGGGCTGTTCGATACCGTGAAGCCTGTCGGCATCGTGAGGCCGATCGACGTGACTGAGCCGCCACCTCCACCGCCGCCAGGGCAAGCCTGGAAAGATGGATCGACGCCTGTGCCATTGGAGATGAAGCACTGGCCGCTGGTGCCTGGTCCTGCGGTATTCGGAAGATTGGTTCCGCTTCCGATCAGCACGGAGTGGTTCACAAACGGCGCGAGCGAAAGAGTGACAACGCCACTCACCCCACCGCCAGCCAAGCCGGGGCCAGCGGTTACTCCTGTGATCGTTCCGCTGCCACCGCCACCGCCAGTGCCGTTATATTGAATCCAGGTGTTCGCGGGATCGCCAGGACGAGGAGTAGCGCCGGTCCACTGGTATTCATTGCCGTAGGTGCGAGTCGGGCTATTCTCCAGCTGGAGACAAACAATCCGGTAGGCCGTAGGACCGAAGATCGTTCCGCAATCGTTAACGGAGAAGTAACCCCGCGCCGTTTCCTGAGCGGAAGTAATTTTATTACCAGCCAGGAGTAATAAGATTAGCGCCAGACTGCCAAGTAGTTTTTTCATACGAGCACTCTCGGCTGAACGTAAACTCGAAACTTCGATGCGTTGAGAGTTACCGATCCTCCGGTGTTGTTCGCCAGGTTCACGGTGACAACCCCTGGAGCACTGATCGTATAAGTTGCGTTCACGCCCTGGAGCGAATCGCCGTAGCTCCCAATCACGGTGTATCCAGGCATCGCGTTGGCCACAGAGATCGTGAACGATGATTGCCCGCCATTGGCGATTGACGCTGGCGTATAGCTGAAGTCGCCATAGAGCGGAGTGATTTCCGCTACGAGCCGGTCTTTGAAATCCTTATCCACGCGGAGAAAGTCTTTCAGGAATTGATAGATTGCCTTCGTCCAGGCTTTCATCGAGTCCCACGAAGTAACGTCTGCCAGCTGCGGGATGGTGAGCGGTTCTTGCTTCTGCATTTACGGCTGATGCGTCTTTCCAAATAGAAGTGCTGATACCGTTCCGGCTGCCACTGTGCTCGATAGTGATTGCGCGAACGTGCCGTAGGGCATGGGTTGTCCTGAGTCGCTGCCGGTATCTTGAGCGTTCACGTTATTGGCCGCAGCCGAAACGAGATATCTTCCGCGCACACAGGCGCTATTCACATTGACCACGCTCACGAGTCCCGCGCTTTTGAATCGCCCGACTTCATCGATGTAAAGAAAATCCAGAGCGATCAGGATCGGCAGGCGTGTCGCCGCGCCTGGAACCAAAGCAACTGCATTATCGAAAGCTGTGCTCGGTACAACTAGTGATCCCGCTGCGATATTGATTCCGCATTTATTCTGAAGCATCAGATTAGCTTCAGGCGTGGAAGTCAGCTCTGGTCCGAACTGCACTTCGGTGATGGGATTGGAGAGCAGCACTCCGGCATCCATCGTCACATTGACGACGGTATTCGGAGCGACATAAGCCGTTCCGGTTACAGTGCCATAGAAAGCGCCACCGCCCTGAATGACTTTCACCCGCCGCCCGACGTAGAGATTGAACCGCTGCGGAATCTCATTGGTCACGAACTGTGCAGTTGACTGATAGTTGAAAACGATCGGCGATCCCGGCTGCGAGGAACTGAGCATCCCGAGCCAACGCTCCCAACTCTTGTTAATCGATTCGCCGCGTACTTCAGACTTGATGCGCCGCAGCTCGCCATCGAGGTCGCCTGGCTGTCCGTCCGACATGAGGGTCGAATTGGTCGGCTGGTTGGTGTCGTTCGTGTCGGCATCCGGCTGCCAGTTAGCAAGCTTGTCTGTTACGGGATTTGGAGGCATCGCTTACCTTTCTACAGGCTGCGCCAGCTCGCGCGTGGTCACTCTTCGCGGCAATTTTCCGCTCGTCTGGTAACGGTAATTGATGATCTGGTTTGCTTCCCTTGCCGCCATCGAATCGTAAGCACTGATCCTTGCCCTGATTGCCTCATACACTGGCGCTCCGGGCTTCAACTGGTCAGGCGGGGTACGCGACTCGATATCCTTCACGATCGGCGCGAGCTTGGATTGGAACTGGTTTCGGAGCTTCCCAAACTCAATCTGCCATTCCCTGTTCACTTCCTGCGGGGCTTCCGATGGATACTGCCCCGCAATCGGCAAGCGGTTGGCCCTGTAGGTTGTAAACCCGTAGCGCATCATCATCTGGGAAATAGGATTCATCTCGCGGAACATGCCGGGAATGGGTGTGCCTTGAATGGCTGGCCCTCGAAGCGGAACAGGGCCAGGAAGATGCTGCATAACTTCCAGAGGCTCGCCGGTTGTCAAATCGATCTTCGGGCGTGTAAGGCGCGATATGCCTGGAAGCTCCGAGCCGAACCCCTCGCGTGTGGTCGGATCAAGTGGTGTCTTTATCGCGGCAAGAATGGCCTGCCCTGGAATATACTTGTTGGCGATATCGGTTAGCTCGCGCTGGACCTGAAGATCGGTCAGCGGATTACGGCCGGCCATTTGCGCCTGTCTCACCTGCGAGAGCGCGTTCGAAAGTAATCCACCGTCGCCATAAATGCCTTTTAAGAGGGGGAATGAAGCATAGCGGGCTGCGAGCTGTGCCTTGGCCCAATCCCCATGAATAAGGGCATCCAAGAACAATCCTGTGGCTATTGGCTCGCGGCTCCCTAACCGCTGGCGATCCCCGTTCTCGTCCAAATACTCCATGCTCTGAAAGTCGGTCTTGTCGTAGAACTTGGCATCGATCAGCGCCAATCCGCCCCATCCGGTAGCCATGCGAGCAAGCCATCGCCCCATTTCTTCCGGAGAGAGATTGCTGAAGTCCCTGTTCTTGAGCGCGGTTCCGATCTTCCCCCAGATGACGGGATTGGCCCCAAGCATGTCCTGAGTCCATTTCAGGAACTGCCAGGAGAACCGGCCAAAGGCATCAAAGAACAGCTGGCCGAACTTGCTCCGTGACATGCGCTCCGCAAACGCTGGTAGCTCGCGCGAGAAGCCTGCGGAGTTGGCTGCATCGATCGCACGGTCCAGCGCATCCTTGGGGATATTCTTCCAGTAATCCTTAACGAACAGCTGGTGCTGGAGGGTTCCTGCCGGAAGCCCCGCCTGATCTGCCGCCTTGAGCGCATCGGAATACATCGAGACTGTTCCGGCAAAACGCTTGGTGGCATTATCGACCGCGCTCTTGAGATAGAGCGGAAGGCCCGCAAGCGTGTCGAGGGCCGCGCTGTATTGGTTCCCGCGCATAGTGAAAGCGCCCTGTTGCCCGGTCTTGAAGATCCCCTCGCTGGCGCGGGGATTTTGGAATAGGTTTGTCCAGTAATCCGAGTGCGCTGCCTTGGGATTGAACAGATCACGGATTCGCATATTCCCGGTAACAGGCTCGCCACCGGCTGTGAACTTCATGGCCTCTTCAAACTCAGGCACATATATTCGGTTCTGAATGGCGGTCCTGGCGTTCTTCCAGGCAAAGCTGATCGCCTTGGAATTGGGAAAGCTCCACTTCCCTGTGGACATGCCGTAACCGATATCGGCTCCCACCCCGGCAAGGTGCTGCACGGCCAGCTCGGCGCCATCGAGAATGGCATCCAGGCTGGATGATGTCAGCGGGAAGACGTTGTATCTGAGAGCGTTTACGGCTGCGTTCTGGACCTCAAACTTGTCTGAAGGCGAGAGCGAATTGTAATGACGGGCGTTCCAGAGCGCGGTATAAACCGGAGTCCTCGCTGTCTCCGATCTCCACTGGTTGATCGAGGTTCCAACGTCGGTCAGGAACTGAATCAGGTCGGCGGGCACTGGCGGCCTTTGCTGTGCCTTGCCGATCCTGCCCCATGCCATACGGTCCTTGAACCACTGGTCGGAATACTTGTTATACTCTCTGGCCCACTTATCCGCGGCCTGGCGCATCGTGAGCGCCTGCTTTGCGGTCATCGATGATCCAAGGCGGGTGTGATCGTCTGCTATCTTTCGAATCTCGCCCAGCGTATCGAGGATACCTGAGCGCGTTCTGTCGAAGCCCGCCTCACTGATCTTTCTCCTGTACGTCTCAACATCGGGCCGAACCTCTTCACGCGCGGTGACTTTTGATCCTGGCCGGATCGTGCCTGTCTGCTCGATGGCCGGGGTCTCTGCCATTAGGAAGTTGGCGCGCTCGTTTAAGCCCTTGATATCCCGAACCGTGTGACTAATCGCATTAAGCGTGTCATCGACCTTGACCTCGTGGACCATGTTGTTGAAGTCCTTCGGATCAATGTTCATCTGGCGGGCAATGGTTTCAGCTGGCTGAGATTGGGCCTTGGCCTTCGTGTAAATCTGCTGGAGTAACCCGCGCTCCTTCTGGCGGTCCCTGAGCTCGTCCGTGCCTACGAAATCCCACTTGAATTTCTCTGAGGGATAGAAGTATTGGCGATACATTTGATCGAGCGCGGAGTAGGGAATACCCCTTTTCGCTGCGGCCTGTTCCAGCGTCAAGCCGTTCTGTCTCGCTTCAATGTGGAGGAGCCTGAACAGCTCGGTGGTCTGTGCACGTCGCCGGAGCGCCGCCTGCATCGCTTCAGTCTCATCGTTACTTGCGCCGCCGCCGAATGGAGTCCATTTCTTCAGAGCATCATCGACAGCCTTGCTGACTTCCTCTTTGGGGCTTTGCTCATTGAGATTTTCTGTAGTGGCATCGGGCTCGGCTGCTGCCTTCATCTTGTCATTGATATCGCTCAGGCGTTTGTGTTCCGCTTCGAGCTGCGCAATCCGCTCGTCCATGCTCATCGGCTTGGCGGCAGGCTGCGCGGCTTTCTCCTGGCGAATCTTCAGCTCTTTGGCCGCCTGGAAGAGATCGGCATCCTTGGATTTGGGCGAGGCTAAAATCGCATTTAATTCCTGGTCCGTAGCATTGGCGAAGCGCGGGGGAGTCTCCTGGCCCTTCTCTTTGACCGGCGCTTGCTCAGGGACAACGCCTGTTTTCCGCTCCGTTTTGATCTTCTGCTGCAATGCTTCTTGCTTGCCCTGGAGCTTTAGCTCGGCTTCGATCTCGGCCTGAGTTAGCGGTTCAACGCCTGTGGTTCCTTTCTGCAGCCCGAAGAATTCTTCAGGATGGGCAAGCTTCTGCTTCTCGATCTCGATCTGGGCCTTCAGGTTCTCGATGTTGTTCCATTCCACCTCGCGGTTCTCTTTGGTGTACTGCGCCCATTCGCGCCTCTCCTGCGGTGTGCGCTGGTCGAAGTCCTGGCTGGTCAGATCGTCGGTGTGGGCAGTAGCGTTGTCCTTGGTTTCCTTGACGAAGTTGGCCGCGTCTGCCTGAGTCTTAACGGTAGGATCGGTGGCGTTTTTGACCATCGAGACTTCGGCATCACTGATCGGTGGCGAGGTGCGCTCAGGCTTCCAGATTTCCGGTACATCGACGGTCTTTTTCCCGCCGCGATTGGCGCTGATGTATTCCTTGACCTTCTGGCCCAGATCACGGACGCCCTGCTCATCGAGGCCGGTCTGATCCCCAACATACTTGATAAGGTCGGCGTCGTACTTCGAAGCGCCTTTGGTGCTGGCGGCAAACGCCGCTTTCTCTAACGGACGCGCAAAGTTAGGTACGACATAGCTCTTGTTCTTGCCTTCGCCCACCTGCATACGCGGGGTAAAATCGGTAAGGTCCAATCCCCCCGGTGTAACTTCGTGTACTTCGGCAGGAGCCACAGCTGCCGGTTCAGGCTTGGCCGCTGGCGTCGGAGGGACTATCTCTGCCTCTTCCATTTCCGGTTTGGCAGCGGCAACTGGTTTTTCCTGGGCCGCTTCCGTAGGTGTTTCACGTGGAACAACTGGTTTTTCCTGAGTCGCTGCCGTAGCTTGCGCCATTCCCTGATTGATAATGTCCTGCATCTTCTGTTGCTGTTCGGGCGTGGTGGCGATTGCTGCCTGTTCCTCTTTGCTGAGTGGTCGGCCAAGCGCCTTCTCCATCCGTTCGGCAAGGCCGGGGATTCTGGTTCCTTCCGGTGGCGCTGCTGTGGCTTCGGCTTCTGACTGTGCCGTTATCTCGGCACCAGCTTCGCCGGCTGCGCCCTTCTTGATCGCATCGAGCTGATCCTGAAGCGCCTGGAATTCTTCAGCCGAAAGATTGGGCTCCTTCATGCGTTGCTGGATATTGGCGATAACCCTCGCAATCTTGCCTTGGGTGCCAGAAGTCGGCGCTACAGCGGCCTGTTCTGGGGGCTTGACCGCTGGTTGTGCAGCAGCTGGCTGTGCAGCTGCCGGTTGCTTCGCGCCTCTGGCCAGTGCCGCTTGAAGCTCGGGAGACTGCGCGAGATTTTGCTCGGGAGTGACCGGCTGGTAGGGTGTCCCTTCTTCGGTTCCCATCGCCGCAACTCGTTGCCGTGCCGCCTGTTCCATCCGTTCCGTGGGGGAAAGCGGTTCGCGCTGGAGCGTGCTCCCCACCTTGTCCCGCTGGCCAGTGAGCATACCGGCATAGTCGAGTGCTTCTTCGTCTGCCGCGCGCGGCCTGATCTTGGGAGTGCTTGCCTGCTTGAACAGCTGCTGCGCTCTCTCCCCGCTCATGGTTTGCTGCTTGGTGTAATCGACGCCCATACTGGCAAGCCGTGACTGCGCAGCCTTATCGCCAGCGTTGGCAGCGTCTTGGAGAGAAGCCATTTCGGTCCTGGCTTTAGTCGGATCGGTGGATAGCTCGATGTCCCGGTCCCAACGCTGCATCGCAGAGAAGAGGTCGCTCTTGACCTGAATCCCGGCCTTCATCCTGGCGCGATCTGCGGCATCGCCCGCCTTGTAGTCGATCTCCATCTGTTGCTGCGGGGTAGCGCCTTCCGTCATGGCCGGAGCCGCCATCTTCTTGCCCTGGCGCTGATAGGGCTGCGCTGCGGGTTGGGCCGGAGCTGCGGGCGGTGTTTTGGCCATTTCGTACTGGCCGGGAATCTCCTTGCCTTTTATGTCTTTAGCGATCTGAAGCTGGCCAGACTTAACCAGCCTGTCTGCAAGCCCTGAGTCCTTGTCCTGGCCGAATATCTTGGCTATCTCTTCGGCGCTCATCTGGCCGCCGGTGAAGAGATCCCCCATTTGTTTCGAGGTAGGAACAGGTGTGGTGGGTGGTCCCGCTTTTAACCCGCCTTCGGGTGCCAGCGCCCAGGAGAACATATCGGGTGTCGTGCCTCGCGCTGTCGATTCCATCTGGGTCAACGGCTGGCCAGCATTGAGCTTGGCTGCTCCCGACTTGAGCGCCGCCATGTGGGTTGCGGGATCGGCGAGCTGCGCGGCCATCGCCTTGTAATCCTGCGCCGCTTGGCTCCTGGCGACCTCGTTGGGGAGCTGGCCTTTAACCGCGTTGAGCTTGTCCTGAACGTCTTTCGGAAGTGAGGGAAACAGCTTCTCAAATCCGGCACCAAAAGCTGCACCCATGAGCGCGTTCATGGCGGTATCGCCCACGGCAAAGTTGTAATCCTTGCCCTGCTCGATGGCTTTTCGGGCCTCGCCGGTTACGCCCGCGAACACACCACCCTCAACCGCCTTGGCTCCGATCCTGGCCAATGGCGAAGTAATACCGCTTAGTTTCAATCCCGGTATCCAGCCCGTTGCCGCAGCGAAAGCGATTGTCTCCGGATTTACATGGGGATCAAAGATCATCTGGCGAATCGTCTCGCCGATGCCAGCTCCGGCTGCTGCGCCGATGGGACCGCCTATCATGCCGCCTGCCAGAGCGGGCACCACTGATGTTCCGGTTTCCGCTACATACTTGGCAGCGGCCTTAACCTTGTCCTGCCAGTTGCTCGATGCTGGATGATACTCGGTATCGTCCGGAGCTTGCGGTGCCTGAGTGATTGCCGGAGCCGGAACGGATTGGCCTGGACCTAACCCCTTGGCCCGCTTGCGCTGCAAAGCTGCGGCGATCTCATCATCGCTGTAGCCGTACTGCCGCGCGTTGGCGATTGAGCCTTCTTCCCCAGGAAATTGATCTTCTAAGCCTGGCATTATTCTGTTGGCTGGCTCCGCTGATATCTGCGCACGTTCTCAAGTGCTGCCGCTTCGATCTCTTCCTTGCGCTTCCGCGCTTCTGCTGTTAGCGGCCCTGGAGGCTCATTCTGGACCGCTTTCTCAATCTGCGCTGGTCCCGGCAATGGAGGCAAAGTAGTTGCTCTGGGAGCGGGTTTGGGCCGTGGAGTTACCGGCACAGCTGGAGCTGGCCCGCGAGCCGTGGTCCCTGGAGGAGCCACAGTAATTGGCGCACCGCCGACAGCCTCATCAGCTGATGGCCGCGCCGGTGTGCCTGCATCAAGCTTTCTCAGGTTGTTCTGATATCGCGCGGAGCCTGCTTCGGTATTCTTGTAGGCTCGGTAGTTTGCATCTGTATCGCTGCTAAAACCGCGCTCGTTTGCCGCCCAATACTCGCGCGTCTGCTTGTCTGCCGCTGCTTCGTTTCGCGCCTGTCTCTGGCGGGCAGCTTCTGTCGTTGCAGCAAGATTCGCAGGGTTTGAACTTCCGGTGAGAAACGCTATTCCCGCCTGTCCTTCCGGTGAAGCTAGATAGGCAATGCCGTTCCCCTGATATTTCATCTTGAGGAATTCGTTTCTGTCGAAGCTCTCCAAGAGAGTCTTGGCCGCGCCGCGTGTTGCCTGATTGGTGAGATAGTCTGCGGGTACGTTCAAAAACTCGTTAAGCTTCTTGGCTTCGTTCACCCAGGTCTTTTTCGCGAGATCGTAGTGCTGCGTGATCACATACCCGCTGTCTTTATCGCCCAGGATGACTTGAGGCTTGGTCATCTCGGCCATTGCGCGAGCCGCCTGATCCTTCTCGATTCCTACTCGTGCCCATTCCGCAGCCGCGCGTGATTTGTCCACCGCCATTTGCTCAAGGCTGCGCACATGCTCAAGCGCCTTATCTCCGAAAGCATGAACGAGGTCGGAGCCGGTAACTCCCTTGCCCACATCGAGCCGGTGACTTGAGATGAACGCATCGAGGATCGGAGCTTGGCGCTTCTCCAAATCGGCGCGCGCAATCTCGTCGTTCTCCCTGGCCGTGAAAGCCGCTGGATTTCGGAGAAAGAGATTGGCCGTGGCATCGCCCTTCGTTCTCCGCAGCTCATCGGCCTTGGCATTGATCGCGCCCTGGTCCCTCAACATGGCGTCGGTTTCCGACTTGAGCCTGACCATGTTGACCTTGTGCTCTTCGGCCTGTCGCTGCGCCTGGTCCTCAGCCAGATCGAGGTGGCGCTGCTGTCTAACCGATTCCTCGCGGGCAAGGCGTTGGCGCTCTGCGATCTGGGCGAGCTGATTGTTGTACTGAAGCGCCTTATCCCTGCTCGATTCGATTGCTCCCGCGCCGCCTGTGAGTCCCGCTATCGCGCCTGAAAGCGGTGCTCTGCCGCCAGTGATCGCCCCTAGAATGGCGGGAATAATAGCCGGAGCCATCGATGACCAAGTGCCGCCAGGAACTTGCAGAGGCGTAAGCCCGGATTGCTGCATCGCGTCCGGTGGCGTAGCAGGACCAAACTTCGTCGGTGGTGGTGGAGGAGGAGCCGCTGGCTCCGGCGCTGCAACTGGCGCTGCGGGAAGCTGCGGAGCCGCTGCTGTCTGATCTGGAGTTTGCTGGTCCTGATCCTGATCATAGGGATATTGATCAAATGCGCTCTGTGCCACAGGATGATCCTTTACCCATTTCGCGGCAGTATCCGCGTCCATTCGGATATATTCAGCATCCTGGCCCTCGCCTTCCCATCTGCCCGCAGGCATCCCCGGCTGATAATACTTCGACTCGATGCTGAAACGAGGATGGCCAGGAAGCTTGTAAGTATCCGGAAAGTGATCATCAGCGCCGCGGCCAATGCCAGCCTGATAAGCGCCATAGAGATCGTAATCCATGCCGCTATCGTTAGGAGCGTTCTGCTGTTTCCAGTCGGCAAAATCGGGATCGCTATCAACGAGCAGCTTGGTACGTTCCGCATTGTCCACATCATCTCCGCATCATCATCTGAAACTCTTCCAGCGGGCTTAACTTGCGAACCTGTGTTCCGCCGACCTTGATCGGCACGGTGTTTCCTGGCCGCAAGCCTGGCGCTATCGCATAGGCTCTATTCGCGCTCGCAATCTGGGCGTTAATGGCGCGGTTCTTCTGGTACATATCCACGCCGCCGACGAGCGCCGCGGTAGCTGACTTGGGATCGTTCAGGCCGGTGGCTTTGAGCAGGCTTGCGAGGTCGCTCATCGAGGAGAGGTTATCCGTGGCCGACGACATATAATCCGGGGTCGAGGCTGGAGTCGCCGCGCTCGATTGGCCCGTATCCACATTGCCAACGTCCATCAGGTAGTCTTCAGGATTGATCGATGTATCTGGCGTAGAGACATTGCCGCCTGCCGACTGCGCCATTGTGGGGCCACCACCAATCGCCGCGATATCTTCAGGCGTGTAAGCCTGTCCCGGTTCCGCTGGTGGTGTTGGAGGCGGAGGAACAGCGGTTCCACCTTGCTGATCTGAGCCTGGGACATTGACCTGAGATGATCCTCCCTCCGGTGGCTGCGCCTTAAACGGCTGTGCTTGACCTGCCCTTGCAAGAGCTATTTGCTGTTGTTTCTCCTGCGCTCCGCCCTGCGCACTCCCACCTAGAGCACCTGAAAGCGCCCCGGCTAATGCGCCAAGAGCCGTACCCCAAGGGCCAAACATCGACCCCATTGCCGCACCAGAAAGAGCGCCTGATCCCGCTCCTCCGGCTGTCATTTGGCTTCGATCGCTCATTTACCTGCCCCCGAAGTGCGCGTGCTGGTCGTGCTGGTTCCAGCGCCCATGCCTGCCTGCCCGAGCGCCCCGCCGAAACCAGACAGCACGTTAAACGGCAGCTCAAAGGCTGCGGAACGGTTCCCGTACATCGTGTCGAATACGTTCTGGGCCTGTTGCTGTTGCTGCGCTCCGATCCCCGCGAGCTGATATTGAGGCTGATACATCGCGCCCAGAGTGGTCGGAAGCTGCGCCTGGGCC
>Ga0306921_10005512_pt1 | contig 13138 bp, 9 predicted proteins | sample sta12Cox44000080_FD_203760 | JGI IMG/M metagenome (GOLD analysis project Ga0306921, IMG submission 203760) | Lab enrichment of tropical soil microbial communities from Luquillo Experimental Forest, Puerto Rico - statoxic.12C.oxic.44.000.080 (v2)... | ecosystem: Environmental > Terrestrial > Soil... | reverse complement strand
GGCGTACGGACTGACTAGGTTCAGGAAGTTAGGGAAGCAGGGAACGGACACGCCCTGGTAGGCCTGGAACCTGTTCTCGCGCCACCACTTTCCCAAGTTGCGGCCCCGGCGGCCGATCACCTCGATGGCCGGAAAATTGGCGTCCCACAAGTCAAAACCGGTGGCCAGCACGAGGGCGTCGATGACGTCTTTGTGCCCGTCGGCGGTGACGACACCGTCCGGCTCGATCCGCTCGATCGGGTTTGTCCGCAGGTGCACATGCGGTTTGGTGAAGGCACTGTAGTAATCGTTGGACCAGGTGGGCCGCTTGCAGCCGAAGTCGTAGTCCGGCGTCAATTTCCGGCGCAGCTCCGCGTCACGGACCGACACGAACCGGTGGACCATGGCCAGGTCGCCGCCATCGACGCCCAGTCGGCGGAACTGCCGGTAGTACACCGCAGTCACCGTTATCAGCTCGAAAAAGGTGTCGGTCATCCAGCGGAACAAGCGCTGCGCCAAGGGCAGTCGCGCGAACAGCCATTGAATCCCGGCAGGGATCGCGAAGTCGATCTTGGGCACCGTGTGGATCGGGGTGCGTTGGTAGACGGTTAGATCGGCGACCTGATTGGCCAGCTCAGGGATGAGTTGCACCGCGCTCGCCCCGGTCCCGATCACCCCTACCCGACGCCCCGCAAAACTGTAGTCGTCGTCCCACGCGGCGGTGTGGATCACCGTGCCGTCGAAGCTGTCGATCCCGCGGATGACCGGAATGCGCGGTTGGGAAAGGAAGCCGGTCGCGGTGATGAGAAGGCGGGTCGTCAACGCTTGGCCGCCGGCGAGCGCCACCTGCCACATGCGGGCGTCCTCATCCCATCGGGCACCTTCGACGATCTGATTGAACCGCATGTGGCGGCGTACGTCGTACTTGTCGGCGACGTGTTCGGCATATCGTTTGAGCTCAGCACCCGGCGCGAATAACCGTGACCAGTACGGGTTGGGCTCGAACCAGTACGAATACGTGGTGGACGGGATATCAACGGCCACGCCAGGATAGCGGTTCACATGCCAGGTGCCACCCAGGTCGGCCTCCCGGTCGAGAATGACCAAGTTGTCATACCCGAGGCGTTTGAGCTGGATCGCGGCGCCGATACCCCCAAAGCCGGCCCCCACGACGACCGCTTCGAAACACTCCGTATTCACAATTCGCTCCGTGATCACAAGCGGCCAGGACTCCTAGTGTGTGACTCTAACTATGGGTAATGCCCACCGCGACCGCCGAGGCCGGTTTGGGCAATTCAGACGTGGCCGGCGCTGGACGACAGGGCGGATGAGATGATGTCGTATCTCTCCCCCGACCAGGAAGCCACCCATGAGCGCTGTGGACGCCAAGATGGTCGGCTCCGTTCCGCGACGTCGGATCGCCGTCGCCTCAATGGTGGGCACCACCGTCGAGTTCTACGACTTTTACATCTATGCCACGGCCGCGGTGTCCGTGTTCCCGTACCTGTTCTTCCCGAAGGGCAACCATACGACCGCGCTGCTGGCCTCGTTCGCGACCTTCGGTCTGGCGTTCGTGGCACGGCCGTTGGGGTCAATGCTGTTCGGGCACTTCGGCGATCGTGCGGGCCGCAAGGCCACGCTGGTCGGCTCGCTGCTGACCATGGGGATCGCGACTTTCGTCATCGGACTGCTGCCGACCTACCAGCAGGTGGGCGTCGTGGCGCCGGTGCTGCTCGCAGTTATGCGGTTCAGCCAGGGCCTGGCGCTGGGCGGGGAGTGGAGCGGGGCGGCGCTGTTGGTCACCGAAACCGCCGAACGCGACAAGCGGGCGCGGGCCGGGATGTGGCCCCAGTTGGGCGCGCCATTCGGTTTCCTGCTGGCTAACGGACTGTTTCTCGTACTGATCAGCTGTTTGGGCCATAGCAACGTCAAGCTCAACCCGGAGGGCCCGTTCCTGACCTGGGGATGGCGGATCCCCTTCCTGCTGAGCGCTGTCATGGTGGCGATCGGGCTCTATGTCCGGCTGCGACTGACGGAAACGCCGGTGTTCGCAAAGGCACTCGCGCGCGGCGAGCGAGTCCGGAGCCCGGTGACCGCGGTTTTTCGCACCAGTTGGCGCGAACTGATCATCGGCACATTCGTCATGCTCGCGACTTACACCCTCTTCTACACCGTCACCACGTGGGCACTGAGCTACGGCACCTCGAAGCGACCACCGGGCGGGAGCGGGCTGGGCTTCGGCTATGCGGACTTCCTGCACATTCAGTTGATCGCAGTATTGTTCTTTGCTGCGATGGTGCCGATAGCCGGCGCGCTCGCCGACCGGTTCGGCCGACGGCGCACGTTGTTGGTCGTTACCACGGCGATCATCGGCTACGGTGCGTCATTCGGTCTCATGCTGGCGCCCGACAGCGCGACGAAGGGCTCCGCGGCTCTGTTCTTGGTCATCGGAATGACGTTGATGGGCTTGTCCTTTGGCCCGATGAGCGCGGTGCTGCCCGAACTGTTCCCGACCAACGTGCGCTACACCGGCTCCGGGATCTCCTACAACGTGGCAGGCATCCTTGGCGCCGCGGTAGCGCCGTTCATCGCTACTTGGCTGGCCACCAAGCATGGAGTGGGTTGGGTCGGGGGGTACGTGAGCGTGGCAGCGATCGTAACGCTCATCGCACTACTACTGATGCGTGAAACCAAGGACATTTCGTTGGAGAACCCAGTCGACGGCGGCGTCGGCAATGCCGCCCGTCGCGGCTGACTAACGCGTCTTATGTCAGGAGCCCAGAACGGCTGCGGCAGCGAATCGGAGGGTTGTCATGGGTCTGCTTGACGACAGGGTCGCGTTCGTAACCGGCGCGGCGCGCGGCATGGGGCGTAACCACGCGCTGCGCCTCGCGCGCGAAGGCGCTTCGATCATCGGCATTGATGTCGCGGCCGACGTTTCACCTCACAACGGATACCCCGCCGCCACCGAGGCGGACCTCGCGGAAACCGCACGTCTGGTGGAGGCCGAGGGACGTCCATGCTTGATGGAGATCGCCGACGTACGGAACTCCGGCGCGCTGGAAGCGGTGTTAGCACAAGGGGTCGAGCGCTTCGGTGGACGCCTGGACGTTGTTGTCGCCAACGCAGGTATCAGCAACTGGGCGCGCTTCTGGGAAATGTCGGACGAGCAGTGGCAGACGATGATCGACATCAACCTGACCGGTGTTTGGCGCACGATGAAAGCCGCAGTTCCCCATATGCTTTCGGCGGGAAATGGTGGCTCGATTATCACCGTCAGCTCGGTCGCAGGAATTAAAGCGTTACCTTGTCAGAGTCACTACACCGCCGCCAAGCACGGCGTTGTCGGGCTGACGAAGTCAGCCGCAATCGAGCTCGGGGAATACAACATCCGGGTCAACTCGATCCACCCGTGGGGGGTCGCCACAGCGCCAGCTGAAGACCCGAGCGTCGAAAAGATGCTCACCGCTCACCCGAACTACCTAATGTCCTTTGGGTGCGTGCTTCCCTCGCCGTTTCCTGCACTTGTCGATGACATCTCCGATGCCGTCATCTATCTGGCCTCGGATCTGTCTCGTGCCGTGACGGCAACACAGCTGACCGTCGATATGGGCGCCACCAAGGTCTAACTCGAGGCTGCAGTGTCGGGTTCGAACCGGCAACCAACGACCACGCCGGCGACGCCGCTCTACGCAACGAGACCGCCCCACAACCGATTTCGCGTCGGTTATGGGGCGGTTCGTGCGTGACGACGTCAGGCGATGGTCGCCGACTGCTGCGGCAAATCTGTCTTCGTGCGGGTGCCGGTTCCCGTGTGGGTCCCCGTTGTCGGCACCGTGGTGTGCTTGGTGTGGGTGCCCGTGCCGTTGCCGGTGCCGCCGCCGGTCCCGTTGCCACCCTGGCCACCGTGTGCGATGCGCAGCTCGTCCGCGGTCAGTGTGCGGATGCTCTGCCGACGCAGGGCCAGCTTGCTGGGGTTGGTGTTCATTACTTCTCCTCATTGTTGTCGTCGAGGCCCCGTGTGGGCCGCGCTCATAGGTAGGAGCACCAACCGCGCCAAACCCGGACACTTTTTCGGAGAACTTTTTCGGCGTCGAAATCGACGTCAGCGTGCTGCTCACTCGCCTCGAAATTCTCCGCGCCAGCGTGAATCTCGGCGAAGCGCCGCGACTAGGACCCGGCAACCTTGGCACGGGGCGTCCGTGCGATCTGGCTGGCGTAATAGCGGTCCATAAAGCCCAGGAGGATGAGCTCATGAGTGCGTGCGGCCGAACGCAGCAACCGGACGGCGTGCAGGTGGTCGAAGCTGTGCAGCAGCGACGCGAACGGCTGGGTCAGCTCGCCCCGCCTGGACCGGTCCGCCAACTCACCGAGCAGCGGCACGAGAACTTCTGATCGCTGCCTGAACACCTGGCGCGCGGGTTCGTAGGGATGCTCGGCGGTGTCGTCGAGCAGCGCAGTGAGGTCGGCGCGCTCGTCGCGCCAGCGCCGTCCGACGCCGGCTTCGAGGTTGGGTGCGTTGGGGTATTCGGACCGGTACCCCGCCGCGCCGCTCTTGGCCCAGTCGCGACGCTGTTGCATGTCGAGCCCGGCGTCGGCGAGCAGACGGTCGGTGGCGTACATGCAAAGCTTCCAGCGGGCCTCGGGCCCGTCGTCAATGTCGAGCAGGCCCAACACTTTCAGCACGGCTCCGCTGTCGGCCTCGTGGATGAACTCGGCGAGTTCGATGCCGGCGTCGCCGCCGTAGCGCTCGATTTCGCGGTCGTAGGTGTCGACTGCGACTTTCGATATCGTCCCGTCGCCAAGATGGTCGGCCAGCGCATCGGTAAGCGCGGGTAGCGCGCGTTCGCGCAGCGCCGCCGGCTCACCCTGCAACCGGAGCCGCAGATGATGCTCGGGGTCGGCGTAGCGCAGGAAGAACCAGTGGTCGAGAACGCCCGCGTCCCGCAGCTGATCGATGACAGGGCCGACGGTGTCGGTGAGGATGCGGTCGGCGGACGCGGTACCGGTATAGGCCTTGAGGTACAGCCACTCGCTGCCGGGCGCGAAGGCGCGCTGCAGCCGGGGTGCCTCAAACGGCTGCGGGGCCGGTTCGGGATCGCCGCTGCGCAGGAAGGGCACGATGAGTTCGTGGGCGAATCGGCCCTGCGGCCCCGCGGCGACCCCGGAGGGCAGCACCTCCTCGACGACCGCAGCGGTCCGACCCCGCAGCACCTTCGCGGCGGCGGCGATCAGGGCGGCGCTGGCGGTATCGACGTAGAGCCGGTTATCGCCATCCGCGATCAGCAGCTCGCCGGGCAGTCCGCGGTCGCGGCGCAGGGCCGCCCACCCGGCCGCCGCGTCGGCTCCGGCGACGGTTTTCACTTCTGCGGCCGAAAGCTGCCAGCGGGCCCGGGCGAACACCAGTCGCCCGGCGGTGACGCGCGGCAGCGTCGGCGCGTTCGCCAACGCGCCCCAGTCCCACGCGAGTCCGCCTGCCACGCCGTCGTTTTGCAGGGCCGCCAGGAACCGGTACACGCCGAAGCCGCGCCACGCCGGATTGTGCGCGGTAGTCAGCCGCGGCCGGACTTCGGCGCCCAGCCGCGGGCAGTGCAGGACGAGCCGCTCACCGTCGAGGCGCAACGTCAGCTCGTCCACACTGAGTTGGCGATCCGCGGGCGCCCCCGACCGTCCCAAAAGAACCAGCTCATAATCGCGTAGCACGGGCCGGGCCAAGATGTTGCCGACACGCCCTTCCGGCAAGTGAATGAGCTCGGCGAACACAACACCGGGCGAATGGGCTTCCTCGGCGCGAAGGTGCGCACGAACGGCTTCGTGCAATCGGGAATCGCCGTGACAGAACCGTCCGAGAAGCTCCGCGCCCGACGGACCGCCGACGCTGTGGATCTCCACGCCATCGTCGAGCGCACTGGCGAATACGGCCAGCGCATCGGGCAACGGCAATGGCGTCGCATTGGCGAGACGCGCGACCGTATCCTTGTCGAGCTCAAGGGTTTTCGCGCCACTGTCGCGCGCGCGCATCAGCATGTCGAGCAGGGTTGCGTCGCGCGCGGTGAACAGCGAGTTCCCGTACACGCCGCCGAGGTCGATACCGGCCAGCAGCGGCGACTCGTCGGCTGCCGGATGCGTCGTGCGATCGAACCCGATGCCCATCTCCTCGTCCAGGGCCTCCATCAGGGGAACCTCGCGCTCCTCGTAGCGGGCCGCGAAGTCGGCTTTGAAACGACGCAGCGCAGGATCCTCGAAGTTCGGGGACACGCGGTGCAGCAGATCCACCGCCTCGGTGAGCAGCGCAACCGTGTCAGGCCCCAGGGTCAGACCCGACCCGGCGCGGTGCAGGTCGACCTGAACCAGCCGCGCGTCGTCGCCCTCGCCGACCAGATCGAGCAGCGTTTCGGCCACCGAGTCGTAGGCCTCGGGAGGGTTGCCCAGCCCGGCGCCGTCCAGCCTGGCAAGTTCGTCGGATACCCGAGCCAACGCCTCCGATGCCGCAGCCAAACCGTGGCCGCTAAGAGACGAGACGACATGCGCCAACGGTTCTGGGCCCGTCACCGCCGGCTCGGCCACCGCGGTGAGCACCTTGGCGTCGATCAAAGCGTCCACGTAGTTGCGGGCCTCGTCGTGCTCCACGCCCGCGTGGGACTTGACCGCATCGACGACCTGCGCGACGGCGCAACCACCGGCGGCCGCATCCAAAGCGCACCGCAGGGGCGCGTCGTCCTCGACCACGACGAGGTGATGGCTGCGACGGCCTTCCCGCACCCGGCTTTCGATGATGCGCATGGCTCCCGCCGCGTGGTAGCGACTGGAGTTGGGCTCCACCACCATCGCCGGGCGCGTCGACGCGTCTGCCAGTAGGCGATCCACCATCGTCGCCAGCACCTCGGTGTCGGGTCGACTGTGCCGCGCGGTGCCCTCCGGACCGTCGACCACTAACGCGGTGGCATCGCCCACCTCGCCCAGCGAGCAGCCCGCGAACAAGCCGAAAGGGGTTGCACGGGTGCACATCCGAACTAGATACGCGGTCACCGATGCGGCCACCTTGTCATCCGGATTGCCTGCCGCCAAACGGCGCATCAGGCCCGGCGAGGCCAGGTGCAGCGCCTCACGAACTTCCGGTTGCTCTGCCAAGCGGAGCCAGTAGGTGGGGTCGGCGCGCAGCCGATCCAACTCCTCCACCGGCAGCAGCGGGGCGCGCAGCACGAAGAAACCGGTTGGGCTCAGTTCCGTTCCCATTCCTGACTCCTACCGCTCGGTCTGGCCGACGAGTTGTCCGGCGACCAGTTGTGCGTAGTGGCTACCGGCGTCCAAAAGCTCACGATGGCAACCGACTTCGACGACACGACCGGCGTCCATCACGATGATGTGGTCGGCGTCGATCACGGTGGCCAGCCGATGCGCGATCAGGATGACCGTGCAGCCGAGCCGAGCGATGTTGGCGTGGACCTTGGCTTCGGTGACGGTGTCGAGGTTGCTGGTGGCCTCGTCGAGCAGCAGTATCCGCGGCTGGGGAGCAAGCGCGCGCGCGAGCGCCAGTCGTTGGCGTTGACCACCCGACAGTGAGGCCCCCGCGTCGACGAGCGGGGTGTCCCATCCCATCGGCATCGCGTGGATGTCGTCGGCGACGCCGGCGAGCTCGGCGGCGGTCTGGAGCCGGTCCGGCGGCAGGCTGGGGTCGCCCAGAGCGAGGTTGTCGCGGATCGACAACCCGAAGATGTAGGGGTCCTGGGTGACCACACCGATCTGCGAGCGGACGCTGCGCGGATGCATTGTGGCCAGGTCGATCCCGTCGAGCAAGACCCGTCCATCCGAGGGCTGGTAAAGACCCAACAGCAGCCGGCCCAGTGTCGACTTGCCCGAGCCGGAACGCCCGACGATGGCCAGAACCTCCCCGGGCCTCACCTCGAGATCGACGCAGTCGATGGCGGGCGTCCCGTGAGTGGTGTAGCTGAAAGTGAGCCGCTCCGCGCGTACCGCGCCGGTGAGCTGGGGTGCGTGCCGTAGGTCGCGACCGGCGGTCTCGGTCGGGGTACTGAGGACGTCGTCGAGGCGGGCGAGGTAGCTGCCGAGCAGTTGGATCTGCAGGGCGGTGACGACAAGAGTCGCCAGCGGTTCCAGGAACGCGGTCGCCAGCGCGGCCAGCGCCAGCATGGTGCCCAACGAAAGCTGGCCGTTGCCAACCAGATACGCGCCCACCAGCAGCACCACAATCGGCGACAGCAGCGCCAGCCCGTGCATGGCCGTCTCCACCGCCGCCGCAAGACGCCCGCGGCGCAGCGAAACGTTCAGTTCGGCGACGAACAAGTTCGTCCAGTGCGACACGGCGCGGCGCTCTGCGCCCGCGGCCTTGAGAGTTTCCACCGCGGAGAACATCTCGTAGGCGTAGGACTGCGACTTGGCTTCGGTGGCCAGCGACTCGCCCATGAGGTGTTGGTTGCGCCGTCGCGTCAGAAGCAAAACGGTGACCTGGGCGGCGGCCAACACCGTGACGAGGACTCCCAGAAGCGGTGACAGCAGGAATATTACGGCCAAATACAAGGTGGCTAGCCCGCCGTCGAGCAATGCGGCGATGGTACCGGTTGTCAGGATCTCGCGGACCGTGGCGTTGCTGCGCAGCCGCATCATCAGATCTCCCGATGAGCGTTTGAGGAAGAACGCATACGGCAGGTCCACCAGGTGTTCGAGAAAATCCAGTGTCATGTCGACATCCAGTCGGCTACGGAGCCGCAGGAGCAGATGAGCCCGCAGGAAGGTGGCGAGCATCGAGTAGCCGATCAGCGCGACCATCACCGCGGCAAGGACTTTGAGCAGGTGCGAGTCATCGGCGGGAACGACCCGGTCCACGACCACGCCGGTCAGCACCGGCACCGCCAGCACCATCATCCGCACCGCCACCGAAGTCGCCAGCACCTTGCCGATTCCACTGGAACGAACCAACATTCGGCGAGCATGGTGCAGCGCACCCGGCGTCCGCCGCCCGCCCGCCGCAAACGCGTCGGTGGGCTCCAACATGATCGCGACGCCGCTGTAGAGATCGTCGACGGCCTGCCATGGGATCCGATAGCGGCCTGCGGCGGGATCGACCACGGTGACACCGCGCCGCGATGCCGAGTCCAGTACGACGAAATGCGCTGCGCCCCAATGTAGGACGGTGCCACGCGGGAGCACACGCAGATCGTCCAGCTCAGTGGCCACCCCTCGGGCGCGCAGGCCATAGGAGGACGCGGCTTCGGCAAGGCGCAGCGCGTCGACGCCGTCACGCCCGGTGCCGGTGGCGTCGTGCATCTCAGTCAGCGATACGTGGCGGCCGTGATAGCCCAGCGCCATGGCCAGTGCGGCGGCACCGCAATCAGCCATCTCGGCCTGCGCGATATAGGGAATCGCGCGCCGGCGGCTCATTGCAGCCTCGGCAGCAGCACGGTGATCAGGCGTTGGCTATGGGCGGGGACGAGCAGTTCGCCGGTCGACGCCGGGCCGGGCTGGTCCAGCCGCGCCATCACTTCGGTCTCGGTCACCTCGACGACGGTCGCGCTCAACGTGGTCCCGGACGCGTCCCGGTATTGCACAACACTGCCCAGCGCAGGCGACGCCTCGCCGCGGGCCGCGGTCACCGAAGTACCCTGCACCACCGCCGGCAGCGCCTGCGTCCGTGCGATGGTCATCGTGCCGGCAGCGACAGCGCCTGCGGTCAACAAGACGCCCAGCACGACAAGCGCGGCGTCGATCCACCCCGGCTGCTTGACGAGCTCACCCGGCCGGGCCCCCGCCGACTGGCGGTCGCGCCAACGCTCGCGAAAAACCGACTCATGACGGGCGCTGACATCCGAGTCGTCCGCTGTCACGGGATTGTCCTTAGGGGCGAGCTGGCCCCGGTCCACAATGTGGCCATTGCGTTCCCGGGCCGCGGCCCGTTCGCCATTTGAGTCCGGCGATTGCAACATGCCAGCGCTATTCACGGTTGCTTCGTCGTCTGCGTCGGCCGAGTGGTAACGGTGGGCCTGGTGGGGATGCAGGTACCGGTCTTGATGGTGGGACCCGTGGTGGGGGGTGCCGAGGTAACGGTGCCGTTGACCCGGCCACCGTGTGCTACACGCAGCTCGTCGGCGGTCAGCGTGCGGATGCTCTGCCGGCGCAGCGCCAGGGTGTTGCGACTTGTGCTCACGATCTCTCCTCGGTGTCGGTCGCGGCCCGTGTTGGCCGCGCTCACAGGTAGGAGCACCAACCGCGCCGAACCTGGACAACTTTTTGAGAAGAATTTCTGGAAGCGCCTCTTGCCGAACCCTGACACCACGCCGTGGGCTGGTGCACACTCGTGGCATGAAGCCATGTGATCTCGCCGCCGTCGCGCTGACCGCAGCGCCCATGCCGTCGCTGTCACCGCGGGTGGCGTGATCGTGCCCGCCGACGGGCTTGAGTCCCAGCCGCGCCCCGTGCTGAACGGTCTCTCGGACATACGCGCGTTCTTTCACACGAACAAGGTGCCGCTGTACTTCATCTCTCCGACCCCGTTCAACCTGCTCGGCGTTGACCGCTGGATACGAAACTTCTTTTACCTGAACTACTTTGATTCTTTCGAGGGCACACACTCGCGCGTGTTCGTGCCCCGGCGACGCGACCGCCGTGATTTTGACTCCATGGACGAGGTGTGCAGCCACCTCCTGTCTGATCCCGAGACGCTCGAGTTCATCGCGGGCAAAGGTCCCGGTGGCAAGTGCTGCTTTGTGATGATGAACGAGGAGATCCAGGCCCTCGCGCGGTCGGCAGGTCTCGAGGTCATGCATCCGCCGATCGAGCTGCGCCAGCGCCTGGGCTCCAAGATCATCATGACGCGCCTGGCCAACGAGGCGGGTATACCGAGCGTGCCGCACGCAATCGGACGGGCCGGCTCCTACGACGAACTGCTGGCGCTCGCGCAAGGCGCCGGATTAGGAGACGATCTCGTCATCTCGGTCGCTTATGGTGCCGCAGGCAGCGGGACGTTCTTTGTGCACGGTCAGCGGGACTGGGACGAGCATGCCGGTGACCTGACCTCGCAGCAAGAAGTCAAAGTCATGAAGCGCATCCGCAATGTCGAGGTGTGCCTCGAGGGTGCCGTGACCCGCCACGGCACCGTGGTCGGCCCCGCGATGACGAGTCTCGTCGGTTATTCGGAGTTGACTCCGAGCCGGGGCAGCTGGTGTGGCAATGACATCTGGCGCGAGGTACTGCCGCCCGCGCAGACGCACGCCGCGCGAGAAATGGTGGCAAAGCTGGGCGACGTCATGCGCCGCGAGGGTTACCGCGGCTACTTCGAGGTGGACCTTCTGCATGACCTCGACTCAGACGAGCTCTACCTCGGCGAGGTGAATCCGCGCCTCAGCGGCGCCAGCCCGATGACGAACTTGACCGCCGAGGCCTACGCCGACATGCCGCTGTTCCTCTTTCACCTGCTCGAGTACATGGACGTCGAGTACGAGCTCGACATCGAGGAGATCAACGCGCGCTGGGAGCGGGGCTATGGCGAGGACGAGGTCTGGGGTCAAGTGATCCTTACGGAGACCTCGCCAGATATTGAGCTCTTCACCGCAACGCCACGCACCGGTGTCTGGCGAATCGACGACGACGGTCGTGTCTCCTTCGCGCGGACCGCCAACGACTTTGCCACGTTGCTCGACGGGTCCGAGGCCTTTTACATGCGTGTCGCGGCGCCTGGCGACTTACGTTCCGAGGGCGCCCAACTCGGCGTGCTCGTCACCCGCTCACACCTGCAGACAGACGACTATCAGCTAAGCGAGCGCTGCCAGCGCTGGGTCAAGGGTATGAAGGCGAAGTTCACCTCAACGCCCCTAACGCCGGTCGCGCCGATCGTCTCGCGGCTTGTCGCACGCGCGTGAGCGGCGCCCCGGCCGGTATCTCCCTGGACAACTGGCTGTCGGCGCCGTATTCGCATTGGTCGTTCCAGCACGTCGAAGATTTCGTGCCGACCGCGGTGATTTCGCGCGGGACCGGGCCGCCCGCTGAGTTGCCCGCCGCCACCGCTCCGATAGCCGACATCGGCGCGACCAGCACTGAGGGGGCTGCCACCACCGTCGGCGCGGTGATGGCCGCCACCGCCACCGACGGGTGGGCCGTCGCCCACCGCGGTTCGCTGGTGGCCGAGGATTACCTCGACGGCATGGGGCCCCAGACCCGGCACCTGCTGTTCTCGGTGAGCAAGTCGCTGGTGGGCGCCGTGGTCGGCGCGCTGCACGGGGCCGGTGCGATCGAGCTTGACGCGCCGGTCACGAAATATGTTCCTGCCCTGGCGAATTGCGGCTACGCCGGTGCGACGGTGCGCCACCTGCTGGACATGAGGTCGGGCATCGCCTTCTCAGACAATTACCTCCACCCGACCGCGGAGGTACACGTGCTCGACCAGACGATGGGGTGGGCACCCCGGAGCAGTCCGGACGCCCCTCCCACGCTGCGTGACTTCCTGCTCACGTTGCGGCAGAAGTCGGCTCACGGCGGCCCGTTCGAATATCGCTCGTGTGAAACCGACGTGCTCGGCTGGATCTGCGAGGTCGCAGGGGGCCGGCGGATGCCCGAACTGATGTCGGAACTGCTGTGGAGCCGCATCGGCGCCCAATGCGACGCGACCATCGGCGTGGACACGGGCGGCACCGGATTTTTCGACGGGGGCATCAACGCCTGTCTTACCGACATGATCCGGTTCGGGTCGCTGTTCTTGCACGACGGTGTCTCGTTGACCGGCCAACAAGTGGTGCCGGCGGCGTGGATCGCCGACACTCTCGACGGCGGGCCCGACTCGCGTCAGGCGTTCGCCGCCAGCCCCGAGGACAACCAGATGCCCGGCGGGATGTACCGCAACCAGGTGTGGTTTCCCTACCCGGGCAGCAACGTCGTGTTGTGCCAGGGCATGTGTGGCCAGATGATCTACGTCAACCGCGCCGCGGAGGTGGTCGCCGCCAAGTTATCCACCCAGCCGGACTCTGGGGATCCGCAGATGCTGCTAGACACGCTGCGCGCATTCGAGGCGGTGGCACACGAACTGGCCGGAATCACTAGTTACTAGGACCTGAAAAACGGTTTGCTGAGCTGATGGTCGTCGGTGCGGCTGGTGGTTGAGGGTGCGGGCTTGGGTGTTTTTTCGGTTTCATGCGGCCAGGGTGCTGATCTT
>Ga0306921_10005509_pt1 | contig 13146 bp, 9 predicted proteins | sample sta12Cox44000080_FD_203760 | JGI IMG/M metagenome (GOLD analysis project Ga0306921, IMG submission 203760) | Lab enrichment of tropical soil microbial communities from Luquillo Experimental Forest, Puerto Rico - statoxic.12C.oxic.44.000.080 (v2)... | ecosystem: Environmental > Terrestrial > Soil... | reverse complement strand
ACCATCGCCGGCGGCGACTCGCGACAGGAGGTGACCACTATTCTCAATCCAACCAACCTGGCCGGCGACCGGGGGCTCTCCGCCTTCGACGCGCGACAGAATTTTGTCTTCACCGCCACGTATCCCTTTCCATTCCATTTCCGGCAGAAGGTAGTGGGAGCGATTTTGGGCGGCTGGGCCGTCAATGGAATCGGCACGTTCCGCACCGGAGAACCATTTACCGGGCGCGTGGGTTCTAACGTGGCGAACGGTTCGACTTTTGATGGAGACAGGTGGGCGCCGGACCGTCCCAACCTGAACCCCGGTTTCAGCCCGGATCCCACGTCGGGAGTTGCCCAGGGGTGTGCGAGTATAACCGGGGTGCCCGATCCTTGCCACTCGCCCTTAATTTCAGCAGCGTGCAAAAGTGAAACTCCAGGAACGCCGTTGCGAACTCAAACCCTGTGGTACGATCCCTGCGCTTTTTCGAGGCCGGCGTCAGGGACCTTCGGCAACCTGGGAAGAAACACCATTATTGGGCCGGGGCTTTCCAACGTCGATTTTTCCGCGCAGAAGGTTTTTAAACCAACCGAGCGGACCAATCTGCAATTCCGGGCGGAGATTTTTAATCTCTTCGACCAGGCCCATTTTTATGCTCCCGCGTTCACCGTCTTTTCGGGAAGCGCCGGTGGCATCGGCAGGCTAATCGCGACCCCAGGCGGCAGACTGATTCAATTGGGACTAAAGCTGACTTTCTGATATGAGGCAACCCTGTCAAGCTGTCAATCGCAGTTTTCGGAAGTCCCGGCGTGCGTGCTTATCTCGGCGCGGTGGATTTTTCGCAGCCGGCGCGGATGTCGCCTGAAGAAACGGCCGCGCACCCCCCTCGGGCTTCACGGAGGCGCTCATTCTGATCCGCTCAGAAGCTGCCGGAGCTGCGGGACGTGCCCGGGTACAAGATCGTCGCGCGGGCGCATGTGGACAACTTGGACAAGCTGACCAAATTCGGGGGTGATACCAGCCATCGCGGTTGCGCCAGGTAATGTTCAGAGCGGCCGGCCATTTTTTTTCAGCCCCATTCTGGCGCATGACCGCATCGTCTCCAAATGGCTTTCCCGTTGGGTTCCCCGCACCAACTCGCAACGGTTCCCAGAGCGTCGGCGGCGGAGCTCCACGAGCGCACGCCAGGACTCGGTGCGGGTACAGGTGGCGCAGCTCACCAGCGAGCGGCACGTTAGAGCTCCAGCCCGTCGACGTCGGCGCGCCGCACTTCTGTTCTCCCGTCGCGCTCGGTGATTCGCGCCGGGGGGGCAAATCTCACTAGACCTCGGCGAAGCCAATCCGCGGTTTTATTTCCTTCGAGGCACTGTATGGGTAGCAAGCCGTTTGATGACCCAGGTTTCAATATTTCGCACCCAGGGCACGGAGACGAAGGCCCTCTGTAAGGGCAAGGAGATAGACGTCGCAGCGACGGACCTGCAGCAGAAGAACATGTCCGACAGTGCCGAAGCGGTTAGGAACTCGGCCAAGCACGGCAACACGCTCGCTCTAGGCGGTCCGGCTCCGGCGCGGACGCCGCGCAACCAGGCAATACCAGCGATCCCCTTCGTGGTTGGCCGGAGGCGGAGTGGCCGAACGTCTGCCAAGCCGGCGGCGGCAGAGCGCCTATGGCATTGTCCCGGACAAAGACGGAAGCGTGCCGGTCGCGCAGGAAGACTACGATGCGGTACTCAAGATCGACGCCAACGGCAACTCGTCGGTGGCGGTGGCGGACGCCAAAGCGTGGGCTCATTGTCGATGGACTGGCAGGGCCGCCTTTACGGCGCGCACCGCACGGAGAGGCCTGGAATGACTAAGCCGGACCGCGCCTCGACCGGGAGCGCCATCAGTCTTCTGGCGCCTGAACGCAAGACGATCGCCGACAAGTGGGCTGACGGCTCGGTCCTGACGGTGCGGCCGAATGATCTGCTGGCTGACGGCATAGGCGGGGGGCGTATTTCACGTCGGGTTCGTTTATTACGCCGGAGCAGGGGTCACGGTGGTGGCGGATAACCTGCGCCACCGATGGGACTGCCGTCAGTCCGGAAGACAAAAATTCTCTACGTGAGCAGTGGCGGCGCGCTGGCTGCGTTCGACGTGAAAGGCCCGGGCATGCTCGGCGCTACGGCCGTGACCGCAAGCTGTTGAATTCGCGTCGGGTCTTGGCAACACACAGGTCTTCGGTGGCTGGACGATCAATGGAATCGGCACGCTAAGCTCGGGGGAACCGCTTGACGCACACCTGGCGCAAACGTTCCGCAAACCGGGACCGGTGGTTTCCGGTGTGATTAGCCGGCTGATTTCGTACCCAGGCGGCAGAATTATGGAGTTTGGTTTGAAACTGCATTTCTAAGACTGTACTTACAGGCACCGACAGCACGGAGCGATCGTGGTTCGGGAGCCTGGGAACCGGAGCCGCGATCGTTACCGTGAAGTTACCTCGACGCTACTTCGCCGCCAGGGCCGCCGCGATTTCGGCTTGTTTGGTGGTCGTGCCATGTCCGCAAGCGATCGTGGCGTCCATGATGCCGTATTTCCTCAGCGCCTCGCCCACGGCGACGGTCCCCGGCGAACGCTCGATCGGTCCCCGGGCTGAGATGAGATCGGTGACGTAAAGAATATTTCCCGTGAGGACGTGGGCGAGGAGAAAGCCGCGGACGTGCGGATTGGTGATGTTGTATATATGAATCTCCGTGGTATCGTCTCTGAGCGTCATCTGATCCGTGACCTCCAGGATCTCCGCTTTCCGCAGCTTCTTCTTCTCTAGGTCGTCGGAGACGATTGTGTGCGGCGCCCGGACATCCTTTTCGAAATAGCCCTTATCTCCGCTCGGCACGATCACTTTGGCACCCTCGGCCACGAACGTTCGCATGCCGCCGGTGTGGTCCATGTGGTGGTGAGTCAGAACGAGATACCGGATCGGCTTGTCGGGATACTTCGCCTTGGCCGCATCGATCACCCAACGCGATTGCAGCTCGCCGTAGGGCGCATCGAAGATGATCAGATGGTCTTTCATGGCGATAATCAGATTGTTGGCGGTTCCCCCCTCGACGTGATGCACATTGGGCGCAAGATCTACCAGCTTGAGACCGCCGCCGTCGGGAAAAATGACGTTGTCGCTGTCGGTGAACCGGGTGAGAAAGAGCCGCCGCAATACCCACTGGTACGGCACATTGCCGGTGGCCGGCGCCTTGGCCGTGGCCTTCACTGCCTCTGGTACAGCAAAAGTGTCCTCCCCGATTGCCGGATTGGCAGTGATCTCCCGATACGTAAGTTTTGCGACCTCTACATCGTTGACCCGGTAAGAGAGTGTCTTCGCGATCTGCGCGCCGCCAACCGTTTGCCAGTCCCCCAACACGAGATCGTAGTTCGAATCGCCGTGGATGTTGTCATCATCGCGCGTGCGCACGGCGGCCGGCAGATGTGTCTTGCGATCGAACAGGATCGTGAATGTCGTTCCGCCATCTGCGAAGGAGACCGCCGGCAGCGACTGGTGCCCCAGCCGCTGTGTTCCCGCGGGGTGCACATTGCCAGGTTCCTCCAAGGCTTTGACCAGCAGCCACGGTGAGGCTCGCTCCAACTCACGCTGAAGAGCGGCCACGCGGATGCCGGACATCGCCTGGCTGCCCTTGTCGTCGGTGACAAACCCTAGGGTAGGCAGCACGGTCTCGGTGTAGTTCAGCTTTACCGGGTCTGGGTATTTCTGATCGCGGTCCCAAGCGGTGCGCGCCCGGCCCCCAGCGAGATCCCAGGTCGTTGTGAAGGTCGCATCTCCCAGGAACCGTGGCTCACCGTTGGCAACCAAGGACTGCCCCGGTTCCCAGAACTTGGCAACGCCCGTGATGGCGAGGCTTTTCAATGCCTTTAACTCGGCGCCTCCTTGCGCCGCGAGGCTTTTCAATGCCTTTAACTCGGCGCTTCTCTGCGCCGCGACGGCTTGCTGGACCAGATCGCCTCCGTCTTCTTTAGCCAGCGCCGGCCGCTGGTGGCCGAGCGCAACCAGCAATGGAAGCATCGAAAGAGCGTATTTCATGGGTCTCCTCCCCCTCATTTATCGTCGGGCGATCACGCTTTCCGGGAACTCCTCACTTGTCTTCGACGCGAGATCCCTTGAGCATGTTCGCCAGGCTGTAGTTTCCTTCGTGACACGCGTATTCATAAAGACGGTCCTCGCTCTTTACCATCGGAATCGAGGCCGTCCACTCTCTGGTGAACGTCGCCGGATCGTCCACCGTGACTTTGTAGTCGAGCAGGTTGGCGTCGACGCGCGTGAAACGCTCCGTTAGATGGAGATGCGAAGTCTCGCTATTTCGATACGGTACGCCAAATCCGGTCACATCCCGATCGGGAAAGTTCGTCACATCCACCACCAAGGTGTTGCCCTCCCAGTGGCCCCGGGAATCGCCCATCCATTGCCGGATGTTCTGGCTGATGTGAGGCCGGCCGTCCAAGAGAATGACGCGAACCTCGTGCATCAACTCCGACAGCAGCACCACCGACCCGGGAACCTGCAAAATCTCATAGTTATTGTTGTATCCGCCCGGAAGCATGGCGTTGGGAAGCCCTCGGGTGATGCAGCGGGTGACCACGCTGATGTCCTCATAGGAATCAAACGGGCCGTTGCCAGAGGAGCCAATCGCGGTCGGGCCGAGCCGCCTGAATCTCTCGTCCTGTCTGCTCTGACCAGCGATCGTTAAGGGAGGTAGTTTCCCATCCGGCGGATCGACAATGAGCGACGTTCGCCTGGTGGGCACAACCTTGGTTCCCCGGTCGAACCAAAACTGGTTATAGGTCCCAGGATCGCCGGCCGCAGGGGGACGATCCACGCGATTTTGAGCGGCCTTCTGTTCGATTGCGGCGGCCTCCTCGTTGGTAAGAACCGGTTCTCCGGAAAGCTCCGCAGGCCGCTCCAACGTGGTAATCGTCGAATTGTTCCAAACGCCCTGGAAATCCGGGTCCCCCCAAGGAGTCCGGATTGGAACCCATGGTTTGCCGGCACTAGCCGCTTTCGGGTCACGCTTTTTCGGTCCTTGTTGGGCGAAGGCGGCGAGAGCAGCCGCCATCAGGAGGATGCTGGTTTGCCTGCGCAACATGGACCTATCATAGAGCGATTGCGCCCGCTTTATCCATCGGGTAGGTTCGGGAAGTGTGATACTGACGGTGATCTGAGGGAAAGGAGGCAACTATGAGCAAGCACGATTCAGCGCGCCGCGCGTTTTTGGTTCGTGCGGCCGCTGGAGCGGGGGCCGTTGCGGGGGCTGGACTGTTGCCCGACGCATCCGGCCAGAACCGGGGAGAGCGTCATGAAGCACCCGCCCAATCGCATTCGAGGGGCGGCGCGTTTTTTAACCAGGAGGACGCCGCCACAATTGAGGCGTTCACCGAGCGGCTGATGCCTGGCGCAGCGGGCAAGCCGGGTGCGCGGGAGGCGGGGGTGCTCCGCTACATCGACCTGGCGCTCGCCGGGGCGTACGCGGATCTTCAGGACTTCTACCGGCGCAGCCTTGCCCAACTGGACGCGTACTGTCGCAAGACCTATCAAGAGTCATTCCGGCGGCTTGACGCTGCTCGTCAGGATGAAGTGATGACAGCGCTCGAGCGAGACCAGGTAACCGGGTTTACATGGCCTAGCGGGCTGGAGTTCTTCAACATCATCCGTACCCATACGATGGAAGGCCTTTTTGCGGACCCGATTTACGGAGGCAACCAAAACTTAGCAGGGTGGCGCTTAGTGGGATTTCCCGGCGCACAGTCGATTTTCACGCCGGCTGATATGCGAAGCCGGCAGGCGTTCACGCGCGAGCCCATCATCGGCCTCGAGGCGTCCGACGAGAGCGCGAAGGGGAGGGCATGAGCGATGGCAACTGAGAAGACCGAAGTCGTCATCGTCGGTGTGGGCGCAGCCGGCGGAATCCTGGCGGCGGAGCTCGGTAAAGCAGGCATGAAAGTCATTGGCCTCGAGCGCGGCCCACGTCTCGCCACGTCTGACTTCACCCCACACGATGAGTTGCGATACTTCGAGCGGCAAGAGCTACGCCCTAGCGTCAAGCGCCAACCCGTAACCTGGAGGCCGAACACGAACGCGCTCGCAAAGCCGCTTCCGGTGCTCAATTACGGCAACCAGGCGGGCGGCGGCACGGTCCACTACGGCGCAGTCTCGTGGCGTTTTCACGAGGATGACTTCCGCGCGCGGTCGCGAACAATCGAACGCTACGGAGTCTCGGCGATCCCGGAGGGCTCGTCGCTCGCCGACTGGCCGTTGACCTACGGGGATCTGGAGCCCTACTACGATCGCGCCGAGTACGAGCTCGGTGTTTCGGGCAAAGCGGGCAATCTCGAGGGGCGCAAGATCGAGGGCGGCAACATCTTCGAGGCGCCGCGCCGCCGCGAGTATCCGCTACCGGCGTTGCTGCCGGATCAATCCGGGGTCCTATTCGAAGCGGGCGCTGGCAAGCTCGGGTATCACCCGTTTTCCACGCCGCGGGCCATCCTCTCCCAGCCTTATCAGGGGCGTCCGGGATGCACGTACTGTGGTTTTTGCCAGGCGTTCGGCTGCCACGTCGGCGCAAAGTCGAGCATCCTGGTCACCAAGCTGCCCGAGGCAGACAAAACCGGGAACTTCCAGTTGCGCACCGGGACCATGTGTTACCGCCTGAACAGTGACAACAGCGGGCGCGCGACCGGAGTCGCCTACTACGGCCCGGACGGCTCGGAGAACACCATCGAGGCCGATCTGGTGATTCTCGCCCCCTTCATCTACGACAATACGCGCCTGCTGCTCGTTTCCAAAACGGCGAAGTTCCCGAACGGTTTCGCCAATTCGAGCGGCCAGGTGGGCAAACATTTGATGGCCCACATCACGCCTCGCGTGTTCGCCACCTTCGACGACCGGTTCGTGAACATCTACATGGGGCCCAGCGCCCAGAAGCATAGCCTCGACGATTTCAACGCGGACAACTTCGATCACAGCGGGGTGGGCTTCATCCGTGGCGCGCAGATCTCCGTCTCTCCTGCCGACTTGGAGGCCGGCCCGATCGGCGCCGCCATGAGCATGGACCCTCCACCCGGAACCCCGCGGTGGGGCGCTCGGTATCGCGACTTCCTGGCGAAGTACTTCGCGCGACATGCCGCGATCGTGGCACAGACGGAGAATCTGCCCTACGCCGACCAGATGATCGATCTCGATCCGGACGTGCGCGATCAGTGGGGCTTGCCGGCGCCGCGCCTGACCTATGATTGGCGACGGGAGAACGAGATCACACGGGTCGAGTTCATGGCGCGCAAGTTGGAAGAGTTGGGCCGCGCGATGGGCGCCACACGGGTGTGGCGTGGGCGCATGGGGCCGGGCGCTCCGGGGGCGCACCACGAGGGTGGCACGCGCATGGGGACTGATCCAGCAACTTCCGTTGTGAACCGCTTCGGCCAGAGTTGGGACGTCCCCAACCTGTTCATCGTCGGCAGCTCGACGTTTCCATCGATGACTGGCTTCAATCCGACACTCACCATCCAGGCGCTCGCCTACATGAGTGCTGATGCGATCGTGAAGCGCTACAAAATCAACCCCGGACCGCTCGTATAGTCGACGTGCCTTTCGCATGCAAGGGGTGGGACGCAATCGCGCGTCGAATCCGATCGGATTGAGCTCACTCGATGTGTAAGCAGGTACGAGTCTGGTAGCGGAAGCAATCGAGGAGCTTGAGCCCTCGAACATTCAGTCCTCGGCGAGCTTGGCTTCGAAAACCAATACAGCCATGACTATCATCCGGTCGCGCCAACTGTGAAGGTCGGTCGCCAAGCTCGTAACGGTAGCAAGCCAACCGGCGATTCTACCCGGAGGAGCGCTATACCAGAATCCTCAGGGGACCCTGAGGCACCAGCAGGTATGTCCGAAGTTGTGACCAAGGTGCGCGAGAAACGTACTGTGGGGGTCGGGGAGAAGCCGGCTGACATCGTGGGGCATGATCGTTGGCCCAAACCAGAGGGGCAGCATCGTGTAAGCCATGACTGCGTCGGAAATGCAAAGTCTCGACCGGGGCGTCTGATCTCAAAAGCTTGCCGTCTCCCGGCAAGCTTTCGGACGATCCGAAGATCTCACACATCATCGGTGTCTGAGATTATTGCCAAGCCAGGTTGTCAACAAGATTGGTCCTCAAAGGGACTGATACTGCAACCGATCGCCCCATACGGGGCTATCGACCGGCGATCAAGACAAATCGGATGTTGAAAATTCTACCTTACCGCTGATAGTATAACGCAGTTCTCGGCTGCGACTTGTCCTCTGAGATGCGCTACAGTAACCGAGGAGGGAGCTAATGCCATTCTGCACAAAGTGCGGCGCCTCAGTAACAGGGGCATTCTGCACTCAATGTGGGACTCGGGTGAGCGCAGCGTCCGGCCACCAACCGCCGCCCCCAACGCCAACCGGGGCTCCCCCGGCCCAGATGCCGTCCCCGGTTGATTCCGGCGCTATGCCTGGCGCCCGCAAGACGAGTCCGTTGGTATGGCTGCTGGTTGCCATCCTTGGTTTGGTGATCGTGGGCGGACTGGCGATTGGCGGGGTTGTAATCTTTGTAGCTCATAAGGCTCGTGAGGCCGGCATCACACCGGAATTGTGGCGGCGCAATCCGGCGGCGGCTACGGCACGTGTTCTCGCCGCGGCTAATCCCGATGTTGAGATCGTCAGCGAGGACGATGGCGCCGGGACCGTCACCGTTCGCGACCGGAAGACCGGGAAAACAATGACCTGGAACCTCGATCAGGCCAAGCATGGCAGTCTCACCATCACCGCCGAGGACGGCGACGGCAAGCAGGCCACAGTCGAATTCGGCCCCGGTTCAGCAGACAAGGTGCCTTCTTGGGTCCCCTTATATCCCGGCGCAAAGGCCCAGGGCGCGTTCGCCGTGGCGGGCAACGGGTCCGAAGGGGCGGGCGGGAACTTTTCGTTCACCACATCGGATTCGCCCGAAAGGCTACTATCTTATTACCAGGACAAGATCCAAGAACTGGGGATGAAGGTCCAGGTGAAGAGGATCACTCCAGAGGGTGGAACGATCACCGCGACCGACGAGGATCGCGGGCGCAGCCTCTACATCATCGTGAGAGGAGGTTCTGGCGAGACGATGGTGAAAGTGACATACGGGGCACAACCGTAGTCGGAACCTCCGGCCCTCGCGTAGCGCCTTAATCGTACGAATAGAGCACAGTGTGAAACGCCCGCCTTCGCTTCGATTGTTTTTGGAAACGCTTTGACGGCCTCGCCGATCACAAAGGGCAGCAGTTACGCTTCTCCCCCCAAACGCAGTGACTTCATCGATACCGGGATCAAGCTTTCTGTGCCAGCCCCGATCCCCGAGAAGCCTCGAGGGAAATCGAGCCGCTTGCCGCTTCAGGCCGACTTACTGAAATAGTCTACAAGCCTTGGGGGGCAAATGAGTTGTCATTCGGCTACGGGCCTAGCCGGCACGGAAACGCCGATGAGAGCGGTGGCGGTATTCGCGGCGAGCGACCGACGATTCTCCGTGGCGCTCGCGCGTTTGCGCCCTTCCATCGTAAACGGTCTTTTCTTCCGGTGTCACCCGTGCGATTGCAAATTCGGCAGCCTGGGTATTCGAGATGGGTCGAGGTGGACACCCTTCGAACCGCCGCCGGCGCCTGAACCAGCACTTTCGGTTTGCGTCAACGAAAGCATGAGTCCGCCGATCAGAATGGGCGTGATGGATTCGTTTCGTTGGCGGCAGCCGGCGTCGCCGTGAGGAGCAAAATCAGCGCCGCGCTGGTCCGAGCAGCCGGCGTAAGTCGAGTCCGATGAGCACAGCAGACCCCTTCAGCCGGCGATCTTACTTCAGAGGCAAGACCTTATCCGGATCGAGCGCGATTCTCAGGATGTCGCGCGGGGAGACCGTCGTTCTGCCGGTGACGTGCGGTACGCCGATCGGAGCGATCACAAGGTCTCCCGCTTCAATCTTCTGCTCGGTAACGCCCTTGAAGGTGCCGGACACACTCGGCCCCCGGACCGCCTTGGTGGAATAGCTATCACGAGAGTCCTCAGTCGGATTCTCGAGCGTACCGCCCACCATAAAGCTCCCGGCGCCGCGCAGGATGTAATAAATTTCCGCGACGTGGGTGTGATACCAGCCGGTCGAGGGCGCTTCGTCGGACGGCTTGGCCCGATGAATGACGTACACGCCCAGGCGAAAATTGATTGCGGGGAGATCGACGGTGCGGACGGCGCGGTCGCCATACGTGCCCGGAGTCTCGGTTTCCTTAATGGTCTTGTCAATCTCCGCCTTGGGAATGTAGGTAAAGGTGCCGGCCAATTTGGGTGGGGGCTTGGCCGGGGCCGGGGGCAGAGCCGCGGTTGAAGCATCTCCTATGGATGGAAAGATCGGAAGAACCCTGTGGGGATCGATCACCACGCGAATGATCTTGGTCCTCTCCATCATCTCGCCGGGGCTGTGCGGCACTCCGGGCGGAACGATCAGTACGTCTCCGGACGTGATCCTCTGATTGGTATAACCCTTGAGGACACCCACCACGCCGGGGCCACGGACCTGCTTGACGGAGCGGCCGCCGGCGTCGTCCACCTTCGGGTTTTCGAGTTCGCCGCCAACCCGCCACGTGCCCGCGCCATTCGCCACAATGTAGACTTCCGCGATGTCGTTGTGGTAAAAACCGCTGACGGGCGAGCCGGGCGGAACTGGCTGGCTGGGAGGCGAATTCAATGTGTACACTCCCAGGTTGAACCGCCCAGAGATATTCACCATGCGGACGGGGGAATCATTGGGAAGCCCGTTCTCGATCGCCTCCTCGACCCTTTCTACATCGGCCTTGGGTATGAAGGTGAAGGCGTCAGTCAGGTTTCCCGGAGGCGTCCCTGCGGGCGCGGCCCGACGGCCGCCGGCCCGACCCGGCGTTTGAGCGAAAATGATCGATCCCGCCAGGAGCGTAACGACACCCAAGACAGCTCGGTGGAACATCGAAGTCTCCTCTACTGGAACTAGCAGCGATAGAATTATATGCATTTTATAAATGCAAAGTTCAGCCATCGCTCGATTGTCGCCAGGGCACGGAGCGCGTTAGAAGTGCTTCCGCAAATCCTCGAACCGCTCTACCACCAGCAGCCGCCCTCTTCCCGGGCGAATCGCTTCCTTCTCCAATGCCCAGGTGTGAGCATGGGGCACGAACACCGCGTTCAGCCCCGCTTCGAGCGCCGGGTTTACATCCGATTTCGGGCTGTTGCCGATCATCCACGTGTGTTCCGTGTCGAGCGACCGATCCTCGACCAGCCTGCGGTAGGCCCCGGTGTCTTTTTCCTCGACGATCGCTGTGTGTCGAAAGAAGGCTCCCAGCCCCGAGCGGTCGATCTTCAGCTTCTGCTCTTCTGGATGTCCTTTGGTGAACAGCGTCAGATCGTGGCGCAACGACAGGTATTCGAGCGTCTCCGGCACGCCGTCGATCACTTCCATGGGACAGCCGAGGATCCGCTCGGCGAAACCCATCACCGTGCGCAGGTCTTGTTCGCGCACGTCGTGCTCGGCCAGATGTTGATAGCACTGCTTCAGGTTGCGGGCAAAATTCAAAGAGCCATAGCCGTGGATCTTGGCGTTGGCCTCCTCGATTTCGTCCAGCACGTCGCGGATCTCTCGCGGCGTCATCGACGAGTGCGCGAGGAACTCCACGAACTCATCAAACGCACGTTCGAAATAGATGTTGTTCTCCCAGAGAGTGTCATCGGCGTCGATGATCAGGTGTTGGGGCATCCGCGGCGGTTCCGCTAGCAACCTGCGGGCCGGCCGCCGTGTCCGTTAGTCATCGCCAAGGCTTTGAGCCGCTCAATCGCCTGTTGGCGCGGAATGTATTGCGCCAGATACTGGTTCAATTCCCGCAGCCGCTTGCTTTCCGAGCGCTGTCGCAATAGCATGCTTAAGAAATTCAGGTCGGGCACCGCCTGCGCCAGTTGGAAGCTGAGTTGCGGATCCTCGAGGTTCGGCTCGCCGGATTCGCGCGTGCCGCCCAGCTGGCTGAGAGCCCGGTAGTTCGAAAGTGCCTGGTCCCGAATTTCCGCCGGGGCGGGGGAGAGGTCGTCGTCATCGAAGAACGTCACTTCCGCCTGCAGATACGCCTTCTCTTCGTTGAGGGACTGAATTTCGAAACGACGGCGCCCGCGCGTCAGGATGTCCATCCGGCCGTCCGGGTACATCTCGGTGAGCTTCTCGACTACCACTGTGCATCCGGCGTTCACGATGCCGTTCTCGTGCGCCAGCACGATGCCGAATTCCGAGTTGTCGCGAATGGCGTGTCCAATCATTTCCTTGTACCGCTCCTCGAAGATGTGGAGGGGCAGCGGCGTCCTCGGGAAGACGACTACCTCGAGCGGGAACAGCGGGATCAACCCCGTCGACATGCTAATATTATGGCGGTTCCACCGTTTCCCCAGCAACGAAAATCGGGAAGGCCATAATCGCGCATGCGACTCGAGCGAAAAGTTGCCGTCATTACCGGGGCGTCGGAAGGCATCGGAGCGGCGTGCGCCGTCGAGTTTGCGCGCGCCGGCGCCCGGCTGTCGCTCACCGCCCGCTCCGAAGTCGGGCTGCGCGCCGCCGCGGCTGCGACTGGAAGCCCCGACACTTTGATCACGCCCGGGGATATCACCCACGACGAGACGCGCCGCGCCGTAGTCGCGCGCACGCTCGAGCGGTTCGGTGCCATTGACCTTCTCATCAACAATGCCGGCGCCGGACTCTATCTGCCGTCGTGGAACGCGCCCCTGGAGGAGGCGCGCCGCCTTATGGAGCTGAATTTCTTCGCTCTGCTGGGAATGACTCAGATGGTCGCGGCGCACATGTGCTCCCGCCGGAGCGGCATGATCGTCAACGTGAGTTCCATCGCGGGTAAGGTGCCGTTACCGTGGATGACGCTGTATAGCGCGTCCAAGTTCGCGGTGGGTGCGCTGACCGAGGGGCTGCGCATGGAGCTCCGCCGCCACGGCATCCGCACGCTCGTGGTCTGTCCCGGTTACGTCCGGACCGCGTTTCAAGAGCACGCTCGCGGTGGGCAGCCTCCAGACGCGTTGGTTCGCGCCCGCCGCTTTACCATCTCGGCAGCCGATTGCGCTGCCGCCATCCGCCG
>Ga0306921_10005507_pt1 | contig 13147 bp, 10 predicted proteins | sample sta12Cox44000080_FD_203760 | JGI IMG/M metagenome (GOLD analysis project Ga0306921, IMG submission 203760) | Lab enrichment of tropical soil microbial communities from Luquillo Experimental Forest, Puerto Rico - statoxic.12C.oxic.44.000.080 (v2)... | ecosystem: Environmental > Terrestrial >... | reverse complement strand
CCCGGTCGGGTCGAAGCCGGTGTACCTGATCCAGCAGAACGGCTACACCATCGTGCCGAACCAGCTCATTTTCCCGAGCACTGTGGCGTTGACCGGGAGCAACGTGGTCAACGCCTTTTCCGTCAATCAAGATTTCCGGCCGGCCTACGACTTCAACTACAACATCAATATTCAAAAGGGCCTGAGCAGGAACGTGATATTGCAAGTCGGTTACGTGGGCACACAGGGCAGGCGACTGCTGGCCTTGCGGGACATTAACCAGGCGGCGCTGGGCAGTGGCCTTGTGAATACCGTCGACGCCAACGGCTTTACCTTCCAGCAAACCACCCGCCCGTATTTCCCGCAATTTCCACACTTGGGCGTGATCAATGAGATCCAAAGCGAGGGCACATCGAACTACAACGGCCTCCAGGTGACGCTGCGGACCTCAAGCTGGCATGGGATGAGCTCTCAGTTCAATTACACCTGGTCACATAGCCTGGATGAAGTCACCCAGTACGTCGGCGCGCTGGTGCAGGACAACACGAACTTCAAGAATGATTACGCCAGTTCGGATTACGATATCCGCCACAACTTCAACGGCTACGTCATCTATGATATCCCCGGCTCCTCGCATGGGCCGAAATGGCTCTCTCACGGCTGGGAAGTGAACGGCAAACTTGGATTCCATACCGGTCTGCCCTTTAGCATTCATGCGGCGTATGACACCAGTGGCACAGGTGAGAATACGGCCCGCGGCGTGCAGATGGGCAACCCCACCGCGGGTGTGGATCGCTCGCAAAGCCAGGGCAATCCCGTGCAGTGGATCAACCCCAACGCGTTCGTCAACGCAGCGAACGGCCTGTTCGGCAGCGTAGGCCGCAACAGCGTCCGCGGGCCGGGCTACGGTGACGTGGACCTTTCATTCCTCAAGAACATTCCGATCCGGGAGAGGCTGCACGCTCAGCTTCGCATCGAGCTGTTCAACATTTTCAACCGCGTGAACCTGGCCCAACCGAATGGCACCATCGGAGGCGGGTTTGGCCAAAGCTCCGACACGATCGGCGACGCCAACGGCTCTCCCGGAATCGGTCCGGGTGAGCCGTTTAACACGCAGATCGGTCTGAAGATCATTTTCTAATCCACCACGTACGGTATCGTAGTGGCTCGAGGGGAGAAACTATGCGAAAGCCACAACGCCGGGCCCTTTTCGTCACGTTGATCGGCGCGGCGCTGCCGGTGACAGGAGTTACGTCCGCTCAATCTCGTGCGGGTCGCACCGTGCGTTACGACCTCAAGCTTCCTGACCTGAAGTATGTCTATGGCGCGCTGCCGCCGGTGATGCATGTGAAGCCGGGCGATACCGTCGAAACCAGCACGGTCGACGCGGAAGGAAAAGCCATCGAAGCCGCCGGGTTGAAGCCGATGGGACCCAACCCGCTAACCGGTCCCTTCTATATCGACGGAGCCACGCCCGGCGATACGCTGGTCGTACGGTTTCTCCGCATGGAGGTGAACGGTAGGGAAGGATGGGGCAGCGCGGGCCCGGGTTTTGGGGCGCTGAACAGCAGCCACTACACGCCCGTTCTCGGCCAGGGGATTCCGCGCAAAAACTGGACCTACGCCATTGACAGTGCCGCCAACGCCGCCGTCTTTAAAGCCAATGATTCGAATTTTTCGGTGAAGATTCCCATGCACCCCTTTCTGGGCTGCGTGGGCGTGGCTCCGGCGGACGGAGAAGCGCGCAGCTCGATTGTCCCGGCCGAATTCGGCGGGAACATGGACGCGTCGGAATCGAGCGTCGGCAACACCGTGTACCTTCCGGTCAACGTCCCGGGAGCGCTGCTGTTTCTCGGCGATGGCCACGCCGCGATGGGCGACGGCGAAGTAGCCGGAACGGCGGTCGAAGTATCCATGCAGGTTGGTTTTGAGGTGGACGTGATCAAGAATCACAAGATCAGCTGGCCCCGATTCGAGAACAGCGATTCCATCATGGCGGCCGGCATCTACCGGCCGCTGGACGACGCGCTACGCATCGCCTTCACCGAGCTGGTGGGCTGGATGCATCACGATTACGGTCTCTCGGAGATGGACTCCTACGAACTGCTGTCGAAGACGGCGGAGATTCACCTGGCACAAATGGTCGATCCCAATTACGTGGTGATTGCCAAGATCAACAAGAAGTTCCTGCCGAAACTGGCAGCCCGCCGGTAGTTGGCGCAGGTTCGCCGCGCACGACGCTGAGTGTGGCGGAGCAGAATTTCTTGCGATCTCACCTAACTAACTAATGGGAACAATCCCCAGCCGAAGGCCCGATATGGGGATCGGCTTGGCGAAGCGGAGCTTGACCGCATGGTCGAGCACGCCAGGCGGCCGCATTGAAGGCCGCAACATCGAGCTGGTATCGAGTCGGAGGATTTGTCGAGGATTGTTTGAGGGGCAACCGTTTGATGCGCCAAGCACCCCCCGCGATTAGCCGGTCGTTTTCAGCCCTCCCGCGATCGCGTTCACCGTAACCAGCAGCGGCTGCAGGATGCGGTCAGCTCCTTCACCGTGCCCGGTTCGCGGGGCTTCCCGCCACGCCCGGAGCAGCGCAATCTGCTCGCGATGCAGGCGCAGCAGAGCGTGGCGCCGAATCTCCACGGCCTTGATCAAGCGCGGCCGCCGCCGTCCTCGATCGCCTCCCAGTAGTTCGTCGACGATTCTCAGCGTGAGCCTGTACTCGTCCAGGATGCGGCTCAGAATGCGCGTCCGTACGGCCGGATTTTCCACAAGCGCGGCGTACTCGGCCATGATCGCCGTGTCGGCAGCGACCACGCTGAATTCGACATTGTGCAGAAGGTACGCCAAGAACGGCCACGTCCGCGCGGCGCGAACCAGCGATTCCCATGCCCCTTGATCGCATTCACGAATACACTGGAACGCTCCACCGACGCCGTACCATCCCGGCAGGTTGAACCGCGCCTGGCTCCAACTGAAGACCCAAGGGATCGCGCGCAGGTCCCGAATCGTGCTCTGCCCGGTGCGACGTGCCGGTCGCGATCCGATATGACTGCACTCGATGGCGTCGATGGGAGTCGCCTGGGAGAAGAAATCGATGAAGCCATCCTCGCTTACTAGGTCGCGGTACAGGTCTCGGCTGATCGCCGCTAGTTGTTCGAGCAGCTTCCCGAGTTCGGGGGCGATTCGTTCCGGCTCCCGCGACTGCATCACAGTCCACCGCGTGACTCCGGCCAGAAGCCGCTCCAGATGAGTCGCGGCGGTAAGCCGGTTGGCATACTTCTGCGAGATCACCTCACCCTGCTCGGTGACTCGCATCTCGCCCTGCAGGGTGTGCGGCGCCAGCGATTCGAGAAATACGTGCGTGGGGCCTGCTCCCCGGCCGATCGTTCCCCCGCGCCCATGGAAGAATCGCAACTCGACACCCGAGTTATGCGCCACGGCCGCCATCTCAATCTGGGCCTTTCGCAAGAACCAATGGCTTGCCAGAATGCCGCCATCCTTATTGCTGTCGCTGTAGCCGATCATGACCTCCTGCAGCGGCCGCGGGCGGTTGTCCCGTTCCTGCAAATACCGCAGGGTCCGCCGCGTAACCGGGTGTGCGAGATAATCCGCGAGAATGCGGCCGCTGTTCTCCAGGTCTTCGATGGTCTCAAATAGCGGTGTAACGGCGATCTCGTAGACGAGACCGTCGGCAGTGCTTCGCACGAGGCCCGCCTCGCGCGCCAGCAGAAACACGTTCACCAGATCCGAAGCCTCGTGGGTCATGCTTACGACGTAAGACCCGATCGCGCCAGGGCCGTGCGCTTCCCGCCATTCGCGGACCAACCGCAGCACACCGACGCTGGCCTCCGCTTCGGCGGGAAGCGCCGCCGAAGAGACGGCGAACGGGCGCGGCGACTCAAGTTCGCGGTCGATCTCACGACGTTTCCGTCCTTCGGTCCAATGAGGGTAGTCTGCTCCTTCCGGGCCTGCCATGCTAAGGAGCTGCCCGATTGCTTTGCTGTGAAACCCGCTGGACTGCCGGATATCCAGCGACGCTCCGTGAAAACCGTAGCTCCTTACAAGGTGTTCGACAGGCGCTACTTCGGAGGTTGCAAGCCGTTCCGCGCCAACTTGCCGCAGGGCGTCGGCCAAAAACCCGAGATCTTCCGCGAGTTCCGTCGGCAGACGGTAGCAATAACCCGGCGGTCTCGCATCTCCGGGGGTCGGCAAGCGCGCAGCGATGAGTTGCGTCATGTGCCGCCACGGCTCATCTCGGTATTCATGCGTAATGACGGCCTCGCTAGTCAGTCGCGTATACGCAGTGATGCGTTCGTAGAGAGGAGCAGGAGCCTTCTGCATCGCTTCGGAAAGGCTGAGGCGGCCGGCAAGGTTCAACAGCAATTCCTTCAATACGGCCAAGGTGCGCGCGCGCGTAAACTCCAAGGCGTAGCGCGTCACCGTCGTCGTCACGAACGGATGGCCGTCGCGATCGCCACCAACCCACGTGCCGAACGTGAGCCGGGGTTCCGCCGGCGGCTCGCTGCCGGGAAACGCCCACTGCCACGATTGCCGGAAGCGTTCCGACAGAAGCGTCAGGACGCCAGGAAAGACATTGGAGATGTAGTGCAGCGTGTTCCGGATTTCGGATTCCACATCGGGCCGGTCGACCAAGATCTCGCCCGTCCGCCAGAGACGTTCGAGACTGTCTTCCAGCCTCTGTTGCAGGGCCTGGTGTTCCATGGGGGTTTTGGTAGGGTTCTCTCGCTCCACCAACATCAGGTAGATCTCGCGATGACGCTCCAGCACGGAGGGCCTCTTCGCCTCGGTGGGATGGGCGGTAAGCACCGGCTGCACATGAATTGAGGAAAGCACGCGCCGGAGGCTGGCCTCGTCGAACGGCGCCGCGCGGAGTTGTTGCAATTGATATGGCCACGTGCCTGGTTCGCTCGCCGCGCCGCTTATAGTTTCGCGCATCCGCCGCACCTGGTTGGCGGTATTCTCTTCCGCCATCGTCAGAAGCTGAAATGCCATCGAGAGCGCCTGGGAACCGCGCGGCGGAATGGCCCCGGCGACGGGAGCATTCGAAAACACGTCCGCCACAAATTCGGCAAGATCGCCCTCCCCAATTCTTCGGAGAGCGGTTTGGAAGCAATCAACCAGGAAACGAAAATCCTCATCCCATTTGCGCAACTCCACGTCGAGCAAGCTATGCGCCGGTGCCTGTTCCGGCGTATTCCGGGCGAAGCTTCCTGTCGGCGGAGTGCGCATCCCCCCACTGTTTCATGAACCGGGGTTCTCCGGCCGCCCGGCTCTACACTTCCCCCTTCCGCCCGTTCAACGTCCGCCCTTCCACATCCTTGCCATTCAGGCCGCTGATCACCTTGTCAGCATCCGTGTCGTTAGCCATTTCGACGAATCCGAAACCCCTCCGTTGTCCCGTATCCCGACCCTTCGCGAATTTGACGCTCGCCACCGAACCGTACCTCAAAAAGGGAGCGGAGCGCGGCTTCAGTCACGGAAAAGCTGAGGTTGCCGACAAATATGTTTTTCATGGATGCCTCTTCTTCGTATCATACATTTTACCGCCGCTCTCGAATCCTGAAAGCTCCACGGGAGGCGCCCTTGCGAGGAGGTGTGAGCGTGATCCTCTGTGATTTGCGCGGCGAGCAGAAAGAGTGTGTCCAAAAAGAGATTGACGGTCGGGAATTCCACATCTGTGCGAAGTGCTGGCGGCCGTTGGAGGAAACAGGTGGGGATCGCGGCGCAGGTTTTGTCAGAATGCCGATGATATTCTGACCTCATGGATCCCATTCAGCTCCGGACTTTGTTGGAGGAGGTGCGTGCCGGAGCAGTGGATCGCAGCCGCTGCAAGCTTTCATGGTCTCCTCTGTGGGGCTCGTGTCACCCGAGATGACGATGCTGCGGTCCGGCGTGTCGAATCACGCCGGCCGGATTTCCGCCGAGCGTTCCACGCCCGACCTTCTGCGATGGCTCGTTGATATCGCTCATCATCAGGAACAGCAGATTTCCGGCGCGAAACGCATATCGCTCCCATGTCCCTTCTATGGGAAACCGTCTCGGGGAATGCTCAAATACTACTATCGAACAGCAGCCTAGCCTGAAGTATCGGCGCAACAATAGCGACTCCAACGGCTAAGCGCAGGTGCGCCACCGTTCCATACCAGCCAATAACGATCAGTTCGTCACGCCTCTACTGTTTGAATGTATAAGGACTGATATGGAAGTGGGTTCTCCTGAAGGCTACAATGCCGAGACCGGCTCTCAACAGCCGGCTCAGAAAGCTCAATCAGGAGAACCCTATGACAGTAAATCACTATATCGGATTCGACGTTCACAAGAGAAGCGTCAGCTACTGCGTGAAGATTGCCGATGGGACCATCGTCGAGGAAGGCAAACTGCGGGCAACGCACGAAGCCTTGCGGCAGTGGGCCGAGAAGCGCCAGGAGCCGTGGCGCGGCGCACTGGAAGCGACGCTGTTCAGCGGCTGGATCTACGACACCTTGAACCCGTTTGCGGCCGAACTGCAGATGGGGCACCCGGCGATGATGAAGGCGATCGGCGCGTCCAAAAAGAAGAACGACAAGCTGGATGCGCGGAAAATCGCAGACCTGGTGCGCTGCAACTTACTTTCGGCGTGCTACGTGGCGCCGGTGGAAATCCGCGAGCTGCGGCAGATGCTGCGATACCGCAGTCTGGTGGTGGCGCAGGCGGTGCGCATGAAGAACAAGATGAGCGGGTTGCTGATGGAGGTGGGCGCAGAGTACAACAAACAGCAACTGCACGGGAAGAAGTATTTCACGGAATTGCTCAGGACCGTGACCGAAGTGCCGGAATCGGTGAAAGACCTGCTGCGGCTAAGCCGGGGCGCGCTGGAGATGTTCGAGACGACGCAGCAGCAGCTACTCGCCAGGCTCGAAAAAGATCCGCTGCTGGCCCAACGAGTGATCGTGCTGAAGAGCATTCGTGGCGTGGGCGAAGTGACGGCGCTAACGTGGGCGCTGGAGGTGAGCGATCCGCACCGGTTCTCCTCGGTCGCGCGCGCGGTGAGCTATTGCGGGTTGACCTCCGCGCTCATCTCCTCAGCCGACAAACAGCAGCGGGCGCCGATTTCCAAACAGCGCAACGCGCATTTGCAGACAGTGCTGATCGAGGCAGCGAAGCTGGCGCCGCGGTGGAATCCCCAATTGGCGGCGGTACACGCGCGAGAGCTGGAGCGTGGGAATCGCAACCGGGCCACGCTGGCGGTGGCACGGAAACCGGTGGCCTATTTGTTGGCGTTGGACAAATCCGGCCATCCGTTCCAGGTCACCAGCCAATCACCAGCCAAAACGGAGATCGAGAAGGCAGCTTAAGAAAAGGCTCTGAGCTCACCAGCGGGAAAACAACAACACCTTACTGCGTGCGGCGACACAACGATTTGCCAGCGATCCGCCGGCCGTTCCTCGCCTCAAAGGGGCTGCCACAGGGAGGATTTCCTCCTCATGGGCCACACTCACTGTTTCGAGGCCGGCCGGTTTATCCAAACTCAATCTTCGGCGACGGCTCTATGCTGTTCCCGCAAATGGATGTCTGGTCCCCGCTGACACACCCGCTCACGTGTGGGCCGAATTCGTAACGGATCGGCAACAGCAAATCGAGGCGCTATTCAACGGACTTATTGAAGTGCTTCAGGAATCTCTTCCAAAAAGTGCAGGGAAAGTTCTGTTTTCCCTTGACAACTCCTTATCATGGATGTCCCCCTTGCAGTTACCGCAAATCAGTGCTGTTTTATCGGCTTTGGGGCGCGGTGCTTTGCGGAATCCGGTTTCCGACTGAGTATCCGGGCCATACGCGATCAGCCGTTTTTTACACGCCGTGGAGGCCGCGGCGTTTGTCGATCACCCTCCCCCCGGAAGCCGTTCATTTCACGCACGACGAAGTTCTGTCTCGGACAGGCGTTCTGCAAAACGGTTTTGGCATCCTGCGCCAGGGCGATACCCCCCAGAAATGCCAGTGTTGGAAGCGCAACTGAAAGCTTCTTCAGCATAGACCTCCCCTTCGCATTCCCACTCTATTCCCGGGAATGGACATTGTCGACGAAGTTCCTGACCTCTATCTGTTGTATGAGACCTCGCGGCACTTTCTATGAAGAGGCTCTTCCGCACTCGGAGCGGACCGAGAGGCCTGCGAGGCACTACCTACAAGTCGCGTTACGTCGCCGGGTGAGTAACCTGCGGAGAGGGTCCGGGTCGTGTTTGGCTACGCACAGCTCTACGTTTCCGCGGATATGACTGTAGCGCGTGTTCCATGTCACTGTAACGATCTTCAGCCCCACAACCCCAGCCCCGGCGATTGTATCGACTTTCGTCATCGCGGATTTACGTAAGAACGCTCTCATTGGCGGATTCAGAGGCGGATTGGCTCGGGTGTAGCGGCCCCGTCCGCCCGTGGGTCGGACGCACCGTAATTAATCCGAGTCTTAGAATCGTGCATGACTGCCTGACCCCGACCCATCTCCTGCGAGTACTGGGAGCGCAACGTGAGGTCGTGCCCCATAGCTCTTAATCCTGCGATCGCGGCAGCGGGAAAGCGGGACTCGATTAGGGCATCCCTGCCGGTTGCTGCGTTTCTAGTGAATCGTGGCGATTCCATTGCTTGCTGAAGATTCATTCCATAATCAACTACGTTCGAAACAAACTGAGCGTGAGCAAGCGGCTGATTCGGTCCGCCCATTATCCCAAACCCGACATGCTGGTCTCCGCGTTCCATGAAACCAGGGATAATGGTGTGAAACGGTCGTTTGCCGCCCTCAAGTACATTGGGATGGTCCGGTTCGAGGGTGAAGCAGCCGCCCCGATTCTGCAACGTGAAACCCATTCCATTTACGGTTATGCCCGATCCGAAATTCTGGAAGATGCTTTGAATACAACTCGCGATGTTGCCTTCCTTATCTACAACAACGAAGTAAACTGTATCGCTCCCCGGAATATTGCCAAACCGAAAGGCGCCGTTAGCCTTAACCGGGTCGATAAGCAGTGAACGCTGCTGCGCGTATTTTTTCGAAATCAGTGTCGCGACTGGTATGCTGCTGTTTCGCGGATCGCCGCAGTAGCGGTATAGGTCCGCATAAGCGAGCTTCATAGATTCGATGCGCTTGTGCTGTTCTGCCGGACTTAATACACCATCGGGCGATGTGGGCAGAGTTTCCATGATGTTCAGCATTTCCAGCGCAGCCACGCCCTGCCCATTTGGGGGCAATTCGTAGATCTTCCAATCGCGATAGTCGATGCATATTGGATTGACCCACTCCGGTGAGAAACAACTCAGGTCCTCTTTACTCATCAATCCGCCGAGATCGTGCATCGACCTGAGAATGGCGTCTGCTATTCTGCCTTCGTAGAAAGACCGCGGACCTTCCTCAGCAAGGATTCGGTAGGCACGGCCCAGATCCGGATTCACAAAGAGATCTCCCTCCACAGGCGCCTTGTGCTCAGGCAGGAACACGCGTACCGATTCAGGGCAGGTCCTCAACTTCTGAACGGATGACGGAACTCCCCACTGCTCAGCGATCGCTTCCGTAACGGGGAACCCCCGTTCGCCATAAGCGATTCCAGCTTCGAACAACTGTCGCCATTGTGCCCTCCCGAAGCGCTGATGCAATTGGGCCCACCCGGCTACGGCACCGGGTATGGTAACTGCATGGATTCCTGCTTCGGACATGCTTCTGATTCCGCGAGAGCAAAGGAGTTCCCGGCTGAGTTTGCGAGGCGCTGGACCGGAAGAATTTAAGCCGGACAGGGTCTGCGTCTTCGCGTCCCAGTGAAGTGCGAAGAAGTCACCGCCAATACCATTCATCATCGGTTCGAGAACCCCGAGCGCCACATTCGCCGCAATCGCGCCATCGACCGCCGAACCGCCCTCGGCAAGGATCTGCGCGCCAACCTGCGATGCCAATGCGTGGCTGGTCGCCACGATGCCTTGCCGTGAGATGACCATCGACCGCCCATAGTCCCGGCCCGATCCTGGTTGTGTTGTCGGTTCGATTACCATCCGGTAAACCCCCCAGATCCGTTGGGTCAGCTAAACAGCTTCTATGGTCACAAACCCGCCCAAATTTGCCTGTAGTTCCGCATGGGAATCCGTGTTCGATGACCGGACGCCGCACAGAGCCCGCTGAGATTTCAGGATCGCACAAAGATGATCGACAAACGGAGAATCAATTCAAACTGTGCGAAGACCACAGGGAAACAGCGTTTTGCGCTAGCCTGAGATCTGTCCAAGCAGATTCCGTGGCCCTGTATGCCTCCATTACTATCCTCGGGGAGGAGATATGTCCCGTCCAACGCTTTCTTACTTACTGCTCTTATGGTCAAAAATCCAAAGCACTGATGGTGCAAGGTATTATGGACGCTCGGAATGAAGGACAACAAGTGGCTGCACCGTCTGGCGTACGTGACCGGCCTAGTCAATCAGCAATTACTCCTCCAGAACGAGTACCTGGCGGCGGAAAACCAGATCCTGCGTGCACACCTGCCGGCGCGACTCCATCTTTGCGATGCGGAGAGGTCCGCTCTGGCCGAGATCGGTAAGCGACTCGGACGCAAGGCGCTGGCGCAGGTAGCCTGCGTGGCCAAGCCCGACACAATCCTGGCCTGGTTCCGGCGGCTGATCGCCGGCAAATTCGACGGTTCCCGAGACCGCACCTATTCCGGCGGTCCGCGAATCGGGCCTGAGACCGAGGCTTTGATTGTTCGGATGGCCAGGGAGAACTCGGGCTGGGGATATGATCGGATCGTGGGAGCGCTCGCCAATCTGGGTGACACGTGTCTGACCAGACGTTCAACGTCCTGCGGCGGCACGGCATCCAGCCGGCACCCAAGAGGAGCCAGAACACGACCTGGCGGGAGTTCATCGAGTCTCATCTGGCGGCTCTAGCCGGGATCGATTTCTGCACCGTGGAAGTGGCTCACCTGGCGAGGGTTAGTGACCTGTTATGTGTGGTTCTTCATCCACCTGGAGAGCCGGCGCGTCTGCTTGGCGGGGATCACGCGGCATGCGGACGAAGCCTGGATGGAGCAAATGGCGCGCAACGCGACGATCGAAAGCTGGGAAACCTGGAGCGCAGGCGATACACGCTGCACGATCGGGACATGAAGTTCTGCGATTCGTTCGAGCGACGCTAAGATCGGGCGGAATCAGACCGATCCAGTTGCCGGCGCGCAGTCCGAATCTGCGCCTTCGCGGAGAGATGGGTGCGCTCGGTGAAACAGGAGTGCCTGTCGAAACTCATCTTGTTCCGCGAAGTCTCGTTGCGACGTGCGCTGAACGAGTTCATCGAGCACTATCACGCCGAACTAAATAACCAGGCAAGGGCAACCTTCTGCTGTTCTCCTCCCAGGAGAGTCGGCGGCGAAGGTCGGTCTCCTGCCGCGAACGACTCGGCGGATTGCTCAGATACTACGGCAGCGCCGCATGATTATTTTGGCTGTACGCCCACACAAACGGTGATCTCGGTCTTTAGAAGGCTGGCTTTCTGCTCAGAGAACGACGGATTCACCGAACCGCCGACTTCTCGTTCATCTTAACCGCGCCCCCAGCCAGTTCCCCCAGCCAGTTTCCGCGGACGGCGTTTCACGAGACTCATCGAGGTCCATGAACCTTCCGCCGCGCAAACTTCTTTCAAGCGGACTTGCAGCCGGAGGCTGGTTCGCGTGAAGGCAGCGCGGGCGGTCCTCCGATGGGCTTCGATTCCAAAGCAAAAATCGGAGTTCGACGCGGTCTCCGATTGGGTAATCTTCTGGTCAGGGTCCATCGATTGATTTCGATGAATCCATAAGAAACAAGCCAACGAGGGACATCCCAATGAGCAAAGAAGAACAAAACAAGGCCGTTGTCGGCCGCTGGTTTAGCGAGTTTTGGGGCAAGAAAGAAGGGCGCCGACCTTCTGGAAGAACACGGCGACCATGTTTACAGAAGGACTCTCCGTCCTTTTGTGGTATTGTAACCATCGAACCTGGGAACCCCTGCGTGAAACATTATTGGATCATAACAGGTTGTCTGCTCATTGCGTCGTACGCTTTTGGGCAGTCGGCAAATCCCTTCATTTCAGAACTGAAGCAATTCTATACAGTCCGAAAGGGGATCTTCTCAAAGCGGCCGATCGAATGCCGACCGAGGACTACGATTTTTAGGTCAACACCGGATATACGGAACTCATCGCCCGCATCGCCGACGCCCAGATGAATCCTGTAATGCGCTCGCGGTGGATTCAGTTGCTGCTTGGGCTGGTCTGCATGATTGTCATCTCGAGCCCGCAGTACGTCTGGACGCTGTTTACCCAGCCACTGATGGGTTCGCTCCATGCAAGCCTTGCTCAAATCCAGATTACGTTCTCGCTCCTCATCGTCGTCCAGACGTTCCTTTCCCCCTGTCAGGGGCTCCTCGTCGACAAGTTCGGCCCGAGGGCACTGCTGTCGGTTGGCGGCGCGTTGACCGGACTGGGCTGGGTGCTCGCTGCACGCGCATCAACACTCCCAGCTCTTTACCTCACCTATGGCCTCCTCTGTGGAATCGGCACGGGCATCGTATACGTCGGGGTGATCGGCCATATGGTGCTATGGTTTCCCGCTCGCCGCGGCTTTGCCACCGGGATCGCCGCGGCCGGCTACGGCATGGGAGCGATCCTCACGACGTTTCCGATCTCCGGAACTTTGAAGTATGCGGGATACGAGCAGGCGCTTGCGCGTTATGGGCTGGTCTTCATGCTAGTTGGTGTCCTCGCCGCACAGGGACTGCGAGCTCCAATTCAAAAATCCCAGCCTGCAAGCCTGGATGCGCTCAAGGCGAGAGTCAGCCACCCCAGCGCGAGCTTTACACCGCGACAGATGCTGCAGACACCTATTTTTTGGTTGATGTTCGTCATGATGACGATGATGTCGACCGCCGGATTGATGGTGACCTCGCAGATCGCCGCATTCACGCGTGATTTCGGAATGGCGAACGCGCTCGTCTTTGGCCTGCCGCTTCTGCCGCTGGCGTTGTCAGTCGATCGTATCACCAACGGTCTGACACGCCCGTTCTTCGGCTGGCTTTCAGATCAGATCGGCCGCGAGCACACGATGGTGATCGCGTTTACGCTCGAGGGGACGGCGATGATCGCATGGCTGTTCACACGGTCGAATCC
>Ga0306921_10005504_pt1 | contig 13150 bp, 12 predicted proteins | sample sta12Cox44000080_FD_203760 | JGI IMG/M metagenome (GOLD analysis project Ga0306921, IMG submission 203760) | Lab enrichment of tropical soil microbial communities from Luquillo Experimental Forest, Puerto Rico - statoxic.12C.oxic.44.000.080 (v2)... | ecosystem: Environmental > Terrestrial >... | reverse complement strand
ATCACGTCAAGTTCTAGGATAAAAGGGGGTAGCCGTAAGCACGGCGACACGTGGCGATTTAGGGCGACTTGCTCCACGTAAAAAACTGCTAAAGAGCTGGTAGAGTTCAGATACAAAGAAGTTCTGAGACCCTCCAAGCTTTTTGGCACGGAGGGTTTTTTATTTCCCCTCCGCGCTGCCCTCAGTCAATGTCACGTCATTTCACACAAGGGCCCCCGTGCGGGCCAGCTGCCCGAAGGGAAGCCCGAGGCGAGGTGACTCATGAAAGAACTCTATTTTCTGCGATGTAGGGAATGTGGCCAGAAGTATGGAAACGCCCCTCAGTCCTTCTGTGAAGAGTGTTTTTCCCCTCTCGAAGTGAGCTACGACTACGAAGCGGTGCGCCAGACCGCCAAGCGTGAGGCGCTGTCCCATCGAGCCTTTAACATGTGGCGCTATGCCGAGCTACTACCCCTGCCCGCGGGGTTTACGCCCACGCACCCCATCGGGGGAACGCCGCTCGTCCGATCGCGGAAACTTGGGGCAAAGTGGGGCGTGAAGAATCTTTATCTAAAGAATGACGCGGTATGCTTCCCGAGCCTGTCGTTCAAGGATCGTGTGGTGGCGACAGCACTGGCGGCTGCGCGAAAGTTCGGGTTTAAGACTGTGGGTTGCTCTTCAACGGGAAACCTGGCAAACGCGGTGGCGGCCCAGGGGACACAGCAAGGGTTCGATACGACCGTATTCATTCCCGCGGACCTGGAACCGGCCAAAGTGCTGAATACCGCGGTATACGGGGCACGGGTGATTCGCATTGACGGCAACTACGACCACGTGAACCGGTTATGCACGCAGATTGCGGACCGCTTTCAGTGGGGCCTTGTGAACGTGAACTTGCGCCCTTATTACGCGGAAGGCTCGAAGACACACGGATACGAAATCGCCGAGCAGCTTGCCTGGGAACTCCCTGACAATGTGGTGGTGCCAATGGCTGGAGGCTCGCTGATCGGCAAAATCGCGAAAGCGTTTTGCGAGCTGGCGCACCTCGGATGGGTGGAGCCGAAACAGGTCAAGTTCTTTGGTGCGCAGGCGACCGGCTGTTCGCCGATTGCGGACGCGGTGAAGCGCGGCCTTAGCCGCTTCGAACCCCAGAAACCCCAAACCATCGCCCGCTCGCTCGCCATCGGAAATCCGGCAGACGGACCCTTTGCGCTGCGGCTGATCCGTGAATCGGGCGGGTGGTCAGAAGATATTTCCGACCCGGAAATCATCGATGCGATCAAGCTGCTGGGGGAGACAGAAGGCATTTTCGCCGAGACTGCCGGCGGAGTAACGACAGGAGTTGCCGGGAAGCTCATTGAACAAGGCCGAATTAAACCGGACGAGACTACCGTGGTTTGCATTACCGGCAACGGCCTGAAGACCACCGACGCAATCGCGGCAGACTTCCCAGTAACCGAAGCAATCGCGCCTCGCATTGAAGCATTTGAGGCGCTTGTGCAACAGCGCTTATACGCCACAGCTAAGGCGAAGTAGGCCGCTTTTGCGCCTATTCGGGCGCGGCTCCTAGCGGCGACCCGCGTGAGAGCAGAAAGAGATTCAAATATGACCAACCTGGAGAAAGAAAACATGGCCATTACGATTGAGATTCCCACAGCGTTCCGGCGCTTTACCGAAGGAGCGCCGCGAGTCGACAGCGGAGCCACCACCGTGGGGGAAGCGCTGAACGAACTTACGACGCGATTCCCTGCCTTGTCGCGGCACGTGCGCGACGAACAGGGGCAAATCCGCCAGTTCCTGAACGTTTATCTAAACGAAGAAGACATTCGCTTCCTCGGCGGCGAGGCGTCGATGCTAAAGGATGGCGACCGCGTGCTGCTGGTGCCGTCGATCGCCGGGGGCTGATTCCGTTCTGCTTCACGCTCAGCGAATCAGTCGGATGCGTTGCGGATGAGTTGAGCGTAGTACTGAACCGCTTTAGCAAAATTCTGTACGCCGATCCGCTCGTTTGTTCCGTGAATACGTTCAAGGTCGGCTGTGTCCGCCAGGATCGGAAGGAAGCGGTAAACATCCTTCGTGACAGGCGCATAGTGTTTGGTGTCCGAGGCCGCGATGTAGACGAACGGAACCGAGGCTGCGCCCGGATAGATCTGGGTGAGGGTGCGTTGCAAACGCTTAAAGTTCGGCGATTCGGGGCTGCTTTGCTTCGAAGGCTCGGTTGGCGGCTCGCCGCTGATCGGCTCAAGTCTGACGCGCGCATCGTGGACAACTTCGCGGACGTGTTCGGTTACGCTGGCAATCGTGTCACCGGGCAGGATTCGAAAATTCACGACTGCCTCGCCGCGGCTGGGCATGATGTTGTCTTTCGCTCCGGCGCGGAAGATCGTGGGGGCCGCGGTGCTACGAAGCAGAGCGTTAGTGTCCGGTGAACTTGCGAGCACCTTCTGCACGACCGGCGCAAAGAGCCACATATTTTTGAACACGGAGTTCAAGGGAAATGAAGCGCTGCCTGCGGCGTATTCGAGAAACTGGCCAACGGGGCCGTGAATATGTGGCGGCATCGGATGTGTTTCGACGCGGTGAACGGCTTCGCTGAGAATGCCGATACTCGATTCTTTGGGTGGCATCGAGGAATGCCCGCCCTCCATCTCCACACTTAAGACCAAGCTCAGATAGCCTTTTTCCGAAGTGCCGATCACAGCGACAGGCGCGCTGACACCAGGCACCATACCCTTGGTGATCAGGCCACCCTCATCCTGAAGGAACTCGATTTCGACTCCACGTGACCTCAGCAGTTGCCCGATGAGTTCCGCTCCCTGGAGGCCGCCGACCTCTTCGTCTTGACCGAACGCCAAGTAGACGGTGCGTTGTGGCTGAAACCTATCGGTGAGCAACGCTTCGACTGCTTCCAGAACGCCGACGACCGTGACTTTGTCGTCCATCGTGCCGCGGCCCCAAATCATGTCTTCGGCGATGGCGCCCGAAAACGGGGGATAAGCCCATTTTTGCTCGGTTCCTGGCTCAATCGGGACCACATCCTGGTGACCCGTCAACAGCATGGGCTTCAGTGAAGAATTGCTGCCTTGCCAAACGAAGAGAAGGTTGTTCGCCCCAACTGTTTCGTGAAGGAGATTTGCGTAGACCTGCGGGAACGATTTCTCGAGATAAGCGTGGAATCGACCGAAGGCCTGGTCGGTGGCTTTCTTCTGCTCGGGCGTGCCGCCCTCCTCCCAAGAGATCGTCTGGAACGGAATAGCGCCGGAGAGATCGCGCGCCGCCTTCTGTGCGTCGATTTTTTCACTGGAGGCCGGAAGGGCTGCGACCTGCTTCGAAGGAACAAGAAGGGTGCGAGCGATCACCACGATGAGAAGCAGCAGCACCAGCAAGCCGATGAATTTCATTGTTCGCTTCACGATATCTCTTTTGGGCGCAGGACCATGGTTCACGGCGAAGACGAGCCTAACATGTTTTTTCGCGAAGTTTCCGCGTGGGGCATGGTTAAGAGTGACGGCGTAAGTCAGTCAGGAAGGGGAATGGCTACACCGTGCCACAAGAGTTCGCGGCAACCTTGCGATGCCTCAACGACTCGAACATCGTGATAGGCTAATTGCAATTGGCCCGGTCCTCGGCAGGGAGGATGCTATGGGCTATTACGCCCTCTTTTATGAAGTCGTGGACGATTTTGTCGAACGGCGGGCACCTTTTCGCGATGAACATTTGAGGCTGGCGCGCGAGGCTCACCGGAACGGGGAAATCGTTTTGGCAGGAGCGCTGGCCGAACCCGCCGATGGTGCGCTACTTATCTTTCGAGGGGACTCTCCGGACGTTGCGGCTTCTTTCGCACAGCGCGATCCATACGTGCGCCATGGCTTGGTGAGGAACTGGGAAGTACGGCCGTGGACTGTCGTGGTAGGCGGCGAGTCCACCGGTTCAGCGAACCGAGCGTCGGGAGGAGTTTGATATGGTCGTGCGTTTCTGGTCCGCGCGAACCACGCAAGTGCGCTTTCCGGATTATCTGCGCCACTTCGACGAAAACGTATTGCCGCACTTGCGGGGGGTGGAAGGCTTTCTAGAAGCGCGCGTGTTGTCACAGTCAGACGGTGTAGTGGTCGCTTTCATCGTCGAGACCCTCTGGTCGTCGATGGAGGCCATCGACCGGTTTGCGGGACCCGACCGCGAAGCAGCGGTCGTTGCAGTCGAGGCGCTGCATTTGCTCACGTCGTACGACCGGCGCGTCCGGCATTATGAAGTGGAGGTGCGTGAGGTGAGCCAACCCTTGGCAACAGCGCCCGAGTAGCGAAGAACGCCCGAGCAAAGGCGACGCGACTTGCCCCGAATTACAGGAGTGCTAAAATTTCAAGTATCACCATGACGCCGAAGACCCTCTACGAAAAAATCTGGGAAAATCACGTCGTTCACGAAGAGCCGGGCAAACCCGCCCTGATCTACATCGACCGACACCTGATTCACGAAGGCACATCTCCCCAGGCTTTCGCCGGCCTGAAGTCCGAGGGACGCAAGGTGCGACGGCCGGATCTCACATTTGCCGTGATGGACCACTCGGTTCCGACAACGGACCGCACCCTGCCCATCATCGATCAAGACGCAAAATTGCAGTTCGAGGCGCTGGAGCGCAATTGCCGCGAGACCGGCGTTCGGCTGTTCGACATGAACAGCAAGAACCAGGGCATCGTGCACATCATTGGTCCGGAACTTGGTATTACACAGCCGGGCCAGACGATTGTCTGCGGTGACAGCCACACATCGACGCATGGTGCGTTTGGAACGCTAGCGTTTGGCATTGGAACGAGCGAAGTCGAGCACGTGCTGGCGACGCAATGCTTGGTACAGAGCAAATCCAAGACGCTGCACATCGTGGTGAGTGGAAAACGGCTCAAGGGCGTGACCGCCAAGGACATCATCCTGGCCATCATCGGCAAGATCGGAATCGGTGGCGGTACGGGATATGTAGCGGAATACGGCGGCGACGCAATCCGCGAGCTCTCGATGGACGGCCGGATGACCGTTTGTAACATGAGCATCGAAGGCGGCGCGCGCGCCGGAATGGTCGCACCGGACGAAACTACGTTCGCCTATCTCGAGGGGCGTCCGTTTGTTCCGCGTGGGAAAGAGTTTCAGGCGGCGGTGGAGCGCTGGAAGCTGCTGAAGGGCGACCAAGGAGCGCCGTTTGACGGCACGGTTGAGCTTCAGGCCGAGAAGATCGCACCGCAGGTAACCTGGGGAACGAATCCGGGAATGGTGACGAGCGTGAATGGACGTGTACCGGATCCGCATCAGTTCAAGGATCTGAACGATCAGAAGGCCACCGAGAGCGCACTGAAGTATATGGGACTGAAACCGGGAACACCCATTGTGGATATTCCGGTGGATCGCGTATTCATCGGCTCGTGCACAAATTCACGGCTGGATGATTTGCGCGCGGCGGCTCACCTGGTTGCCGGCAAACACGTGGCGAAGAATATCAAGCAGGCACTGATTGTCCCGGGCTCGCGTGGTATCAAGGTGCAGGCGGAAAAAGAAGGACTCGACAAGGTTTTCACCGATGCAGGGTTCGAGTGGCGCGACGCGGGCTGCAGCATGTGCATTGGAATGAACGCCGATGTGTTGCCGCCGCATGAACGTAGCGCGAGCACTTCAAACCGCAATTTTGAAGGCCGCCAAGGCCGCGACAGCCGGACGCATCTGGTTAGTCCGGTGATGGCCGCGGCAGCCGCAATCGCCGGACATTTCGTGGACGTGCGCGAATTCGACGTCGCGCGGGTGGAATAAGGCGGCGCGGCTGTCTGCGTTTGACTTTACAGCTAAGGATTGTGATTGCATGCAACCATTTACCACGCATTCCGGCATGGTGATGCCGCTCGACAAGGTCAATGTCGATACCGACCAGATGGTGCCAAAGCAATTTTTGAAGGCGCTGACCCGCGAAGGATTCGGGCGCATCCTGTTTTATGACTGGCGCTTTCTGCCGGGCGAAAAGCCGAATCCGGAGTTTGTGCTAAATTTTCCGCGCTATAAGGGCGCGTCGGTCCTGCTCGCGCGCGCCAATTTCGGTTGCGGCTCGAGCCGCGAGCATGCCCCATGGGGGGTGAAGGAATATGGTTTCCGCGCCATCCTTGCACCGAGCTACGCGGATATTTTCTATAATAACTGCTTCAAGAACGGCATTCTCCCGGCGATTTTAACCGAAGCAGAGAGCGACGAACTTTTCAAGCGCACCGAGAAGGAAGAGGGCTACTCTCTATCGATCGATCTACCTAACCAAACGGTAGGTGACAAGCACGGTTTGATCTATAAATTCGAAATCGCGCCCGCACGCAAAGAGGTCCTGCTAAAAGGGCTTGATGATATCGGCCAGTCCCTGCAACATGCTGAGGCAATCGATACCTACGAAAAGGCTCAAGCCGCCACGGCCACCATGTATGAGCCGGTGGATGTAAAGTATTACTCAAATGGCCGGTGAAGGCCGATTCCGCAACTACAACTGCCCCCGCCACCACGGCTTGAAATAAATCCGGCCCTCGAAGATCGGCTCAGCCGCCTCGGGGGCGGCGGGTTCAGCCAAGAGCTCTGCCAGCAGGATTCCCGCCACTACCAATCCTGCTCCTTTTAACGCTCGTGCGGTCAGACGTTCATGCAGCGCGAAATAGGAAGTAATGACCGCAAACACCGGTTCCAAGGCAAAGAGAATGGCGGCGTGGCCCGGAGACGTGTATTGTTGCGCCCAGAGCTGGACCGTAAACGCAATCGCGGTGGCAAACACCGAGCAAATCAGAATTCCTACGAGTAGCGGCCAGCTCCACTCGAAGCGCACAGGCTGCCAGTGAATCACTGCACCTGCGGCTGTCAATGGCCAAGCCATTACGGCGCAACCAGCCACCTGAATCAGGCTGAGGGCCGAAACGGAGTGTTCTTGCGAGTACTCTCCGACGAGAATGATGTGCACGGCATAGAAGCCGGCTCCGATGAACGTCAGAACATCGCCGCGATTCAGATAGATCAATCCTTCGCTCGGAACGGTGAGAAAGTAGAGACCGACCAGCGCCGCAAACGCTCCCACGTAGATCCATCGAGTGAGCTTGCGCCCCCAGAATACGCCCAGTAGCAGCGGAACTAGCACAACACTTGAGCCGGTGACAAAGCCTGAATTCGACGCCGTGGTGTATTGCAGTCCTGCCGTTTGAAAGCAATAGCCCGAAAACATGAAGAATGCCAGTCGCATGCCAGCAAAAATTTCTTGATCCTCGATCTGCTGGATGACCTGCGGACGCAGAATGGCCATCAGAATCACGGCGATACTGAAACGCACAGCAAGAAATACAAAAGGCGAAGCGTGATCCAAAACGTTTTTGACCACAACGAAGGTGATGCCCCAGATCAGCGAACAGAACATCAGCGACAAGTCGGCCTTCAGACGTTGGCTCACGCGCGGACTCCGTCAGGGTCCACGCAAGTGTATCTGCAAACGTGAAGAGCGTACATGCCGCCTGAGGCACACCAAACAAAGAACCGGTCGGCTTGACTCCTCGGAAGGCTACGGTAGAGTTTGGTTATCATGCCGCTCCGCCCGATCGTGTGCGCCGTGTTGGTCGTGTTTGCTGCGTTCGTGGCTGCGCCAACGCCTGCCGGGGCAAAGGACACATGGATCGAGATCCAGTCACCGAACTTCACGGTAATCAGCAATTCGGGTGAGAAGGAAGCCCGGAAGATTGCGGACCAGTTCGAACAGTTTCGTGAAGTATTCCACAATACATTCCCTAAGCTACGCGTGGATCTGGGCAAGCCGCTGGTCATCCTGGCGGTAAGAAACGAAGATTCCTTAAAGGTTTTGCTTCCCGGTTATTGGGAGGCCAAAGGCCATGCGCACCCGGCAGGCTTGTACGTGCCAGGAGAAGAACGTCACTTCGTGGCGCTGCGAACCAACGTCGAGTCCGACAACCCGTATCAGATCGTTTATCACGAATATACGCACGCCATCATGAATTTGAATTTTCGCGATTTGCCGATTTGGCTCGGCGAGGGATTGGCTGAATTCTACGGCAACTCGGCGATTCACGACAAAGAAGTGGAAATCGGCAAAATCTCGCCGTACCACCTGCAGATCCTGCAGGAAAACCGACTGATTCCGATCGAGACGCTGCTATCAGCCGACTCAAACTCCCCTTACTACAACGAGCAAAACCGCGTGTCCGTCTTTTACGCGGAGTCGTGGGCTATCGTGCACTACTTAATGCTCGACCCCGAGGGCCGCAAGCAGCAATTGTTGAGCAAGTTTTTGACCGTGTGGACGGCAACCGGGAATCAGGTCGACGCCGCCCAGCGTACCTTTGGCGACCTAAAAAAGTTCAGTCAGGCGATGGAAGGTTACGTGCGGCAAAGGGGTTTCTACATCTCGCGAGTTCCAACTACGATTCGTAGCGACCCGAAGAGTTACTCGAGCCGAGAAGTGCCGCCTGCGGAATTGGCCGCTTACCGCGCCCTCTTCTACCTACATACGCAAAGGCCTGTCGAAGCCAGCTCTTCGGCAGAGGAGGCGGTACTGGCTGACCCGGCGCTGCCACTCGCTTATGAGGCCCGCGGGATACTGGAATTCACCAAGCAAGACTACCCGCCGGCTGAAGCGGACTTTGCGCGAGCAATCGAGCTGAACTCAACGAGTTTTGTACCGTACTTTTTTGCAGCGGAGACGCCAATGCGTAGCGGGATTGCGCTCGGTGATCAGAACTCCAGGCTGACCACATGGCTTGAGAAGGCTGTTGAGATGAATCCGCAGTTTGCGCCCGCCTACTCAACACTTGCTTCCCTTTATTCCACGCGCCTCGAGACCCGAGACAAAGCCATTGCTACATGCCGAAAAGCGTTGGAACTCGAGCCCGGGAATCTTACCTATAGGATTAATTATGCGTATGTCTTGCTGAATGCGGGAAAGACATCTGATGCCAAAACGCTCGCCGAACGGATTCAACAAGTCACCAAAACTCCCACAGAAAAGCACGATTCTGCTGAACTGATGCTCGCCGTATATAATGCCGAGATCCGCGACAAGGAAATCGCTGCGCTGGCGGAGCGGGCTAAGCAGTCGGCTGAAGCGGTCAAGGCGGCAAGCGTCGAGAGTGCGTCCACGGTTGTGGTTACGGCATCGCCTTCGAAAGCGGAGACCCCGAGCAACCCGAGCGGGTCCGGCACGATAAAGACGCCGAGTCGCACCGAATTCGCCGTAGAAGGGGTGATCTCCGCCGCGGAGTGCAATGCCGAGACGAACGGGAACGTTACGCTGACTGTCAACCGGGTAGGAATGAAATTTCGGTATTCGAGCCTAAGCACGCTATATGTGGCCAGCACGGCGAAAGAAGATTCCGGGCAGGCTCCAGCCTGCTCGGAATGGAAGGGCCGGCGCGCCCGCCTGTACTTTTACCAAACCAAAGACAGGCCCTACGCCGGAGAGCTGAATACGATTCAATTTTTCTGATAGACAGTACGGCCGCCGACCACGGTTTGCAAAACGTCCGTAGTCAAAAAGTCCTTTGGCGATGCTTTTGTGAGGTCGCGCGAAAGGACGACGAAGTCGGCGAATTCTCCGACCTTTAGCTCGCCTTTTTTGCCATCCATGAATTCGGCGTAGGCCGAACCCGAAGTATAGGCACGAAGGCAGTCTTGCAGGGGCAGCTTTTCCTGTGGCTCCCAGCCCCCAGGTGGTCCGCCGGTGATGGCTTCCCGCGTGACGCAAGCGTAGAGGCCGCGCAGAGGATTGATCGGCTCGACGTCATAGTCCGTGCCGAAAGCTAATTTCGCGCCGGCCTTTTGCAGCGAATTCCAAGCGTAGGCACCTTTAGAGCGTTCCGGGCCGAGGCGCTGTTCCGCCCAGCGAGAATCATTGGTTTCGTGACAAGGCTGCATGGACGCGATGATGTGGAGTTCGCCAAAACGCGGCATGTCTTGAGGAGCCACGACCTGGACGTGTTCGATGCGGTCGCGACGATCACGTGGAGGATTGGCGCGGGCAACTGATTCAAAAGTGTCGAGTGCAAGGCGATTTGCCTTGTCGCCGATGGCATGGAAGGCGAGTTGAAATCCGAGCTTGTCGCGCTCGACAGCCATGGCTTTCAGCTTTTCCGGGTCCATCCGAGGGATGCCGGTTGTTGAAGGATCGTCCGAGTAAGGCTCGAGCAGCGCTGCGGTACGCGTTCCCATTGCGCCGTCCAGGAAACCCTTGAGCGCGCCGGCTCGCAACCAAGGGTCGCTTGTTCCGGCTTGGGCGCGACGATTTTGCAGTTCGTCTGTAGAGAGGGTGAAAGGGAGCCACTCGGTGATACGGACGGTCAACTTCTTTTCCGTTTTCAGGTCGGTATAGACCAGGAAATCTTCCCACTGAGAAAAGTCCTGAACCGAGGTGACCCCGTTGCGCGCGAGTTCTTCGAGCACCATCTCAATGCCTCGGCGGCGCTCAGGGGCGTTGGGGTCGGGGATGCGTTGCCAGACCATTTCTGTCGCGGGGTCTTCCTTTAAAATGCCGGTTGGCTCCCCGTCAGCAAAGCGTTCGATTTGTCCGCCGGGTGGGTCGGGCGTGTCTTTGGTGATTTCGGCATGCTTCAAGGCGAGTGAACTGACCACCGCAATGTGTCCGGAAACGTGCTCGAGGTAAACGGGATTTGCCGGCGCAACTTCATCAAGCTGGAGACGACTGGGAAACTTCTGGTCCGTCCAGCGTGTCTGGTCCCAACCACTGCCGAGGATCCATTCGCCCGGCTTGTGTATGGCGGCCGCTTCCTTGATGAGCTTCTGGATATCGGCAACCGAAGTCGCGCCGTTTAGCACGACGTTCAGTTTGTCGCGCGCCGCACCGCCCACGTGAACGTGAGCGTCGTTGAAGCCGGGCATCACGAAGCGCTCGTTCAATTGCACGACGTCTTCGGCGTTGGCGGCACCACATTCGAGCATGATTTGCGCGATCGTGCCGACACAGAGAATTTTTCCGTCGCGAACAGCCATTGCGGCGGCCCAGGGTTGCTTCGGATCGTTGGTGTATATCCGGCCGTGAAGGTAGTAAGTAGTCTTGTGAACAGGCGGCTCGTCCGTTTGGGCGAACAACCCTTGCGCCAGAGGGAAAGTTAACAGTGTGAAAGCGATCAGCCGCAGTCGAAGCGGCACCGGCCTCATGATGGACCTTTCTCAGGTGCGAGTCCGGCAACGCCAAGAAGAGTCAGCAGCACACGCTTCAGGCCCATGTCTCTTCCAGCCGGCTCATACCATTCCTGCAGGGAATGCGCGCCGCCGCCGCTCCCGCCAGCGCCCAAGGCAATGGCCTCAATTCCGAGTGAGAGAGGGATGTTTGCATCGGTCGAAGAGCGCTCGACCCGCGATTGATTTCCCACGTACTCGTCTGCCGAGCGCAAAGCTGCCAGCAAAGGCGAGTCGGGCGGCAGTTCCCCGCCAGGGCGGCTGCCGATCTGATTAATTTTCCATTCGAGCTTCCCTCGGTTCCGCTCACGAGCATTGTCCATCTCGTCCTTAACGCCGGCGGCCACGCAGTCGCGCAAGGAAGACTCGAGGCGGGCAATTTCGTCTTCATTCTAGGAGCGGAGGTCGACCTTCAACTTCGCCTCGTAGGGGATCGAATTCACTGAAGTGCCGCCTTCGATTTGGCCGAGGTTGAACGTGGTCCGTGGAGCAGCAGGCACCTTGGTATTGATAAAACGGACCGAGGCTCGCACGAGCGCGTTAATCGGATTGGGCATGCCGAAGTCCGACCAGCTGTGTCCTCCGGGCCCCGTGATGAGGACCTCGAGGCGGCGCGAGGCGAGCGCTTTCGTGGTGACGTGATCAGTTCCCGAGCCATCCAGAACGATAACGGCTCGCAATTTCGTGCGATAGGCGTCGATGAGCGCGCGCATCCCGCGGAGGTTCCCTTCGCCCTCCTCGCCGACGTTTGCCGCAAACAGGATGGTCCGGCGAGGCTTGATTTTAGCGGTCTGGATCGCCCTTGCAACCGCCAGCAGTCCTGCGAGTCCAGTGCCGTTGTCTGAAATTCCAGGCGCGACCAGGCGGCCGCCCTCACGGCGCACTTTAATCTCGGTGCCAGCGGGAAACACAGTGTCGAGGTGCGCAGCGAGCACGACCACTTCTTCGTCTGAGCCGGGCAGTTCGCCAATTACGTTCCCGATCTTGTCGGTATGGATCGCCAACCCTTCGGAGGCCAGAATGTCTCTCACGGCTTCGGCTCGTTTTGCCTCCTGGAAGGAAGGAGCGGGAATTTCGGTGAGCTTTACCTGCTCGTCGTCAACCCATTTAAGGTTTTTGGTGAACCAATCGAGCGCTGTCCGTACTTGAGGCTGATCCGCAAGCGATGAAGAGCTGAACGAGCGCGGCCTATTGGCGAGAACCGGGGAGCGAATCGGCATGACGAGAAGGATAGCGCAAAGCAGAAGTTGTTTCACTGTCCGGACGGGCAGGAGTGGCGGCAACGGCTCCGCCCACTTGAGAGTTTTCGTCGCGATGCGCCGCTTCACGCCGGCATTCTACCTCGCTTGGAGAAGCGCGAGCCCGGAAATGCCGGGATAGTTGTTGATTTAGTGATGCAATTTACGCACTTGGTTCCGTCGTGGCGCAAAGCGCCTTCAACTCTTCTTCGGTGAGCACGCGCGGCGATCGCTTGGCGGCTTCGAAGATGCGGTTCACAAGCTGGTCAGTTTCCGGGATGCCGTGGCGTGCCAGCCAGTAGGAGACATTCGATTTGCCGCTCATGGGTCCGACTTCCACAATCTGTTCGAGGCCGAACAAGTGTGCGGGAACACCGCTGTAAACGGCGTCGGCAAGGTCGCGGTCGTGCTTTCGCAAAGCCTTGATGATTGCGGCGGCGTGAACGCCGGTCCCCGTGCGGAAGGCGTCTCTGCCAAACACAGGATAGTTCGGCGGAATGGTTGTGTGAGTGGCCTTCGCGACGGTTTCGCAGTAAGCGCGCAAGAACGTCAGATCGTTGGAGCGAAGTGCCATAAGACGGAGGTTAACCAGGAGCAACTCCATCGGCGTATTCCCGACGCGCTCGCCGAGCGAGAGGGCGACGCCGTGAATCTGGCGAGCACCCGCGGCAATGGCTGCGAGCGAGTTAGCAATGGCCAAACCGCGGTCGCGGTGTCCGTGCCAATCGACCCGGATT
>Ga0306921_10005503_pt1 | contig 13151 bp, 12 predicted proteins | sample sta12Cox44000080_FD_203760 | JGI IMG/M metagenome (GOLD analysis project Ga0306921, IMG submission 203760) | Lab enrichment of tropical soil microbial communities from Luquillo Experimental Forest, Puerto Rico - statoxic.12C.oxic.44.000.080 (v2)... | ecosystem: Environmental > Terrestrial >... | reverse complement strand
GCGAAGCGGCTGGACACGCTGCGGCGGGCCGACGCGATCGCACGCGAGGAACTCACCGCGGCGGGCCTGGACAACCAGATCTGGCAGTGTCCGGTGGTGCTGCTGGCCGACATCCGCTCGGTCGGCGTTCAGGGCGACAACCGCACCTATGGGCATCCGATCGTGCTGCGGCCGGTGTCCAGCGAGGACGCCATGACCGCCGACTGGACCCGGGTGCCCTACGAGGTGCTGGAGCGCATCTCGACCCGCATCACCAACGAGGTGCCCGAGGTCAACCGCGTGGTGCTGGACATCACCAGCAAGCCGCCCGGCACCATCGAGTGGGAATAGCTAGTCGACGAATTCGCGCCTCCCGTAGGAAATCGCGGCGGCTTCCCAGCTGCCGCCGGCCTCGGCGACGAGTCGGCGGGCGACGTCGAGATCTCCGGTGCCGGCGACCAGGATCAGGGTGCGGTCGGTGGTGGTGACGGATCCACCCCGCAGCCGGTTGCGGGCGGCCGGGTCGGCCGCGAAGGCATCTCGGAAGCGATTGATGTCGACATCCGGCGCGACGATGATGATCGCGTCCTCCTCCGGCGCATGCTGGGGCAGGTAGTCGAATGTCAGCACCGTTTCCTGGTTGAACTGTCGGCGCAGCGCGTCGGCGGCGGTGTGCGACGAACCGTCGGCGCCGCACAGATGAAATTCACGCGAGCGCTCATAGACGCTTCGCTGCAGCGCATCCGACCAGTACACCCCGTCGAGCGGGATCGATCCCGTCACCGACGCGCCGTTTTGTGCGATCGTCACGTCGGCCTGCATCTCGAACAGGGGATCGGTGTTGTCGGTGGCGAACAGCTCTGCGGGATGGCAGTCCGGAATGTCGCCTCGGGCCGGTGCGGTGGGCGCGAAAACGCCGCCAAAAAGCACCATCAGCCACACCAGCACCGAACGCATAAAGCAGCCTCTCACGTCGCTTGACGGTTGTCGGAGGGCGGGTGTTTACTCGGAAATGACTCGAACATGCGTTCGAAGTCATCGTCCGAGAGTGGTCGCGGGAGGCTGGTCATGACTACGGCTTTCGCCTCCGATTACCGCGCTGAACAGCTCGAATCCCTGCGCCGACGGATGGCCGAGATGTCCGGGGCGGCCGCCACCGGCGCCGATGACCTGCTGCCGGAATCGGAATCCCTGCTGGCGCTCCCGCAGTGGCTTGCGGAGTCGCTGCCGGTGCCGTTGTCGCGGGGATCCGTGGCGGTGCTGTCGGGAGCCCGGTCGCTGTTGTTGAGCGTGGTGGCCGCGGTCACGGCGGCCGGGGGCAACGTTGCCATCGTCGGCCAGTCGGACATCGGACTGCTGGCCGCCGTGGAGATGGGCGCGGATCTGAGTCGGCTGGCGGTGATACCGGATCCCGGAACCGATCCGGTGGAGGTGGCCGCGGTGCTCATCGACGGGATGGATTTGGTGGTACTCGGTCTGGGAGGGCGTCGGGTGCCGCAGACCCGGGCGCGGGCGGTGGTGGCGCGGGCTCGCAACAAGGGGTGCACCCTGCTGGTCACCGACGGTGACTGGGAAGGGGCGCCGACGCGGCTTCAGGCCCGGGTCTGCGGCTATGAGATCGCTCCGGGTTGTCGGGGGGTGCCCGCCCCGGGATTCGGGCGAATCGGCAAGGTACGGCTGCAGATCGGCGGGGTGTGCGTGGGCAGACGGGTGATCGGCCGGGCGCGAACTGGGTGAATTCGGGTGTCTTCTTCCGATGCCGGTTCCCGGGTGCTGGCGATTTGGTGCATGGACTGGCCCGCGGTCGCGGTGGCGGCGGCAGCGGACCTGCCCGCGACGGCCCCGATCGCGGTGACGTTGGCCAACCGGGTGATCGCCTGCTCGTCGGCCGCGCGTGCGGCGGGAGTGCGGCGCGGGCTGCGACGACGCGAGGCGGCGGCGCGGTGTCCGCAACTGCATGTCGCGACCGCCGACGCCGACCGCGATGCCCGATTCTTCGAAGGGGTGATCGCGGCGGTGGACGATCAGGTGCCCCGTGCCGAGGTGCTGCGGCCCGGGCTCTTGGTGCTGCCGACGCGCGGGGCGGCCCGCTATTTCGGGTCCGAGGAGCAGGCCGCCGAGCGGCTGATCGACGCGGTGGCCGCGGCCGGCGCCGAGTGTCAGGTCGGGATCGCCGACCAGTTGTCCACCGCGGTCTTCGCCGCGCGCGCGGGCCGGGTCGTGGAGCCCGGAGGGGACGCGAGGTTTCTGTCGGTGCTGTCGATCCGGCAGCTGGCCACCGAGCCGAGCCTGTCCGGTCCGGGGCGAGAAGAACTGACGGATCTGTTGTGGCGGATGGGGATTCGCACTATCGGGCAGTTCGCCGCACTGTCCCGTACCGACGTGGCCTCCAGGTTCGACGCCGACGGGGTGACCGCGCACCGGTTCGCCCGCGGCGAACCTGAGCGGGGACCGTCCGGGCGGGAGCCGCCGCCGGAACTCGAGGCCGTGCTGGACTGCGACCCGCCGATCGACCGGGTCGATGCCGCGGCATTCGCCGGGCGCTCGCTGGCCGGCGCGCTGCATCAGACGCTGATGGCCGCCGGAGTGGGCTGCACCCGGCTGGCCATTCATGCCGTCACCGCCAACGGCGAAGAATTGCAACGGGTCTGGCGGTGCGCCGAGCCGTTGACCGAGGACGCCACCGCCGACCGGGTGCGTTGGCAACTGGACGGGTGGTTGAGCAACCGGACCTCGCGCAACCCCCGCCCGACGGCGGCGGTGACGCTGTTGCGGCTGCAGGCGGTGGAGGTGGTGTCCGCCGAGGCGTTGCAGCTGCCGTTGTGGGGCGGTCTCGGTGAGGAGGACAGGCTGCGGGCCCGTCGGGCGCTGGTGCGGGTGCAGGGCCTGCTCGGCCCGGAGGCGGTGCGGGTGCCGGTGCTGTCCGGCGGTCGCGGGCCCGCCGAACGCATCACGCTGATCCCGCTGGGCGACGAACCGGTACCGCGGGCCGACCCGGGTCCGCCGTGGCCCGGGCAACTACCGGAGCCGTCGCCTGCCGTGTTGCTTGACGATCCGGTGGAACTGCTTGACGCCCAAGGGAATCCGATAAGGGTGACCGGTCGGGGGATGTTCTCGGCCGAACCCGCGCTACTGACCGTGCACGGTCGAGACGAACCGCTGTGCTGGTGGGCCGGACCCTGGCCGGTCGACGAGCGGTGGTGGGATCCCGACGTCGGGAAGGGCCGCACCGCCCGCGCGCAGGTCTTGCTGGAGGACGAGCGAGCGTATCTGCTGTGCTACCGCCAGCGGCGCTGGTATCTCGAGGGAAGCTACGAGTAGGGAGCCAGCCGGCGCGCGAACGGACCCACCCGTTCGATGAGCCGGTCGAAGAACACCGCAGGATCCACCTGAACGCCGATCAGCGCGTTGGGTTTTCGGTTTCCCGACCAATCGGCGATCGTCACGCCCCGGGCCGGGGTGCCCGCCAGCCCGATGTCCACCGTCGCCGCCCGGGTCGACACCAGCCGGGGGTCGAGCGCCACCGCGGCGGCCAACGGGTCATGCATGTACGCGACATAGCCATGCCCGCGAACCTCGTGAGATTCGAAGTAGAACCGCATCGCGTCCTCGATCACCCGGATCAACGGAGACGGGCCCGAGGCATTGCCCTCAGACCCCTCAGACCCCTCAGAGGCCAGCCTGGCCAGGATCTTCGGCGTCATGGCGACGCGTCGGGTGAGGTCCAAACCGCAGACGATCGGAAGCTGTTGTTGCCCAGCCCAGCCGGCGAAGACCTCGCTCGCCGCCTCGGGATCCACCCGGATGTTCCATTCGGCCATCGGGTTGGTGTCGTCACCGAACGACCCGCCCATGATCACCAGCCGGCGCAGCAGCGTCGGCAACGCGGGTTCGGCCCGCAAGGCAAGCGCCAGGTTGGTCAGCGGGCCGGTGACCAGACCGATCAGCTCCCCGGGATGGGAGTGCGCGGCAGCCACCCATGCCTCGGTGGCGTCGTGGCCGGTGAGCCGCCGATCGGTGCGGGGGAGGGCGGCATAGCCTAAACCCTTGGGGCCGTGGAATTGTGAATGATGGGGCCACTGGCCGCGCAGCGGCTTGTCGGCGCCTTTGGACACGGGTATGCTTGGCGCCCCGCACAATTCGAGCAAACCCAGATTATTGGCACACACCTGCTCGACGTGAATGTTCCCGCCGGTCGAGGCGATGCCGACCACATCGGCGTCGGCACTTGCCAGCAGATACACCAGCGCCACCGCGTCGTCGATGCCGGTGTCGACGTCGACAAAAAGGACGTTCACCCCGACCTCCCCCCCGCGATGCGCCAGTGATTTACGGCCAGGCCGAAGCGAAGGTGATCACCAGGACGTCGCGTTGCGCCGGTTTGGAACTCGAGATCGGCCGGATCGGTGAAACGGCATGCAGGATGCGACGATCGTCGCCCAGCAGCAACGTGCCGGGCTCGGCCAACGTCGTCGTCAACAACCGCCGACCGGTCAGGTCGCACACCGTGCTCTCGCCGCCTATGGCGTTGCGTCGGGCGATCAGCAAAGTGCTGACGAGCGTGACGCCGTCGCGGTGCAGGCCCTCGGGTGTCGGAAGGCCGTCGTCCGCCGATCGGGTGCGGAACGGATGCACCTTGACGTTCCATTCGGCCACGTCGTCGAGGGACGTCGCCATCCCGGTCAGCAGTTTGATCAGGTTGTGCAGCAAGGGGTTCTCGGCGAACGCGTCGGTCAGCGGCTCGAACTCGCGATCCCGCAGAGAGTAGGGCAGAGGATAGGTAAGCCCGTGCAGCACCAGGTAGCGCCCGTAACGGCGCAATCGCCGCACCCCCGGCCCGGCCGCGCATGGGTCTCGGGGCAAATGCCACCAGTACCGGGCGAACCGGGTCCATGCTTCGCGGTCCACCCCTAGGCTTCGTGATACGTCCGACGAGGGCATCAAGGCAATGCCCGTCGTGGTAAGCAGTTCGGCCGCGGCCACCACTGGATCGACATCCGCCGGCTGGTCGCAGAGGATCGAGACCATATACGGGGATACCGCAATTCGACACGGTTAAAACGTTTACCAGTGCACTCCGGGCACCAATCGCACCAGTCTTTTGACCGGCCGGGGCGTCCGGAGGCCGCCGGCGACGGCGCGGACGGGTCGCTTCGGCTTGCGTTTCGACGGACGAGGGGTGGCCGGGTCGGAAGGCAGTCCGCGCGCCGCGGCCGAATCGGGGTAGCCGAGGTAAAGCTGATGCAGAATTCGTCGATAAGTCCTCGGTGCGAAGTAGTCGCCGACCCCGGCGAGCGTGCCCAGTGGGGTATCTATGCGCACCGGCTTCTCGACGAGGCCGCGCACCACCATTGCGGCGGCCCGCTCGGGACTGATCGCGGGCACCGGGTTCAGCCGTTGTGACGGCGCGATCATGGGTGTCCTGACCAGTGGCATGTGGATGTTGGTGAACGTGATGTGGTCGGACAGCGTCTCCGACGAGACCACGTCGGAGAACGCGTCCAGCGCCGCCTTGGTGGGCAGGTACGAGCTGTATTTGGGGTTGCGGGCCAGCACGCCGGCACTGGAGACGTTGACGACGTGACCGAACCGGCGCTCACGCCAATGCGGCAGCAACGCCAGTACCATCCGCACCGCGCCAAAGTAGTTGACCGCCATCACCCGTTCGTAGTCGTGCAGTCGGTCGGTGGAGTTGACCACCGAGCGGCGGATCGACCGGCCGGCGTTGTTCACCAGGTAGTCGACGTGGTCGAAGCGGCCCAGGATGTCTTTGACGGTGTGTTCCACCGATGTGGAATCGGTGACGTCGCAAGTGAACGCGTGCGCCTGCCCGCCGTTGGCGCGGATCTCGGCGACGAGCTGATCCAGCGCCTCGACGTTGCGGGCCAGGGCGAACACCGTCGCGCCCCGCTCAGCGATAGCGATCGCCGCCGCCCGCCCGATGCCGCTGGACGCGCCGGTGATGATGACGTGCCGGCCCTGCAGCGGTTCGTTCGGATCGTCGCGACGCGCCCGGTCCGGGTCGAGGTGCTCGGCCCAGTACCGCCACAGCTTGGGCGCGTAGCCGGCGAACTCTGGGACTTCGGTGATGCCCTTGTCGCGCAACAGCTTTCGGGTCTCGTCGCTGATGAAGGTGGGTTTCAGGTCGACGAGGTCGAAAACCTCGGCGGGGATTCCCAGCTGGGTGGCCGCCATGTTGCGCAGCACCCTGGCGCGTCCGCGCACCTTGAGCACCGGCGTGGCCAGGGAGCGCGGCAGTGACCCGCGCAACGGCGGCAGCCCGGCCGCCTTGGCGACGCCGCGGTAGATGCCGCGCAGCCCAATCGTTTCCGGCGCGGTGAGGTGGAATGTCCGCCCGTCTGCCCCCTCGGCGTGCATGAGTGCGACGAGCGCGTCGGCGACGTAGTCGACCGGGACGATGTTCGTGCGCCCTGTGTCGGGCAGCATGACCGGGGTGAACTTGGGTAATACGGCCAACGCCGACAATATGCCGAAGAAGTAATACGGCCCGTCGATCTTGTCCATCTCGCCGGTGCGGGAATCGCCCACCACCACCGCCGGCCGGTAGATGCGGTAGCGCAGCCCCGGCGTCGACCGCACCAGCGACTCGGCTTCGAACTTCGTCTGGTGATATGCGGTCGGCAGCTGCTGGCCGACGTCGAAGTCGTCCTCGGTGTACTCGCCGGCGAACTCGCCCGCCACGGCGATCGACGACACGTGGTGCAACGTGGCGTCCAGCCGCCGCGCAAGTTCGATCACCGCGCGGGTGCCCTCGACGTTGGTGGCCAGCTGTTCGGCCTCGCCGGCGGTGATGTCGTAGATCGCCGCGCAGTGCACCACATGATCTACCTGGCCCAGTTCGGCGAGGGTCTCGTCGGTCAAGCTGAGCTCGGGCAGCTCGCCCACCAGCGGCTTTGCTCCCTCACCCCACTCCGCGGCGAGGCGTTCGAAGCGCCCCAGCGACTGGCGGCGGACCAGCACCCACACCTCTGCATCCGTGCGGGTTTCCAGCAGACGAGCTACGACGCGGCGACCGATAAACCCGGTACCGCCGGTAACGACATACCGCATGCAGACCATCGTGGTGGCTCTTGGCCGCCCGCGTCAACCGCGCCTGTTCAGGCTCAGCCGTTGAAGTCGCGGATCCCGTCCCACTCGACCAGCGTCCAGCCGGTCTGTGGGTTTCCGGTGATCACCACGCGACCGACGTTGGGCAGTGGATGGCTGGTCAGCAGGCTCTCCTTGGCGTTCTTCACGTTCATCAGCGTCCAGTATTCGATGGCGTACAAATGCGAGAACACCACCGGGTTGTTGTGGCCGCTGTCGTAGATCTTCTGAACGGCATGGGTGAACCGGTCGTTGAACTCTTTGCCGTTGATCGACCCGGGGATGCTGTTCTGCACGTCGCTTCTGAGCCAGTCCGCCGGCGCCAGCAGGTACGTCGAGGGGGCCGTCGAGACCGGTTTGCCCTCAAACCAGCCGGCGTTGATCTCTTGGATGCCTTGCAGCACCTCTACTTGCATGTGGAGTTCGGCGGCCAACGGGGCGGCGGTTTGCTGGGCTCGCGCCATGGTGGAGGCGTAGACGGCGTCAAAGTTGTTGTTGTGGGTTTGGTGCGCGAGCTGTTCGGCCTGGCTCTTGCCCTGCGGACTCAGGCCCGGACCCGGCACCGAGGTGTCGATGATCCCGCTCGCGTTTGCCTCCGACTCCGCGTGCCGGATGAACGTCAACGTGATAGAGCGCGCCTGTGGCGAGCCGCCGCAGGCACCGACGATTAACGTTGCGGCGAGTACCGCCGCCGCTTTCCAGATCATGCTGCGCTTCCGCATGGCGATAGCCTGCCCTGCCGAGGGTGTCGGTGGGAAGGGTTTGGGATGGTTAGGTGCGGAAAAAGCCTTGAAGGGAGACTCGCATGGCCATTGACCCGAGCGCCGTCGGCGCGGTGACCGAGCCGATGCTGTTCGAATGGACCGACCGGGACACGATGCTGTATGCCCTCGGCGTCGGTTGTGGGCTCGACGACCTGTCGTTCACCACCGACAACAGCCACGACATCACCCAGCAGGTGTTGCCCACCTATGCGGTGATCTGCTGCCCGGCGTTCGGGGCGGCGGGCAAGATCGGAAAGTTCAACTGGGCCATGCTGTTACACGGCTCGCAGTCGGTCCGGTTGCATGCGCCGCTGCCGGTCGGGGGCAAGCTGTCGGTGGTCTCCGAGGTCGCCGACCTGCAGGACAAGGGCGAGGGCAAGAACGCGATCGTCGTGTTGCGCGGCCGCGGCACCGACCCGGAATCGGGGACGCTGATCGCCGAGACGCTCACCACGCTGGTCATCCGGGGTGAGGGCGGGTTCGGAGGGCAGCCGGGTCAGCGGCCGGTCGCGCCCGAAATACCCGACCGCGAGCCAGACGTTCGCATCGCGTTGCCCACTCGCGAGGATCAGGCGCTGATCTACCGACTGTCCGGCGATCGCAACCCGCTGCACAGCGATCCCTGGTTCGCCCGCGAGCTGGCCGGGTTCCCCAAGCCGATCCTGCACGGCCTGTGCACCTACGGGGTCTCGGGCCGGGCGCTGGTCGCCGAGCTGGGCAAAGGCGTCGCGGCCAACGTGACCTCGATCGAGTCGCGGTTCACCTCGCCGGTGTTTCCCGGCGAGACACTCACCACGCTGATCTGGCGCACCGAGCCGGGCAAGGCGGTGTTTCGCACCGAGGCGTCGGGGTCCGACGGCGCCGACGCGCGGATCGTGCTGGACGACGGCGCGGCGGAATACGTGAGCTGATTGCGCGGCTTGGCGCTTTCGATGAAGTCGAGCAGCGCCGCGTTGTAACGGGGAGTTTCGCTGACGTAGAGCCCGTGGCCGGCACCGTCGATCCAGGTGGAGCGGCAGTCGGGGATCAAAGCTGCGGTCTTGCGACCGGTGAGGTCGATCGGCGCTGAAGCGTCGGCGGTGCCGTGAATGACCAGGGTCGGAACCGTGAGGCGGCTGAGCTCCGATCGGAAGTCCGCGCCCAGGAACGGAGCTGCTGCGACACGGGGTACTCACCATAGAAGTACTCGGCTTTGCCGCTCATCTCCATCCAGTCACCGATGTCGCAGGTCATGATCGCGCGGGCGTGCGCGGCGGCGCCGGCCGGGATTCCGTCGGGATTGTCGGCGCTCCGCGGGAGCATCGGAGTCACCGTGCCGCTCAGCACGATCCGATCGATGCGCCGGGCGCCGTGCCGGGTGACGTAGCGTACGACCTCCGCGGCTCCCATGGAGTGACCGATCAGGGTGATGCCGGACAGATCGAGCCGCTCGATCAGGGCGCCCAAGTCGTCGGCCAAGGTGTCCATGTCGTAGCCGGTGCCCGGCCGATCGGAGCGACCGTGGCCGCGCCGGTCATAGGTGATGCAGCGCAGGCCCGCCGCCATCAGGTCCGGCAGCTGGTAGTTCCACATGTCCCCGGTGAGCCCCCAGGCGTGGGCGAACACCACCGGCTCGCGGCCCGGGTAGTCGGTGTAGAAGAGCGAGACCTGTTCGGCAGTAGTGATATACGGCATGGATTGACTCCTACGTTGGCACTTTGTCGAGGAAGCCGACGACGCGGGCGAGTCGCCCGTCGGCGCCGACGGACGCGACGTCGGAGCCCAGCACCAGCGGGTCTTCGCCGTCGCGGCCGAGTCCCCAGCTGAACCGGGCGACGTTGTGGTGGGTGTCGACCGGCCCGGCGAGGGCGAACGCATGGCCCGGAAATTGGCCCTGGGTCGCGGCGATCGCTGCGTCGATGGCGTCGTGGCCGTGGGCGTCGACCAGAGGATCGACATAGCTGGCATCGTCGGCCCAGGTCTTGGCGATCAGCTCGCGGCGGGTGGCCGAGTCCGTCTCATTCCAGCACGCGAGGTAGCTCTCGATGAGGTCACGCACGGTGTTCTTCCCTTCGTCGGACGAAATCTGGATGTGCACAATCGTGTGCGGTGCCGGTGGGTGCTGTCGATTACGTGTCAGGTAATCGTGGCCGTGATCAGGCGCCGAGCCGGCCTGCCAGCCGCTCGGTGAACTCGGCGACCCGCGCGGGGCTGTCCAGCGCGAACAGCGCGGCGGTGGCGCGGTCACCATCCTCGCTGTGCCGCACCAGGATTGGGACGCCGTCTTGACGGATCGCGTCGAACGCATCCTCATCGGTGATGTCGTCGCCGAGATACATCGGCACCAGCGGACCCGACTCGGTCCCGCGCAGATGATCCATCACCCAGCGAAGTGTTTTCCCCTTGTCCCAGTCCAGATCCGGGCGCAGCTCGATGACCTCCCGGCCGGTGGTCACCCGAAGCGCATCGCGCTGACCCGCCGCGCGCACCGCCGCCGCCACCTCGTCGACGCGGTCTCGCGCGGCGTTGCGGTAGTGGACCGCGACACCAAACCGCTTGTGCTCCACCACAACCCCGGGAATCGACCCGAGCCGGCCGCGCAACTCGGCGGCCGCCTGTCCGAGCACGGGTATGGCCGCGGCCGCGTCCTCGTTTTGGTGGTGTGTCCCGTCGGGCGCGGTCAGCTCGAAACCGTGGCTGCCGGCATACCAGATCCCGGGCACTCCGAGGCGCTGCGTCACATCGGCGAGGTCGCGGCCGGACAGCACCGCGACCGGGCATTGGGCGGCCAACTTTTGCATCGCCTCGACCGCACCGGCGACGGGCCGGGCCGCGTCCGGATCGTCGACGATGTCGGACAGCGTGCCATCGAAGTCGTAAAACACGGCCGGGTGCCGAATGGTCCGGGCATCCAAAGCTTCCAAGGCATTGGGCAGTTCCGACATCGGACGGTCCCCCGTCCGCACGGCGACCTCACCTGGGTCGGCGACGACCGCATCCGCGCCCGAGCGCCGCAGCGCGTCGCCGTCGCCCGCCCGATCGACGGCGACGACCAAGGCGAATCCGCCGTCGCGCGCGGCCCGCACGCCGGCCGCGTCGTCGGCGAGGACGGCGCATCGCCCCGGGCGAACCGACAGCTCGTCTGCCGCCGCACGCAGGGCGTCGCGGACGTTTCCGCCCGACGAGAAGACGCCGGTCTCGACGCCGGCTTCCCGCAGTTGCCGGTGCAACGCCTGCGCGGAATCCAACGAGGCGGCGAACAGCACCGCGTCATGGTGGCGCGGGTCGATGGTGACCGGCTCCAACTTGCGCACGACCAACCTTCTCACGGTGCCGGGCGCCGCCGGAGGCAGGTCGAGCCGGGTCAGTGACGGGGTGGTTTCGGCGCGCACGGCCGCGGTCGTTGTGCGTTGCGCGCACCTGCGCGGGTCGCGCGCTTGCGTCGGTGCTCCTTGCCGAACAGCAACACGGAATCCTGGCTGAGCGCCACCAGTCGCGCCATCCCCAATTCAATGCCGGCGGTCAACTGCTTGACGTCGGCCGCGGCGTCGTATTCGGCGGTGATGCCGAACACGACCTCGTCGGCGTAACTCAGCACCGCGACGCCGCTGCTCAGCCGCGAGGCCGTCGGGGGGATCGGCAGCAAGCGCTTTATCGTCTGACCCATCAGCCGCAGCTGGTGGCGAGGGCCGGGCGCGTTGGTCGCCAGCGTGACGATGCCGCGTTGCGGGAGGCGCTCCAGCAGTTGTATTGCATTGGTGCGCAGGATTTTTGGCAGACAGTTGAGCCACAACTCCACGAGGCCGGGGAATTGCGACTCGTCGGCTTGCTTGACTTTCCACCGGTTGTGCACGGTCCGCAATAGCTGGACCGGGTCGGCGTGCTCGACGGGCAGATACGGCAGCAAGGCCGAACGCACCGGCATCGGTATCAGGGCGCGCAGTGAGTCCGCCCGGGGTTCTTCGCCGCGGCGCAGGAGAACCGTCCGGAAGCCCTCGGTAATGGCCGCGAGCGCAACGTCGTTGACGGTCACGTCGAATCTGCGGCACACGGTGTCGACGTCGGCGATCGGGACTCGCACGGTGCCGTACCGCCGCTTGGTGATGACCGAGGGGATCGAGGGAACCGGCACGGGCCACATGGCCCCGACCAGGGTGCCGGTGACAGTGCTGGCCAGCGCCGTGGCGCGCCCCACGGCGTCGGCCCAGCCGCGCCTCCCGGCGTTCGTCGGCGAAACCTGTTCGGCGCCTGCGTGGTTGGCGAATGCGTCGCTGTCGGCGTCGTCACAGAGCCTGGTGAGCAGGTGGGCGGCCGAGTTGCCGTCGGCCAGGCCGTGGTGGATCTTCATCAAGATCGCCCACCGGTTGCCTTTCAGGCCCTCGATGACCCAGCACTCCCACGGTGGACGGTCCAGGTCGAGCGGACGCTCGAGAGCATGCGCGATGGCCCGCGACAGTTCGGCGTCATCGCCCGGGCCCGAAATCGCCAGCCGGCGCACATGATGCGTGAGGTCGAACTCGGAGCAGTCGATCCACTTGAACGTCTGCGTCCGCAGCAACTGGGTGCATCGCGGAATCGACTCGATTCGTTTTGCCAGCAACTCTTTCAGCAGTCCGTCATCGGGGGCAGCGCCGTCGACGATGGCGACCGCGCCGATCGCCATGCTTGCGTGCTGATCTGGACCTTGAGCCTTGCGGACAGCCCTATCCAGTGTCTTCGGTTGCGCCATGCTCCGTCCCCGCGTCGTTTCTGCGCCTGTACCAGTATCTGCGCGGCGCCTCGGCGACGGTAGACCCGCAACGTTAAGAACGTTTTAACAACATCGCTTAAATCTCGAACATACATTCGAGTACACTGCGGAATATGGGCTGGTTCAACGGGCCGCCGAGCTGGGCGGAAATGGAGCGGGTACTCGACGGCAAGCCGCGCCATGCCGGTGCCCCGGCGGCCGCGGAGCCCGCTTTCGATATCTGGGGAGACGCCCCCTTGTCGCGCAGGCGCGGGACGTACCAGCCGCCGGATGACACCTGGACCGCCCGCTCGTCCGTCGCTCATTCCGTTCCCTATGCCGAGTTGCACGCGCATTCGGCGTTCAGCTTTCTCGACGGGGCCGGCACTCCGGAGGAGCTGGTCGAGGAGGCCGCCCGGCTGGGTTTGCGCGCCCTGGCACTGACCGACCACGACGGCCTGTACGGGGCGGTGCGGTTCGCCGAAGCGGCCGCCGAACTCGACCTGCGCACCGTTTTCGGCGCCGAACTGTCGCTGGGATCCGGTGCCCGCACCGAGCAGCCCGATCCGCCCGGCCCGCACCTGCTGGTGCTT
>Ga0306921_10005502_pt1 | contig 13151 bp, 16 predicted proteins | sample sta12Cox44000080_FD_203760 | JGI IMG/M metagenome (GOLD analysis project Ga0306921, IMG submission 203760) | Lab enrichment of tropical soil microbial communities from Luquillo Experimental Forest, Puerto Rico - statoxic.12C.oxic.44.000.080 (v2)... | ecosystem: Environmental > Terrestrial >... | reverse complement strand
GTCGGATGCGCGCATCAAGCCTGGGCGCAACAGCACTCACATTCAGTGCAGCCCATGGTGGCGCAGGCGCCGCAGACGGGGGCTCCACCCCAACCCTCCGCCTCGCCTGCGGCCGCGGTGGCACACGGAGATATGCACGCTCCGACCATTTTCACGCTGCGCTCCGGGATCGCACAGGGCCGGATGGTCTATCTCGGTGTCGGCGGCGAAATCGACGGCAAGGTCAATCCGATGCTGGTGGTGCATGAAGGCGAGGTCGTGCAGATCAACTTGATCAACGGCGAGGGCGCCGAGCACGATATCGTCGTCGATCAATATGCCGCACGCTCGGACCGGGTCTTAGGAATAGGCGCAAGCAGCACGCTCGCGTTCACCGCCGACAAGACCGGTGAATTCGTCTACTTCTGCTCGATAGCGGGCCACCGCGAGGCCGGGATGGAAGGTCGCATCCAAGTGACGCCGGGCGCGCGAGCCACCGTGGCCACGATAGCCCCTGAGATCGTACGCGATCCGACCGACCTACCGGCGCCCATCCGCGCCCGGCCGCCGCAAGTCGTCCGGGTCGACTTGGAGACCGTCGAGCTCAAAGGCCAGTTGGACGACAAGATCACCTACAATTTCTGGACATTCAACGGCAAGGTACCCGGCCCCTTCGTCCGCGTGCGCGTCGGCGACACGGTTGAGGTCCATCTCAAAAACGACGAGACCAGCCTCATGTATCATTCGGTCGATTTCCACGCCGCCACTGGCCCGGGCGGCGGCGCCGAATTCACGCAGACCGAGCCGGGACAGGAAAAGGTGGTCACGTTCAGAGCGCTTGTGCCGGGCCTGTTCATCTATCACTGCGCCACGCCGAGCGTGCCGCACCACATCACCAACGGCATGTATGGATTGATCCTCGTGGAGCCGGAAGGCGGACTCCCGCAGGTGGATCGCGAGTTCTATGTCATGCAAGGAGAACTTTACACCGCCAAGCGCTTCGGAATGCCGGGACATCAAGAGATGGATTATGAAAAGCTGATCTCGGAGCGGCCTGAGTACTTTCTCTTCAACGGCGCGGTGGGTGCACTTACAAAATCACATCCCTTGCGGGCCCGTCCGGGCGAGACGGTACGCATATTTTTTGGCGTCGGCGGGCCGAACTTCACCTCCTCTTTCCACGTCATCGGCGAGATATTCGACCACGTCTACGAAGGCGCCAGCCTTGGAGCCATGCCGATTACAGGGGTGCAGACCGTCTCCGTACCGCCTGGCGGCGCGACCGTCGTCGACTTCAAGATCGACCGGCCGGGGCGCTACGTCTTGGTGGACCATGCATTGTCGAGGATCGAGCGCGGGCTTGCCGGATACCTGGTCGTGGACGGACCTGCTGACGACGATCTGATGCACTCAGGTCTGGCGAAGCGATAAGCGGAGGTGCCGATGCCGACGGGGCATGGTGAGGCGCAGGAGATCAGTGGCAGACCAGAACCGGAATTTTCGTGTGCGTCAGCACCTTCGTCGTCACGCTGCCAAGCACGATCGCCGCAATCCCGCTCCTGCCGTGCGAGGCCATGACGATGAGGTCGCAGCCTCGCTGTTTAGCGGTCTCGATGATGGCTTCGTAAGGATGATCCTCTTCGATTTGCACGGTTTCGCAGGCTACACCGGCCAAACGCGCGGCTTCGGCAACGCCACTCAATATCTTTTCTGCGTGCGCTTTGGCGCGTTCGGCGTGCTCGGCAAAAGCTCCTGACATTTCATAGACCCTCGAGGCGGGGACGGTGTAGACGTCGAACGATCCCTCGACCGTCAATGCCGTGACTTTTGCTCCAACGACCTTGGCGAGCGCCAACCCATGCTGCACCGCCCGGCGGGCAAGCTCCGAACCATCGGTCGGGATCAAAATATGCCGATACATGCCGTCCCTCCCGGTCACGCTTGCGCAAGCACATCTGCGGTAGTCGACTATACTGATTTCCGTAAAATACGGTTGTGACCGAGATCATTCAAGTTTGTAGCGCGCCGTCGCTTGCTTGCCCATTATTCCATCACGTGCAGCAGGAGCACCTCCTCCTCGGGCGTCATCTGGGCGATGTCGTCTTTGTCGTTGCGACGCGGATTGAGCGCCTGATAAAGGGCCTTTGCCGCTTCCCGCAGCGCATCGCGGTGTGCGGCATCGGCCGGCGGCACGGAAGACACCGTTTTTGCCAGATCGTGCAGGATGTCCGCAAACAGCCCATAGTGGAAATGCATGCGAACGGTCTTGCGCACGTCGGCGGCGCCCGTGCGGTGCAGGCTGAGCGAAATTCCGGCCGGATCAAGGTGGGCGTCGAAACGCGACGTTCGCTCGAATGTTCCAATATAGAGCTTGTCCGGATATTCGAGCGCGACTTCCGCTTTGTCGGGGATGGGTTTAGTCATGGCCGTCACCTGCTGTGAGAGCGATGGCCGATTGATAGCGCAGCCGCAGCGAACGATTATGATCTGGATCAATTGCGCGCGGAAATGCACCCACCCGGGGAGCGGTGCCGCGGGGCCGACGACAGCGCTGCCCGCGATCCATGGGCTTGCGCTTACGGCGTCTGAATGGACCTCAGATAAAGCAGGAACGCACGCGCGTCCTCGCGCGCGAAGCGAAACGTCGGCATATCCGGATGGCCGACCGTGAGCCCCTCGCGCAACCGCTCCATGAAAGAATCGAGATCCACGCGGCGATCGAGCGCACGAAAGGCAGGGGCACCGACGTGCGGGCTCTCGCCACTTTTGCCGATGGCATGACATTGCGAGCACATGCTTTCCGCCAAAGCGCGACCGCGCTGCTCCAGGAGACTAGAGCTGCTGTCTTCGGCCAGGCTCGACGATGTGGCCGCGAGCAGAAGGAGGATTGTGAGCCCGACGACCACGTTGGGGGCTTCCCCTTTAGCGATGAAAAAAGACTTCCACTGCCCTCACGGATGCGGCTTCGGGCTTTTCGGCGGAGGAGCAAGCGTAATGGTGGTTTTGCAGTTGAGACACGAAAACGTGTCGAACTGCGCGCTCTGCTCGTCCGACTTGCTGCTCAGCATGGCAATGCCGCAGAGCGGGCAATGCCGAATCGGCGGCCGCGGGTGAGCGGGCATTGAGGCCACGGCTAAAGCCAGGCGAGTTACCTGGTCAGCCCGCGCGTGCGCAGGTCCGCCCAATACAACGTGGCGGCGAAAATGCCGAAGGCGGCGGCCATGAGGACGACGACGATCGTGTCGATAGGCATGCGTGACTCCCTTCGCTCGGGAGAGCCATGATGCTTGGCGCGCCTGTCGAGGCTTTGATCTTGATCAAATTCGCGCGCATCCCGTCTCGCCCCCTGCGGCGGGAAACGCAGATCGCCTCAAGTTCGCTGCAGCGCACGCGTTGACACGCGCCCCGGCGGGCCTACATTAGCGAGTGTTCCGAGGGGAGCTCCGGTCAAGGAGCTGAGAGACCCGCCCGATCGATACCGCGGGGACCCTTTGAACCTGATCCGGGTCATGCCGGCGAAGGGACAGGACATGGCAACAGTAGCCTCCCCGCGCATCTCGCTCTTTCTCGCCAGGCTCCTCGGCCCAATCTTCGTTGCCATCGCCATCGGCGTCCTGGTGAACGGCGCCGTCTTCCACGCAATCGCCGAGGAGGGCCTGCGGAGCCACGCGCTGATCTATCTCACCGGCCTGTTCGCCATCACCGCCGGCGTCGCCATCCTGCTCAACCATAATGTCTGGGTCGGCGATTGGCGCGTGCTCATCACAATTTTCGGCTGGCTCGCCGCGATCGGCGGGGCGCAGCGCATCATCTGGCCGCAAGGGACAGAGGCAGCCATCCACTGGTTCCTCGCCAACCCGACGAGCCTCGTCGTCGCCGGCATCATCTGGCTGGTGATCGGCGCGGTGCTCTGCTTCTACGGCTACTTCCGCGAATCCGCATCGGGAGCAACACGATGAATATCCACGACCCCAACATCGCGACGCCCAAGGTCACGACCGGAGCGTTGCCGGCCTCGCGCAAGGTCTATGCGCGGCCCGACGCGGCGCCCGAACTGCGCGTGCCCGTGCGCGAGATCGTGCTCACCGAGGCCGCCGCCGAGCCGCCGATTCCGGTTTACGACACCACCGGCCCCTATACGGATCCCGAGGTGACGATCGACGTCGAGCAGGGGCTGCCGCGCACGCGCACCGCATGGGTGAAGGAGCGCGGCGGGGTCGAGGACTACGAGGGGCGTGCGATCCAGCCCGTCGACAACGGCAATGTCAGCGGCAAGCACCTCGCGCGTAATTTTCCGACCGCGCATCGTCCGCTGCGGGCAGCGAACGGGAAGCCGGTGACGCAGCTGGAGTTTGCGCGCGTCGGCGTCATCACCAAGGAAATGGTCTACATCGCCGAGCGCGAGAATCTCGGCCGCAAGCGGCAGCTCGAGCGCGCCGAGGCGGCGCTCGCCGACGGCGAGAGCTTCGGCGCCGCGGTGCCCGCCTTCGTCACGCCGGAATTCGTGCGCAGCGAGGTCGCGCGCGGGCGCGCCATCATTCCCTCCAACATCAACCACGCCGAGCTCGAGCCGATGATCATCGGCAGGAACTTCCTTACCAAGATCAACGCCAATATCGGCAACTCGGCGGTGACCTCTTCGGTCGAGGAAGAGGTGGAGAAGATGGTGTGGGCGATCCGCTGGGGCGCCGACACGGTGATGGACCTGTCCACCGGCCGCAACATCCACACCACGCGCGAATGGATTATCCGCAACGCGCCGGTGCCGATCGGCACCGTGCCGATCTACCAGGCGCTGGAGAAGGTCAACGGCGATCCGGTCAAGCTCGACTGGGAGTGCTACAAGGACACGCTGATCGAGCAGTGCGAGCAGGGCGTGGATTACTTCACCATCCACGCCGGCGTGCGGCTCGGCTACATCCACCTCACGGCCAATCGCGTCACCGGGATTGTTTCGCGAGGTGGTTCCATAATGGCGAAGTGGTGCCTCTCCCGCCACAAAGAAAGCTTCCTCTACGAGCGCTTCGACGAGATCTGCGACATCATGCGCAGATACGACGTGTCGTTCTCGCTCGGCGACGGCCTGCGGCCGGGCTCGATCGCCGACGCCAACGACCGCGCCCAGTTCGCCGAGCTCGAGACCTTGGGCGAGCTCACCAAGATCGCCTGGGACAAGGGCTGCCAGGTGATGATCGAGGGCCCGGGCCACGTGCCCATGCACAAGATCAAGATCAACGTGGAGAAGCAGCTCAAAGAATGCGGCGAGGCGCCGTTCTATACGCTCGGGCCGCTCACCACCGACATCGCGCCGGGCTACGATCACATCACCTCGGCGATCGGCGCCGCCATGATCGGCTGGTTCGGCACCGCCATGCTCTGCTACGTCACGCCCAAAGAGCATCTGGGACTCCCCGACCGCGACGACGTCAAGGAAGGGGTCATCGCCTACAAGATCGCGGCGCACGCGGCCGACCTGGCCAAGGGCCATCCGGCGGCGCAGATCCGCGACGACGCGCTCTCGCGCGCGCGCTTCGAGTTCCGCTGGGTCGACCAGTTCAACCTCTCGCTCGATCCCGACACCGCGCGCGAATTCCACGACGAGACCCTGCCCAAGGAGGCGCATAAGGTCGCGCATTTCTGCTCCATGTGCGGGCCCAAATTCTGCTCCATGAAGATCACGCAGGACGTGCGCGACTACGCCGCCACGTTGAACGACAAGGAGCAGGGTATGGCGCAGATGTCGGAGAAATTCCGGCAGCTCGGCAGCGAGGTTTATGTCGACGCGGCGACGGTGAAGGAGAGTAATAAAGCCCTCTGAACCGATCCTAGTACCAGTCAGTCGCCGAACACCCAGCGCACGATGCGGGAATCGCGCTGATATCCGCCGTTCTTGGCAAACGGCTCCTCGTTCCAGAACTTGTCCGCCGCCGCCCGGTCCGGCAGCTCGAGCAGCAGCGCGGTGCCGATGTTGTCGGCGCCGTCGGCCGAGCGGATCGGCCCGCGGAAAATGAAGCTGTCGCCGTACGACGCGAAGTATGATTCGTGCGCGTGGAGGTGCGCACGGAAGAACTCCGGCGTTCCGGTCTTGGGTCCCGTGCACAGGAACTGCTGCAGGCCCTTGCGGCGATAGTCGGTCTGGCGCTTCTCGAAGCTGTTCGACCAGCGGTGAATCTCGACGCGCTGGTAGAGGCCGGCCTTGCTCAGGGGCTCACCCGCGACGAATGCGTCCGCCGCCGCGCGGTCGTCAAGCTGCATGAAGAACGACGTGCCCAACGTGTCGCGCCCGTCGTCGGAGACGAAATGGCCGTAGCCGATGACGCGCTCGCCGAAATCTTTGACGTAGCTCTTCTGGGCCTGCAACAAGGCGCGCCGCGTGGCTTGCGTCCCCGGCTTGTCCCAGCAATAGATCGCCCACTGGGCCGGCTTGGTGCGGTAGTAATTCCGCAGCGCCTCCCCGCTCAATCCATAGCGAGGATCGCCCCGCAGATATCCGGTCATGTTTCCCGGTGACATTTCATCCCCGAAATCGCGCAATCCGTATCCTACCACACCGGGCCCTATTTCAGCTCCCGCATTTCGCCATAGCGCGTCGAAGACGCGCGTAAACGCGCTGATGGCTCATGCGGGCTACGCCTCGTTGCGTCCTCTGCTATGCTCGCGGCCTCGCGCGGTGGCGATATCATGCTCACCCTCTACTCCTATCCCGAGCTGTTCGGCGTCGCCGACAACAACGGCTATGGCCTCAAGGTGTTCGCGTTCCTGCGGCTCGCCGGCGTGGCGTTCCGGCACGAGCACATCTTCGACGCCTCGTCGGCGCCGCGCGGCCAGTTGCCCTACATCGTCGACGACGGCGAGACCATCGGCGACAGCGACACCATCATCGCCTACCTCATCGCCAAGTACCGGCTGACGATCGACGCGAAACTCACCGGCGCAGAGCGCGATACCGACCATCTGATCACGCGCATGCTCGACGACCTCTACTGGGTGATGTCGTACTCGCGCTGGAAGGACGAGCGGTACTGGCCGCTGTTCGCCGACGCGCTGATGCGCACGCATCCGAGCCTCACGGCGGAAGGTCTGGACAAAGCGCGGGAGTACAATGCCCAGCGCTACTATTTTCAGGGCATCGGGCGCTACGCTCCCGATGCCGCCTACCGGCGTGGCCTTGCGGATTTGCAGGTCCTGGCGGACCTGTTGCCGGCGAGCGGCTACCTGCACGGCGAGACGCCGACCAGCATCGACGCCGGCATCTATGGCTTCATCGCCAATATCCATTTTTACGACATCGATACGCCGCTCAAGCAGTTCGTCTGCGCCCACGCCAACCTCGTGCGCCATTGCAACGCAATTCATGCGGCCGTGATCGCGCCGCCGCGCGCGGAACAGAAGTCCGGATGATCGGAGCGGCATCCGGATCAATGCTGCGGCAAGCCGCCCCGTGTGCTACGCTGCCAGCAACAGGTGCACCCATGTCGCATGTCACATATCGGATCGTCCGCCACGACGAGGGCTGGGCCTACATGGTCAATGGCGTGTTCTCGGAACCATTTCCGACCCACGATGCGGCGCTGGCGGCGGCCCGCACCGCCGCCGCCGAGCAGCGCTTGCCCGGGCACACGGAGACCATCGAATACGAGGACGAGAAAGGCCACTGGCACACCGAGACGGCCGCCGGCAGCGATCGTCCGGACACCGACGTCGAGGACACGAACTGATCGGCGAGCAAGTCGCGTAGGATGGGTTGAGCCTTAGGGGCGCCCTACGCATTCTCCTTTGCACCGCCGCCCTGATGGCGGGAATCCACATCCATTCTCCCGGTCCCGAACCAGCTCTTGATGGGTCAGGGGGGTTGTTCCCGATCATCGATGAAGGTCATGGTGAACGGCTGGCCGGCCACGGCGTTTCCGAACGCCTGCGTGAACGGCAAAGACGCACATCGTTTGAGCGTTTGCGCCACGGCGATGCGATATGCCGAGCGTTCCGCCTCCGACGCCTCCCTCGATTGAAATACGATCCTTGACTCTCCGAATAGCTCGCCGTTGCGCTTGAAGCTCATCAGCACCGTGATCTGCATGCCTAGCCGCGGCTGCTCCATCGGCGGCGGCACCCAGCATGCCAGTAGCGCCGCCTCTAGATCCGTGACCGTAGCGATGGGCGCTTGCGCGTTCTGAGCGGCGACGCTTGCCGAAATCGCCGCGATCACCAGCGCCTCAGCGGCAATTTGCAAGCGAGATTTGAACATCAAAAAAATCTGCTAGGGGCAGACAAATTTTCCGCCGCAAAAGAGCATCGAGCAATACCACCGCGAGGGCAACCTGCGAGTGGTCGGCCATGATATAGCTCGGCATCGGCCGCTTCGCTGTGGGCGTGTTGTTCGCAGCCGGCGCGCGGACAGGTCACGGATAAGGTAACTGGCGCAAACGACGGAGACAACGCGCGCCGGCAGCCAGCAGCAACGCTCCCCGCTGCATCTCCTCACCCACATTCGTACTGACTGTGGCGGACAGATCACGGTCTACTGGATCGTTGTGAGATAGCCTACGAGGCTTGAGCCGTGCGAACCGCAACGAAGCGCGCCATGCTGCGTCTTGCCCCGCACCCAACGCGTGTCCTCGCTTGGCTTCTCGCCACGGCGTGCGCCTCGCATGCCGGCGAGGCGACGGAAGCCGCAAGCGGAACGGCGGACCAGTTCAAGCTCACGATCGGCTCCGTGCTGATGAGCGACTACATCTTTCGCGGGATCAGCTATTCGGCGCATCAGCCGGCGGCCGGTGCCTATGTCGACGCCCAACAGGGCTGGCTCTACGTCTATTCGAACTTCAACAGCGTGCGGTTTTCGACCGACCCCGCCGGCGAGCTGACGGTGGCCGTCGGCGCGCGCCCGACGCTCGGTCCATTCGATTTCGATATCGGCGCGGAGTATTACTATTATCCCGGCGAGATCGGTCCGGAGCACTCGAACTACTGGGAGGCGCACGCGACGGTTTCGCACAAGCTGACCGACAAAATCACCTGGGGATCGACCCTCGCCTACGCGCCCAACACCTGGCAGACCGGCGCCTCGGGCACTTACGCGTCCGGCACGGTCTCGTTCGATCTGCCGAGCGAGTTTCTTCCCGCCGAGGTGAGCTGGTCGCTGTCCGCCGATGTCGGGCGCTGGCTGTTCGGTCCCACCTCGAGCGGCGGTGGCGTGAGCGCCGCCGGCGGCGGGCTTCCCCTGCCGGACTTTACCAACTGGCACGCCGGCCTGACGTTCACCTACCGCGTGTTCAAGCTCGGCCTCAATTACACCGACACCAACCTCTCGAAAGAGAACTGCTACGTGCTGACGGGCGACGTCGCAGCCGCACCGGGCGGGATAAGCAATCCGGGCGACAATCCCCTCGGATTACGCTCGGCCCTTTGCGGCGCGACATTCTCGGCGACACTCGGCGTCGAAATCGATCCTGCGACGTTCGGCCGTTGACGACGCGTTGCGCGTCTCGGTTTTCCGCACGGCACCTCATCAGCCGCGATGGGTTCGCTCCGCGAACGCATCGTCCTCCATTATTACGGAAGCGGCCGGCTCTAGGCCGGCCGCTTCGCAGCTCAAAATGCAATCAGGGAGTTTCGGCTGCTGATCGCAGTTTGCCTCGATTAGTAACCATTAGACCCGAATGACGAGCTCGCCGGGGACATCGGCGCCGCTTGCACGGGGGTGGTGAACGTCGGGACCGCAATCAGCGTGGCCAACGCGAGAGCAGCGATAAGCATCTTCATGACACGTCTCCATGTTGGACTATTCGTCCGAGATTTGCGCGGCGCCGAGGCCACTCGGCCAGCGCCTACGTGAGTGGATGTGTATCTTCCGGTCCCGCCGCGCTGTGATAGCCATCACATCTTCAGGACACTTCAGCGTGATTGCGATCTTTTGCGCGCTCACCTCGGCGTGATGATCTGTCGTTAAATCATTGATGCAGCCGCATCGCGCGCGACATCTCTCTCGTGGATCACCCCCGCTAAGCGTTGTGTTCCAGCTCCGCGCGATTCCACTTGCCGAGCGTCGCCGCGGCCTCGTAGGTGCTCTGGCAGAAGTCGAGCAGCGCCTGACGCGGCGAAGCGGCGCTTCGCACGTCGTCATACCTCAGCAGGAACTGCGAGAGATCCGTATTGTAGGACGCCGCCGCCGGGCGAACGGGCGCTTTGGAAAATCCCGATGGTTCCGGCGCAGCATAGGAATAGAATGCCGGCTCCTTCACCATCTCGTCGCCCGGCCACCAGCCCACGCTGCTCACCTCGTGCGAATAGCCCTCCCGCGTTATCCGATCGGCGCCGGGAATTTCCGGCGCGCGGCGGCCGGAAAAGCGCGTCACCGCCAAGTCGAAGCTGCCCCAGAAGAAATGCACCGGACTGGCCTTGCCGATGAAACGTCCGCGGAATTCTTTTAAAATCGCGTCCGCCGAAACGAGGATCCGCCAGAACCGGTTGGCATAATCGCGATCATACGAGGCGTGGGTGCGGTCCTGGTCGAACGGGATCGGATTTGGAATCTCGACCGGCATCGTCCAGATCTTCACCGCGATGCCCAGCGAACGCAGCGCGACCATCACGTCGGCGTAAAATTCGGCCACCGATCTCGGCGCGAGGCGCAGCGTCTCGGCCGTCCCATCATTCTTCTGGATGAGCAGGTTGTGCGCGATGAAATCGAACACGATTTCAAACGTTCCTCCCTCGTAGGGGATGGGCGACGTCGTAAGCCCGCGCGCGGTCACGTAGAGCGGCACTTGCCACCAATGGTTCATGTACGGGCTCAGCGCCAACCGGACTTTGCCGACCACCTGGGTCCACATGTGCAGCGTCGCGCGGGTGGGCTCCCAGGCTTCGAGCGGCAGCGCCGGCCAGTGCGCATCTTGCTCCGTCATGCTCCGCCTCCTTTCGCTCGTCTCTCCTCGGCCTATTTCCCGCGGCGACGAGGTTTCAGCTCACGAACACGCCAGCCGCCGAAAGGTTGCGACGAAGCGGTCGATGTCTTCCTCGTCGTTGTAGACGTGCGGGCTGATCCGCACGCGGCCGACGCGAGGCGCGACATAGACGCGCTCCGACGCCAGCCGCTCGATCAACCGAGCCGGCATGCCGGCCGGAAACTGCACGCTCAGGATGTGCGGCGCCCGCACCGCGGCATCGGGAATCGTCACGCCGCCGTTGCGCAGTTGATCCGCCAGCCGCGCCGTGAGCGCGCGCAAGCGCCCTTGCACGGCCTCGCAGCCCCACTGCGCCATCATCTCCATTCCAATCGACGCCATCTCCAGCGAGATGAAGTGATCGCGCTCGCCCATATCGAAGCGCCGCGCGCCGGCGACGAAGTCGGTATCGCGATAATAGCTCTCCTGCTCGGAGGTGATGGCGCGGCGGCCGTAGCTGGTCTGCTCCAGCGGCACGCCGTCCTGGCGACGTTTCGCGACGTAGAGAAAGGCGCGCGCATACGGCCCCAGCAGCCACTTGTAGGTGGGGAAAACGAGGAAGTCGGGATCGAGGCTGCGCACGTCGATCGGCATCACGCCGGCGGCGTGGGTGGCATCGATCAGCAGCATCGCCCCTTGCCTGCGCAGCGCCGCCGCAACGCGGTCCATATCCACCACCCCGCCGTCCGACCAATGCACGGACGAGATCGAGACGAGGCCGACTGGGGGCGCGCCGGGCCGCTCGATCGCGGCAAGGACCGCCTCGGTCCAATCTCCGTCGTCGGGCCGCGGCACCACCTCGACGGTGAACTGCCCGGAAGGCGCCCGGGTCGTCCACTCCAGCACCGCCGACGAATGGTCGTTCTCCAGCACCAGCACGCGCGAAGTAGCCGGCACGGTCACGAGCTTGGCCGCGGCCGCCACGCCGTAGCTCACGGACGAAATCAGCGCGACGTCGTCGGCATCGGCGTTGATCAGCCGTGCCGCCGCCCGGCGCGCGCGTTCATATTGCGCGGCGGGATGCACCGGATCGATCAGCCAAGGCTGTCCCTTGCGCGCGACGCCGGCGCGCCCCGCGTCCTGCGTGGCAATGGGCAAGGGACTCCAGGAGGCGGCGTTGAGATAACAAATCTCGCGCGGAATATCGAACAGCGCGCGTTGCGATGGCAGCATCGTGGTGCCGTGCCTTTCGTCGTCGGGCGAGAGACGAACGTAGCATGGGCCGCTCCTGTGGCAATGCTTGGAGAACGCGTGACGAGATCATACATGCCCCTGGCACAGGCAGAGCAATAAGGCGCATGCGATCTGCGGTTTTGGGAACACCGTTGTGACTCATCCAGAACAAGAGCCGAGCCACGATTCGAAAAGGCGTTGGGCGGGAATGCCAGTCAGTTGGGATTGGAAAAACTGGAACAAAGGCGTGTGGAATGCGCAAGACCACCGCCTGTTCCCGCCCAAGCGCGTCGGGATCGGGTGGACCATCAATTTTCGCAAGGTCTTGAGACGGTTGCGGGTCGTCAAATAGCGCGCGTTGGCCGCCGGCACTGATCTCTGCGCCGTCACTGCGGGATCGCGCTTGGAAAACGAGGCTGGCAGCCGCTGTGGGGATTAGGTCAGCAGGGACAGAACCGTCTGGATCTGGTTCGACGCCGACGCCAACAGCCCGTCATAGCTGGTCTGGCCCTCGGCGGCGGCCTTCAAGATGACCTCCGCCATGTGCGCTTTGATCCCCGGCGTCACCTGCTCCACCGGAATTTTGGTCATCACCTCCTCGAGAACCGCCCGCATGGTCTGGATCAGCTCTGGACCGTAGCTCGCCATGATCCGCTCTCCCGTTTCGTCACAACAGGAATTTGAATCACTCTCCTGCGCTCACTCCCGCGAAAGCGGCGTCCCGGATTGGAGTGACAAACTTGATCCCCGCCTTCGCGGAAATGAGCGATAGTGAGCGATGACGCCGTGCTTGATCCGAGCAGGGTCGCCGCTTCGGCGCTCGTCGGCCAGACACAAAGCCGCGAGCAGAATCACGCTCGTGTGAGTTTTCGCTTTCTTTATTCCTAAACGGCGCGCGCTGAACGAGGACCGTGCACGTCGAGTCGGCAGATCAGGGCAAAACGCGGAGGTACTTCATTCCTCCGGCTCGGTGGTAAATTGCAGCGGGTAGCCCTTGCGGCGGCCGGCCTCGGTCCCTCGGGTGGCCTTGGTCTCGGCGACATCCCTGGTGTAGAC
>Ga0306921_10005501_pt1 | contig 13152 bp, 9 predicted proteins | sample sta12Cox44000080_FD_203760 | JGI IMG/M metagenome (GOLD analysis project Ga0306921, IMG submission 203760) | Lab enrichment of tropical soil microbial communities from Luquillo Experimental Forest, Puerto Rico - statoxic.12C.oxic.44.000.080 (v2)... | ecosystem: Environmental > Terrestrial > Soil... | reverse complement strand
CACCACAGTCGCAAGGAACATGGCACCCAGAGTGGTCAAGACGCCGTGTAGAGTTGCAGCCTCAAGGACATCTCGCCAGCCTCGTTGGCATTTCGCAACGAGGATTAGTTGTTAGTTGAGTCCTTCCCCGCGGCTGCGGCCGGCACATTCGAATCAGCTTGCTTGGAGAGCATTTGATCTAACCACGCTTTGTGCTCGCTATCGAGTAAATCTTCGGTCGCAGTGACCAGTTGGGGGAGAATCATCGCCTTGTTTCGATCTCGCTCAAGTATGCGTTCAAGGCTCGATTTCATCGCAGCGTAACTCGCGGCGAGATACTTGCGCCGGTCTAGCAGCCCAAAAGCCGTGACGGCGGCTGCCATGGTGGTCATCGCGCCAATCCAAGGCGCCCATGCCTGCGCTGCGACGCCTATAGCCCCAACGACAGCCGCGACGACCGCGGCGCTAAAACCGACTCGGCCTATGGATTCTGTCCATCTAAGATTATCATCAATCTTAGCTTGATAATAATTGATCTGGTCCTGAATACGGTCCCTTTTATACCAGTCCTCCGTTAGCGGGCACGGAGGTTCACGCTTGTCGCCTCCGGCGGGCACCGGGTCATTGCCGCGGATCAGCCCTTTTTTGGTCGACTGCGATTCCAGCTCGTCGCGGCGCGCCACAAATGCGTCAAAAGCACTGTCGCCTGAGTAGACCCCTACTTTCGCAGCAAAACGGAAGCACTCGGATTTGAGTCCTTCCGCGGTAGCGCGCGCCTGAATCCATTTGCCTTCGCTGCCCATGGCCAGGATCTGACGGCCCAAAACGGCTCCAATCGCCGCGACGACCGCGGCGGCTCCTGCGAGGATCTGGGTTGGGAAAAGTTTTCCAGCGGGGGATACCGCCGCGGCCGCTCCAAAAAACGACGCTAGCACCGTGCATACAAGCGCACAAACATTCCATCGCCAAGTAGAGGCCTGCTCGTCTCTGGCATATTTTGCCCAACCACGATAGTCGTTCCAGGCTTGGCGCCACGGCGGCTCGTTCATCCTCGCTCCCCCTCGACATTTCTAAGATGCCCTTGGGCCTCGTTTCGCGACGCAACCTCCCAAACTGACGAATATCGAAATTGTTTAGTCCTGGCCATCCGCACGAGGATCCAGCAAACGCTTCAAGCGAGCGCTCATTCGGTGGTATCTTTTGATGTTACAAATCTTCTAAAAAATCAACAAGTTTAGTTACGTGCCGGAGAAGAGATTAAAGATCGTTTGAAAATAATAGCATCTTATGTCGCCAGCCAGCAGCAAGATCGAACTGACTACACTGGGCAGATCAAATCGAACTGCTAGTGTGCGTTGTTAGGCAAGTTGGACGTAGTTGTCGCGAGTATTTTCATCTTGGTCGCCTTCGAACCACCCGCGGAGTCCATTGCTGCAGTCGAGATTGCAAGAACGCTCGATCAAATAAACGCCGGAAGCAGCAATCTCACCAAGCTCAAGATCGATGCGCCCGCCGGATACGCAATGACCAATGGCGCGGCAATTGATATCCTGTTCGATCGAGGGGCCAAATGGTGATTGGGAGGGCGGCGATCGGAACGATGACGAACAACAGACGCTGCGAGAAAGCTGTCAGGCGCGCTGGGCGCTACCGCGCAGGTTCGTTTCGCATATGTGGCCCTTCTGCTTCGCACACCGAGCCGCTCAAGACATTGCGATTCTTAGCGATGGGAAAACGGAAAGCGACCAGCAGGACCAAGCCGTCGGCCTGGCTCAAAAGGGTATTGACCGAGGCCGGGTGGGATAAGGTCAAGGTCGTCGTCAATTTCCAACATGGGCATGCATGTCAGATTGAGACCAACCTGATCCGGGGGGCGATGACGCCACCACCATCTGGGACAAGCTGACCGCCGAGCAGCCGATGGCAGCCGACATCGGCAGCGGCCTGCACATTGTTGGGTTTATCCATGCTGACGCGGCGATTTTTCGCTTCACTGTGCTAAACCGATCACAGTCCCCCGGCAGGCCGCATGATATCAGAGTCTGCATGTCTTCGGTGCCGTGAGGAAGCTGGCAACCGCGCGGGCATCGGGGGTGTCATCATGCGATTCACAATCGCACCAGTGACGGCGGTATCAATCATCGCCTTTACACAGATCGCATCGGCGGCGACTCCGGAGAATCGTCCGGTCCGCAGGGCTCCGCCGCCACAGCCTGCACCGGCCACCACCACAAACTGGACGGGATTCTACTCCGGCCCTAACGCCGGCGGCGGGTTTGAAAACACGATCAAAAACAGCGCGACCACAATTTTCGTCCCAAGCGCCGGCTTCTGCGACGCTCCAGGTATAGCGGTCTCGGCCCTTTGCGATGCCCTTACAGCTGGTGTGCCGAGGCAATTTAATACGCGTCCAAGAGGTTTTATCGGCGGCGGGCAAGTCGGCTACAATTGGCAAACGGGTGTGTTTGTCTGGGGCGTTGAGACCGACTTTCAAGGGGCCAACATTAACGGCGCCGATAGCGCAGCCAACACGCAGGTCGTTACTGGTCCCCCCGGTGTTGTCCCCGGTGTTGTCACCACATCAGGCACGGGCAGCCAGAAGATCGGCTGGCTCGGCACCGTGCGAGGGCGACTGGGCTGGACGCCGACTCCCCCGGTGCTCATTTACGCGACCGGTGGCCTAGCTTACGGCCAGGTTAAGACCGACGTATCATTTGCCGGGCAAATTGCCGCTGTCGGCCCCCCAACATCACCCTTTAGCGGCGCCACTACCGCCTCAAACAACCTAACGCGCGCAGGTTGGACCATCGGCGGTGGAACGGAATGGATGTTCGCCCGACAATGGTCAATTAAGGGAGAGTATCTCTACTATGATCTCGGCACCGTGACGATTGACCAGACGCTTGACACGTTTGATACTCTTGGCGTGCTTCAGTCCTCCACTGCCATTCACTCGGACGCGCATTACCATGGTAGCATTGTTAGGCTCGGGCTGAACTATCAATTCCACTGACCGCTCAGGCGCAACGCTCGCCTGTCGCCACCACCCTTTCTCGGCGCATAGCCGGATATTGAGGTTTATCTGACCGACGCGGCCCGTATGGTAGCGTCAATGATTGCTATAAGATCGGCCCCACCCCCGGGAAGACCGCGACGCCATCGCATCCATCGAGGATTCGGCGGGCGATGTGTTCGCTAAGCGCGCGGTAGGCTTCGAATTGCTCTTCGGTGAGAAGTGCGGCAATAAATTAACAATCTGGCGATCTCTTCACGGTGACGTGCGTCAGTCTCGCAGGCAATCAAGCATCTCAGGTGGAAAAAAGACGGGCGCAGCGGTACTAGCTCTCACTAGGGCGCGTCCTCATAAACCCGCGATGTCCGCTTCTCTAATCGGCCGTTTGGGGTCAAGTGCTTTCAGACTATCCGCCATTGCAGTGTCGATGTCGCTCGCGGGCTCGTGCTTCTCTTCGGAATCGGCCCCAGGGCCCTTCCATCATGGGATTCGAGGACGAGGTGGGACAATCTTTTACGCGGCCTTGCCGTTAGACAAAGGGCAGGTCCAAGCGGACATGCGAACTCACCTCATCCATCGTCCCGCGAGGGACATCTTTCCACGGCCAGGTGGATCTCGGGTTTTCTCCTATCGGGTTTAATCCTGAACGGTTTTCATGCTGCTGCCGCGGCTGCCTCCCGGGTCCAGCGGAACTCGGTGCCGTCAACCCATATGCGGTGCATGATGACGGCCAGCCGGCGAGCCAGGGCCACGATCGCCTTCTTCATTCCGCGGCGCCTGGCAATCTGCATGGCCCAGGCCTTGAGCCAGGACCATTTCTTCGAATGCAACATGCTCTGCGCTGCTTCGTAGAGCATCACCCGCATCATCTCATCTCCGCAGCGCGATATCCTGCCACTCCAATCGTTCTCGCCCGATTGATACCTGGAGCAGGTCAGCCCAAAGCCACCATCTGGGACAAGCTGGCCGCCGAGCCGCCGGTGGCAGCCGACATCGGCACCACGATGCATTTGGCGGCCTGCACATTGTTGGGTTTATCCATGCTGACGCGGCGATTTTTCGCTTCAATGTGCTAAACCAGTCACAGTCCCCGGCAGGCCGCATGATATCAGAGTCTGCATGTCTTCGGGGTGTCGCCATGAGGAAGCTGGCAACGCTCGGGCATTGGGGGTGTCATCATGCGATTCACAATCGCACCAGTGACGGCGGTATCAATCATCGCCTTTACGCAGATCGCATCGGCGGCGACTCCGGAGAATCGTCCGGTCCGTAGGGCTCCGCCGCCACAGCCTGCACCGGCCACCACCACAAACTGGACGGGATTCTACTCCGGTCCTAACGCCGGCGGCGGGTTTGAAAACACGATCAAAAACAGTGCGACCACGATTCCCTCCTTGTGCGACGATCCGGGGATGGCCCTTTGCGCTGCCCTTACAGCTGGTGTACCGGGGCAATTTAATACGCATCCAAGAGGTTTTATCGGCGGTGGCCAAATCGGCTACAATTGGCAAACGGGTGTGTTTGTCTGGGGCGTTGAGACCGACTTTCAAGGGGCCAACATTCAAGGCGATAAAAGCGTAGCCAACGCGCAGGTCGTCCCCATCGTTAATCCCTTCGACAGTGCTCCCGGTCTTGTCATCACATCGGGCACGGGCAGCCAGAAGATCGGCTGGCTCGGCACCGTGCGAGCGCGACTGGGCTGGACGCCGACCCCCCCGGTGCTCATTTACGCGACCGGTGGCTTGGCTTACGGCCAGGTTAAGACCGACGTATCATTTGCCGGGCAAATTGCCGTTAGCCCCGGCCCCCCCCAACCACCCTTTAGCGGCGCCACTGCCGCCTCAAACAACCAGACTCGCGCGGGTTGGACAATCGGGGGCGGAGCGGAATGGATGTTCGCCCCGCAATGGTCGATTAAGGGAGAATATCTCTACTATGATCTTGGCACCGTGACGATCGATCAGACGCTTAACACGTGTTGTGATTTTGGCGCGGTTCAGTCCTCCACTACCATTCACTCGGACGCGCATTACCATGGCAGCATTGTTAGGCTCGGGCTGAACTATCAATTCATCGCCGCCACCGGATTGATCGGAGCATCCGCCTTTGCCGCTGATCTACCGGTAAAGGCTCCGCCGCCACCGCCAATCCTTAGCTGGACGGGCGGGTATGTCGGCGGCAACGTCGGCTACAGTTGGGGCGGTGCTCACACAGACCTCACCGGGAGCGGGAGCGGCGTACAGTTTTGCCCAGCTGAGCAACACTGCGATGCGGAGCCGCCCAACCCATTCAGCACTAGCTTTGCCGATTCCCAGACCCAACAGCTAACCGGCGTCATCGGCGGCGGTCAGATTGGTTATAATCATGAAATCAATCACCAATGGGTGTTGGGCTTTGAGGCTGACATCCAAGGCTCAGACGAACGGGGGAGCACGACACTCAACGATCCGTTCTTGGCCACAGTTTGTAATAGCTTCCTTACATTTAACGGTCGTTGCAACGGTTCTACGCCGCTCAACGGCACATCGGTGACATCCTTAGAAGCCAAAATTGAATGGTTTGGCACGGCTCGCATGCGTGGTGGTGTGCTGTTAAACGATGGCCTTCTGCTTTATGTCACCGGTGGAGCGGCATACGGTCAGGTTAACGTTGCAGGCAATGTCCTTGTGACCGCTAGTACTCCGTTTGTTGCGCCTCCTTTTATATTTGGTCCGACTACAAGCGCCTTTGATCACTCGAGCACCAACCTCGGCTGGACGTTGGGTGGAGGCTTAGAGGGAAGGTTTTTGGGTTTGCTTTCGCCAGACTGGACCTGGAAAGTGGAGTACCTCTATGTAGACCTGGGGCCGGTCAACGACACCGTGACGCCCTTCAGTGCGGCCTCGAATACCATTCTCGCTGGTCCTCTCAACGGGACGGTCAGGACCAATACTCATTTCACCGACAACATCGTGCGCGTCGGGGTGAACTATCACTGGGGTGCTCCGGTGGTCGCGAACTACTGATCTCCTCCCTGACTTGAAACAAAAAGCCCCGGCATCGTCGGGGGCCATTTTTGTTGAGCGAGGTCACTGAACACATTGTTAATTTATTGCCGCACTGGGGCGCGTCGGTCAGATAAACCTCAATATCCGGCCATGCGAGCGCGCCGCGAATGGCCGCGCCAAGGCTCCAGACCATCCCACCGAAGCCCCCAGCCCGATGAGCGCTCGCGATCTTAACTTCAGTGGCAAGCTGGATTACGCCAAATGAGGGAAACGCGCAGCCGACCTGTGGTACTAATACTGCGACGGCCCATAAGGCGGCCCACGACTGCTACACTGATTCGTCAAAAGCTCGGTTCACGACAAATCGCCGTTTCCCGCCGCTGTGGTCCGACGAAGGTTTGTGAATCGCGCATAATCCCCGATGCCCCAAGGCCAAATGTAATATGTGGTGATCGAAAGCAACGGTGTGTCGGCAGCAATTGCGATGCAACTACTCATGCGTTAAATTGCTGCGCGGATCGGCAACATGGCTGACGCTATGCCTGACACTATTTTCATTAACTATCGACGACAGGATACGATAAGCACTGCCGGTCGGCTGCACGACCGGCTGAGCCATGAGTTCGGAAAGGAAAATGTCTTCATGGATGTCGACCACATTCCGGCCGGGGTCGACTTCGCGGCGCATCTGAACAGCCAGGTTGCTACGTGCAAAATCCTTCTGGTCGTCATCGGTTCCCACTGGCTGGATGCGACGGACGAAGCCGGAAATCGCCGCCTCCATCAGCCGGATGATTTCGTTGCTATTGAAATCGCAGCTGCGCTTGCCCGCAACGTTCGCGTTATCCCAGTTTTGGTCGACGGGGCGGTTATGCCGAAGGCGCGAGAGCTGCCTGATTCCTTGAAGCCGCTCGCGCGGCGCCAAGCCGTTGATGTACGCCAACTTCATTTTGGCCGGGACACCGACGCGCTGCTTGGAACAATAAGGGAGTTGCTCAATGATGGGCCGGGCTGGCTGCCCCGCCGCCGATGGCGATGGGTAGTGATCGGAGGCGTCGGTGCGGTAATGCTTCTTTTGATCGGCTGGATTGCGATCCTTTCGACGAACATCTCAATGTGGGCCCCTTGGTCGAAGACGACCACGCTGACCACGATGTCGGTCCCGCCGGCGGCCTCGCGAGAGGCGGGCAATGCCAAAGCGCAGGCTGACGCGGGAGCAAAACGTAAGAAAGCAGATGACGAGCCACAGGCGCGCTACTCTGCCTTGGTCAGTCAAGGCGACACAGATGCAAACACCGGCAACTATGACAGAGCTATTGCGACCTTAAGCGAGGCAATCCGGTTAAATCCCAGCAGTGCACTCGCTTTTTACAGCCGAGGCATGGTTTATGGGAAAAAAGGCGACTACGACCGAGCCATTGCCGATTACGATGAGGCCATTCGATTCGATGCCAGCGATTCTCTCGCCTTTGTTAACCGGGGCTTAGCTTATGAAAGAAAAGGCGAGAACGACTTAGCCATTGCCGATTACAATGAGGCCATCCGACTTGATCCCAACGATGCCTTCGCTTTGAATAGCCGGGGTATTGCCTATGGAATGAAAGGTGACTACGACCGAGCTATCGCCGATTTCGATAAGTCGATTCTGCTCGACCCCAAACGCGCTGTTGCATTTGGCAACCGGGGTTTGGCTTATGGGAGAAAGGGCGACTATGACCGAGCCATTGCCGATTTCAACGAGGCGATTCAACTGAATCCGAATGACGCTCGGGCGTTTTGCAATCGAGGAAATGCAAAATTAAAAATAAACGACAAGAGTGGTTATGCGGATATTGGGAAAGCGAGGGAGTTAGACGCTGAGATTTGCCGATAAGGAAAACCGAGAATCTGATCTTTTTCTCTCCGGCTGCCACTAAAGGGCAGTGCTAGGGGCGCCTTGGAGACCCCCAAAAGCAGACATTTAATCAGCACGAGCGGCCTTTCGTAGGCATTGTGGCAGCTTCCCGTCAGACAAGCACTTTCAGCGCATTAATCAGCGCCTTCGGATCGTACTGACTCTGATAAATGGGCGGCGGCGCGGGGCCACGCTTGAGCAGGACATAGATCGCTTCCCACGATCGTCAGAGATGCTGTCCTGCAGACGACGTGAATGACAAGCGCACAAGGTCAGCTCGGGCGCTTCATATCGTTGCCATCCCAGTTATCGCGGGCTGCTGCCTTTTACCCACCGGCGCGCGCTCTCTGTTAGCGATCTGATTTTGCGTCGCACGCCAAGCGCAGCGCCTTTAAACGATGCTTGCGCGCTACGCTCGATCCGTAGGGCATTTATGGGACAATAAATCATCCAGCTACGCTGGCCCAAATGATCGTGTTTGAGGAAAGCGCCTAGGTTTCGATCGGCTACAGACTTGTTCCGGTTCGATACGTCCGATAGTGTCAAGCACAGTATTAGCAGGGACGTTAGACTTAGGGCGTTTAAGCGGCAGATTGTCTCTTATCGTTGCGCAGTGGGGTAAATTCGATGGAGTGCCCGACCTGCAAAGCGGACCTAGCTGTTGGGAGTAGGTTCTGCAACCACTGTGGCTCCCCGTTTGTTTTCACGTGCCCCGTATGCGGGCATGGGAATGCTGTTGAATCCAAATTCTGTAATCAATGCGGGGCCGACTTGGCACCCGGGGCGCTGACGTTCTCGTCGGCCACTCGAAAAGCGCCTATTTCACCTCCATCGGACCCCGCCGCAGAGCGCCGGCAGCTTAGCGTGATGTTTTGCGATCTAGTGGGCTCAGTAGCCCTCGCAGAGCGCCTTGACCCCGAGGATCTCCGTGACCTTCTTGCCGAATACCAACGCGAAGCGACAAAAATCGTGGAAGGGACCGGTGGCTTAATCGCCCGATATCTAGGGGATGGTATTCTTGCATATTTCGGATATCCAGTGGCTCACGAGGACGATGCCGAGCAAGCCGTAATTGCGGGTTTAGAACTGGTTGAGACCGTTGGAAAATTGGGGCCAGCGCACAATAGGCTCCGTGTGCGCATCGGCATTGCTACGGGCGTAGTGATTGTTGGAGAGCTTGTTAAGTCCGCTCAGTCCGATCAACCAACCATCGTCGGTGAAACACCCAATCTAGCAGCTCGACTACAGTCGATTGCCGAGCCGAATACGCTCGTGATTGACGAGCACACACATCGCCTCACGGGCCGATTGTTCGAATATACCGAACTGGGCATGCAGGAGCTTAAGGGTTTTACCAAACCGCTATGTGCTTGGCGGGTCCTAGAGCGGAGTCAGGTCGAAAGCCGTTTCGAGGCGCTGCATTCAGCAGATCTACCACTGGTTGGCCGGCAAGAAGAGCTCGAATTGCTTTTGCGCCGATGGTATCGCGCAAGATCCGGTGAGGGTCAGGTAGTGGTATTGTCTGGTCAGGCGGGCATCGGCAAGTCGCGGCTGACAGTGGCCTTGCAGGCGAAGCTACGGGATGAGGCCCACACCGCAATGCGGTACTCTTGCTCACCGCAGCATCAGGGGAGTGCTCTCTACCCCGTGATCAGTCAGCTCGTGCGCGCGGCGGGAATTTCGCGCGCCGACAGCGATGACGAGAAATCCAACAAGCTTTGTTCACTTCTCGCGCCTTCAACTAGGGACCCCCTCGACCTAGCGCTCATTTCCGATTTGCTATCAATTTCAGCCAAGGATCGGAATGCTCTGGTCGAATTGAGCCCCCAAGCTCGCAAACTGCGGACGTTCGCCGCGCTAAGAGCGATAATCGGGGAACTTTCCTCTCGCAAGCCTCTGTTGATCGTCTTCGAGGACGTGCATTGGGTCGATCCAACTTCGCTAGAATTAATCAAGCTTTGCGTCGATACGGCGGATCGCCAGAAACTTCTCTTAATCATTACCTCGCGGCCCGGATTCTCACCCCCTTGGGCCGATCGATCTTGCGTTACTCACCTGCTGCTCAACCGACTGACCCGATCGCATGCCTCCGCCATGATCAAAAACATTGCGGGGCCACTGGCGTTCCCCGAACAGGTTTTCGATCAAATACTTGATCGGAGCGATTGCGTACCGCTATTCATTGAGGAGCTGACCAAGACGGTGATCGAGAGCGGGCTCGTTCGGGCCGGGCATGCCGGCACCATTTCGTCGGATGCTCAAGCAATCCCTAGCACGCTTCAGGCGTCGCTGCTGGAACGACTTGATCGCATGTCGCCAGTGCGTGACGTGATCCAAAGCGCAGCTGCTATTGGCCGCGAGTTTGCTTTTGATCTGCTTAGTGCCGTCCACCGACTTTCCGGGAATCAACTCAAGGAAGCTCTGCGACAACTTGCTTCAGCCGAGCTAATCTACCGCCACAATGAACCACCCAACGAGTCTTACAAATTTAAACATGCGCTAGTTCAAGACGCAGCCTACAGCACCCTATTGAGGGACAAACGCAGAGAGCTGCACGCGCGGATCGCCAAAGCGCTTGAGGAGCGGTTTCCTGAGCGCGTCTTAACCGAACCTGAGGTGTTAGCCTATCACTTCTCGCAAGCGGGTCTCATTCAGTCGGCGATCAAGTACTGGCAGGCAGCCGCGCAGCGCGCGACAGAGCATGCAGCAAGTGTGGAGGCGGTGGGCTATTTCGACAAGGCACTTGCCCTGCTCGAGACAATGGCCGAGACCTCAGAGCGGGATCAGCAAGAGCTGATCCTGCTGATTGGGCGCGGAATTCCTTTGACCGCCATTGGGAGCTATGCCGCGGCTGCTGTCGGCGATAACTATCGTCGCGCACATGTTCTCTGCAAGCGCATGGGCACTGCACCACAGATTTTCCCCGTACTGCAGGGTCTTTACCGCTTCTATCTCGTGAGTGCTGAACTGACGGCCGCCTTGGACACCACAACACAACTACTCGATATCGCCGATAAAGCACGTGACCGCAACTTGCTGATGGAGGCGCATCAAGCGCGGGCTTTCTCCTTTGGGTTCCGGGGAGAGCTGGCACCTGCGGAGGAGCACCTTGATAAGTGCTTGGCGCTATTCGACCCCGAGCGCTTTCGGGGTCGAATGCACCTCTACTCGACCGATACGGCAACAAGCGCCTTGTGTCTGGGGGCTCTGACCGCATGGCTCCGGGGTTATCCGGATCGCTCGGTCGCAAAAACCGAAGAGGCGCTGTCGCGCGCCCGCTTAGTGGATCATCCCTATACATTGGCGTGGGCTTTGAGCTTTGCGGCGGTCCTTCGCCAGCTACGCGGCGACGCAAGTGCGACGCGAGAGCTAGCCGAAGAATGTGTGGTACTTTGCCAGCGACACGATTTTCCATTTTGGCTGGCGAGCAGCCGCATTATGCGTGGGTGGGCCCTTGCTAATGGAGGCGAACAAGTGGAGATCGGGATAACCGAGTTACGCGATGGCCTCGCCGGCTGGCGCAAGACCGGAGCACGTGTCTACGCACCATATTTCACATGCTGTCTGGCAGAAAGCTGTCTGGCGGCAGGCCGACCGACCGAGGGACTGGCTCCGGTTGCAGAGATGATCGCGATGGTGGAACGAACCGGCGAACGCTGGTGGCAGCCTGAGCTATATCGATTGACCGGCGAATTGCTATGCAACGGGGCCAAGCTTCCTGAGACCGACGCGCATCCAGAGATCTATTTTCGCAAAGCATTAGATCTTTCCACGCGGCTGGGTGCACGCTCTCTCGCTCTGCGCGCGAGTATGAGTCTTTGCCGGCTTTGGACTTGCGAAGGATCAAAGCGCGAGAAAGCCCGAGACTGTCTTGCGGCCATTTACGGTGCTTTTGATGAGGGCTCATCGACTCGAGACTTACGCGAAGCACATCAACTACTAATGCAAGCGCCTTTATGACGCTTCCAACAGGCTGATCGCACACGCAGCTCAGCCCACGCCAGGATCGTGCTTTGACGGTTTCGAGCGTGATGCAAAGAACTGGTCGAGACGCTTGCGAATCTCCGTTAAGTCGCCACTCGAGTATCCGTACAAGGCCTCCAAGCGGAGTGCATCATCGATTGATCTTCCCACCACTTCGAGAATGGTTTCTTTCGCCGATCTGACCGCAGTTTGGTCGTAGCTTAGGATCTTGCGAGCGTATGCCTGGGCGGTGGCTTTGAGTTCCTCGGGCGCTACGACCTGGGCTACGAGTCCCAAGCGGTAAGCTTCGTCGGCACACATCTCGCGGCCTGACAAGACCAGCTCCAGAGTGCGGGCCAGACCGAGGCTTGCAACAAGCCGCACGATGCCTCCGTCGCCGTGGTGAAAACCGTGATGAATTTCAAAGCTACCAAATCGTGCCGCGGAGCTAGCAATCCGAACATCGCAGGCAAGCGCCAACTCGAAGCCCCCAGCTAGAGCCCAACCATTAATCGCTCCGATAATCGGCTTGTAGATACGATGCAGCCCTCGGGTGATTCCTCCGAGCCCCGTCCCAACGTTATGTCTCACGTCAACCATTCGGGCTTGCAACCAGTTGGGGATGTAGTCGTCGAGATCGGCGCCTGCGCAAAAGGCCTGCCCGGAGCCCGTTATGATTGCAACATCAAGCGAAGAGTCGGCGTCAAAGGCTCGCCATGCATCCCACAACGCTGCATTCATTGTGCGATCAATTGCGTTCATGGCTTCCGGACGACAAAGAGTGATCCAGAAGATCCGATCGGTTGCTTCAAGCTGTATTGTGCTCATAGTTAGCGGTCCGAACATCTTGGCTCAATAGATCGGCCCCGCGCTGCTGTTCCAATTTGTGGGAGGACCAAATGCCGTTGCGCAAAGAAAGCGGGCTTTTGAAACTCCGCACCTTTACGAGCTTTTCAATGAAGCTACGGACAATCACAGTGCCAATGATTTTTTGCTGGCGAAGCTCCAACGGCAACGATGTATCACGCGCTATTCGATAGCGGCGCAAATCAGCCAAAGAGGTACAAAAGATCCTTTCCGCAAAGACACCGACATTGCGCCAGCGGAAGCGCTTGGCGAGAGGAGAACCAACCAGAGCTGTCCGAACTGCAAAACCGTTCCAAGCTTGCTGCAGTGAGCGAAATGCTCTCCTGCTGGTTTGAGATCGGCCGTTCCGAAGTTTAATACTTGGGAGGTTCCAGTCATGATAGAACATGTCCTTGCCCACGGCGCCGGTCTTGAGGAGGTCCACAAAGAGTGCGCTCCCTTTCTGAGCT
>Ga0306921_10005500_pt1 | contig 13154 bp, 12 predicted proteins | sample sta12Cox44000080_FD_203760 | JGI IMG/M metagenome (GOLD analysis project Ga0306921, IMG submission 203760) | Lab enrichment of tropical soil microbial communities from Luquillo Experimental Forest, Puerto Rico - statoxic.12C.oxic.44.000.080 (v2)... | ecosystem: Environmental > Terrestrial >... | reverse complement strand
GGACGCCCGTCCTACAACCTCGACGGCTGGATGTGCGGCCGCGAGCGAGTGCGCGCGTGCGTCGGGACCCACGCGCGCGATGCCGACGTCGCCGTCGTCGAGGGCATGATGGGCTGCTTCGACGGCGTCGACGGCCGAAGCGACGCGGGCTCGACGGCGGAGATCGCCCGGTGGCTCGAGGCCCCGGTCGTGCTCGTGCTCGACGCGTGGGCGCTGGCCCGGAGCGCCGGCGCGATCGCGCTGGGCTTCGAGCGCTTCGATCCCGAGCTCCGCGTGGCCGGATTCATCGCCAACCGCGTCGGCAGCGACGGGCACGGCCGCATGGTGCTGGACGCGATCGCGTCGGCCTGCCGCGGCGCTCCGCTGGGGGCGATCGCTCGCAACGAGGCGCTCGTTCTCCCCGAGCGCCACCTGGGGCTGGTCAGCGCCGTCGAGGGAACCCTCGGACCCGACAAGCTGCGCGCGCTCGGCGAGACCATCGAGCGCTCGCTCGACGTCGATCGGCTCCTGGCGCTCGCGGCGCCGGTCGAGGCGCCGCCCCGGAGCGGCGAGCGGCCGGCCGCGCCGAGTGCCAGAGTCGGCGTGGCCCGCGACGAAGCGTTCCAGTTCTACTACGCCGAGAATCTCGAGATGCTGCGAGCGGCGGGCGCCGAGCTGATCTTCTGGAGCCCGCTGGCGGGCGAGCTCCCGGACGTGGACGGCCTTTACTTCGGCGGCGGCTACCCGGAGCTTCACGCGGCGCGGCTCGCCCGGAACGTCGCGGCCCGCGAGACGGTGCGCCGGTTCGCCGAGGCCGGCCGGCCCATCTACGCCGAATGCGGCGGGCTCATGTATCTCGCCGAGACGCTCGAGGATCTCGACGGCGTGGTCCATCCGATGGTCGGCGTGCTGCCCACCACGGTCAGAATGAAACCGCGCCGGATGGCGCTCGGCTACACCGAGGTCACGCTCACCGGCGAGACACCGCTCGGACGATCCGGCACCGTCGCGCGTGGCCACGAGTTCCACTACTCCACGCTCGATCGCGTGCCGGAGCGGATCCAGCGCGTCTACCGTCTGAGCCAGCGCGGCGACGCCGAGCGCGCCGAGGGCTATCTGGTCGGAAGGACGCTCATGAGCTACGTCCACCTGCACTTCGCGTCCAATCCCGAGCTGCCGCGGTCGTTCGTGGCCGCGTGCGCCGCGCGCGCGGCGCGGACGTGAGACGGGGCAGCGGCTAGCGGCCCGAGCCGGACTCGGGCGGCGCGACCTTGTCCAGCAGCGCGACGAGCGCGCCGAGCCGCGCGCCCACGTCGTCCTCGTCGCTCTTCTTGTCCTCGCGTGCGCGGAAGAGCTCGTCCGTGATGTCGAGCGCGGCAAGCGAGAGCGCGGTCAGCGGATCGGCCACGCCCGAGCGCTTGAGCTGCCCCACGCGCTCCTCGAGATACTTCGCGAGCCGGCGCAGGTAGTCGGCCGACGCCTCGGAGCGAATCGTCAGCGCCTGCCCGAGCAGGGTGAGCTCGATCCGCCGCGGCTCGCTCATTCTTGCGGCCTGTCGAGATCGAGCTTGCTGATGTCCTTCAGGATCATGTCCACCTGGGTGAGGACCTGGCGACGCTCGTCGCCCAGCCGCCTCACCTCACGCTTGAGCTCGGCGTTCTCCTGGCGCAGGTGCGCCAGCGCTTCGGCGGCGCGTTTCACCGCGCCCTCGAGTTCGGTCAGTCGTTCGACGATGCCATCGCCCATCAGCCACTCCGCAGGGTGATGTGGAAAGTCTCGGTGATCCGCCGGACCACGCGCTCCTGAATCGCGTTCACTTCGGCGTCGGTCAGGGTCCGATCCTCGGCCTGGAAGAGGAGCCGCCAGGCGAGGCTCCGGCGACCATCCGGAAAGCGGAAGACGTCGAAGAGCACGAGCCGCCGCAGGAGAGGTCCGGCCTCCTCTCGAAGCGCCGACTCGATTTGCGCCGCGGTCAGGGTCTGATCGGCGCCGACGACGAACGCCAGATCGCGCTCGACGGCGGGGAAGCGCGGCAGCGCCTGATACCGCATCGGCGCCACGCCCGCCGCCCCGGCGGCGTCGAGCGACACGAGCGCCGCGAACACCGGCGCCGCGATGCCGAAGCTCTCGCGCAGCGCGGCCGCGACCTCGCCGAACTCGGCCACGATCGCGCCGCTCTCGCTCACGAGCGTGCCGTGGCAGTCCGGCTCGAACCCGCTCAGCGCGCCGCCCTCGCCCGTGGAGGCGCGCACCGACAGCGCGTCGAGCGTGTGCTCGGCCAGTCCCTTGGCGTCGTACACGTCGACCGGCTCGGGCGCGCCGGCCCAGCCCGAGGCGCCTCGCGCGCCCGTCAGCGCGATCGCGACCCACCGGGGCTCTGTTGTAGCGGGGTCCTTGGGGCCGGCTTCAGCCGAGGGTGGCCTGATCGAGACGCGAGCCGGCTCCGACGCGGTCTGGGCGTATGTTTTTGATATCTCGAACACCCGCACGTCCGCCTGCTGGCGCCGCACGTTGGTCGCGACCGCACCGAGCACGCCCTCGAGCGGATTCACGCGCAGGAGCGACGCGTCCTGGGCCAGCGGATTCATGAGCTCGACCGGCTTGGGATCGACGGGGCGGCGGAGCAGCTCCACCCGCGCGGGATCGGTGAACGCGTACGTGACCACCTCGGCGAGCCCCGCGCCGACGAGCGCCCGCCGAACCGTCTGGCTCTGGCGCAGCGTCGCCGGCTGCGTGACGAGCGAGATCGCGCCGCCGGGCAGGGTCGCCGGAATCCGGTCGTAACCCCACACCCGGATGATCTCCTCGACCAGATCGTCCTCCATCGAGAGATCGCGCCGGAAGCTCGGCACGGTCACGTCGAGGTCGGCGCCGCGCGCCTTCACGGGCAGGCCGAGCCCGGTGAGCAGCTTCCTGGCCTGGGCGGGGGACGGCGCGATCCCAAGGACGCGCTTCACGCGCGTCATGCGCAGGCGCACGTGCTGCGGCGTCCACTTGCGCGGGTAGGCGTCGACCATGCCGCGCGCGATCGTGCCGCCGGCCAGCTCGGCGATGAGCGCGGTCGCACGCGCGGACGCGGTCACGAGCCCCTCGAGGTCGGCCCCGCGCTCGAACCGGTAGGCCGCGTCGGTCCGGAGCCCGAGCGCGCGCGAGGTGCGGCGGATCGACGCGGGCGCGAACCAGGCGCTCTCCAGCATCACGCGGGTCGTCCGGTCGGTGACCTCGGTGTTGGCGCCGCCCATCACGCCGGCGAGGCCGATCGCGCGCCGCGGGTCGGCGATGAGCAGCATCGAGGCGTCGAGCGTGCGCTCCTGGCCGTCGAGCGTCGTGAAGCGCTCGTCGGCTCGGGCCCGGCGCACGACGATCGTCGCGTCGTGCACCGTCGCGTGATCGTAAGCGTGCAGCGGCTGGCCGAGCTCCCAGAGGACGTAGTTGGTGGCGTCGACGATGTTGCTGATCGGGCGCAGGCCGATCGCGCGCAGGCGCGCGCGCAGCCACGCCGGCGAGGGCCCGACGGTGACGCCGCTGATCACGCGCGCGGTGAACCGGTGACAGAGGTCCGGCGCCTCGATGCGCACGCGCGCGAGCTTCGTCGCGCTCTCGCCCGATTCCTTCAGCGCGATCGAGGGCGGGCGCAGCCGGGCCCCGGTCAGCGCGGCGAGCTCGCGCGCGATGCCGAGCACCGAGAGGCAGTCGGGCCGATTCGGCGTGATCTCGACCTCGAGCACGTGGTCGTCGAGGCCGAGCGCGGCGACGAGATCCGCGCCGGGCTTCACCTCGGCGGCCTCGAGGATGCCGGCCTCGTGCTCCTCGCCGATCCCGAGCTCGCGCTCGGAGCAGAGCATGCCCTGCGACTCGACGCCGTGGATCTTCGCGGCGGCGATCCGGCGGCCGCCCGGCAGCACCGCCCCCGGCGGCGCGAAGGCGGCACGGACACGAGCGCGCGCGTTGGGCGCGCCGCAGACGACCGAGTAGCTGTCGCGTCCGGCGCTGACCCGGCAGAGCACGAGCTTGTGGCCGTGGCTCTCGCCGAGCTCGCGCTCGATCGCCTCGATCTCCCCGACGACGACGCCCTTGAGGTCGGGCGCCAGCGGCGTGACCGACGCGACCTCGATGCCCGCGTTGACGAGGCGCTCGGCGGCCTGCGCGGCCGTCATCTTCAGATCTACGAACTCGCGCACCCAGCCGTACGGGATCTTCATCCAGTCACGCGAACTGCCCGAGGAAGCGCAGATCGTTCTCGAAGAACAGGCGGAGGTCGTCGATGCCGTACTTGAGCATCGCGATGCGCTCGATGCCCATGCCGAACGCCCAGCCGGTGACCTCCTCCGGATCGTAGCCGACGTTGCCCAGGACTTGCGGATGCACCATGCCCGAGCCGAGGATCTCGAGCCAGCCGGTCTGCTTGCAGACGCGGCAGCCCTCGCCGTGGCAGGCGAAGCACAGCACGTCCACCTCCGCCGAGGGCTCCGTGAACGGGAAGAACGAGGGCCGGAAGCGGATCCGCGAGCGCGGGCCGAACATCTCGCGCGCGAACAGCTCGAGCGTCCCCTTGAGGTCCGCCATCGTGATCCCGCGATCGACCGCCAGCCCCTCGACCTGGTGGAACATCGGCGAGTGCGTCATGTCGACGACGTCGCGGCGGTAGACCTTGCCGGGCACGATGATACGGACGGGCGGCTTCTGCGCCAGCATCGCGCGGATCTGTACCGGCGAGGTGTGGGTCCTCAACAAGGTGCTGTCTGAGAGGTAGAACGTGTCCTGCATGTCCCGCGCGGGGTGGTCGCGCGGGATGTTCAGCGCCTCGAAGTTGTGGTAGTCGCTCTCGATCTCGGGCCCCTCGGCGACCGAGAAGCCGAGCCCGGCGAAGATCGCGACGATCTCGTCGTGTACGCGCGTGAGCGGGTGGAGTGAGCCCTTCGGTGGGCGCCGCCCCGGCAGGGTGAGATCGAGCCGCCGCCGGCTGCGCTCGGCTTGGCGCTCGGCCGCCGCCGTGGCGGCCAGCCGCGCGTCGAGCAGCCCCTCGAGCTCGCGCTTGGCCTCGTTGGCGGCGGCGCCGACGAGCGGGCGCTCCTCCGCGGGCAGGCTGCCGAGCGATCGCAGGAGCTGCGTCAGCGAGCCCTGCCGGCCGAGGACGCCGACGCGGATGGCTTCGAGCTCGCTGGACGACTGCGCCGCGGCGACGGCCGCCCGCGCCTGCTCCACGATGGCGTCGACGCGCGGGTGCGCCACGAACTACCGGCTCTGGGCTTTAGCGGTCTCGGTGAGCTTCGCGAACGCCGACGGATCGGTGACCGCCAGCTCCGCCAGCACCTTGCGATCGAGGTTGACGCCGGCCTTCTTCAGCGCCGCCATGAACGTCGAGTACGAGAGCCCCAGCTGGCGGCACGCCGCGTTGATGCGCACGATCCAGAGCGAGCGTGCCTGGCGCTTCTTCTGCTTGCGGCCCGTGTAAGCGAAGGCGCCCGCGCGGAGCACCGTCTCGGCCGCCGACCGGTAGAGCTTGCGACGCCCGCCGAAGTAGCCCTTCGCCTTCTTGAGGATCTTCTTGCGCCGTCGGCGCGTCTTGGCTCCACCTTTTGCCCGTGGCATTCTCCGGCTCCTCTCAGATCACAGATAAGGGACAAGGACGCTCAGGCGAGCCTCGTCCGCTTTGTCGATCAGCTTGCCCTTGCGCAGCTTGCGGCGGCGCTGCGGATCCTTGCCCTCGAGCTTGTGCTGCTTCCAGCCGCCCGCCCGCTTGAGCTTGCCCGACCCCGTGCGCTTGAGCCGCTTGCGCGCCCCGCGCTTCGTCTTCATCTTCGGCATGTTCGCGACCTCAGTTGTGCGCCTTCGGGCTCAGGATGATGTGCAGCATCCGGCCCTCGAGCCGAGGATTGTTCTCGGGGTTCGCGATGTCCTGCGTCGCCTCGAGCATCTTGTTGAGCATCTTCCAGCCGAGCTCCGTGTGGGCCATCTCGCGCCCCTTGAAGCGCACGGTGACCTTGGCCTTGTGGCCTTCCTCCAGGAAGCGCCGCACGTGCTTCAGCTTGAAGTCGAAGTCGTGCTTCTCCGTCTTCGGCCCCATCTTGACTTCTTTGACCTGGATGGTGGTCTGCTTCTTGCGCGCTTCCTTGAGCCGCCGGGCCTGCGTGTACTTGTACTTGCCGAAGTCCATGATACGGCACACCGGCGGCGCCGCATCGGGCGCCACCTCGACCAGATCGAGCTCCTGCTGTCGCGCGGTCTCCAGGGCCGTCGCGATGGGCAGGATGCCGAGCTGCGACCCGTCGGCGCCGACGACGCGCACTTCGCGCACACGGATACCTTCGTTGATGCGGATGTCCTTGGATTGGCTGATAGGCGTGGCTCCTCGTTAGTTCGCGTGGTGCGCGCCGCAGGTCGTCGCGGGGCCGGGGCCCAGCCGACCGAGGCGCGCCTCGAAACTCTTCATCACGGGCCGGACGATCACGAGCGGCCCACGGCGAGGCTGGCGTCGCGCGAGCCGATCTCGCGGGCGAGGTCGGCGAGCACGCGGTCGAGCGGCACGGCGCCGAGATCGTCGCCCGTGCGATGGCGGAGGCTCACGGTGCCGTTCTCGGCCTCGCGCGCCCCGACGACGAGCATGTAGGGCACCTTGCGGACCTGCGCGTCGCGGATGCGGTAGCCGAGCTTCTCGTTGCGGTCGTCGAGCTCGGCGCGGAGGCGCGCGGCGCGCAGGCGGCCGTGGACGGTGCGCGCGTAGTCGATGTGCTTCTCGCTGATCGGCAGCACGCGCGCCTGGACCGGCGCGAGCCAGGTCGGGAACGCGCCGGCGTAGTGCTCGACCAGCACGCCGACGAAGCGCTCGAACGAGCCGAAGATGGCGCGGTGGATCATGACCGGGCGCTTGGCGTGGCCGTCGCTGTCGATGTACTCGAGCCCGAAGCGATCCGGCTGCTGGAAGTCGACCTGGATCGTTGCCACCTGCCAGCGGCGTCCGATGGCGTCCTGCACGTCGACGTCGATCTTCGGCCCGTAAAACGTCCCGTCGCCCGGGTTGAGCTCGAACGCGAGGCCATTGGCGCGGAGCGCCTCCTGCAAGGCCCCCTCGGCCGCCTGCCACTGCTCGTCGGTGCCCAGCGACTTCTCCGGCCGCGTCGAGAGCTTGAAGAACGCCTCCAGCACGAAGGTCTTGTACCACTCGCGGATCAGCTCGAGCAGCGTCGTGATCTCGTCCTGGATCTGGTCCAGGCGGCAGTAGATGTGCGCGTCGTCCTGAGTGAACTGGCGCGCGCGCATGAGGCCGGTCAGCGTGCCCGAGCGCTCGTTGCGATGCAGCCGCCCCATGTCCGAGAAGCGCAGCGGCAGGTCGCGATACGAGCGCAGCGCGTGGCGGTACACCAGCGTGGATTCCGGGCAATTCATCGGCTTGAGGCTGTAGCGCTGGTCATCGGACTCCACCCAGAACATGTTCTCGCGGTAGTAGTCCCAGTGGCCCGACTGCTCCCACAGCCGCTGGTTGACCAGGATCGGCGTGGAGATCTCCTGGTAGCCGCGCGCGTCCAGGACCTCGCGGACGAATCGCTCTAGCTCGCGCACGAGCGTCCACCCGTTCGGCAGCCAGAACGGCGAGCCCGGCGAGACGTCGTGGAAGGCGTAGAGGTCGAGCTCGCGCCCGAGCTTTCGGTGATCGCGCTTCTTGGCCTCCTCGAGGCGCCAGAGATACTTGTCGAGCTCCTCCTGGGTGAGCCACGCGGTGCCGTAGATCCGCTGGAGCATCGGGTTCTTCTCGTCGCCGCGCCAGTAGGCCCCCGAGGACGACAGGAGCTTGAAGTGCTTCACGTGGCCGGTCGACGGCACGTGCGGCCCGCGGCACAGATCGATGAAGTCGCCCTGCCGGTACAGGGACACCCGCGGGACGTCGAGACCCTCGAGGATCTCGACCTTGAACGGCTCGTTCCGCTCGCGGAAGAACCGAATCGCCTCCTCGCGCGCCATCTCCTGCCGCTCGAAGGGATGGTTCGCCTTGGCGACCTCGTGCATGACCTCCTCGACCTTGGCGAGGTCCTCCGGCGTGAACGGCTCCGCCTTGGCGAAGTCGTAGTAGAAGCCGTCCTCGATCGCGGGGCCGATCGCGACGCGCACCGCGGGGAAGAGGCGCTTCACGGCTTGCGCCATCACGTGCGACGTCGAGTGGCGCAAGGTCGCCAGCGGCGAGGGATCGCAGTCGAAGTCGCCGGTCAGCTTGAGATGCCGATCTTCTTCAGACAGTGGTGCGCTCTTCGGTTTGTGTGAATGGTAGGCTCGGGCGGTTTCGAACCGCCGACCTCCTCTGCGTCAGAGAGGCGCTCTCCCACTGAGCTACGAGCCTATCCAGAGTGACGCTCATGCTACATGCGGTCGTCGCGTAGTGTCAAGGCAAGCTGGCGTGGTTACAGGCGTTTCAACGCGTGACGTCAGCGGATGATGCGGGCGGGCTCGAGGATATAGGCAAAGTGGGCCTGGATCCGGACTCCGGTGCTTCCGGGCTTGGCCATCGCCATCAGCTCCGGTGGCACCGGCGGAAACGGCGACGCGAGCTTGATGGCGTTCACCGCCCACTCGTCCATGACCTCGTACTCAGACGGTGATCGGACCACCACGGTCGGCACGCCACCGTCCTTGAGAATGCCGAACTCGACCACGAGCCTTGCGGCCTTGTGCTCGCAGTGTCCCGTAACGCGATCGTTGATGCACTGCCAGACCCATTTTTCCTTGATCATACGCCGTACGCGATCGAGATAGTCCCTGAGCTTCGGCTGCGGGGAGTCCAGCGGAATCGGCTCGCCTTCAATCCCCGCCCAAGCCTCTCCCGAGCCGCCGGCGCCTCCCGGCCCGTGTCGACGGAGGACTGCAAGGCCATCCACCAGCGGCGGCCGCGGCGGGATGGCTGCCACCTGAGGCGGCGGGCTTGCCGGCGCGGTCTCGCGGGGCGCCGGCGGACTCACCTGCTCGCTCGCCGGCGGTGCGGCAGGCTGCGGCGCCTGCGTCGCGGCCTGCACGCCGTCGGGAGCCGGGGGCTCGGACGCAGCCGGCCGGGTCGGCTGGCTCGGTGTCCGCGTCTCCTCCCTGGGGAGGGGTGTCGGCGCGCGTGCCTCTCGCTGCGCGGGCGCCTCACGCCGCGGCGGCTGCGGCGGGCTCGCCGCAACTTTTGGTTGGGGCGGGGACTTGGCAGGCGGGGCGGTGGGAGTCGGTGGCGCCTTCGGTGCCGGCGGTGTTGGCGGCGGCGCGCCGCGCTGCGCGGCCTGCTCTGCCTCGGGCAATTCGACAATGAGCGGCTCGCCCCGCTTGACCATGGGCGCGTCGGCCGCCGGCCGGATGAAGAAAACGACAGCCACCAGGAGGACATGCAAGCCAATCGAGACTCCGATGGCCGCAGCCAGAGGGCTGTGGCTCATTCGCCTTGGCCTGTGTAGACGCATCCTCCGAGATTATAGCCTCGGGCCGGCCCACTAGAGATCCCGGTCCATGGCCGCGGCGACCTTGCGGACCCGCTGCATCAGCGCGGCGAAGCGCTCGGGTTTGAGCGACTGGGGGCCGTCGCACAGCGCCTCCTCGGGGCGCGGGTGCACCTCGATGATGAGCCCGTCGGCGCCGGCCGCGATCCCGGCCAGGGCCATCGCCTCGACGTACTCCCAGTGGCCCGTGCCGTGGCTCGGATCGACCAGGATCGGCAGGTGCGAGAGCTTCTTCACCGTCGGTACCGCGTTGAGGTCGAGCGTGAAGCGGGTCGAGGCCTCGAACGTGCGGATGCCGCGCTCGCACAGGATGACGTTCGGGTTGCCGCGCGCCAGCACGTACTCCGCCGACAGCAGCCACTCCTGGATCGTGGTCGCCATGCCGCGCTTGAGCAGGACGGGCTTGCCGGCGTCGCCCACGCGCCGCAGGAGCGGGAAGTTCTGCACGTTGCGCGCCCCGACCTGGAGGATGTCGGCGTGCTCGGCGACGATGTCGACCTTGTCGGGCTCCATGACCTCGGTGACGATCGGCAGCCCGGTCTCGCGCTTGGCCTCGGCCAGGAGCTTGAGCCCCTCGTCCTCGAGCCCCTGGAAGGCATAGGGCGAGGTGCGGGGCTTGAATGCCCCGCCGCGCAGGACGTGGGCGCCGGCCGCCCTCACCTTCGCGGCGGCCTCGAGCAGCTGCGGACGCGACTCCACGGAGCACGGCCCGGCCATGATCACCAGCGACTTGCCGCCGATCGTCACGTCGCCGACACGGATCTCCGAGGGCTGGTCGCGGACCTCGCGGCTCGCGAGCTTGAACGGCTTCAGGATCGGCGTGACCGACTCGACGCACTCGAGCGACTCGAGGCTGCGCAGCACGTCCTTGCCGCGGTCGTCACCGACCGCTCCGATCACCGTCCGCAGCTGCCCGCGGATCGTGTGCGGGCTGTAGCCCATCGCGGTGATGCGATGACAGACGTCTTCGACCTGCGCGTCGGTGGCTCCTGACTTCAGCACGATGATCATGATCGGCCTCCTGTGGTTGAAAAACGAAGGCCGCGGGGAGTGCCCGCGGCCCTGGAGTCGATCGGCGCCGCAGGCGTTCGGTCCGCCCGCGGCCCCCTGCTTAGCTCAAGTCAGAGTGCCTCGGCGGACCTCGCCGAAGAAGTAAAAGTACGAGCCGAAGTACCGAGTTGAGCCGTTCATAGCGTGTCAGGGAGTGTAGCGAGCTCGGCCAGGACCGTCAAGGGCTTTCTGGGCGCTACGCCCCGCCGGGCCGCGGCTTGTGAAATCGCTTGATGATGCGATCGCGGTAGTAGTAGAGCGGCAGGCACAGCGCGACCACGATCGCCATGAACGCGATCGCGTAAATGTACTGCTGCTCGGCGACGTGAGCGCCGAAGTAGGACGAGATCCACGTCCCGGGGAGCCGCCCGACCGTCGACACGACGGCGAAGACCCAGAAGGGCATCGGGCTGATGCCGAAGAGGTACGAGATGATGTCCTTGGGAAATCCAGGCACGAGATACAGGATGAAGCAGATGATCGCGCCTTCGGCCTCGAGGATGAAGTTCATCTGGTTCCAGTGGTGCTCGCTGAGCCACGGTCGCACGAGCGGCTCGCCCCACTTGCGTCCCACCCAGAAGCAGAACAGGGTTCCCGCGGTCAGGCCGATCGTCGAGTAGACGAGCCCGAGCCAGGTACCGAAGAGCGCGCCCCCCACCGGCCCGGTGATCTCGCCGGGGATCGGCGAGATGATGACCTGCAGCGCCTGGATCGCGATGAAGACCAGCGGCGCCATCATGCCCCAGGCGCGGACGGTCTCCTTCAGGAACTTCTTGTCCTGGTAGAGGCGGACCACGAACCGGATGATCGCGGCGTCGGCGGCGACGAGCCAGATGACGATCGCGAGAAGCGCCAGCAGCACCGCCGTGACGATCGCCCACCGAGCGCGGTCAGTCATCGGCGGTGGGGAGCGGCGGCCTCAAATGGCGGGACGGCGACCTCTCCAGGGCGACGCGGCCTCGAAGGCGGCCGACGCGGCCAGCACGGTCGCATCGGCGTGACGCCGCCCGACGATCTGCAGCCCGACCGGAAGCCCCTCGTCGGTCCAGCCGGCGGGCACGCTCGCGGCCGGCTGGCCCGTCAGGTTGAAGGGATACGTGAACGGCATCCAGCCCAGCACCGAGACGTCCTGCCCGGCGATCTCGCGCGGCGGGTGCGCGCCGGCGGCGAACGGCAAGGCCGCGACCGTCGGCATCAGCAGCACGTCGAACCGCTCGAGGAACGTCTGCGCCTCGCGCCAGTAGTCCTCGACGCGCGCGACGGCGCGCAGGTAGTCGCGCGCGGTCACGGCGCCGCCGCGGCGGATGAACCGCACGAGCGAGGCGTCCATGTCGCGCTCGGCGTCGGGCAGCCGATCCGACCAGGCGGCGTAGAACTGCGCGGCGATCATCGTGGCGAAGATCTCTTCCGGGTTCTCCCACCCGGGATTGACGACCTCCACGTGGCAGCCGAGCGTCTCGAACGTGCCCGCGGCGTTCTCGCAGACCGCGAGGATCTTCGGGTCCACCGCGGCGTAGCCGAGATCGGGCGTCCACGCGACGTGCAGCCCTTTGACGTCGCCGTCGCACGCCTCGAGGAACGAGCCCACCTCGCGCGGCAGCGAGCCGCGGTCGCGGTCGTCGCCGCCGGCGACGACGTCGAGCACCGCCGCCGCGTCGCGCACGGTGCGCGTGATCGGGCCGACGTGATTGACGTGCTCGAAGCCGCCGAACAGCGCGCGATCGGGCACGCGGCCGAACGAGGGCTTCAGGCCGTACAGCCCGCAGAACGCGGCCGGGATCCGGACCGAGCCGCCGGCGTCGGTCCCGAGCGCGACCGGCCCCACGCCGGCGGCCACCGCGGCCGCGCCGCCGCCGCTCGAGCCGCCGGGCGTGAGCGTCGGGTCCCACGGGTTGCGCGTGACGCCGAAGAGCGGGTTCTCGGTGAACGCCTTGTGGCCGAACTCCGACGTGTTGGTCTTGCCCAGGAGCACGGTGCCAGCAGCCTTCAGCCGGCCGACCGCGAGCGCGTCCTCCTCGGGCACGAAGTCTGCGAAAAGCCGCGAGCCGCCCGTCGTCGTCAGCCCGCGCGTTCCCAGCACGTCCTTGACCGACATCGGCACGCCGTGCAGCGGGCCGATCGGCTCGCCCTTCATCACGGCGATCTCGGCTTCGCGCGCGGCGATGCGCGCGACGTCGGCGGTGACCAGGCAGAAGGCGTTGAGCGCGGGATTGACGGCGTCGAGTCTGGCCAGCATGGCGTCGAGGACTTCGAGCGGCTTGACTTCTTTACGCCGGACGAGGTCCGCGATCTCGAGCGCGGAGAGCCACGTCTCCATTGACGGCCCGCATTGTATCATTGCGCTTCGTGCAGATCGTGGATCGGCGGGGGACGCTCGTCACGGTCCTTCGCCCGACGGCCGCGGGCTCGCTCGAGAGCGCGTGGGTCCGGATCCCCGACGGCTCGTGGCTCGGCATCGAGCCGCGCGCCACGCGGGATGCGCCGTGGGGCTGGTCCGATCGGCTCTGGCACGCGGCCGAGCCGCCTGCCAACGGCTGGCACGGGGCGCGGCTCACTCTCTTCGAGTCGGTCGACTGGGCCCGGATCGATCGCATCCCCGTCCTCGGCGAGCCGGCTCGCTTGCCGCCCGGCGGCGGGAGCGCCGTCTTGAACCTCATCGCCGCCCGC
>Ga0306921_10005498_pt1 | contig 13159 bp, 11 predicted proteins | sample sta12Cox44000080_FD_203760 | JGI IMG/M metagenome (GOLD analysis project Ga0306921, IMG submission 203760) | Lab enrichment of tropical soil microbial communities from Luquillo Experimental Forest, Puerto Rico - statoxic.12C.oxic.44.000.080 (v2)... | ecosystem: Environmental > Terrestrial >... | reverse complement strand
TTCGCCGGGGTGTCGTGGATTTCAACGGAATGGGGGATGCCGCCGGAGGCATCGTCGTCGTGCGCTTCGGCGAGAGCGTCTATGACGTCCTGAACCGCGTCAAAGAGGTTATCCGGGCTCAAGTCCAGCCGTCGCTCCCCGAAGGGGTGCAGCTGGTGGTGACGTATGACCGCTCGACCCTGATCCAACATTCGGTCGAAACGCTGCGTGAGAAGCTGATCGAGGAAAGCATCATCGTCAGCCTCGTGTGTCTGCTCTTCCTCTTCCATGTCCGCAGCGCGCTGGTCGCGATCATCACACTTCCGCTCGCGGTCCTGCTGGCGCTGCTTGCGATGCGGTGGACTGGGCTCACCAGCAACATCATGAGTCTGGGCGGGATTGCAATCGCCATCGGCGTGATGGTGGATGCCGCGATCGTGATGATCGAGAACGCTCACAAGCATCTCGAGCGCGAGCAGGAACTCCCTGCCGAGGAGCGGCGCCCAAGGCTCGAGGTGCTCATCGAGGCGGGCAAGGAGGTAGGGCCCTCGCTTTTCTTCTCCCTCCTGATCATCACGGTCAGCTTTCTGCCGGTATTCGCACTTCAGGATCAGGAGGGAAGGCTCTTCAAGCCGCTCGCCTATACCAAATCCTTCAGCATGTTCTTCGCGGCGCTCCTGTCGCTCACGATCACTCCGTTCCTCATGGCCTTACTGATCCGGGGCAGGATTCCGCGCGAGGAGAGCAATCCGATCAATCGCCTCCTGATTGCGGGCTACCAGCCGATTGCTCGAACAGCGCTGAGAATCCGCTACGTGATGATCGCGATCGCACTGCTCGCGATCGCCACGATCCCGCTGCTCTACAAGAGCTTGGGCAGCGAATTCATGCCGCCGCTCTGGGAAGAAACGGTTTTGTACATGCCGGCCACCCTGCCGGGGGCCTCGATCCAGACGATGGCCCAGGCCATTAAGGAGCAGGACAAGATCCTGATGCGCTTCCCCGAAGTGGCCAGCGTTTTCGCCAAGGCCGGGAGAGCGGAAAGTGCGACCGACCCGGCGCCGCTCGAGATGGTCGAGACCGTGGTGAATCTCAAGCCCGCAACGCAGTGGCGACACGGGGTGACGCCGGAAAGGCTGATCGGGGAATTCGACCAGGCCCTGCGCACGGAGATGACGGGCTTTTCCAACAGTTGGACCATGCCCATCAAAGGCCGCATCGACATGCTCTCGACCGGCATACGCACGCCCCTCGGTGTGAAGGTCTTCGGGCCCGACCTCGCGGAAGTCGGCAAGATCCTCTCCGAGGTCGAGGCAACCGTGGGCACAGTCCGCGGTACGCGCAGCGCTTTCGCCGAACGGGTCAGTCAGGGGTATTATCTCGACTTCGATATCAAGCGCGATGCCATCGGGCGCTATGGGCTGTCAGTGATGGACGTCGAAGACAGCATCATGGCAGCTGTCGGCGGGGCCAACGTGACGCAGACGATCGAAGGCCGTCAGCGCTTTCCCGTCAACGTCCGCTATGGACGCGAGCTTCGCAGCGACCTGATCAGATTGCAGAGAGTCCTGGTTGGCATGCCGGGTGGCTTACAGGTGCCATTGGACGAGTTGGCGGATCTCAAATTCGTGGACGGGCCCGGATCGATCAAGAGTGAATCCGCGCAGCTGGTCGGTTACGTTTATGTGGACATGGCTGGCCGGGACATGGGCAGCTACATTAGCGAGGCGCGCCAGGCGGTTGCGAAAATGGTCAAACTACCTTCCGGCTACCGGTTGGAGTGGAGCGGCTCCTACGAGGGCATGCAGCGGGCCGCGGAACGCCTGAAGTACGTGATTCCCATCACGCTGGCGTTGATCTGTGTGTTGCTCTATTTCAACTCCAGATCGATAGGCAAGGTGCTGATCGTACTACTCGCCGTTCGTTTTCCCTGGTGGGCGCATTCCTGCTGTTATGGCTGTTGAATTATCACCTTAGCGTTGCGGTCTGGGTGGGCATTATCGCTCTGGCCGGTGTAGACGCTGAGACTGGTATGGTGATGCTCCTGTATCTGGATGTGAGCTACGAGCGTCGCAAGCGTCAGCACCGGATGAGCAGCGTCGCCGACTTGGAGGATGCCGTGATGTACGGCGCAGTCCAGCGCGTGCGACCGAAGCTGATGACGGTCTTCGCGATCCTGCTGGGCCTGTTGCCCATCATGTGGTCGAGTGGAACTGGCTCCGATGTGATGAAGCGCATCGCAGCACCGATGGTCGGCGGCATCGTCACGAGCTCACTCTTATCGCTTCTGATCTACCCCGCAATCTTCATGCTGTGGAAATGGTGGACCGACGTGCGGTTCGCCGCCGGGGATGCCGCGGCTCCACCTTCGGCGCCAGCCGCTTAACCCAAGCCCCGCTCAGTGCCCGTGTCGGTGATGGATATCGGGGTAGTGCGGATGGGAGTGGATGAGGGGTTCGTGCCGGTGCTCGTGGGTATGGGGCTCCCTCCCATCCCAGGTGAAGGCGTGTGCATGGTGGTGATGCGAATCGTGTTGATGGCTGTGCGTGTGGATGAGCAGCTGATGGCTGTGCTCGTGCTCGTGCCGTTCGGTGAGGTGTAGCCAGACGCCGGTCGCCATCAGCGTCGCGGCGATCCAGAAGGGGGCCGAAGGCAGTTCGTGAAACACGGCGATGGCTATCGCAGCGCCGACGAACGGTGCCGTCGAGAAATAGGCACCCGTGCGAGCTGCGCCGAGCCCGCGCAGGGCGAGCACGAAGAGCACGAGGCTCACGCCATAACCTAGAAAACCTACGGTGGCGGCCGCGGCAATCAGCGGTGCGGACGGCCACGCGGCGCCGGATGCCAGCGCCAGCCCAACGTTAGTAATTCCGGCGAGCAGACCCTTGGTACCTGCGATGAAAATCGGATCGTTCGCCGAGACCTTGCGCGTCAGGTTGTTGTCAACCGCCCAACACAGGCACGCACCGGCCACGGCGAGCGCTCCCCATAAACTCGTTCGTGCTACTCCACCCGAGGGCCATGCCAGCACTATGCCGCCGGCGACGATGAGTACCATGCCGAGCACAATGCGTCGGTCTGCGTTCTCAACGAACACCACCCAAGCCAAGAGTGCTGTTAGTACCGCCTCGAGATTGAGTAAAAGGGATGCGTCCGCGGCGGATGTGCGGGTAAGCCCATACATCAGAAGCGTCGGGCCGACTATCCCGCCAGCAGCGATTGCCCCCGACAGCCAGGCCCATTCGGCACGCGAGAGACTTATTGACTTCAGCCTACGGTCGCGAATGAGGCGAACCACCCAGAGGCCAGTTCCGCTTCCGAGATAGAGTAATCCGGCGAGCAATATCGGTGGCACATCACCGACGAGTGCCCTGGCGAAGGGCGTGCTCGCGCCGAAGAGTAAAGCCGCACCGAGAGCCCTGAGGATTGCGGAGCGACTGCTCATCACGTAGTGCACGCTGTAATCAAGGTCCGGTTCCCGAGTCGTATTCGAAGCTCGGCTCCTTCTCCTTTTTTGTAACCCCCACGGTGTAGGTGATACCAAACCAGGCAACCCGACCCCGGATGTTGCGCTCGTACACCTGCGTCAGCGTGGACGTGGAGGCCGTTCGCTGATAGCGCTGGCCGTTGAAAAGATCGGAAACCGTCGCTACTGCCGACAGCCCGGGCGTCAGTGTGTGCTTGTAACCGAGATTGACGATGTTGGTAGCGCTCACGCTGCCTTGTGGGGTGAGGCGCTTGTCGGTGCGAGCGAAGGTGATCTGTCCGGAGTCACGGGCTGTCGGGTGATAGTCGAGTTTCACTTTAAAATTGAGGCCGGTAGTCGATTTCAAGCCGGGATAGCCAAGTGCCGTGGCATCGATTTGGTGGTAGAAGGCGTTGCCGCTCACGCTATACATGAGCTTCGGAACGAGTTGGCCGGCCGCCGAGAACTCCAGGCCACCCGACACACTTCTCGGCAGATTGGTTTTGGTAGTCAACGTCAGTCCGTTGCCCAGGTACTCCGTCACGTCGGTCATGCTGTCTGTGTTGCGGCGGTAGTAGCCGGTGAGGCCATAGCTTGCCTCGCGTGCCTCGTAGCCGTAACCGAGCTCGAAGGACTGCGTGAATTGCGGTCTGAGATTGGGATTGCCCGCGGCCAGGTTCGGTGGGTACTCGTGGTCGACATACGGGTTCAAGTAAATTGGGTTCGGTCGGACTATGCGGCGGCTCGCGCCGAAGGATAGCTTTGAACGGTCCGAGAGACTTCGATCGACGTGCAGGCTCGGAAAGACATCCGTGTAGCGGCTCGTAGTCGCTAGGTTATCGGTGACCTGCAGCCCATCGCTGGTTGTCCATTCGGTCCGTACCCCGGCGAGCCAGTTCCAGGCACCGCCACTCCCCTGGTAACTCAGATAGGCTGCATGGATGCGCTGCTGGAACTTGAATTGGTTCGTCAGTGCGGGGTCGATGGTCTCCATCCCGGTTACGGGATCGACATTTGCGCCCACGTTGCTGAACCCGTAGTCGTCCTGCTCGAAGGCGTAACCGAGTCTCAAGGATTGCGTCTTGGTTAGGGGAAGGGCGTAGTCGAGGTCGGCGTCGGTGATGCCTTGATCTTCGGTGAAGCTCAGATTGTTGTAATAAGTAGGCGCCGGTGGCACGTAGGAATCGTTAACGTAGTCGTAGTGCTCGTGCTGGTGCGATAGCGAGCGGTGCACAGAGAAGTCCAGGGTTTCGCCAGGCTTGCTGAACTTCTGGCTGAAGCGCAGCTTGGCATCGTAGTCATTTTCAGGATCGTGTCCGCTGGTGAGTCGCCGCGTCGAGCTCGTTACTGCACCGAACTCGAGCGTACTGACATCGTACTGGGTGTAAGTGCGCAACCCGCCGTGCGATAGCCAGTTTCCCGTTAGCGCGATCGCCTGGCGGTCATTCGGGTCGTATTCACTTGAAAAACCGACGCTCGGGATGTTGCGGCGTATGACCTGGTCGGCATGGCTTTCGCTCTCGAGCACCTGACCGGTCGTGGGATCGGGCCCAGTGACCACCGATTGGATCGTCCGCTCTCGGTAGTCCTCGCGAAATCCTGCAGTCACCGATGCCGTAAATTGCTTACTGCCGTAGCTGCCATTACCGTTGACCAGCCAGCGTCCGCCGCTGCCGAGGCTTCCTGTGAGCGCGGCGGACGCCGATTCTTTGGCCGCACGCTTGCGGGTAATGATATTGATCACGCCAGCTGCGCCTTCGGCTTTGAACTGTGCGGGCGGGGTCGTGAGGATCTCAATGTGCTCGATTTCGCTCGCGGGGATCGACTGCATGACGTCGCCCGCGTTCGCGCCCTGCAGCTGGGTCGCGGGCTTGCCGTCAATCAAGATGAGGACGTTCGAATCTCCGCGCAACGAGACGTTGCCATCGGGATCCACATCGACGGATGGGATCACATTTAAAATATCACTCAGTGTACCCAGTGTGCTTTGCGCATCCTCCGGCACGGTATAGATCTTGCGGTCGATTTGTGTCTCGACGTTGAGCTTCTGACCCTGGACGACGATGGTCTCGATAGGTGTCGAGGGATTGTCCGCGGCTGCGGCGAATGCTGCGATCGGGAGGAGGGTCAATAGTCCGCTTAGACCGGCAATCTTGGCTATGAGACCCCGCGCCATGGATCCATTTGCACTCGGTAGCTCACGAGAGTTCGCATTCAAGCGCGATTGCCTGGAGTTGCGGTCGACGGACCCATCTTGCCAGAAAGGGCGCGCCGGACATCAGCCAAGACACGGGACGTGCCCGCCTCTCCATTACCTCAGAACATAGGGCGGAGTACCAGACGGACGCTGGCTCCGATTCTCCGCCGCCGGTCATGCCGCGAGGCAAGCCAGTTAGCGATGTGCCGGGCAGCGGCTCATCGAATCCGTCCGTGCTCGCGAAGGCAATCGCTGCAATCGCGGTGGCATCAGTGACCAAAAACCTTTACGCCAAGGTTCACTCGAGAGGCTCGTACGTCTTCTTGGACTGGGTGCCCTTCAACAGCGTGACTTCAGCGACACTGTGGCCGTTCTTAAGTTCCGGTTCCACGCTCACAGCGCGATATCCCGCGAGCTTGCCCTCCGCCTGGTCCACCGCGGCCTTCAGCGACTTCTTGGCCTTGCTCATGGCCTCGCTCTGTTCCTTTGCTTCCTTCAGGTCATCGCCGCCGGTAATCGCCTCACTCTTGGTTACGGCTCCCGTGTTGTAGTCGACCAGGTTCTCCGAATACTTTGCCCCCTGTGAGGTGTAAACGGATAGTTGGAACTGCCCCTCGTCGACTTCGAACTTTCCGGAAATCGGTCGTCCCTTCTGCTCGGCAGCAGTCAGCCCCTGCTGCAGAGTGACTTTCGTGGTCGGCATCATCTTGGCGACCGCACCGAGATTCTTGCTCTCATCCTCGTCCGCGTACGTAATCGAAGCGCAGAGCCCGATCAAACTCATCGCTACGACTAACGACAATCTCAGTTTACCCATGGCTACAGTCTCCTTCTCGTCGGATGAACGCGAGGTACAACTTCCTACTTCACCATGACCCACTGCGGGTGCAGCAGAGGGAAAGCGATCAGACCCGCCACTGCAGTTACCGCCATCAGGAGCGGATTGCTGATCTTCCAAAAGAACAGGATGATGAGTGCCGCCACTGCGATGAGGATCGTGAGCCAGTCTCCGATAGCAATTCGCCCCAGGAGCACGCAGGCTCCGAGGATCGTCCCGATCGCAGCGGCATACGCGCCCTTCACGAAGCCCTGCACGTTACGGTTGGAGCGATGACGTGCCAGGAGCGGCGCTGCGACCAGCACCAGAATGAATGACGGGAGAAAAATTCCGATGGTTGCCGCCAGCGAGCCCCAGAAGCCCGCGACTAGGTAGCCGACGAAGGTAGCCGTAATCACCACGGGCCCCGGGCTGATCATTCCGACGGCGACGGCGATGAGAAAGTCGCGCTCACCGAGCCAGCCGTATTGCTGCACCACGCCCTGCTGCAGAAAGGGCACGATCACCAGCCCGCTACCGAAGGTGAGGGCGCCGGCCTTGAGAAAGAACAATAGGAGTTTGGTGAGCGTGGAGGCACTTGCGACCGGTGTCACCGGGACCACAGGCGCCAGCGGTGCCGCGGCGAGCAGTGGCGTTGCCGACGAAGAATGCCAAAACGTACCGTAGTAGAGGATTCCGACGATGCCCGCGCCAATGAAGAGCAGCGCGACCTCGGCATGAAGCGCCACGGTCACTGCAAAACACACCACCGCCAGCACCCACTGCAGCCAATCCTCCATGCCGAGCCGGGCGAGCCGATAGCAGGAATGCAGGATGAGTGCGATGACTGCGGGACTCACGCCGTAGAAAATGGCGGTTACCGGCTGTAGGCCGCCCAAGTGAACGTACAGGGCGCCGAGCGCCGCCACGATCAGGAAGTTGGGAAGAATGAACGCCCAGCCACCTGCCCATGCGCCCCAGAAGCCACCGCGCAGATACGAGATGTAGACCCCGACCTGAATCGCAAGCGGCCCCGGCATCGACTGGCACACCGCAATGGCCTCGCGCATCTGCTCCCTGCTCAGCCAGCGCCGCTCCGTGACGAGCTCGCGCTCCATCTGGCCTACGAGCGCCACCGGGCCACCAAAGCCAAGAAGCCCCAGGCGCAGAAAATACGCCACGAGCTCACTCACCGGGCGGGCCCTCGCGGTGGGGTTGCTCATCGCGAAGCTCGGGACTGTGCCGTCATGACCCGCGCTTCAGGTTGGCCAGATCGAGGGCGCCGCGTAGCGCCTGCGCAAGCCGCTGCGCATCGTCATTCGCCCAGAAGTGCATGAAGAAAAGGTGTGGCGAGTCATCGATCATGTGGCTGTGTAACGCCGTCACCTCGATGCCGTGCTCGCGCAGCGTCTTCAGGATCGGGTTCACTTCGCTTCCCAAGAGCACGAAGTCACCCGTTATCGCCGCCTTGCCGCCCCCCGTGGGCTGGAAATTGAGCGCAGTGGCAGTGCCCATCGACGCTGGGATGTTCATACCACCTTCGGAAATGGTCTCGGCGCGCGGAATGCTGAACTGGTAGACGCCACTGTTTGCGGTGCCCTTGTATCCGAGCACTTTTTCAATCGCGGCCGTATCCAACTCGAGCGGCGCCGGTGTCGGCGACGCAGACGCCGGCGTGAACGGCGTCTGGCTCAAGGAAAGCCCGGCATGCAGGGTTTCCGCTAGCTTCACCGGATCGCCGTGTCCTGCGACATGCATGTAGAAGACCGGGACTGAGGTTCGCAGCAGATGATTGTGAACTGCGGTTATCTCAACACCGCCCTCGATGAGCCGTTGCATCACCGGGCCGATCTCGGTGTCGGTGAGCACCAGGTCCCCCATGAACATGGACCCATCGCCTGCCGGCTGAAATGCGAGCCACGAACCGAACGCCAGCGCCGGTTTAATAGCCACCCGATCGACGGTTACGCTCAGATCCGAGCGCGGCAGGCCGTACTTGTGCACGCCGCCAGGCTGATCCGATCCCTTCTTGCCCATCGCCTGATCGACCTTCGACCAGTCGATATCAGCCGCTGAAGCCGAGGCGCAGACCGCCAAAGCAAGCAGGGTGGTCATCCTTGTCACTATGCGTTTCATCTCGACTCCTTCACGTGGCTATGGGTCAATTCGCGAAGCGCGGCGGCGAGCCGATCCAGCTCAGCCGTCTGCGTGTAGAGGTAACAGGACGCCCGCGCGGCAGCGCTCACTCCGAAGCGCTCCAAGAGAGGCAGTGCGGCCAGATCGCCGGCGCGGATGGCGATTCCCCGTGTATCCAGGTGCTGGAGGATTTCGGCGGGAGAGTGTCCTGCCGACGCGAACGAGAAGACGGGCAGCCGCTGCGTGGCGGAGCGCGGTCCAAGTAGTCGCAGGCCCGGGATGTCGGCCAGCCGCTCGAGCCCATATTGCGTGAGCTCCGCCTCGTGGCGTTCGATCGCGCTCCGGTTCTGGTTGCCTAAGTACTGAACGGCAGCTGCGAGGCCGACTGGCCCTGAGACGTTGGGCGTGCCGGCGCCGAACTTGTGAGCCGCGTGCTCGAACTCCTGGGACGTTAAACCGACCTCATGCGCCATATTCGATCCGGCCTGATAGGGCGACATGTCTTCGAGCAGCTCGCGCCGTCCCCAGAGGACCCCGACTCCCATGGGGCCGAGCATCTTGTGGCTGGAGAACACCAGGAAATCGCAGCCGAGGTTTTGCACATCAAGCGGAACGTGCGGAGCGGACTGCGCGGCATCAATCAGCACACGGGCGCCAGCACGGCGGGCCCGCGCACAGATCTCAGCGGCCGGATTGATGTAACCGGCGACATTGGAGACATGGCTGAAACTGAGGAGGCGCGTCCGCTCCGAGAGCTTCCGATCGAGGTCATCGAGCTGCACGCGGCCCTCATCATCCACGTCGAGATAGCGCAAGGCGGCGCCCGTGTCTTCGGCCACCAGGCGCCACGGCAAGAGGTTTGAAGTGTGCTCAGCCACGGTCAGGAGCACCTCATCGCCCGGGCGAAGGCGCGGACGTGCCCAGGCGCTCGCGATGAGATTGATACCCTCGGTGGTCCCTCTCACCCAGACCACCTCATCGGGATCCGCGGCGTTGATGAAGGCGGCGAGCACGCGGCGCGCGCCTTCATACTGCTCATGGGCTCGTCGCGCCAGGGCGTGGAGCGTGCCGCCCGGATTGGCGTTGTCATGCCGGTAATAGTCGAGCAGCGCTGCGAGCACCGCCGCGGGACGCTGCGTCGTAGCGGCACTGTCGAGGTACGCGAGCGGATGACCGTTCACGGTTTGGTTGAGTGCCGGGAAGTCGGCGCGCCAGCGAGTGACTTCTGCAAGGCCTGGTGCGCCGAAAGATGACGACCATGCCTGTTGCCGCGTGCTGACGTTCAGTAAGGCTCCGAGTGCCGCCTGTCCCAACTCGCGCCGGGTCATTTTGTACCTGCCAGAAGAGGGAACCAGCCTCACCGACCCATCTCGTTCAATATCGTTTGCGGATACCAGCCATGATGCTCGCCGTCCAAGGAGCGGCACCAGGTGTAGAGCGCGTCATACAAGGGCAGGGCGGTCTTCAGCAGCTCCTGGTCATCAGTGATGTTGACGGCCAAGCCGAGCGAAATCGCGAGCAGTCCCGGGGCCTGCGCCGATCGATCGAGCGTGTCCGTGTCTGCGGCGCGCACAATCTCGGCAAGCCGCGCGAGTGCGGCCTCCTCGAGGTGATACTTCGCCAGAAACGCATCGAAGCTGCACAGGGGACCCGAGTGAGTCAGCTCGACGCCGGGCACGTCAAAGGGAATCGCGCCTTCGCTTGTGGCGATCGCCAGCACCTCTGCCGCCGGTACATAGTGGATCTCGGCCTCCTGGTCGATGAACCGTCGTATCAGCCAGGGGCATGCCAGGCGATCGATCTTGGGACGTTCACGGGTGACCCATTTCATCAGGGGCCTCCGGTCACAGCGGGGATTTCTGTCGTTAATAGTGTGACAATAAGGTAGCATATTCTACAATGCCACCCCCAGCTCCAGCCTGGCTGCTGCTCGTCACCAATCTCCCAGGTCACAATCCCACCCTTCGCATGCGGATCTGGCGCGCGCTAAAGGCAGCGGGTGTAGGACTTCTGCGCGATGGCGCCTATCTCCTTCCCAACGGGGAACGCTCACGGGAAGTGCTCGAGGAACAAGGCGCCGAGATCAAGGCTGCGGGTGGGCTCGTGCAGCTCTTGTCCTTCGATGCTGAATCGACCGAGCAGAGCGCAGAGTTCGTGGCACTGTTTGATCGAACCGAGGAATATTCGGAGGGCATTCGCCGTCTGGATGCACTGAAGAAGGAGATTGGCAAGCTCAGCGAGCCCGAAGCGCGGCAGCGGCTGGCCGGCGTTGCACGCGAAGTGGCGGGGGTCGTGGTGCGCGACTTCTTTCCCGGCGAGCCTCGCAAGCAGATGGAGGGAGCTCTCGCGGATGCCGAGGCGGCACTCAACGCACGCTTTGCGCCCGATGAGCCTCATGCCGCGCACCGGAGGATCCGGGCGCGCGATCGCAGGGACTATCGCGGACGCACGTGGGCGACCCGCGAACACCTGTGGATCGATCGGGTTGCCTCCGCCTGGCTTATTAGGCGTTTCATCGACCCGAAGGCGAAGTTCCTCTGGTTGAAGCGCGTGAAGGACTGCCCGAAGACTGCCTTAGGCTTCGATTTCGATGGGGCGGAATTCACACACGTGGATTCCAAGGTAACGTTCGAAGTGCTTTTGGCGAGCTTCAACTTGGAGGAGGATCCCGGACTCGTCCGTCTGGGGGCGCTCGTCCACCACCTTGATGTCGGCGGCATCCCAATTGCGGAAGGCCCGGGATTTGCGGCCATCATGGCGGGGGCCCGCTTACTTCAGCAAGACGATGACGCCTTGCTGAAAGCGATGGCTCCCGTGCTCGATAGTCTGTACGCAGGCTACGCCGGCGCGAGTCCTAATGAGTGAGGTGTGCACCCGGTGCCACAGGGCACTGTGGTATGGGGTAAGTCTTTCCTCTAACGGGGGAGACTCAGCCCTCCCTTCCTCGCTGCAATGAGCGGACTGGAGTAACGGTCAGCTGGGCAAATGCGATTTACACCGACGGCGGTCGGCGTTCCCGAGGTCCATCTGACATGACACCGCATCTTCGAATTGCTCGGCCGGTTATGGACGTACAGCGCACCAGCGACATGTACTGTCGCGGGCTTGCGCTGCAGGTGCTGGCGAGTTTCCAGGACCATGATGGTTTCGATGGAGTCATGGTCGGTCCGGCGGAGGCCGACTATCACCTGGAATTCACGCACAGCCGGCGGCATCTGATCACACCGAGTCCGACACCCGAGGATCTCCTGGTCTTTTACTGCCCGTCCGAGTCCGAATGGCGCCTCGCGTGCGAACGGATGGACGCCGCCGGGTTCCAGGAGGTTGGCTCGTTCAACCCGTACTGGAATGCACGCGGCCGCACCTACCAGGACCCCGACGGGTATCGCGTCGTGCTACAGCAGGCGGCCTGGGTTCCATGAATCGACGCGGCTTCCTGACTGGCTCGGTCGGTACGGTCTTCAGCGCCGCGGCCGTGGCCGCCTCGGGTGCGAGGCGACCATCGCCCAAACACCTCAAAGCGGTGCTGTTCGATGCGTTTCCGCTGTTCGACCCGCGGGTCGTAGTGACACTCGCTGAGCGTCTTTATGCGGAAAAGGCCGCGTTGCTGATGCAGGCCTGGCGAACACGGCAGTTCGAGTATCAGTGGCTGCGCGTGCTGGGTAACCGCTACGTCGACTTCATGGAGGCGACGGAGGATAGCCTGACGTTTGCCGCCCGGCAGACTCGAGTCGACTTGGGAAGCGAGGAACGTAAGGAATTAATGAGTGCCTATGTGAACCTGCAGGTGTGGCCGGATACCCACGATGTACTGCCCAGGCTTCGCGAGTTGGGCGTCGCGCTGGGCATCCTCTCGAATATGACCGCTGAGACGCTCGAGTCCGGTCTGATGAGCGCCAATTTGCGCGGTCTGTTCGCGCACGTTCTCAGCACCGATCGTGTGCGGTCCTTTAAGCCAGACCGGGCTGCCTATCAGCTCGGTGTGGACGTTCTCGGCCTCGAGCGAGAGGAAGTTCTGTTTGTCGCATTTGCAGGATGGGATGTCGCTGGCGCCACGTGGTTCGGCTATCCCACCTATTGGCTTAATCGGCTTGGGGCCGTGCCGGAGGAGCTGGGTGTCTCGCCGGAGGGAACAGGCAGTGACTTACGTTCGTTGCTGAGCTTCCTCCAGGCGCGGGCGGCATAGAACAGGTGGATTCGCGCTTGATGAACATACTCGCAATCTCCGGCAGCCTGCGCGCCGCTTCTCTGAACAGCATGCTGCTACGGGCCGTGAAGCGCCTCGCCCCTGGCGACATTCATGTGGATCTCTACGGCGGTCTCGGTGCGCTGCCGTTGTTCAATCCGGATCGCGAAGCCTTGGGCCCACCTGCCGCGGTAGCAGAACTGCGTTCCCGGATCATCTCGTCACATGCAGTGCTGATCGCAAGCCCGGAGTATGCGCACGGTGTTTCGGGCCCGATCAAGAATGCCCTGGACTGGATGGTCGGCAACGAATCCTTCGTCAACAAGCCCGTCGGCCTGCTGAACGCTTCGCCGCGCGCGAGCATCGCCCAAGCGGCAC
>Ga0306921_10005497_pt1 | contig 13159 bp, 13 predicted proteins | sample sta12Cox44000080_FD_203760 | JGI IMG/M metagenome (GOLD analysis project Ga0306921, IMG submission 203760) | Lab enrichment of tropical soil microbial communities from Luquillo Experimental Forest, Puerto Rico - statoxic.12C.oxic.44.000.080 (v2)... | ecosystem: Environmental > Terrestrial >... | reverse complement strand
GCACAGTCATGCACCACTGTGTCGGCACGTATGGCGATGAAGTGCAGCGGGGCTACCTCTACATCTACTCGATCCGCCGCAATGGCGAGCGCGTCGCGACCTTGGCGCTAGGACGCCATGACGGCCGAACCTGGGTCGAGCAAATTCGCGGCCCCTGCAATACCGACCTACCGAAAGTAACCGTCGCCGCCGCAGTGCGCTGGCTGCACACGCAACGGACGTTGGTCGGTGCCAACTGAAAGGCTACCGCTGCGGCAACGTGCGCAAGATCGCGCGCGGAGAACTGAACGGGGCGGCATAACAACGAAGACGACGACGAGGCGAGCAGTAATGCATGTGTTGAGCGTAAAAACTAACGGGACGCGCGCCGATTGCGCGCGCTCCGGCTCGAGCACCAGGTGCCGCCGCCATGAGCAACCTTCCCAAAAACTGGGATGTGCGGTCGCTCGATGCGCTGTGGAACAACCTCAACGATCCGCAGCGCCACGCAACGCCGCAGTCGACGATCGAAGCCATCCTTTTTTGCGTCCGTACCCGCGGCCTGGCCGCGCTCAAAGAACCCGACAACCAAGAACGGCTGTCGCACTGCGACGAAGCCGCCATGAAGCAGATCCGCGACCGCATCGAGAGAATGCGTGAGAAAGGTTTGCTGTCGCATGCCGCGTGAATTCACCGAAGGCGAACAGAAAATTATAAACGACATATTCGGTGCCAAGGCCAAGCCGGCAGCGAAGAAAGAGGATCGGGTCATCGCCGAGCTCACCAAGTTGCCGCCGCTGGAATACGAGAAACGCCGGCAAGTCGCGGCCGACGAGCTCGGCGTCAGAATGAGTGCGCTCGATCAAGTCGTGCGCAAGCAGCAAGCGCTCTCCCATGACGAAGCCTCCGCTCTCCCGCATTGGAAGGTCGAGCCGTGGGCTGATGCCGTCCCAGGTGCCGAGCTCCTGGTCGACATCAGGAAGGAGTTTGAAAAATACATCTTGCTTCCGCCTGGTGCGGCGGATGCGTTAATCGCTTTGGGTGCTGCACGCGTGGACGATCGACGCTGGAGACATCTCGCCGTTTCTTGTCCTGGCCTCGCCGACCAAGCGATGCGGCAAGACCAGCGTGCTCATCGTCCTATGCTACCTGACGCCGCGCTCTGAGCTTGCGAGCAATATCTCCGCCAGCGCGCTGTTCCGGTATGTCGAAGAAACGCGCCCGACCTTGCTGATCGACGAGGCCGACAGCTTCTTGAAAGCCGACGAGGCGATGCGCGGGATCCTCAATTCCGGCCACACACGGGATCGTTGGTCGGCTTCACGTCGACTTCGAAACCATTTTGCCGAAGGTAAGCCGCGTAACCCTCGCAGCAGGTGCATTGTGGGTTCTTGTACATGGTCGCCTGTACCGGCGCCGCAATCGCTCGCAGTGGCGAAGCAAGCAAGGCCAGTGCGCCGCAAAGGCAGAAAGTGCGTCTTTTCATGATCGAGGTCTCCTTTTCTCGATGTGCAAAATCAAACGATACGCAGCACTGTCATCATCCCGGACACTTGGTGATCGGTGACGTGACAATGCAGCATCCAGTCGCCGGGATTGTCGGCAACGAACGCGATGTCGACGGTTTCTTTGGGTGGTATGAGAACGGTATCCGCCCATTGCCGATGCGGCGTGGAGACGCCATTGCGACTGATGACGCGGAAGCTGTGACCGTGCAGATGCATCGGGTGCCACCAAGCCGTATCATTGCGGAGCGTCAGCAGATAACTGCGTCCGTTTTGAAGGGTGAGGAGCGGAGGCATGCTGGCTTGACCATCGCCGGTCATGGACATGCCGTTGATCGCCCAGCTCGCGCCGCGGCCCATCCCCATCATGCCGCCCATGCCCATCATGGCGCCGCCACCCATCATGCCGCCCTGAAGGATCAGTTCGTGCTGCTCGGCTGTCGTCAGGTCTGGCTCTGGCAGCGGATTGCGTGGGAGCGCCAACGGCGCATCGAGCGCATCACCGCGAAGCGGCGGACGTTCGTCATAGGCGAGACGAGTGAGCCAGTAGGAAAGACCCTCATAAAAGTCGTCGATAACGCGATAGCGCCGTCCAGGATCGCCCCGCATGTCGAGCATGAGATCGACCCGCATCGCAGAGCCTAGGAGAATGCGACCTCCGTCCGGTTCGTGCGGATCACACGGCTGGCCATCGATCGCAATGACGAGGGGATGGTGCCCCTCAAAGCGAAGCGCCATGATCCGAGCCAGCGAGCAGTTGACCAGGCGTAAACGGATGCGCTCGCCCGCTCGCACCGTCTCCTCGCGCGACACCACGCCATTTACCGTGACCGTATTGCCGACGCGCCCTGACATCGAAGCTTCCATGCCGTTGCCGAATCCCGACGCGATCTGCGCTTTGGCGGTGAGCCGCCAATCAGCGAGCATCCAAAGAACATCACGGTCGACAGGAAACGGCTGCGGCTCTTCGACAATGAGGGCGCCTGCCATGCCGCGGCCGAGCTGTTGCAGACTGTCGGCGTGCGGGTGATACCAGAATGTGCCGGCGTCAGGCGGCGTGAATTCGTAAACGAAGCTCTCACCCGGCCGGATCGGCGATTGTGAAATGTCGGGCACTCCGTCCATGGCAATCGGCAGCCTTATGCCATGCCAATGGACCGTCGTGCCCTCGGTCAGATTATTTTGAACGATAATGCGGGCAGGTTCGCCTTGCCGGAGCCGAATTTCCGGTCCGGGCACGCGACCATCGTAGCACCAGACATTGGTGTCGGGATGCGGTTTGCCGACGAGCGCGACACGACCCGCCGTGGCGGTCAACTTGAATTCCTTCACTGGTTTGGAATCCTCTGCCGCCACACGCGGGATCCTCGCGGCAGCCACGAGGCCAGTCACGCCAGCCAGAAATGCACGACGGCTCGTCGGGCCAGGAACAAAAATCGTCATCACAATCTTCCAGTGCCTATGATCGAACCGTTGGCGTGTCCAAACGACCGGCGTCGAAAATCGTGTGGATGCGGGTGCGCCAATGCGGTCGCACGCACGCCGGGAGGACATCGCCTTAACGCGATGCGCTTAGCTCAGGACGATTGATCTGGGAGGATAGGGATCGGGAGGATCGGCGCGGCCGAATGCGATCCGTTCGCTCGTCGGAGTGAGGGTTTCCGCCGGAACAGCAAAGAAGACGACTGCAACTGGGAGAGCAATAACTGTACCGCAGAATGCGGAGCAGGCTGCCGGTGCCAAACCCTTCTCGTCACCGGCGCAGCCGTCGCATTTACCCGGCATATCGCCGGACATCGGCATGTCGCTCGCAAGGGCCATGGCCGAACTGGTGATCATGTTCGGACCACCGAGGCCGTGAGTTGAAAGACCGATGGCCAAAACAATAGCCATCAGCGCAGCCGAAATGGGGCGAATCTTTCCAAACGCCATGCCCGCACAATAACGATCTACAAAGGCCATTGCCAGAGGCGCCGATCTTTGCAGTCCCAAAGATCGACACGCGATGAGGCTCCTCACGGGTTTGTGACAAGGGCCTACGGTATTCCCAACAGCCACGTTTCCGCCCTGGCCTTCACGCGCGCAGATATTTGATCAAGGCTGCGATCGCAAGGACCACCAAAATCAAGACGAGCAGCCAGACGATGCCCATTCCCCACATCATCGGCATAGGCATCTCATTCATCCGCACATCATCCCCTTGGCTCTTGCTCTCTGCCGTGCAGACTTGCGGGTTCCGCAAAAGTCCAATGGCTCCCAACAACTATAAGCACGCACAGCTCGACGCAGCACAGAGCAATTCACCCCCTGCGCCCAGCGTAGAGGTCGCACCAGCCCATTCGGCTAATTCGGCCCTCTACGACCTCGCAGCGTCCAGCCATCATACCGCCGCGCATCATTCCTCCGCCCATCATTCCACCACCGCACATCATTCCTCCGCCCTCAAAGAATTTGCACATGCCGCACATCCGCATATCCTTCGGGTAATCACGGTAGTGAACAACTGATTTACTGACTTTCTGCGCGGCTTCACTTGCAGGTGCGAGCATCAGCGGCAGCCCGGCAGCGGTCGTCAAAAGCCCCACTTTCCTAAGCCAAGTGCGGCGTGACATCTTCCTATTTGTTGGCATCAGCAACCTCCCATGAAAGGGGTGCCGCCTGAATTGAATAGACCCTTAGACTGGAGACGACTAGGCGATCTTCAGTCGCAGTACAGTCCCTTGTGTATTTTCTCTGAGTTGACTCGCGAAACGAGTTTTATGGTTCTTGCAACTGTACAATGCAAAATTAAACCGATTAAACCTCCTCGATCCGGCGCCGGTGGTGAGGTGATGCGCTTTCATCAAAGTTCGCTTTCTCCCGGAAATTGCGGAGCGTTTGGCATACCCGCTTTGTGCCATATCGCGAACCTTCACAACCCCACTATCTGATGATGGCGAAAGGCGAGCACTGCGCGGACTGGCTTTGGGCCAAAGCGGATATCTATGTTCAGTTTGATTGTGCCAGCGCAGTCCTTCGTGCCAATGGATGCCACAAAAGCGCGCGTATAACGAGCGGCACGCCAGCAATAAGTGGGAGCAGCCAATATATGAAATGCGGAAAATCTCGCCAGAGGGGCAACTGCTTTCCGTTATCAACGTAAAAGGCAATCAGCAGTACAATATATGAAAGTCCCATCCCTGTGATGTGCAACCTAACGCAGTAAGGCCAGCGCTTCTGCAACGCCGTGCGCCCAAGCCACGCCAACGCGAAGGACAGCATCCCGAGAATAAACAAATGATAGTTTTCACTCCAACCGCACGATAGACAAGTATGTTGCCGACGCTGTAAGCGCTAACAAACACCAGAAATAAATCTTACCGCACGTCGAATGGCGCCCGCGCCCCTTTTTGCTAAACATTGCAATGAGACCAACGCCGGCACAGGTCAGTCCGAGTGGAATATGAATTCCCAAAACAACCGTCAGAAATATTGGATCATTTGAGGGTATTTCAATTCCTACCACGTTCATCAGGTATTTGCGCCCCTATATTCCTCTCGATCAAAGTGGCGAGTGGTTAGTGAAGAAGAATAGGAGCTAGATACCTGCGGATGCCAGCTCCGTCGCCAAAACAAACGATCGCTTGTGACAACCAGCGCAGCTCCACCGTATCCCCTCTGCAAATTACACCTTGGGCGACTTGTTGAGCAGAATCCGCGCGCCAGTGCGTTTGATAGCGCCGGCTCGCGTCATGGCGGTTAATGTCCGGTAGAACGCTTCACGCGTCAGACCTAATTCGCTCGCGATATCTTGAAGCTCGCCGCGCAGCTCGACCGTCCGACCGTCAGGCCCGGCATTGAGATCGAGATAGAGCAAGACCCGATCTTTGGCGGAACGGACCTTCATGAGTTCAAGGCGTTGCCGCAGTTCGATAACCTGATGCGCGACGAGCGACAGAAAGGACAGTGCGTTTGCCGGGTCATTCCGAAGCGCCGTTAGAACCGTGGCTTTCGGATACACGCATACCTGCGATGGCTCCGTCGCCACGGCATCACAATGATAGATGTCCGAAAAAAGCGCAGCCTCGACGAAGAACCTGCCGGCCGACGTGATGCCTAGGACCAACAGGCGGCCATCGACTGTCCGTCGCAATAACTGCAGCCGACCCTGTTCGACAAAATATATCGCGCTGACCTTTTCCCCCTGCCGAAATAGCACCTCATTGCGGACCAGCACGCGTCTTTTGAGCGAACTTTCATCGAGCCCTAGCATGCTTCGCCATGAAAGGTGCTTGGGTCATCAAGGACTTGCAGCAGAGGAGCACTGCGGCGGGCATCAAGGTACCAGAGTTCCTGCACATGATCCTAATCATATGCGCAGGAGGTCCAAGCGCGTAACGTCTCAAAGGCAGTCTTAATCGAGAGGTCGATCATGTCGTCATTGTCATGGAGAGCTGCCCTCACCAGCATCGCGATTCTAGGCACGACGGTCTACGCGGTCCCGCAAATGCCCGATCATGTTGGGATGCACCAGCAAATGGGTCCTATCGGGTCGGATCAGTCAATGATGTCACCGCAAGGTATCCCCGAGATGATGCAGTCTTGCATGCGGCAGATGATGCATAGCGCCATGACGCAAGAGCACCCAGGTAGCCAAGCCGCGGATCAGCACGGGATGATGATGGGCATGGATGAGGCGATGGCGGCCCAGCCGACAATGCCAGGTCAAGATGCGTTCGGAGCGATCCAGGAAGTCGTGCAAATCCTGGAAACTAATCCAAGGACGGACTGGTCGAAGGTGAACATCGCGGCACTGCGCGAACATTTGATCGATATGAACGAGCTGACGCTCCATGCCGTCGCAGTAGAGCGAACGCTGGACAACGGCATCGAGATTGCGGTGACTGGTCAGGGCCGCACGTTGGAAGCCGTCAAACGCATGGTCCCCGCGCAAGTGGGCGAACTCGTCAAGCCCGGCTGGAATGCAACAACGCAGGAGCTGTCGAATGGCATCAAGCTCGTCGTCACGACCGCCGATGCCAAACAAGTGCCTAAGCTAAAGGCACTCGGCTTTTTGGGCATTATGGCGCAGGGCGCACATCATCAAACACATCATCTGATGATGGCAAAGGGCGAATTCGCGCATTAGAGCGCCACTATTCGTCCTCAACACTTGCTTGTGATGAACGAGTTGATTTCGCTTGGATTGGCGAAGACCACGTCCGCACGGTCGCCCATCATCCCGGCTCCAACCAAAGTCGGGGCGTTCTTTTCTGGACCGTCGGCACTCGCGTCCGTCTTTAAGCGGAGATTGCGTTACCAAAACTTGCGCGTCTGTCCATTAGTGGTTGTAATCGTATAAGTGTCCTTGCAATAGGTAATCACTTGGACACGGTTTTCAGGATCAAGATGTTTGAGATTAGGAGCCCGTCCGCCCCCCATCATCCCACCCGTTCCACCCATGGGCCCGACTTGCTGCGCGACCGCCCCCGGCTGTGTGGCCTGCTTTAGATATCAGGGCAGCCAAGAAGGCACGAATGACGACCATGCTCAATTATGCAAGCCACAGGCAGAAACGCTCTGATGCCTGTGCCATCGTAGTGCGTCCGGTCAATGTCCGCTTTGGCCCCAATAGCTAGCCGCAATTGAGGACAAGATGAACCTTCCCCGTCGACAATTCCTATATTTCGCAGCAGGTGCCATTGCCTTGTCCGCATCCATCGAGATTGTCGGAGCACAAACCTATCCGGCGCGGCCGGTACATATCATCGTGCCATTTGCTGCGGGCAACGGACCAGACATTATTGCACGGCTGTTAGAGCAATCGCTGTCAGATCGGCTCGGTCAGCCATTCATCATCGAGAATCGACCGGGTGCGGGCACCAATGTCGGCACCGAGGCCGTCACGACAGCGTCACCCGATGGCTACACGCTTCTTTGGACGCCAACGGCGAGTGCGATCAATGCGACACTCTACCAAGACCTTCATTTTAATTTCATTCGCGATACAACGCCAGTTGCTGGCTGCGTGCGGCTGCCCAACATCATGGTTGTGAACCCCTCACTGCCAGTGAAAACCGTTCCTGAATTTATTGCGTATGCAAAGGCTAATCCGGGCAAGATCAACTTCGTATCAGGCGGCAATGGAACTACGCCGCACCTCACCGCCGAATTGTTCAAAATGATGATCGGCATCAATATGATTCACGTGCCCTATCGGTCCTCAACGCAAGCACTCACCGATGTGATAGGCGGGCAAGCGCAAGTGATGTTCGACGGCATACCTAGCTCGGTCACGCACGTTAAAGCGGGAGAGCTACGCGCCTTGGGCGTCACAACGGCGGCTCGTCAGGCAGTGCTACCAGATGTTCCGAGCATCAGCGAGTTCGTGCCAGGCTACGAAGCCAGTTCGTGGCTCGGTATCGTCGCGCCAAAAGGCACGCCGGCTGAGATCGTTGACGAACTCAACAACGAGATCAATGCGGCGCTCGCCAATCCTGAAATGAAGAAGCGGCTCTCCGAAATAGGCACTGAGCCAATGCCAATGCCCCCAGCAGAATTCGGCAAATTCATCGTCGCCGAGACCGATAAGTGGGGGAAGGTGGTCAAGTTCGCGGGCGTCAAAGTGGAGTGACCAAGGCTTCGGAGCGCTTTGGTGAACGTCTCGACGGCCTTTCGAGTGATTGACACTTCTGCCATTGTGTTGTGTCCGAGCGATGAAGGAGGCAGACATGCATTTGACCAGGATCCGTTGCGCTGCTCTTGTGGGAGCAGGGCTACTCGTTACTTCGGGCACCGCCTCCGCGCACCACCTGATGGGCGGGAAGACACCTTCGACTTTTGCTGAAGGTATTGCATCCGGTCTCGGTCACCCGATCATTGGTCCAGACCATCTGGCATTCTTGGTCGCTCTCGGCGTTGCGGTAGGCGTCAGCGGATTGAGCTTTGTAACTCCGTTCCTCTTTCTGGTTGCGATGGCATGCGGTGTTGCGGCGCATGTTGCAGCATTCAACATTCCAGCCGCGGAGATAATTGTTGCTCTGACAGTTGTCGTTGCGGGGGTCTTGCTCGCCCTCGATCGGCGTGTTCCGGCTGGCGGGTGGGCGGCAATCTTCAGCATCGCCGGCTTCTTCCACGGATATGCTTATGGGGAATCGATTTACGGCGCCGAGACAACGCCACTTGCTGCGTATTTAGTGGGTCTAGTGGCCGTCCAAACTGTGCTCGTGCTGGCCTTTGCGTTCGCGAGCCGTGCAGCATGGAAAGTCTCTGCTATCGGACCTCGCTTGGTTGGAGCGGCAATCTGTGGGGTGGGATTTACCGTATTGGTTGGTCAAATTATTCCAACCCCCTAAAATCGTCGAAAACTCAGGTGTGGCGGTGCGTGTGGTGCATGTCCGGCACATGCGGGTGCACGTGTCGCATTGGCCTGTGTTCATGGGAATGTGTGTGTGGTTCGCCGGGCGGATCACTAGCGCTATGGGCGTGCCGGTGATGGATGTCATGCACGTGAGGGTGCGCGTGCACGAGGGCCTCATGAACATGCTCGTGCTCGTGATGTTCTGTCAGGTGTAACCAAACCCCGAATGCTATCAACGCCCCCGCGACGAGAAGTTGGGCCGTTACCGGTTCACCCAAGACAACGACTGCTACTGTGCTGCCGATGAAGGGCGCCGTAGAGAAGTATGCACCGGTACGTGCTGTTCCGAGGTCCCGCAGGGCGAGGACGAAAAGAGCGAGGCTCACGCCATAGCCAAGAAAGCCGACGATGCCACTCAGGAGGATGCCGGAAACGCTTGGGATCTGAGGGCTGATACCTAAACCAAGAACGAGATTGAATGGACCAGCGATCAATCCTTTCAACATGGCGATTTGCAGCGGATCGGCTAGCGAAACCTTGCGCGTCAGATTGTTATCCAGTCCCCACGCGACGCAAGCGCCGACGATGGCGAGTGGGCCGACAATGCTGTCAAAAGTCGGTGCACCGGACCATGATAATACGGCAGCGCCTGCCACGAGGCTGGCCATGCCAATCGCAATACGGCGATCAAAGTTCTCACGGAAAATGAACCACGCCATTAATGCCGTCGCGACACCTTCGAGCGTCAAGAGCAGCGATGCGGTGGCTGCATTAGTACGTGCCAGACCAAACATGAGCAGGAGCGGCCCGAGGATGCCTCCGGCACCAATCGCCGCCGCGAGCCATGGTAACTCAGCCCGTGAGATAGCTGTTTCGGGCGCACCCAGGACGACAGACGGCACGACGCGCCGCAGTCCTGCAACGCCGATACCAGCTCCGCAATAAAGCAGGCCTGCAAGCGTCACCGGATGAATTGATCCGACCAAAAGCTTCGCAGCTGGCGTCGACACACCGAACAATGCGGCGGAAATCAACGCATAAAGGACGGCTGTCCGCTTCATCACACATTTGTTGATAGAAAACGCAGCAACGTTCAGCCCTCCAGGAGCCGCCGATCTCGCCGGAATATTTCCACGAGATAATCTATCACCGCGCGCACGCGGGGCACTCCCCTGAGATCGCGCCGGATAAGGAGCCACACATCTCGTATTGGCAAGCGTGGGCCCAACGAGATTTCCACCAAATCGGGTTCATGTGTCGCCACGATATATCGCGGCAAAAGGGCAATGCCATATCCCGCGCGTGCCGCTGCAGCCTGCGTCGTTTGGCTATTGGTGCGGAACGAAAATCGCTGGTCGGCAAAATGGCGGGTGAGCCATCCAGCCTCGGCAATGAAGTCGCTCTCCTCATCAAAACCGATGAAGACAGGTGCCTGGCCGCCCTCGAGCTTGTCCCGATAATCGGATGACGCAAAAAGTCCGAAGGTGATTCTCGCCACGCGCCGCGCGATAAGTTCGCTGTCTTTGGGCGACCCATAACGCAACGCGATATCCGCTTCACGCTTGGCAAGGTTCACGACTCGAGAGCCGCCAATCACTTCAAGGTCGATTGCCGGGAAGCGCTGATGAAATGGGCGCAAGCGATCAATCAGGAAACGTTCGGCCAAAACACGGCCAGCTGCGAGACGAACAAGACCCCTTAATTCCGTGCCGAGATCCAACCGCCGCAGAACTGCGAGTGCGGCTTCGTCCATGGCACTCGCCTCGTCGAATACTGCTCTGCCCTCCGCCGTTAGCGTGTAGCCTTTGGCCCGGCGGTCGAACAGGGCGCGGCCGAGCAGCAGCTCAAGATTCGTGATGCGACGCGCGACGGTGGCGTGATTGACGCGTAGGGCGCGCGCGGTGGCGGAGAGCGTGGCATGACGGGCCAGCCCCACAAAGTAGCGGACGTCTTCCCAATCGAGCCCTGCTGTGCGTTTTCTATCAAGCATTGTGCGATAATAGATAATTCTCGCACAGGATGCCACTGGCTAAATGACGGGCAAATCGAAAGCCACGAACAGGAGTGCGCCATGGTGTCCCAAACCACACACCAAGCGAAGTCTCTAACCGCACTATCGGCTGCAATGAGCCCGCTGCTTTGGATCGGCAGAACCTTGACAGCATTGGTGCAAGAGGTCTGGCAAATCGCCAACCTTATCGACCATCGCCAACAGCTTTCGCGCCTTGGCGACCGAGACGATCGAATGCTCGCGGATATCGGTCTCAGTCGTTGCGATCTCACAACTGCGCGTTCCGCACCGCTTTGGCGGGACCCGACCGCCATGTTGAAGCGGCGCGTCAATGAGCCAGGTGCGGAAAAGGGCGAGCGAGCGGCCTGTGAGCCAGGCATCAGAAGAAGCCTCGCTCCACATACCAGTCACGGCAATCTATTTTTGCCAGTCGGTAATCACGGTGATAGGCATCTGCTTCGCACTGAGCAGACCTAGCGCTCGCGGTTACTTGATGTCTGTTCTCGGGGTAAGATCGGACATCGCTTCCCGACGTATCGGGCTAACCCGATCAGCAACTTGCATCGCGCACCGCGATCCAACAAAACAAGTTACGATGAAAAACTTGACACCTTCGTTGTTTCGCAACACATAACCGACGTCGGGCTTGATCGCAGTCGCCCGGCTTACCCCAAGGCATGTCGCCCAAGCACTGCTCTTCGCCCGCTCACCGGGCCGAGGGCTTTTGGCGAATCTACCGATTTCCCTGAGTCTTTCCCCCGGCAGCGGCATTGGAGAATGAACCCAATGTCCAACACAAGCTTGGCACTATCCCAGAAATCACCCCAAGAATTTCATGAGGCGATAAAGCGGTCCGGGCAAAACATCTTTGCTGCACCCTCTAACCCATCATACACATTTGCTGACGTTTCAACAAAAGCGTTGTGAGGATGCCGAGATCGTCTTTGAGGAATTTCTCACAGAATTTGCGCAGGGGTATTGCGCGCCGGCAGCGAGCGAGTTTTACTCCACCCCCGCCTCAATCGCCATTTAGAAAAGCTCGCCCCACGATTAAATTGACAAAACAATCCGATCACCGCTCGCCGGATCGGCAGACCAATGTGAGCCTAGTCCTGTACATGCTTAACCTTGGACAGCTTTAGACCCTCGTATTCAACCCCGTAGACGGCATCTCTGAGCCGCGGCATTCCGAACCGCCGCACAATGTCCTTCGCACCTGATTTTTGCTTTGCGCCATAGCTACGACCGACACTGCTGTTCTTCTGCCCCGCCAGTGCGTCATTCAAATCTTCAGGGACACCGGCAGCTCGCAGAGCGTCCTTGAACGTGTGTCGGAATGAGTGGAAGACCTTGCTGTCGTCCGTGATCCCCACCGAACGCAAGTACCGACTAAACCACTTCGTCCACGCCTTTAGCGCCCCACGAGCCTGTGGCGAGATTTCAGGGAATAGCCAAGCAGTGGCACCGTCGCGGCGTCGAACCGCATCTATGTGTTGAAGCCATCCGAGTGTGACGAGTTGAGGGTGGATAGGGACGGTGCGAACTGCCGTCGCCGTTTTTAGCCTCTTGCCGATCTTTTTGTCCTCGATGAACATGAAGCACGGCACATGCTCGACCTCTTGAACATCATCGGCACGAAGCCCCGCAAGTTCTGAACGCCGTGCGCCGCTATAGAGGCTGAGGAGCGGCAACCAAAATGCAGCTTCACCCCTCCCAGGTGTTGGTCGTTCGCCCCTGGTAAATACTGACGCGGCGAACAACAGGTTCAGTTCAGTGACCGTGAACGCATCCCTGCCGGAAGGGTCTTCCTTCAGTCGCATCCTTGAGAACGGATCAGACCAAGGTAGGTCTTCTGGCACCATGCCCTTGTCACGTGCCCATAAAGCAATCGTTTGAACACCGCCAAGCAGCTTATTGAGAGTCGGTGTGGCAATCTTCTGGACCTCAGGGTGCTTACGGCCCCATCCGGCCAGCTCGGGCAACGGCATGTGTAGCCGTGCCCCGGAACGGTGCCGAGGCATGTCCTGCAGGGCCTCACGGAATGACCGCGCGTGTGAGCGCTTGATCTGAGCAATAGGAAGCTCGCCGTGTAGTTCTAAAAACAGGCGGGTGGCCCGCTCGTATTCGGCGAGCACACCGGGGGACGGAGTGCGTTCCTTTTGCCAACCTGCTAGTGCATCCTTCAGTGTGCCTGACCCCGGTGTTCCTTCCTGATTAGGAGCGATCACGGCCGGTGTCTCAATCGGCTCGCCTTTCTGCCGGGCTAGGACCGCCCGCAAGTATTTAACAGCCGCAACCTGCACGGCTCGCGCGAGCTTAAAATAA
>Ga0306921_10005496_pt1 | contig 13161 bp, 9 predicted proteins | sample sta12Cox44000080_FD_203760 | JGI IMG/M metagenome (GOLD analysis project Ga0306921, IMG submission 203760) | Lab enrichment of tropical soil microbial communities from Luquillo Experimental Forest, Puerto Rico - statoxic.12C.oxic.44.000.080 (v2)... | ecosystem: Environmental > Terrestrial > Soil... | reverse complement strand
GGGGTTGCCCAGGGCATCGGCTGGGCGCTGAACGAGGAATACATCTACACCCGCGAGGGCAAGGTCGATAACCCCGGCTTCCTCGACTATCGCATGCCGGTCTGCTCGGACCTGCCGATGATCGACTGCGCGCTCGTCGAGGTGCCGAACCCCAAGCATCCGCAGGGGGTCAAGGGCGTCGGCGAGGTGCCGCTGGTGCCTGTGATGGCCGCGGTTGCCAACGCAGTCTACGACGCGCTCGGGATGCGCTTCTACAGCCTGCCGATGTCGCCGCCCAAGGTTTCGGCGGCGCTCGATGCTGCGGCGCCGCGACAGGCGGCGGAATAGGGGCGGGACAGAATCAGCGGAGGGCTATAACTTGTCCACCTTGTGCGGGCCGCGCAGCGGCGGGAGCCAACCCGCCCCCTGATGACATTGCAAGCGGTCTGACGGCCAACCTTTCGAGTGACGAGTCTTCGTGACGGGTCTTGGGAGGACAAGCGATGGCAATGACAAACACGGCTGCATCGTCCGGCGGCGCGTCGCCGCAGGAAGGCGCAATGGTTCGGATCGCAATCGCCTTCACGGCGTGGGCGGAGCGCTGGTTTCCCGATGCTTTCATTTTCGTTGCGATTGCGGTTGTCGTGGTCGCGGCTGCCGCATTGATCAACGGCGCTTCGCCGATTGCCGTCAGCACGGCCTTCGGCAACGGGTTCTGGAGCCTGATCACCTTCACCATGCAGATGGCCTTCGTGGCGATCGGCGGCTATGTGGTCGCGACCTCCACGCCGGCGCAGAAGCTGATCGGCTGGCTTTCCGATTTGCCAAAAACCGGCACCGGCGCGGTGGGACTCGTCGCCACCATCAGCATCCTCGCCTCCTTGCTCAACTGGGGACTGAGCCTGATCCTTGGTGGGCTTCTGGTGGTTGCGCTCGCCGCGCGGCGTGAATTGCGCATGGATTATCGCGCGGCCGCGGCTGCGGCTTACCTCGGGCTCGGCGCCACCTGGGCCATGGGATTGTCCTCGTCGGCGGCGCAGCTACAGGCCAACGCGGCGAGCCTGCCCAAGAGCCTGCTCTCGATCTCGGGCGTCATTCCGTTCTCCGAGACGATCTTTCTGTGGCAGTCGGTTTTGATCACGGCCGTGCTGCTGGTGGTTTCGGTCGCCATCGCGATCTGGTCGGCGCCCGGTCCCAATACAGCCGTAACCGCGGAGGCGATGGGAATCGAGGCCTCGCGCGGGGACCTGATCAAGGTCGACCCGCCCAAGCAACCGGGGGAATGGCTCGAACATTCTCCGATCCTGACCATTCTGCTTGCGCTGCTTGCGGCCGGCTGGGTGGCTTACGAGTTCTCGCGCCAGGACTGGATGATCGCGATCTCGAACCTCAACACCTACAATTTCATGTTCATCATGCTCGGGCTGCTGTTGCACTGGCGGCCAAAGCGGTTTCTGGCGGCCGTGGTCAAGTCGGTGCCGGCAACCTCGGGCGTGCTGATCCAGTTTCCCTTCTATGGCGCCATTGCCGCGATCCTGACGCAAGCCAAGAACGGCGCTGGTGTCACCGTGTCGGATCAGATCACCCATGCCTTCGTCAACATGTCGACCCAGCATACCTATCCGCTGGTGATCGGCATCTATTCGGCCATCCTCGGATTCTTCATTCCCTCGGGCGGCGGAAAGTGGCTCCTGGAGGCGCCTTATGTCATGCAGGCGGCCAACGATCTGAAGGTGCATCTCGGCTGGGCCGTGCAGGTCTACAACGCCGCCGAGGCGCTGCCCAACCTCATCAATCCCTTCTGGATGCTGCCGCTGCTCGGCGTGCTCGGCTTGCGCGCCCGCGATGTCGTGGGATTTACGTTCCTGCAACTGCTGCTGCATCTGCCGATCGTGCTGTTCCTGCTGTGGCTGCTGGCCTACTCGCTCGAATATCATCCGCCGGTGATCCCGTGAGGGCGGAAGCATGGGGGCCGGCGCGCGCGCTATCGACGGAGCAGAGGTAACGATCGCGCTCACGCGATCTCGCGGACGCGATGTCCGAGCGGGGATTTCCCCGTGTGCTTCATCATCAGGCGGTAGAGCGAGGAGGGCGAGGCGAGCCCGACCTTGCGCGCGATCCGTTCAACCGGATCGGTGGTCGTTTCCAGCATTTGAACGGCGGTTTGGACCCGCACGCGCTGGACAAACCGCATCGGCGATTCTCCGGTCGCAGCCCGAGTCCGGCGGCTCAGCGTTCGCCCGGTGACCCCGAGATCGGCGGCGAGGTCCTCCAGCGATAAGGGTTTTGCCAGGCGGTCGCGAATGGTCGCATCCAGCTCCTGGATCAGGGCGCTGTCGGAGACAAGGTGCGACGGCACGATGTAACGCGCCTGCGAGACGCGCCTGTCGACGACCAGGGCTTGGCCAACGTCATGCGCAAGTTGCTGTGACTGCAGGCGCGCAACGAGGGTGAGCATCAGATCCATGTGCGCCAGCGACGCGCCGGCGGTCACAACGCGCCCCGAGACGGCAACCATCGACTCCGCGCGGACGCGCGCGCGGGGAAACTTCTGCTGCAGGATCGGCGACAGCCACCAGGTCGTGGTGCAGGATTGGCCGTCGAGCAGGCCCGCTGCTCCCAGCAGAAACGCCCCCGAGCAGCTCGATGCAAATATGCGCTCGCTCCTCGCAGGCGATGCCAGCCAGGCGACCGCGCGTTGCACGTCGGCTCGTTCGAACATCGCATCAAGTTCGGCTTCGTTGGATGCCCCAAGGCCGGGCACGAGCACGACGTCGGCGCTGCGCTGCCGCGGTAGCCGCTCTGTCCGCAGCGTGAGCCCGCCGCGCATTGCGGCCGATTGGGCGGTGCCAATGAAGCGCAACTTGAAGAGTTTTCGCCCCGCGATCCTGTTGGCGGCATCCACCACATCGATGGTGACGCCGACGGCGGCGGCGCTGCATCCATCCAGGGCGAGAAAGGCAAGTTGAGTCATATGGCAAGAATTGCACGAAAAATGTCCGGATGGCCAGAGCCTTCGGCTGATACCTTGTCATGTGACGTCAAAAGGAGATCAGCCATGTTGCTGCGCCCGCGCCTGGAAGCGCCGGAACTCGTTTGCGAGGAGTGCGGCGGCGAACAGATCGGCTGGTCGGAATTCGTAAACGGCGTGGCCGAGTTGATGTCCTGCAATTGCTGCGGCGGCGCGCTTGCGGGATCGACGGCTGCCGCGTTGAGGCCAAAGCCTGCGCAGTTGCGCGACCCGACCCGCTGGCGGGGACACCCCGCCACCAAGGCCTCGGAGCTTGCCACCCTGCGTCAGCCTTACCTGCTGCCTGACGTGACCGTGGTACGCGAGGACGGTCTTTTGCCGCATCAGGATGTCTTGATCCAGAATGAGAAGATCGCTGCGATCGCGCCGGCCGGACAAGCCGCACACGGCGCCGTTGTCGTGGAGTCCTGCCGCCACCAGTTCGTGTCGCCGTCGTTGATCGACCTGCACGTTCACATGCCACCGTGGAACGTCATTCGCCTGACCCGGCTGTTCCTGCTGCTCACGCTTCGCTACGGCGTCACCATCGTGCGTGACTGCGGCGACACCGACGGCACCTCGAATGCCGCAGCGCTCGCGCTGGTCCGATCAGGCAAAATGCCGGGGCCGGAGATGCACTATGCCTACGCGTTCGTCGGACGCGGCGCCAAGCGATGGACCAACATCGTCGACGTTAATACACCGGAAGACGCGGAGCCCGTTGTCGGCTGGCTCAAGGGGTTAGGTGCGAGCTGGATCAAGAGCTACGAAAATCTCGCGCCGGAGCACATCGCAGCATTGGTGAAGGCGGCCAACGCGCACGGCATGGGCGTATTAGGCCACGTACCGACCAAGCTCGCCTTCGAGGAAGCCAAAATCCCCGACACCCAGCATTATTTCGGCGTGCCGCCGCCGGGCTCTCTGCGCCGCGATCATATCCTGGAGCGGCATATCGGTTGGGAAGCCGTCGGCGAGAGCCGCGAAGAACTCGTCGTGCGCACGAGCCTCGAACAGGGGATTGCGCATACGCCGACGCTCGCAACCCTGTCGCTGCTGCTGGTCATGAATGAGGACGAAAAGACGCGAGCCGAGCGTGCCCGCGATTTGCCGGCCTTTTTCAGGTCGATCATCTGGGATAGCGCGCACGGCCTGCCGACCTTTCGCGGGCTCGTCCAAACCGATTTCGATCGCATCCAGCGCGCGCTCGACGCCAAGATTCGGCTGACCAGGCGCCTCCACGCCGCGGGCGTTCCGCTTCGGTTGGGTACCGATACCCAGCAGCCATACGCCGTGCCGGGCGCAGCCCTGCTCGAGGAAATGCGGCTGTTTCGCGAAGCCGGCATACCAGGCGCCGAGGTCTGGCGCATGGCAACGCGCGATGCCGCTGGCATTCTGGGACTTGCCGATTGCGGTGTGGTTGAGCCCGGCGCCCGCGCCGATTTCATCGTCAGCACCCGTGATCCACGATCGGGAATCGAACGAGGCAATATTGTCGCGGTTGCGGCGAGGGGAGCCCTCGCCATGGCTGATGATCTGGACGCCGAGATCGCACGCGAGAACTCGCGCTTTGAAGGCGCGGTCGCCGGTCACGTCTCGCGCTGGCTGGCGCGATTTGCGCTGAACAAACTGGCGCGGAATTTCACGTATTGAGGCGCTGGTGCCGGCGTCCTCGATGATCGGATCCGGACCTTGCCCTACTGCCGGCTGCGCTCACCGGGGGAGGGATGAGATGCGGCGCCACGGTGACTGACTCCGCCTTGTCGCAACGCTTGCTCAGTTGACGAGGGCGCGTCCCCCGGCCCAGACTGGTCGGCAGGTGGGATTGGGGCACGCATGTCAGACCCTGTGGCAGTCAGCCGACGCCTCGTCGCGGTCTTCGCAGCAGATGTCGAGGGCTACAGCCGTCTCATGGGCGACGACGAGATCGGCACGCTCAAAGGACTGACCGAGCGGCGGGCAATCCTCGACGGGCTCATTGCGGATCACAGGGGCCGCATAGCGAACACTGCGGGCGACAGTGTTCTTGCCGAATTTGGAAGCGCCGTCGACGCGGTGCAATGCGCCGTGGAGGCGCAAGCTGCGCTCGCTGATGCGAACGTCAGCCTTCCCGCTCACAAGCGCATCGATTTCCGTATCGGCGTGCACATCGGTGATGTGCTGATCCGCGCTGGAGACCTGTTCGGAGACGGTGTGAACATTGCCGCACGGCTACAGTCCATCGCCAAGCCGGGAGGCGTCTGTATCTCGGGTGCAACCTACGATCAGGTCCGCAAGGCCCTGCCGGTGACCTTTGTCGACCTTGGTGCCCAGCAGGTGAAGAACATTCAAGAACCGATCAGGGCGTATCAGGTTGGTTCGCCCAGCGAAACGCAGGAGGCTGCTCTTGCGCGTGTCGTAGAGGCTGAAAGCCCGCCACCGCTGCCCGACAAGCCTTCCATCGCCGTCCTGCCGTTCCAGAACATGAGCGGCGATCCCGAGCAGGAATATTTTGCTGACGGGATGGTTGAGGAGATCATCACCGCGCTGTCGCGGTTCAAGTGGTTGTTCGTGATCGCGCGCAATTCCAGCTTCACGTTCAAAGGCAAAGCCGTCGATATAAAGGAGGTCGGACGCAGGCTCGGCGTGCGCTATGTCCTTGAGGGGTCGGTGCGTAAGGCGGCGGGAAAAGTTCGCATCGCGGGTCAGTTGATTGATGCGGTCACAGGGGCGCACATTTGGGCGGACAGGTTCGAGCGTGACTTGTCAGACGTTTTCGCTCTTCAGGACGAAGTCACCGTTGCCGTTGTCTCGGCCATTCAGCCAAAATTGCTTCAAACAGAAATAGCAATGGCGACGCGGCGGCGTCCAGACAACCTCACTGCCTATGATTGCTATCTCCGAGCGATGCCGCAGTTTTACCTATCGACTCGCGAAGGGTTCGCCGAGACGATAAGGTTGGCTCATCGCGCTTTGGAGCTGGACCCTCGGTTCGGCCTTATCGCTGCTTTGGCTGGTGCCTGCCACTCGAACAGTGTCTTGTTGGGTTATGCCATTGATCCGCAATTCGACAGGAAGGAAGCAGTTCGGCTTTGTCGCTTGGCCTTGAGCGTCGATGATAGTGATCCAGAAACACTAGCAATTGCTACCGTAGTTTCGGCGTGGATGGTCGGCGATTGTGAGAGTAGTATCGAATTGGCTGACCGGGCGGTCGCGCTCAACCCAAATTCATTTCTCGCATGGCACGGCAGGGGCTGGGTCTATAACATTGCGGGGCTACCGGAGGAAGCGGTCCAGAGCTTTGAACGCGCCATTCGCATGAGCCCGGTAGACCCGCTGCTTCACTCGTCGTTTGCTGGGATGGGGTATGCCTTTATTGAGCTTGGTCGCTTTGACGAGGCCATCCTCGCAGGGAAGAAAGCGCTGCGTCAGAACCCCTCCTATTCGTCAGCTTTCCGGTGTCTCGCGTCCGCATACGCCCATCTCGGACGGGACGCCGAGGCGCGTGAGGCGGCGGCGCGTCTGCTTGAGGTCGATCCCGCTTTTACAATATCTTCATGGATTGCTCGTGGCGGGCGATCAAACGCGAAGCTGACGATTGAGGGCCTTCGCAAGGCGGGGTTGCCCGAATGAGCCCGGTGCGCCCCCTCGTGCCCAAGCACCCAAAACGCTTCAGGGGCCAGCTGGCAAAATCAGGCGGCGCGCGATAAGAGCTGATTATGCGAACCTTTTTCCTCGCAACAATCATCGCCGTCGTATCGGGTTCGGCCGTTCTGGCCGATCCGGCGAACCGTACGAAACTCGATCTATCTACACCTCCTGATCGGCTTCCGCCTGCGAAGAGTACCGCCGGCAATCCCTGCGCCGCGTTCGGTCCCGGTTTTGTGAAAGTCCAGGGCACCGATACCTGTGTGAAGGTCGGCGGCAGCATTGATGTCGGCGGCGCTGCCAGATCGCGTTGACCAAGCGGAAGTGCGCGCCGTGGCAGAGATGTCACTCCGCCGAATATGTTTCCTAACATAAGATAGTATTGCATTGATCATGAACGCCTTGGTTGCGTAACCAGCTCACGTCGTGAGCGGAGGACCAGGCATTGAGTCAGGCATTAAGTGGTGTGTCGAGCGGTTTCGGCTTGATACGTTTTGCAACGATGAAGGGCCGAGCTTCGTTGTTTCTTGTCGCCTTGACCGCAGGCTTTTTGGCCTGGTCTGGTTCCGAGGCTGCCGCGGATTGTACGCCAACAGCGAACACGACCGGACCGTCGAACACGACCATCACCTGCAGCGGCACCGTCACCAATCAAAACTCCCCGAACGGCTACGGCACCGGCGACCAGAACAACAACACAATCAACGTCACCGCGGGAACGACGGTGACGGGCACGACCAGCGGCACCAATCCTGGCAACGGCTTCTTTATTGGCAGTGGCAACACGGTCAACAATTCCGGCACGATCACCGGAGACGTGATGGCTGCAGGGGTGAATTCCGTCGGAAACATCACAGTCAATAATTCCGGCAGCATCACGGGGGCTGGAGACGGCGTTTTCGCCGAGTTTGGCAGCGCGACCGTCACCAACAATGCCTCGGCGACGATAAACGTGACCGGCGGAGCGGTCGTCGGCGGTAATGTGACGGTCACGAATTCCGGAACCATGTCGAGCAACAATAACTTCGGCGCGATCTTTGCGAATAGTTCAGCGAACATTACCAACAATCTGAACGCGACTATTACGAATTCGGGCGCCGGCGGCCCTGCCATCGCCGCCACCGGTCTCACCCTGATGAATGCGGGAACCGTCCAGGCGACCGGAGGTGGCGGTGGCATCGCCGTATTCGCTGTCGGCGCAACGGCAGGCATTACCAATTCCGGCATGATTCAGGCCACCGGCACAACCACGACGCTTCAATCGTTTGGCATTGACAGCGTCGCAGCAATCACAAGCATCACGAACAACAAGGGCGCGACCATTCAGGCCACGTCGGCCGCGCTTTCTGTCGGCATATTCAGCCAGGCGGCAACCTCAACAACCCTGATGAATGCCGGCACGATCTCCGGGAATGAGGACGGGTTCAATACCAATACCTTGGGTACCACCACCGTGACCAATTCCGGTACGATCAGCGGTACGGGCCGCAGCGGCATCAGGGTCAATTCCGCCAGCATCACCAACAACACGGGAGGCTTGATTACCGGCGCTGTCGGCATCTTCTCGCGTACCGGCGGCGGAAGCAGCGTGTTCAACGACGGCACGATCACCGGAACCGGTGGCACCGCAATCCAGTTCTCGACTGGTACGGTCAACAATACTCTGATGCTCGGCACCAACTCCGTCATTAACGGCAACGTGCTCGGAGCTGGATCCGACAAGCTTCAGCTCGAGGGAGCGAGCGGCACCGGAACGACGAACGTTTCGCAATATCAAGGCTTCAGCTCATTCACCAAATCCGGCGGTTCTACCTGGTTATTGACAGGGAGCGCTCCCACCCAGAACTGGAGCGCGTCGGCCGGTGTGTTCGGCGGAACCGCTTCGATTGGCGGGCTGAGCGTGCAGAGCGGCGCAACCTTTATGCCCGGGAATGGCAGCGCCAACACATCAATGACGCTCACCGGGAACCTCACTTTCGCATCGAATACGGACTATCTCGTCAATCTCACCCCGGGGAGCGCCTCGATGGCGAATGTCACCGGCACCGCTTCGCTGACCGGGGCCACTGTGGAAACAGTGTTCGCCAAGGGCAGCTACATGGTACGCAGTTACGACATTCTCCACGCCGCGGGTGGGCTCGGCTCGACCCAATTTGCCGGCCTGACCGGCCTGCCACCCGGCTTCGTCGCGCAATTGCAATACACGGGCACCGACGTAATGCTCGATCTCACCGCGGCATTGGGCACAATCGGGACCAGCGGGCTGAACGGCAATCAGCAGAATGTAGCAACCGCGCTGAACAATTTCTTCAATAGCGGCGGTGCGCTGCCGCCGGGCTTTACCACGCTGTTCGGTTTGAGTGGCGCCAGCCTCAACAATGCTCTGACCCAGGCATCAGGCGAAACCGCAACCGGTTCGCAGCAAAATACGTTCGGCGCGATGACCCAGTTCATGGATTTGTTGACCGATCCGTTCGTCGCCGGACGCGGCGACCCCTTGACCTCCTCCGGCGGCGCCAATGCCTACGCCGCCAACGATACGCCGCGCACGGCCAACGCACGCGACGCCTACGCCGCGATCTACCGCAAGGCGCCCCCAGCCGACCAGTTTGCGCAGCGATGGAGCGTTTGGGCTGCAGGGTTTGGCGGTTCCCAGACCACCGACGGCAACAACGTCCTCGGATCGAACAATACCACCAGCAATATTGCCGGCACGGCAGTCGGGGTCGACTATCGGCTCTCGCCGTTCACGCTTGCCGGCTTCGCGCTGGCGGGTGGCGGCACCAGCTTCAGCGTCGCCAACGGCGGTAGCGGTCGTTCCGATCTGTTTCAGGCCGGCGCGTTCATCAGACACACGGCGGGCCCGGCCTACATCTCCGCTGCGCTCGCCTATGGATGGCAGGACATCACCACCGATCGCGTCGTGACCGTAAGCGGCCTCGATCATTTGCGGGCGGAGTTCAATGCCAACGCGTTCTCCGGCCGCGCCGAAGGCGGCTACCGCTTCGTCCAGCCGTGGACCGGCGGCATCGGCATCACGCCCTATGCGGCTGCCCAGTTCGTGACCTTCGACCTGCCGGCCTATGCCGAGCAGGGTGTGACGGGCGCCAATACGTTTGCGCTGGCTTACGGTGCGAAAGACGCCACCGACACGCGCAGCGAACTGGGCATTCGGACCGACAAGTCCTTCGCCATGGTGGACGGGATCTTCACGTTGCGCGGCCGCCTTGCCTGGGCACACGACTTCAATCCGGATCGCAGCATCCTCTCAACCTTCCAGGCGCTGCCGGGCGCCTCCTTCGTGGTCAACGGCGCAGCGCAAGCCAGTGACTCCGCGCTCGTCACCGCATCGGCCGAGAAGAAGTGGCTGAACGGCTGGTCCGCCGCCGCCGCCTTCGAAGGTGAATTCTCAGATGTCACGCGCTCCTACGCCGGCAAGGGGGTTCTGCGCTACAGCTGGTAGCGGCGAGGCGCCAGGCGGCGGAGTAAAGAGAGTCATGGGTCCCGGATCAGCGGTGCACCGCACCGGACGATGCTTCGCATCGCCGGGGAAGCGCTGCACCGCAGAGCCGGGACCCATGCTCAAAGCTCCATAGGATATCCGCAGGGACCTACCCCCAATCCGGTGCGGATTGCATCCGCGCCACCTTTGTCCAGTTTATTGGGTGCGCCAGTCGTCTTTTTCATACAGTGCCACGAACTCAAACGTCCTCGCTTTGTTGAAATGAACAGGCGGTCCTTTGCGATTTGTGCTGTGCTGCTTGCGCTTTACCTGCGGTGCGACCTGGTCGCCGCATTTCTCCAACGCCTAGGTGAGGTATGACGGATGGGTATAACGGCGAGATATGCCTGCTCCTAGAATCGAATTTCCTTTGCAACTTCAAGCTGATTTGCCCTGTCCAGTCCCCTGGACAAAAAGAATCCACTTTGCTTGTCGGGCAAATCATAACTACAAGCCCGCCCCGTCCCGCGCCTCTTCCGAGGGGCGCTTCGCCATCGTCACGAAACGTTGGGCGCGGGATGCGATGGACGCTTCAGCTTAAAAGGCGAATGAGCTTGAAGCGGACGGCGAAGCCGCGTGGTCCTGGCGCCCCTTGGCTGGCGTCAAGTTGGCGACGATGCTTTTGCATCGCGCCGATGACGGTGACTAACACGTCACGGACACCGGGGAGAGCGCGGAGGAAACCGTTAAAACCAATCGCGTGCGGGAATGCCGGGTACCTCCGGTGGACCTGTGGTGACTACGCTCGTGTCCTCTCTATTTTCGGACGCGAGGCTGCGGGTGCCATCGCGCACCCGGCATTCCCCACGCCCTCGAAACGGGGCGGATCGGCTCAAGGCTCGGGCGTGTTGCGCCGCGAGATCGCGCAGCCGTGACGAAATAGGCTGTTTGACAACTGAATCCGGTTAACGGCGAAGGCGGCGGCAATTGCTTGCTTCGATAAGGGGTTGGCGCCGGTTCTTCACAGGCTTGCCAGCGCCTTTCGCCATCCCGGTTCTGATTGAATCAGAACCGAGATGTTTTGACGCGGTTTGTCCACCCGAAGCGTTATGCACTTCGCTTGAAAACGCTATAGTGGACCTGTATTGGAGAGGTCGCCGTGGTCTCGGTGCGAGAGCGTAATGCGTAGATGGATCCTGATAGAGCCGTGGTCGGCGGGTGCTTTCGCGCTCGGCCTTATCATTGTGCTGACCTCGACCGCCGTTCAGGCGCTGCTGGTCCTGTCCGGGTTGCAGCTTTACTTCGCGACCTTCCTGCCCGCCGTCTTCCTTGCCGCTTTGCTGGCGGGAATGCCGGCCGCCGCGCTCGTCGTCCTCGTCAGCATCCCGCTGGTCTGGTGGGCGTTCATTCCGCCGTTTTTCGAATTCAATCCGCTGGTCGCCGCCCACGTCAATGCGATCACGATGTTTCTGTTTGTGAGCCTGCTGCTGATCTTCCTTGCGGACGCGTGCCGGCAGAGCATGGTGCTTCTGAAGGCCGCATCGACGCGCGAGGCGAGCACCGCCGACTGACTGCAGGCGCGGCGGCGCGTTACGTCAGACCCTCATACATCATCAGGCCGCGCGCGATCGCGAGCTTGCGAACGACGCGAGGGATTATCTTTTCCGGCTGGTGCAGGTAGCGCCACGAGGTCAGCCGCAGATCGCTTATTGGGCCTTGCGGCGTCTCGAACGGCGCGAGCACGCCGGTCAGGCTGATCGGGGTGTGCGCACGAGCGGCGAACGGCAGCAGCAGCAATTCGAGGTGGGTTTGCGCGGCGTCTTGCGATGTCGCGGTGAGGCCTGCGATAGCTGGCAGCATGTCCTCGGCGACGGCGGATATGATGTCCTCGATCTCGCGCCGGCTTGCAGGTGCAAACAAGGTGGAAAAGCTCTTGTCCTTCACATCGGTGCCGAACAGTGCGCAGACGCGCGTGCCCGCGACGCGGAAGGGATGGCCGGCCTCGGCCTCGCAGGAAAGCACGAAGATGTCGCCGAGCAGGTTGCGCACCGCGTGCGGCTCGATTTCGCTGCGGTCGGGAGCGCGCGCGCGAGCTCGCTTGCCGTCCCAATATGCGAAGAACTCGCGGCTTGACGGATGTTTCATGCTTTGCCTCACCCCCGCATGTCCTGCGCGAGACATTTCTGTCCCGCTTTTGTCCACGCGTGTCCCGTGGACTGTTGTGCAGGAAGGGTGGTGCAGCGTCCATGCCGCGAGCGCATTTTCCTCACCCTCAGGTGCGGCTTTGCGCCATTAAGGTTAAATTAACGACGTCCTTGGCTCAGCCGCGCGCTTCGGTATGATCGTACGCATTCCGATCGCGCCGCCTTCCATCAGGTAGCCGGCGCATCGCATGTACCAAAGGCGTCAAACGGACCGGTCACTGTCGCGGGGAGGGGTGGGGATGTTCGCCCGGACCCGTGCAAGGACTACAGTCGCGCTGACCTCGCACAGTGATGCGATGCGACGGGCAGCGTTGGCGGCTAACGAGCTTGAGGCGACCTTCACGCAGATGCAGAAGGATGGCCGACTGAAGAGCTTCAACGCAGCCTATGCGCAATTAATCTGAATCGCGCGCGCCCCGCATTGTCGCGCACGGATAGCGCGGTTACGTGAGCGTAAGCCTCGTTTTGTTGCGCTCCATCCAGACCGCGTACGATTGCAATCGCGGATTAAGCACGCGCGCCAAGCCGGGGCTCCTGCATCGAACGGGTAAGACGTGGACCCTCGACGCCCGCAATCTAGTGAATGTTTCGTTCCAGAATCGCTTGCGAGGCAACAAGATGAAGTGGTTGTTCATTTTATTGCAAGTTATTGATTTGTAACGATGCGATATTGATGGTTTTCCAGGTAAACCGTTGGAACTATTATTATGTCCGCTAACTCCTAATCAGCGGGTCCCAGGTTCGAGCCCTGGTGCGCCCACCAGAAAAATCAAAGACTTAAGCCAAGTGATCCATCCAAAACCGTTTCGCGACAATCGGTGTGCACACATTCTCGCTATCAGCGTTTTAACGCAGTGTGGACGGGGCCGCCTTCGACCCTGCGCCAGTCCAACTGCGCCTCT
>Ga0306921_10005495_pt1 | contig 13163 bp, 10 predicted proteins | sample sta12Cox44000080_FD_203760 | JGI IMG/M metagenome (GOLD analysis project Ga0306921, IMG submission 203760) | Lab enrichment of tropical soil microbial communities from Luquillo Experimental Forest, Puerto Rico - statoxic.12C.oxic.44.000.080 (v2)... | ecosystem: Environmental > Terrestrial >... | reverse complement strand
CTACTTCCTGGTGAACCTTGGTGGCGTTGCCTATGACGGCCGGCAGAAGGCGACCGGCTCCTTCGTCAGTCTCGGATTCGACTGGGCGCAGCTCGATCTCGGGTATCGCGATCACTGGTGGTCGCCGATGACCGACAGCGCGATGCTGGCCAGCACCGAATCGCCGAGCAGCCCCGGGGTCACGATCTCGAACTGGCGGCCACTCACGCGGCTCGGGTGGCAGTACGAGGTCTTTGTCGAGCGCCTGTCGCACACCGACAACATCCTGCTCGCACTGCCTCCCGGCGGCCCCGGCGGGGTGACCGCGGGAAATCCCAAGTACGGCGGTGCGCGACTCGGGATCGAACCGGAGGGTTCCGGGTGGTCCTTCGCTGCCAACCGCATCATGATGTGGGGCGGAGGGGAGGCTGGCGGCCAGACGGTCAGTGAACTGCTCAAGGCCTTTTTCAACCCCTCGACATCGATATCGAGCACCTCCGGGAAACCTGTTCTCGGCAAGCAGATGGCCTCGATCACCAGCCGCTTCCTCTACCCCGGTCGCATCCCGTTCTCGCTGTATTTCGAGTATGCAGGCAACGACGCCTCCGGCAGTCAACTGAGCTTCTCCAGGACCAATCTCTCGGTTGGCCTGCAGTTCCCTCGCCTCGGGCCGTTCGATGTGACCTACGAATTCTCCGAATGGCAGCCGACCTGGTATGTGAAGCCTCCCACCAGTAGCCAGTACGGGTATGGCGATGGCATCACCAACTACCTGCTCAGCATGGGACATTGGTTCGGTGATCAGCGGTACTTCCTCGATGCGGTCGGTGGCCAGAGCAACATGCTGCGCATCGGGTTCGAGCCGCAGTTCGGCGGGCGGCTCGAACTGACGCTGCGTACGCTGGTCAACGATTCCTTCTATCGCGGAAATACCTACTCGCACGAGAACACCGGGTCGCTGATTTACTCCTATCCACTGAAGGACGTCGTGGTCGGCTCGCAGGTCGACTACGGGCGGGATGTGTTCGGTGCGCATTACACGCGCGTCAGCGCCTTTCTGCGCTATGGCGACGCGTTGCGCCCCGGCGAGGCCGAGGCGGACGAGTCCGGAGCTGCGACACGTCCCGATGGCATGGAGTTCCACGTCGATGCGGGCGCCGTCGCCAGCAGCGTCATCGCCGACATCACTTCCAACACGCCGCGAGTGAACTCGGGCGTCGGGTTCGGGCCCCACCTCACCGTCGGAGCACGTCGCGCCGCGAGCCAGCACCAGGATCTCGGCGCGGCCCTCGAAGCAGACGACGTCCATGGCGCGTCCCTCCTCAGCGCCCGCATCGTTGATTACCGCTACCGCTTCGACAATCCGCTGGCGCTGAACCTGTTCCTGGGAGCGGCGCGCTATGCTAGAGCGACGCCCGCGTATGGGTTCTATTACGGGGCGGGGCTACAGTGGCGAAACATCCTGCCCCACTGGGATGTCGGCATCGACTATCGCTACGCCTCGAAGGTCGATCGCTTCCGGACGCAACCTGGTGAGCCACAGGGCGGCTACCGGCCCGATGCCTATTACGACATCAGCCTCGGTACGCTCTACGTGTCGCGCAAGTGGTAGGCGCTGAACGTGAACGGCACTCCCGTGGCGGAATAGTCCAGCACGTCCGCGATGCCCGCCCCGCTCACCCCGACCGTCTTCTTTTTCGCCCGTCTGGGCGATATGGTGATGGTTACGCGGATGCTCAATCTGCTCCATCGGCGCTATGGCCGGCCGAGTCAGGTCATCGGCACGGGTTCCTGGACGCCGGGCACGTACGATGGCAATCCGGACGTTGCGGGCGTGTGGGCATTTCATCGCCATCTGCCGTTCCTGCTCGATGCGGCCTGGCGCCCGGTGCGGCGCGCGCTACGCGCGAGCGCTCCGGGCCCAATCTACGTCTGCGAGAAGCACTACCGGCAGCTGCCGCGTATCCATCGGATGCTGCGCCTCAGCGGCATCGATCCGCGGCGGTGCGTTTTTCTCACCGAACGGCCCATCAAAAGGCCTGTCCCGCCAACCGACCACCTCGTCGACCGCATGGTCGCCCTCGGCGCGCGCACGCCCGCAAACCTGCGAGCCGAGGACTACCCGGTACCCGCGGCTGCGACGCTGGATGGTCCGCGCCTCTACGTGCTCGAGTCGGAGCGCGCCGAGCGGGATGCGTGGTTACGCTCGCGGGGTTTCGCCGGGCGCGAGCTGATCCTCATCCAGCCCGGCAATCACCGCACCATGGGGCCGCGGCGCTCGCGCTGGCGGCGTCTGAATACCGATGACAAGTGGTGGCCGCTCGAGCGCTGGGCGGAGCTGCTGCAGCGGATGCACCGCGACCGTCCCGATGCGGTGCTGCTGCTGCGCGGCTCGCAGGAAGAGATGCCCATGCTGCACGAGATCCGGGCGGCGACCCAGCTGTCAGGCGTAGCTACCGTAGGCACGACGCTGCGACAGCTGTATGCGCTGTGCGACGCGGCGAGCAGCATGGTCTCGGTCGATAGCGGACCGGGGCACGCAGCCGCGGCACTCAGTGTGCCGCTCGTCGTGCTCTACGGCGCTGAGTCGCCGCTGTACTGGTTGCCACGCAGTCCCTCGGGGTCGGCGGTCATGGGGGTCGGCGGACCTCCGGTGTCCAGCCGCGTCGATCAGTTGTCCGTGGATGCGGTTTTTGGTGCCTGGCGCACTGTCGCCGGGTGCAGGCGCGCCTGATCGTGGCGCTGGTTTCACTGGTTCAGTGGAGTTGAATACGCCTGTCGCAGGCGCGGTTAAATGCCCCGGTACGCAGCAGCCGGCTGCGCGCGCGGGAACTTTGGCATCCAAAGCGGTGCGGACCGGGCGCGCTCTTCAGTACAATCGCGGCTCGCGCGGAGCGGTAGGCTGCCGGCAGGGCCGCGCGTGCCCGGTGCAATGGCATAAAGGTCTGTAATGCGGTTGATGCAACGCCTCGCGGGGCTGCTCCTGGTCGCTCTGTTCGCTGCTCTCCTAAACCCCATTGGCCCGGTTCACGGGCAGACTTCCGGCTCCCCCTTCGAGCAGATCCTGCAGGGCCTGTCGCCCGAGCAAGTCAGCGCGATCTCGCAACAGTTCGGTGGAACCGGACTAGGTGGCACGCAGGGAGCGCAAGGTGGGGCACCCCGGCAGTTACCATCGAATGAAGAGCAGCAGAGTCTCTTGCTGCAGCAGCAACGCGACCTGCTGACGGAACAGCAGAAACAGCGGGCTGACCTGCAGCGGTTAAGCCCGTTCCTGGAGCCTGAAGACTGGGTCGTAATTACCATCGATTCCAACCCGCTGCCCGGGAGTAACGCGCTGCTGCCCCCCACCCAGCCTTCCGCCGCGCTCGGGACGCCTCCGAGCCAGCAGCAGAGCATTCTCGGCAATCTCCCTCCGGCAATAGCGGCGAATCAAGGGCTGGCGGGCGGCGCACAAGGTGGTGCGGCGCAGAGTTCCCTGGCGGCGGCGGCGGCGGCTGGTGCAGCACCACTGCCTCCTCAGGGTGTGCCTGCGGGAGGCTACGCACCGCCGCCACCCCCCTGCGTCGGGCAGCCGAACTGCGATCTCGCGCAGCCCTCGCGGCCGGAGTTGACCGATGAGGAGAAGAGGCGACGGCAGGATCTGATCGAGCTGATACGTGCCAAGAACCCCTACCAGATATCCCGCGAGGGACTGCTGTGGTTACCCGGATTTGCGCCTCTACCGCTCGCCGGACTTACCGAGCAGCTGGCCACGCTGCGTCTCGGCGTCGAGCCAGCGCTGCGCGACCTTTACATACGGGTCACGAAGCTTCCGCTCGTGAAACTGGGTCCCACAGCGCTGAAGCCCTTCGGCTACGACCTGTTTGATCGTCCGATCTCTACGTTCGCTCCGACGACCAACGTCCCGGTGCCCGCGGACTACATCGTGGGTCCCGGTGATGAGCTCGACGTGCAGCTGTACGGCACGAAAAACGCCAGTCTCAAGCTGATCGTCGCGCGCGACGGCCACGTGAGTCTTCCTGAGTTGGGTCCTGTCAACGTCGGCGGATTGACTTTCCCAAGTGCGCAGACTTTGTTGCAGTCTCGGGTCGACCGAGAGATGGTCGGCGTGCACGCGAACGTCACCATGGGTGAGACGCGCTCGATCCGGGTATTTGTATTGGGAGATGCCAAGCAACCCGGCTCGTACACGATCAGTGGGCTGGGCACGATCACGTCGGCGCTGTTTGCCGCGGGCGGTGTGAAACCGATTGGCTCCCTGCGCAAGATCCAGCTGAAAAGACGTGGCGCGCTCGTGCGGCGGCTGGATCTCTACGACATGCTGATTCGTGGGGACACGACCGACGATGCCAAGCTGCTGTCGGGCGATGTGATCTTCATACCGCCGATCGGGGCGACGCTTACGGTCGACGGCGAGGTGCATCGGCCGGCGATCTATGAGATCCGTAACGAGAAATCCGTTGCCGATGTGGTTCAGCTCGCGGGCGGGCTCACTCCCGAGGCCGACACCAACAAACTGGCGCTCATCCGCATCGACGACGCCTTGCGCCGGGTGGTGCTGCAGGTCGACCTGAGCGGCGCCGCCGGTCGCCTGGAGGAGGTGCGCAACGGCGACGTGTTGCGCGTTGCGCGGCTACGTCCGACGCTCGATGCCGGGGTCGTGGTACAGGGCTACGTGTTTACGCCCGGCGCGTTCCCCTACCGCGGCGGTATGCGACTCACAGATGTGTTGCGTTCGGTGGATGATCTGCGGCCCAACGCGGACCTGCACTACATCCTCATTCGCCGCGAGCTGCCACCGGACCGGCGCGTCATGGTCCTGTCGGCCGACCTCGCGGCGGCGCTGAATGCCCCGGGCTCTGCCGCGGACGTGCCCCTGCTGCCACGCGATCGCATCACGGTCTTCGACCTGCAATCGAGCCGTGACCGCGTCATACAACCGCTGCTCGATGACCTGAAACTCCAGTCGAGCATCAAACTGCCCGATGAGGTAGTACGTATCGATGGGCGCGCCAACGTCCCCGGGCAATACCCCCTCGAGAGCGGCATGACAGTGCGCGACCTGATCAGGGCGGGCGGCGGCCTGAGCGATGCCGCGTACGGAGGCAGCGCCGAACTCACACGCTATGAGGTCCTGAATGGCGAGTCGCGTGTGACCGAGCTCATCAAGGTTGACCTGGCCGCGGTCCTGCGCGGGGATGCAGCCGCCAACGTGCGTCTCCAGCCGTTCGATACCCTCAGCATCAAAGAGGTCGAGTCGTGGACGGATCAGGAAACCATCGTGCTGCGTGGTCAGGTGAAGTTCCCCGGCCGATATTCCGTCAAGCCAGGTGAGACCCTGAAGTCGGTATTGACGCGTGCAGGTGGGTTGACACAGTTCGCGTTCCCGGAGGGCAGCGTGTTCACGCGCAGGGAGTTGCGGGAGCGCGAGCAGCGAGAGCTAGATCAGCTTGCACAGCGTATGCAGAGCGATATCGCCTTCGTCGCGCTGCAGGCCAGTAATGTGCCGGGAGGTGGGGGCGGGGCAGCCAACGCCCTGACCGTCGGGCAGTCGTTGCTCTCCCAACTTCGCGCGTCCAGAGCGGTCGGCCGGCTGGTGATTAACGTGCCGGCCATATTGCGCTCGCCAGTCGGATCACAGTACGACGTCGTGCTGCGCGACGGAGACGAGTTGATCGTGCCACGTGCACAGCAGCAGGTCACGGTCATCGGCGAGGTCCAGACGGTAACCTCCCACCTCTATCGGCCGGGCCTGTCGCGGGATGGCTACATCGGGTTGAGCGGCGGGACTACGGCTCGCGCCGACAAAGGCCGCATTTACGTCGTGCGCGCGGATGGTAGCGTGGTCTCGCAAGGCTCCAGGTGGTTCAGTTCGAGTGCGACCATCGAGCCCGGAGATACCATCGTCGTGCCCCTCAACGCCGAGCACATACCGCCGTTGCCGTTCTGGCAGGCCGTTACGCAGATCCTCTACAACGTAGCGATCGCGTTCCTCGCCGTGCATTCGGCGGTACCGTGATTTTCAAAGCCGTGGTCGCGTGCCTGGCCGTGCAATCCGCGATGTGAGCTGCGGGATAAAACCGCGCTCGACGCGACCTGTGAGCTCGTTGACACCGTACAGAGGCGTGCCTAGACTACTGCGTTCAATGATTGAACGCATAGTTCGAATTATGCGAGCAATGCTGACGAATCGATGCTGCGCTGGTATCTGATTCATACGAAGCCCTCGGGCGAAGCCCTCGCGGAGCGCAATCTGGACCGCCAGGGTTACGACGTCTACCTCCCGCGCGCTCTGCAGGCAGTCCGCAGCGGCGGTCGCTGGCGCGATCGAATCGTTGCGCTCTTTCCACGATACCTGTTTCTGCGTCTAAATGAGGGATTGCAGGCGCTCACTCCCGTTCGCTCGACGCTCGGCGTCGCTGGCGTGGTGCGCTTCGGTGCGCGCTACACCATCGTTCCCGACCAGGTGATCTGCGAGTTACGCGCGCGCGCGGATCCAGTGTCTGGATTACATCGATTGAGCTGCCGGTCGAGGCTGTTCGCAGGGGCTGCGGTGCGCATCAGCACGGGACCCTTCGAAGGTCTCGAAGGGGTGTTCGAGCGTCAGGCCGGCGCCGACAGGGTCGTCGTGTTGTTGAGGCTTCTGGGTCAGAACGCTTCGGTGTGCGTCTCCATTGATTCCGTGCTGCTCAGTCGTGCTGTCTAGGCGTGGTATCAGCGGACCGGGCTGCGGCGTCCGTTCGGGCGCGGAAGAGCGCCGATGAACGACTTTCAGCATCCACCCGCGGCAGCGGTCGATCGCGATGAGCTGGATCTGGTCGGTTTCATCAGGCTGCAATGGCGGCACAAGCTGATCGTGTCACTCGCCTGTCTCCTGTGCGGCCTGGTCGCGGTCGTACTCGCGCTCACCACCAAACCGACCTTTCGCGCCCAGGCGGTGGTCACTGAGGTACATAACCGTGACATGAGCGGCAGCGGCGGGCTCGCGAGCGAGCTGGGCGGAATTGCGAGTCTGGCGGGCGTGGATGTGTCTGACGCCACGGGTATTGGTCGGGAGGCCACTGCCGTCCTCAATTCATATCACCTCGTCGAAGAATTCGTTAAGCGCAACGACCTGATTCCAGTGCTACTGCGCCAGGCAAAGAAGCCGCCCACCCTGTGGCTCGCGACGAAGAAGTTCAAGGAGGGTGTCGTGGTGGTCCACAAGGACATCCGCAAGGGCGTGACCACGGTCGATGTCGAGTGGACCGATCCGGTCACGGCGGCGCGCTGGGCCAACGGATTCGTCGCGCTGGCCAATGAGCTCATTCGCCAACGCGCGATCGCGGAGGCCAGTCGCAACATCGCCTATCTCAACGAGCAGCTCGCGCGCACCACCGACGTGGAGTTGCGCAAGGTCATGTACAACCTCATCGAGAGCCAAACCAAGACTCTGATGCTCGCGAATGGGCGTCCCGAATACGCCTTCGAGGTCATCGATGCGGCAGTCCCGCCGGAACTGAAAAACCGACCCCACCGTACGCTGATGGTCCTGGTAGGCCTGACGGTGGGCCTGACGCTCGGTATGTTGGCGGCTGTTATACGCGATCGTTTCGTGCGCAGCAGGCAACGCGGGCTGCTTTCGCCGTAGGCAGGGACACAATGCTGACCGAAGAAGTTCGTTACAGGCTTCTAAAACTGCTTGAGCCGAATCCCAGGCTCAGCCAGCGGGAAGTAGCACGAGAGCTGGGTATCAGCCTCGGCAAGGTCAACTACTGTCTGAAAGCGCTGGTGGACAAAGGCTGGATCAAGGCGGCGAATTTCAAGAACAGCAACAACAAGAGCGCCTACATGTACCTGCTTACGCCGCGCGGTTTTGAGGAGAAGGCGCGGGTCACGGCGAAGTTTCTGCAGATCAGAGTACGCGAGTACGAGGCGCTGCGGGCCGAGATCGAGCAGATACGCATTGAAGCGGAGCGGCAGGGCCGACGCTAGACAGTTGGCACGGCAGCGCCGGGCCTCGAAGCGCAGCTGTGCATGGACTTATGGATGATGATGCGATGGCAGGATGCCTCGTCGCAGGGCGGTAGCGTGCCTGTGACTTTGCAGCTCCACTCATGACGGCACTCGCATGACAACCAATCATGGGCTGATCGATCTGCTCGGCAGGTTCTGGCGCCATCTCAGCCGGCGCCGGCGGCGCCAGTTCGTGATGGTCTTCGGCCTTATGGTGATCAGCGCGCTGACGGAAGTCATCAGCCTGGGGGCGGTACTGCTCTTCATCAGCGTGTTGGTCGCGCCGCTGAGGGTGCAAGTGGCGTCTGCCCGACAATTGCAATCAAATGTTACTGAACTTAAGAAAAGCTGCGCGGCCACCTCGCGGCGTCCGGGGCGATGACGCGTCCACGGTTCAGTGTCAGTGCTTGTCTGACATCAGGTGGGAACTCCTTGCGTTATAGTCGCCGCAATCATGGGGGGGCTAACCGACGTTGCCTGTGTCTCGGGCAACCAGGGAGGGGTTATGAGTGCCACGAGGGAGGATTGTGCGACCCATCCGAATCGCGCGCCTGAGTTACTGTTTCGCGTTCGCGGGATCGATCGCGCCGACTTCGCACAGTGGCGCTCACTATGGCAGCAGTATCTGCGGCCCACCACCCAGGAGAGAAGCCCTCCGGCGTTCTACCTGCAGCCGCCGCCTGGCAAAGTTGCCGACGCAACGTTTGAAAGGCTCGTCGATCCTGCCCGGCAGCCCCACGCGCTCGTTGCTGTGAATGGCGACAGACTCATCGGCTTCGCGCACTACCTGTTTCACCCTTCGACGTGGTCACTGACGCAGCTGTGCTACCTCGAGGATCTGTTTGTCGAACCTGCCATGCGCCGTGCGGGCGTCGGGAGTGCGCTGATCCGTGGGTTGTACGCCGCGGCGAATCAGGCAAACGCGTGCGCAGTCTACTGGCTGACCCACGAATCCAACATTGCTGCGCGACCCTTATTCGAGACCCTGGCACGTCCCACCGGTTTCATCCGTTACGAGCGCTAGACCTCGACCTGTCAGGTGCTGCAGTTCATGGGTCGGCGGTAGCACGCAGGTCAGCCGAGCGTTTTGCGCAGCGCTTCAAGCTTCCTCCTCCGGTACTCCTCAACCGATGCGGTATCTTCTGCATCGCGTTTCAGATGGGTTTACAAAGCAATCTTGTCAAGCATTGACTCCCAGAGTCCACGCCGCATCGAGAATATCCCGTCCGTCCGACGGGGACGTGCGGCGTACGATCAGCGGTCGGGAGTGCCCGAGAGTCGGATCAACTGAGCGAGGTCTCACGGCCCTGCGTCTCGCGCCGCCTTACGCGGGCGAAGCGTCATGTGTCTGGAGAACGTCGACTGTTACCCTTCTCGGTGGTGACAATCATCCCTGCGTCTCATAGGCTACCGATGCAGCCATCATGCTCGGGATCTCCTATTAGCCTGCCGTTCGCACAGCCTGCCAGATGACCACGCGCAGAATAGCGGTGATCACGGGCAGTCGCGCCGAATATGGCGCGCTCCGTTGGCTCCTGCGCGAGTTGCGGGACGATCCCCGTTTATCCCTGCAGCTGATCGTCACCGGAGCGCATCTCGCCCCGGAGTTCGGATTCACCGTAAGAGAGATAGAAAGTGACGGCTTCGAAATTGCGGAGAGGATCGAGTGCCAGCTTTCCAGCGACTCGCCAGCGGGAATGGCCAAGTCGCTCGCCGTAGGCATGCTGTCGATGCCCGATGCGCTTCACCGGCTGCGACCGCACCTACTGATTGTGGTCGGAGATCGATACGAAATCCTGGCTTCCGTTCAGGCGGCCGCGCTGATGGGGATCCCTATCGCCCATATCTCCGGCGGCGAGGTCACGGAGGGCGCCGTCGATGACTGGATCCGGCACAGCATCACTAAGGCTTCTTGGTGGCATTTCGCGGCTGCAGAACCCTATTGCAAACGTATCATCCAGCTGGGAGAGTCGCCGGACCGCGTGTTCAACGTCGGCGATCTCGCCCTGGATTCAATGAGGCACTTGAAGCTGCTGGAGCGTGAAGCTCTGGAGCGCGAGCTCGGCATGAGCCTGCAAGCGCCCGTGTTTCTGGTGACCTATCATCCGGCGACACTCGGTGAGATGCCACCGGGGCAGTCGTTCCGTCGCGTGCTTGCCGCCCTGGAGCAGTTCCCCGACGCCAGGGTGGTCATAACCAAGCCGAATGCGGACGCGGGCGGTCGCGAGCTAGGTGCGCTGGGGGAACAGTGGTCGAGCCAGCAAGGCGAACGGAGTCGCTGCTTCGCGTCGCTAGGGCAGGTTCGTTATCTCAGCGTCATGAAGCTGGCGAGCGCAGTGATCGGCAACACTTCGAGCGGAGTCATCGAGGCGCCTGCGTTGAAGGTTCCGACGGTGAATATCGGCCCGCGCCAAAGCGGACGCCTCAAGGCGAGTTCGATAGTTGACTGTGACGAGACCACCGAGGCGGCGGTCGCGGCCATCTCCAAGGTACTTTCGCCGCAGTTCCGACAGACATTGCCCGGCACGCGGTCCTTATATGGCGAGGGCACGGCCGGCGTGTTAATTAAGGATTTTCTGGCCGTTGCCGCGCTCCCCAAGAGCCTTGCCAAGCCCTTCCATGACCTTTGAGCGTCGCATCGGCGGCGAAATGGAAATCACCGTCGAGCAGCTGCGCGGTTCTCCGGCGCCGGGAGCCTGGCCGGCTTTCGCCAAGGATCACGTGTTGCGCTGCGATACCGGGCGATCGGCTGTGCGGCTTGCCCTGCTCGACTGGGTGTGCAAGCGTTCGTCGCAAGCTGTTGTTTGGGTGCCTTCGTACGTTTGCCCGAGCGTGCGCGCTACGATCGCCGCCTCGGGCCTCACGGCGAGCATTTATCCGGATCGACCCGGACTGGCAAGTTGGCCGGTGCCGCCCGCGCCCGAACCTGACGACATCGTCCTCGTAATACATTACTTTGGCCTGATCAATCGGGCCGCCTGCGGGTGGCTCGATAGCCAGACGGATCGCGAGTGGGGGCTGCTCGAAGATTGCGTTCAGGCACCTTACTCGGCCGGTGCAGGACTGCGCGGCGACTACGCCGTTGCTAGCCTGCGCAAGTGGTGGCCGGCCCCTGATGGAGCAGTCGTGTGCAGTCGTAAGCCTATCGTCGCACCGAGGCTGTTGCCTCCCGAGGAGCATTACATCAGCCAGCGCGTGTTTGCGAAGCTGCTCAGGGGCAATCATGAATGCGAGGCGACGAACCTGAAATGGATTGAAGAGTCGGAACATCTTCTTGCCCACGCCGAGCCACGGCAGGTCTCCTGGATTTCCCGGCATCTTCTTGCGTCAGTGGATCCACAGCGCGCGGCTGCCGCGCGACGTGATAACTGGTCAGCTCTTGTCCAGGGCTTAGACTCGCAAGACCGCATTCGGCCGCTCTTCGATGCGCTCGCGGTCGGAGAGGTCCCCCTGGGCTTCCCGGTCTTGGTAAGGGGAGGTCTGCGCGACAGCCTGCGGGCTTTTCTGATGCAGCGACAGGTGTTTTGCCCCGTTCACTGGGCGCTGACCGACGCTCCTTTTCCTGCAGATAGAGCGATGTCGGACGAGATGCTGACCATCCCACTCGATCAGCGCTACGGTGGCGGAGATATGCAAGTCGTGCTCACCCACATTCGGGAATTCCTGGGCAGCTCACAATGAACACCAAACCGGTTTTCATCATCGCCGAGGCCGGCGTTAATCACAACGGCTCAGTTGGGACTGGGATCAAGCTTATCGACGTCGCGGCAGAGGCGGGTGCCAACGCGGTCAAGTTCCAGACGTTCCACGCCGAAGCGATTATCAGCCGCAGCGCCCGGAAGGCGCCCTATCAGATCGCCAATACGGGCAACGACGAGTCGCAGCTCGAGATGGTCCGGCGTCTCGAGCTGAGTATCGACGATCATCGGGCTCTGGCTGCGCACGCGAGGAAGAGGAACATTGAGTTCCTGTCTACGCCGGGAGATCTTGGGAGTGTGCGCGTCCTGACCGAGCTGTTGCACTTACGCCGTCTCAAGATCGGATCGGGCGACGTCACCAATCCGCCGCTGTTGGTGGCTGCAGCACGAACGGGCGCAGCGCTGATTCTGTCGACCGGCATGTCGAGCCTCGGCGAGGTTGAACGCGCACTCGGAGCCCTCGCGTTTGGTCTCGTCAGCGCGGGGGAGGCGAAGGCGACGCGGCACGCCCTGACGGCGGCCTACATCAGCGAGCGCGGGCAGGCGTTGCTGCGCGAGCGTGTGTCGCTGCTTCACTGCACGACCGAGTATCCGGCGCCGGCGCAAGACGCAAATCTTCGAGCCATGCAGACATTGCGCACGGCGTTCGAATTACCGGTTGGCTACTCGGACCATACCTTAGGGAGCCAGGTTGCAATTGCAGCCGTCGCGCTCGGTGCTGTGATACTCGAGAAGCATTTCACGCTCGACCGCACCATGGCAGGCCCTGACCACGTGGCTTCGCTCGAGCCCGCGGAGCTGGCGGAGATGGTCAGGGCGGTCCGGAGCACGGAGCGGGCGCTCGGCTCGGGACTCAAGGTGCCGGCTGCGTCCGAGTTGAAGAATATTCCCATCGCGCGTAAGAGCCTGACCGCAGCGTGCGATATTCGTGAAGGCGAGCAGTTCACAGAACAGAATCTGACGACGAAACGTCCCGGGTCCGGTATCTGCGCCACGCACTACTTCGACTACCTCGGTCGAGTCGCTACCTGCAACTACGCCGCGGACGACTTGATTGATGAGTTCTGACGCGTCGCTGGTTGATGCCGCGCGTGCACAGGAGGTCTTTGATGAGCTGCCCGAGGAAATTCGGGTAGCCAGTCTCAGTCCGGAATACGTTGTGGCCGACGCAGCCCGCGACCCCAGCCTGCATCCGGTGTTCCTTCTTTGGCGAAGCGGCGCTGCAACCCTGATGCACGCCGTGCACGAGGCAGCGATCCCGGGGGAGGACGCCTGCGACTGGCAGTCACCCTACAACTACGGGGGTCCGCTGACGGCGGCACTCGACCGTGCGCCCTTGTCTGCGGGCTGGGTGGCGTTCGAGGAAGTGGCGCGCGCGCGGCGGATCATTGCGGAGTTCATCCGCTTTCATCCCGTGCTCGCCAATCACCACGGGTATCCGGGGGTCGTTCGGGCGGATCGGCCGGTCGTGCGGGTGAATCTGAGCGTCAA
>Ga0306921_10005494_pt1 | contig 13163 bp, 10 predicted proteins | sample sta12Cox44000080_FD_203760 | JGI IMG/M metagenome (GOLD analysis project Ga0306921, IMG submission 203760) | Lab enrichment of tropical soil microbial communities from Luquillo Experimental Forest, Puerto Rico - statoxic.12C.oxic.44.000.080 (v2)... | ecosystem: Environmental > Terrestrial >... | reverse complement strand
TGTCTTGCCGGAATCCTTGCCGTTGGAGCGCCGCGCCAAGTCGGCGTGGCACATGGCAAATCCTCTCGGTTCTCTGACGCTGTTGAGGTCACATCCAGAGCTGGCTGGGCTGTCGTTTGTGGTCTTTCTCTATTACCTTGCTCACCAAGCACTACAAAACGTGTTCGTGCTGTACACGGAATTTCGCTACGGATGGAACACGAAAAGTGTCGGTATCTCGTTGGCCCTGGTTGGGGTGTGTGCGATCATCGTGTCGGGAGGACTGGTTGGCCCGTATGTGAAAAAGTTTGGAGAGCGATTCAGCCTGACTTCAGGATTGTTTTTCGGATTGCTAGGTTTTGCCGGGTTTGCTGCGGCGACGCGAGGCTGGGCCTTGCTGGCGGCGATTCCCTTCATTGCGCTGTGGGGCGTTGCGGGACCTGCGATGCAGTCGCTAATGTCCCAGCGCGTGGATCCAACATCCCAGGGGAAGCTTCAGGGAGCGATCAATTCCATTAGAGCGCTGACGGGAATGGCAGGGCCGCTCTTATTTACGCAAGTTTTTTCGGCGGCGATTGCTCCTAGCGCGCGAGTCCACGTGCCGGGAGCGCCGTATTACCTTGCGGCAGCATTGCTGGCCGGAGGCATGTTCCTGGCGATTGCACTGACGCGATCTCATGCGGCGGCAACGGCTGCGGTGGAGTCATCGTAGAGCGCCTCCGAGGCATGCCGACCTTGCCGAAACGTGCTGCGTACTATTGCTTCCGGAGTGCCAGGTTGGTACATTTTGCCCGCCCCAGTTGATGCCCTGATCCCCGAAAACGCTGCCAGCCGGTGAGGTGTAGCCACTTCGCCGTCCGCAGGCTGGCCGCATCCAGCTTGAAAGGGGACCTCCATGAAAGTGCGAGCTTTTCTTGCCTTGAATTGTGTCCTTTCCTTCCTTATGGTGTCTCTCTCCCGCCCAACCACGGCCACAAGCAAACCACATCTTGTTGTGGACGACGACAAAGTGGAGTGCCCGAACGCCGACTTCACGCGCATCCAAGACGCAGTGTATGCTGCCACGCCGGGGGCGTCCATCCGAATCTGCAAAGGCGTGTACGTGGAGCAAGTGAAGATCAACAAGCCACTCGATATAGACGCCGACAGCGGGGCAATTCTCATGCCTGCACCGATCAAGCAGAATACGACAAGCTTGTTTGACGCCTCGCCGCTCGCGACGGCGATTCTCGTAGCCGACACGACGGATGTATCCATTGCAGGCCTGGTGGTGGACGGGACAAACGCAGGGATTTCGGAGTGCTCGCCCCTTCTCCTTGGCATTACCTTCCAGAACGCCTCGGGAGCAATCCAGCGGGTGACACTGCGGAATTTCAGGCTCGGACCAGGCTTCGGGGGTTGCCAGAGCGGCTTGGGCATTTTCGTGCAGAGCGGCGGAGGCGGGATTTCCCGCGTATCAATCGATAAGTGCACGGTTCATGACTTCCAGAAGAATGGAATCACCGCCAACGAAGTGGGCACGGAAGTAACCATCCGCGGTAACGTGGTGACTGGGATTGGACCCACCACTGGTGCTGCGCAAAATGGAATCCAGATCGGTTTTGGTGCGGGAGGTTCGATTGATGGCAACACGGTATCGAACATGGTGTGGTCGCCTTGTGTGTCGGTGAAGACCTGTGCCGCGGTGGCGACGAATATTCTCGTTACACAGTCCGATGGAGTGGAGGTGACGGAAAATACTGTTGGCATCAGCCAGGTGGGGATTTTCGTCCATGGGAACCAAGGCGAGGTCGAAACGAACGAGACTTTCGCGAGCAGCGTGTTCGACGGGATTCGCATAGAGGGAGACCAAGGTGAGGTTCGGAGCAATCACGTCTTCAATGGCGCGGAGGCTGGAGTATTTATAGCTGGGAACAACAATCTTGTGGAGCACAACACCATCACCGAAGCGGCGATCGGAATTCTGAAGGCTAGCGGTTCCAGCGGTAACTTAATTCAGGGGAATCGTGTTTTCGGCACGCCCATCGCTGTACAGGATCCTTCCACGTCTACGCTGTCAGAGATTATTTCGCCGGTGCGTTAGAGACGAATGAGAACCCAAGATGCCGGGCCCGGCCGGGTCGGTGCAAGCGCCGACACAGCGCCGGAAGACTGGGACTTACAGAAACGTTGGACTCGCCAGCGATCTGGCGGGTGGATAGAAATTCGCTTGACTCCGTACCCAGGTACGGCGTCTACGCTCTCTCGTGAGGCATCTCAAAGGGAGGGCGCCGCCGGACGAAGGAGCGCGTTATGGCAAGGCGAACGATCGGCAAACTGGCTAAGGAAGCGGGCGTGGGCGTGGAGACCGTGCGGTTCTATGAACGGCGCGGGATACTCCAGCAACCGCGCAAACCCCAGCAGGGTTACCGAACCTATTCCGATCGCGACCTGGTCACGATTCGCTACATCAAGGAAGCGCAGGGGCTCAGCTTCACTCTCAGCGACGCGCAAACTCTAATTGCGCGCGCGGAGAACGATACGACAGGTTTCTGTGCTTCGGTGAGAGCCGTGGCGCGGAAGAAACTTCAGGACACGCGAAAGCAGATCGCCGAGTTGCACGCGCTGGAATCCAGGCTCGAAAAGTTTCTGGTGGACTGCGCGGCCAACAAAGGCGAGAAGAACTGCCCCATTCTGCGCGAGATTCGCTCCTGCCCGAAGCAGTGCTAAGTCGTCGTTAACGTTTCGCAACGCCTTTCTCCATGTTGACGCCTCCAATTCTGCTTAACGGGAGGACTCCGTGAAACATTCTCTATCTACGGCAACCGTAATTCTTGCAGCTTGTCTCGTTATGTATGCAAGTACAGCGGGCCGCGAGCGGTCAACAATCACCGATAACGAAGCGTCGCTTAAGCAACTCCACGGCCAACTAATCCTGGCTTGGCAACATGCGGACGCAAAGGCCATGGCTTCGGTTTATGCGGAAGACGCAGACCTTGTCATTCCCACGGGCTTGACAATGCGTGGTAAGCAAGAAATTGAACACTTCTATGCAAACGTGTTCGATGCCGGCTACCGGGGAAGCCAGGGTGTTAGCGAGATCGTGCGAATCCGGTTTCTTCGCCCCGATATCGCCGTGGTTGATGCGACCTGGAGCATCAAGAACGTCCGCGATAGACAAGGTTTGCCGGCACCGGACGAAGCGGGCGTGTTGACGTTTGTAGCAGTCCGGTCGTCCGGAGCGTGGCAGATTGCGGTCGTGCGAGAGCAAACCTCCGCGACCGCGTTTCGCGCCGCGAACGGACACTGAGAGCGCGGGGAAAAAAACACGGGAGGTTGACGAGCTAGTCTCCCATACTTGCGCGGAGCGTTATTTAAGCTGCTCTGCCTGCGTACTAGTCTCCGTAAGGAGACACAGTATGACATCTTCCTCTTTGAGCAGAACCCTCACTCTAGCCACGCTGGCAGCTCTGTTCAGTTCGTCCGGGGCTTCTTCCCTGCTTGTAGGGGGGCAGAGTTCTTCGGAGACAATCCAGCCAAAAATCGAAGCGGCGCGACTGGGCCGCGACCTGCCGCAACTGCAAGCGTCGAAGACAGAACTGGAAAAACAGATCGCGGCGAATCCGAACGACGCACAGGAGTATCTGCTGCTCGCACGAGTACTGGGGTACCTGGTAGACGCCTACGAGGGGCAGAAGAACAAGAAAGAGGCGGAAACCACCATCGATGAAGCCATTGCCGCTGCGCAGAAATCGATCCAGTTGAAGGAAAATTTTGCGGAGGTGCACAGCCTGCTGGCGGACCTGTATGGGCGAAAGATCGGCTTTGGCGGGATGTTCGTGGGCGCACACTACGGGCCGATGGTGCAGCAGGAGAACAAGCGCGCCATGGAGCTCAACGACAAGAACCCTCGCGTATGGGCCAGCCTGGGCCGGCAATACCTCATGGCTCCATCCATGTTTGGCGGGAGCGTGGACAACGCGATCGAGTCGTTTCAGAAGTCGCTAGCCCTGGAACCTAAGCAGGATGAAACGCTGGTATGGCTTGCGCAGGCGTACAAGAAGAAAGGGGACATGACGCAGGCACGTGCGGCGGTTGTGAAGGCGCTTGCCCTCAACCCGCGGAACCCCATGGCGAAAGGTTTTAAGTTTTAAGTGGTAAGTTTTGAGTCCTGAGGCTCGTGTTCTCGGGCCTTCGACGACTTAAGCGTCGAGTTGTCCCTGGAAAACTTCACCCGGAAGCGGAGTCAGGCGCCGGCTCGGCTCCTCCGAACTTGAAGGAATTGGCCTGGCACTGGTAATCGGGCCGCGTTCGGAATGCTTCTTCGTGGGCTTCGGGTCGTCTTCGCGCAGGCGTTCCATGCGAATGCCGAGGGTCTGTTCGAGTTGAAAGATTTCCGTTCGCTGGTCTTTGATGAAAAAGGTGGAGGCGACGCCGCTTTCGCCGGCGCGGCCGGTCCGTCCGACGCGGTGAATAAAGTTCTCAGCCACTTCGGGCAAATCGTAATTGATGACGTGCGCGATGTCCTGAACGTGGATGCCGCGGGCTGCTACGTCCGTGGCGACCAGCACCCGGAAGCGCCCGGCCTGGAAGCCTGCCAGTGCGGCGTTGCGCTGCGATTGCGAGCGATCCCCGTGAATCATGGCGGCGTTGATGCCATCGCGATAGAGTTTCTTGGTGATGCGCTCGGTGCCGCGCTTGGTGCGCGAAAAAACGAGACACCGGCCAGACTCTTCCGTCAAAAGACGATGGAGCAAATCCTGTTTGCCGTCGGTAGAAACTTCAAACGCCTGGAGGCGCACATTTTCCGAGGGCTTCAAAGTGGGGCCAAAGGACAGGCGCACTGGATTGCGCATGTAATCCTTCATGAGGTGCACGACGGATGCCTCAAGGGTGGCCGAGAAACAGAGCGTCTGGCGGTCCTTGGGGAGCTTGGCCACGATGCGGCGAATGGCGGGATGAAAACCCATGTCCAACATGCGGTCGGCTTCATCGAGAATCAGGGTTTGCACGCCGGAGAGTTGAAAGAGGTTGCGGTCGAGGTAATCCTCAAGCCGTCCCGGAGTGGCGACGACAACGCGAGCGCCGCGTCGGATGGTCTGCAACTGCTTGCCTTCGGCGAGACCCCCAACGACGAGAGCGGCGGACGGGAGGTGCCGTCCTCGAAAAGCTTCGAACTGCTCCACCACCTGCATGGCAAGTTCGCGCGTCGGTACAAGCACAAGCGCACTGATCCCTCGGGTTTCTTTGGCCAGGAGCTTTTCGATCACGGGTATGAGGAACGCGAGCGTCTTGCCCGTACCTGTTTGCGCGGTAGCCAGGACATCCTTTCCTTCGAGCGCTTGCGGGATGGCCGCGGCTTGCACCGGCGTTGGCGTCGTAAAACGAGCCTCTGCCAACTGGGCCTTCAAGTGATTTGAAATCGGTAATTCAGAAAAATTCTTCATTTTGCTTTCTTGCAGGCGGTTGCGATGGCGGCGGGTGTGTTTTTTTTGCACACGGACGCTACCTCTGGCACCGCCAGTCTTGGCTTACTTACGCTGAAAACGTACGGAGGTAACTGAAGGCGGGTGGTCTCAGATCTTCTAGCAGAGGGACCGCGCAACACAGCCGAGGCATTAAGCGTGAACACAGTATAGCATGAATTCTTAGCTTCAAGTCATCAGGTATAAGTTCTCAGTTTCGGGAGAGAAATCATCCCAGGCAGATGGGCAAATTCTTGATTCCTGCAATTCAGGGGTATAGGCTTGGGTTCACCTATCCAGGAGGCGTTTATGGCGACAGCTACGACGGTGATCGAACCAAAAGTCAAGATTTCTGCGAACAAACTTTTGATCAACAACAAATGGGTTGAGGCGGAATCCGGGAAAACTTTCCCGACGATTAATCCATCCACGGGCGAAGTGATTACCCATGTGGCGGAGGCGGATGCGGCGGACGTGGACAAGGCGGTTGGAGCAGCCCGCACGGCTTTCGACAACGGGCCCTGGCGCAAGAAGCTGACCACCTCCCAGCGCGGCCTGCTTATGAACCGATTGGCCGACCTAATCGAAAAGCACGCCGAGGAATTGGCCCAACTGGAATCGCTCGACAACGGGAAACCCTATCAGGTGGCGCTTGCGGCGGATTTGCCGCTAACCGTCGCGTGCTATCGCTATTACGCAGGATGGGCGGACAAGAATCAAGGGAAGACGATTCCCGTGCAAGGTCGCTATTTCACATATACCAAGCATGAACCGGTGGGCGTGGCCGGGCAGATTATTCCTTGGAATTTCCCGCTGTTGATGCAAGCGTGGAAGCTCGGACCCGCTCTTGCGGCAGGCTGTACGGTGGTCATGAAGCCCGCGGAGCAGACCCCTTTGACCGCCCTGCGCGTTGGCGAACTGATTCTGGAAGCTGGATTCCCAGAAGGCGTGGTGAACCTGTTGCCGGGCTATGGGCCGACCGCAGGCGCGGCGATTGCGCGGCACATGGATGTTGACAAGGTGGCGTTCACTGGATCGACCGAGGTGGGCCACCTGATTATGAAAGCCGCGGCGGAGTCGAACCTGAAGCGCGTGACCCTGGAACTGGGCGGAAAGAGCCCGAACATTGTGTTCGCGGACGCGGACATGGACAAGGCGATTGAAGGCGCGCATTTCGCGTTGTTCTTCAATCAGGGGCAATGCTGCTGCGCAGGTTCGCGGCTCTACGTCGAGGAAAAGTGCTACGACGAGTTCGTGGCCAAGAGCGTTGAGCGGGCGAAGAAACGCACCGTGGGGAACCCATTCGACAAGAACACCGAACAGGGCCCACAAGTAGACCAAGATCAATTCAACAAGGTGATGGGCTACATCGAGGCCGGCAAAAACGAAAGAGCCAAGCTACTGACCGGCGGAAATCGCGTCGGCGACAAGGGCTACTTCATCGAGCCAACCGTGTTTGCCGACGTGCAGGATAATATGAAGATCGCGCAGGAAGAGATTTTCGGGCCTGTGATGTCTATCCTGAAGTTCAAGGACGTCGATGAAGTCGTCGCTCGGGCGAACAAGTCGCTGTACGGGCTGGCCGCCGCGGTCTGGACCAAAGATATCACCAAGGCCCACGCGATCGCCGATGGCGTGCGCGCGGGCACCGTATGGGTGAATTGCTACGACGTGTTCGACGCGGCGGCGCCGTTTGGCGGCTACAAGCAATCGGGCATTGGGCGCGAGTTAGGCGAATACGGCCTGGCAAATTACACCGAGGTCAAAACGGTTACGATCAAGCTTTAAATCGGGCGAAGCGGCGTTCCAGTTCGGAGGGGCACGAAGGTTCGTGCCCCTTCTTTTTACCAGTACAATGTCTTTCACTATCCGTCCCTACGATACGCGGGATTTTGCGGCGATACACAAGCTGGATCAGGCTTGTTTCGTGCCTGGAATTTCCTATAGCCGGTGGTCGTTGCAATATTTTCTGAACCTGCCGACCGCTGATTGCCTGGTCGCGGAGGAAAACAAGCGGATCGTGGGCTTTATTCTGGCAGAAGAGAATCCCCCGCTGGCGCACATCATCACCCTGGACGTAGCCGCTTCGTATCGACGCCACGGCGTGGGCTCTTCCCTGCTTCAGGAGATGGAGCAGCACTTTATATTTCGGGGGATCCAGTCGGTGCTGCTCGAAACGGCAGTGGACAATGAGAGCGGGATTGCCTTCTGGCAGCATCACGGTTATCGTACGGAAGCTGTTTTGAAGAAATATTATCTCCGCCGCGTGGATGCGTATGAAATGCGGAAGCGACTTGCCGCGCGGGCGGATGCGCCCCGTTAACCACATCCTGCGAAGAAACGGGCATGGTATTTCGGGATAAAGCCTGGTTGTTCTTTGAAAACCAGGTGCACGGAAAGACCGCAGGGCCGGGAGCCTCGCCTTGCGCTGCAAGAACAAGCTAGACCAAAAACCGAAGGCTGGAGAGAACTGGTGAATGATTACGTGCTGTCGGTGATTTTAGGGATTGTGGAAGGACTGACGGAATTTTTGCCGGTGAGCTCAACGGCACACCTGCGGATTTCGGAGGCGCTGCTGCATGTCAACCTGAGCGATGGGTACTGGAAAATGTATTCGATCGTCATTCAGTTGGGCGCTATCCTGACCCTGCCAATCTATTTCCGGGAACGGATTACCAAGTTTCTCTCAACGTTCCCAAAGGGAGAGCGCGGGGATCGCACGATCCTGACCCACCCATTGAGCCTGGTGACGTTGGCGTTTATTGTGACCGCCATTCCCTCCTTCCTCCTGCTCAAGGTCATCGGAAAGCATCTCGAGAGCCCCTACGTCATCGGCGCAGCGTTGCTGATCGGGGGAATCGTGATGTGGTTCATTGACGCGCGCAATACCAAGGCAGAACAGGCAGGGGAAGGCTCGAAGGGCGGATTGATTCACACCTGGCACATGGAGGACATGAGCTTAGGGCAGGCCCTCTGGATCGGCGCGTGTCAGATTCTGTCGGCTGTGTTTCCAGGGACGTCGCGCTCGATGTCCACGATCGCTGGGGGCCAATTGGCAGGAATGTCGAGAGCCTCAGCACTGGAGTTTTCGTTCTTCTTGTCCATACCGACCATGGTAATGGCAACGGCCTATACGTTGTGGAATTCTCTGCGGGGGAAAGATGGCAATCCCATCGGAGTATCGAGCATTGATGCGCACGGCTGGATTGTGCTCGCGATCGGGTTCGTGGTCTCGTTCGTCGTGGCGTACGGCACGGTAGCTTGGTTCATGGCCTGGGTGCGAAAGCGCGGCTTTGAACCCTTCGCGATTTACCGCATTATTGTGGGGATTGCGGTGCTGTTTTTTGCGGCGCGGCTGGCGGGGTAAGAAAAGATTCGCGACAGAGGACCCAGAGACCACAGAGATGAAAAAACCAGGCGCAGCGAATGATTGGACGCAGTTGCGCATCAACGGCGTGTGGGGCACCGAGCAGGTATTCCTCTTAAAACGGATTTCCTGTTTGCAATTACTTCGGAGTGACCTCGCGCGCAAGATGGCTCGCGACAACATCGCGTATGTCGCTGCGCTTACGGGCAGCCTCAAATGCCGCCTCACGGGATCCATAGTGTTTCACAACGATGGAGGCGCCCTTGGCGTCAAGTTGGTCTATGGCAGCCCAATTGGGATAAAGCACAGCGATGGCAATGTCCCAGTCGTTCGGCTGATTGGTAGTGGCATTCGTGAACGCTTTGTAGTCTGAAATCAAACCCTGCTTTTTGTTTTCGTCCAGAACCGGTTTTATGTGGTCATGAAAGTCCTTCCAGAAAGCATCGCCCATACCCGGCTTGACGTGGAAATACGTGACACGCCAGACGGGGCCAACGTCGTAATTCGGATTCTGTGCAAAGACAGGGGCTACGCTAACAAGGAACGCAAATAGAACAAGGGCCTGTAGAACTCTCCTCATATTTCCTCCGTAGAATGCATCAGATTCTTTTCGGATATTTCCCAGAGCCGCAGGATTGCGCCGGACTGTACCACGGGCAGAGGTGCGGGTCAACGCGCATGCCTGGAAATGTCAAAGCTCTTTAGAAATGTCCCCATTCTTACCTCGTTAGAAGTGTCCCTTTTTCGATTCCTTTGGTCGTTTGCTGTTTGTTGGGTCGTTAGCCTTGCCCGAAGCGAAGTCCTGCGGAGCTCCAGGTACAACACCGCGCATGCCTGGAAACATGCCTGGAAAACCGCGGGGCTCATGGGCTCGCCCTGCATTACTAGGCTAACTCGGCGACAGGGAGCAGTGCAAAAGAGTGTTTGTGAAACGGGTACGACGATCCGAGGTTAGGAAACCTTGCATGAAGATGGGCTTGTACCTGGATTGCGGTTTGGTATGATTTGGACGTTCCTCCAATGAGGGGCGCATCAGCGCCGCGCCCCCTGCGGCACTCAGCCTTCCCCCAAATCGCCGAGGAGAGATTAGTGCGCTTTCTGACACCAACGGAAAATAAACGGTTCAACGAGCTGGTCGGGTTTCTGTGCATCATTCTTGCAGTCCTGATGGGACTGTCGCTGCTGACTTACAATCCACGGGATGTCGCTTTCAACGTGAGCGCGGCCGCCGGAGACGAGCACGTCGCTCGAAATTGGATTGGTCCGGTGGGGGCTTATTCCGCGGATCTTCTCTTTCAGATCTTTGGGTTTGCGGCGTTTCTTTTGCCAGTCGCCATCGGAATCCTGGGTTACCGGTGGTTCCGTAGCCGGGCGATCGATTCGCAATGGGCAGCCGTGACCGGGTATGTGCTGCTGTTGCTGTCGCTCCCTTCCCTGCTTTCTCTGATTCATATTCCTGACGTGCGTGGCGCAATCCCGGCAGGAGGGCTATTAGGTTCCGTGTTATCGCGCGCGTTGCAAACCGGGTTCAATTTTGGCGGTGCGCTGCTGGTAGAGATTGCGCTGATCGTCTCGGCAATCTTTCTAACGACACGATTTTCCTTCAGCGGGGCCCATACCTGGGCCAGCAGTTCGAAGGGTCCAATTGGCCGGGTGGAAAAGCTGGGAATACTCCAGAAGGCGCAGGCTCGATGGCATGCCTGGCAGGAAGAACGCGAAGAGCGCAGGATGCGGCGCGAGGTAGAAGGCCGGCGAATCGCAGGACGAAAGCCCGTGACGCCACAGATTGTCGGTAAAGCCGAAGCGGCCGAAGAAGAGCCGAAGAGCATCCACCTGCAGGATCTGAGCGACGTCTTTACGCGAAAAAGAGCAGCCGTGGAAGAAGAGGAAGAACCATCGGACAGCGAGCGCAAGACGCCCATCCTGATGCTGAATCCGGAAAAGCCGGAAAAGGCGGCGAAGAAGCCGGATCCCAAGATCGCCAAGGCCAACACGAATTACAAATTGCCGTCGATCAGCCTGCTGCGCGCGGGCGAAGGCAGCCATAAACTCGACGAAAACGAACTGAAGTTGCGGGCACGCGCGATCGAGGAAAAGTGCCACGAATTTGACGTGGAAGGGCGCGTGACGCAGATCAATCCTGGCCCTGTGGTTACCACGTTTGAGTTCAAGCCGGAAGCGGGAATCAAGTACAGCCGCATTATCAGCCTCACCGAGGATTTGTGCCTGGCCCTGCAAGCGGAATCGATCCTCATCGAGCGCATCCCCGGAAAATCAACCATTGGCATTGAAGTGCCGAATGACCGCCGCGAAACCATCGCCTTGCGTGAGATCTTGGAGGCGACGGAGTTCACGAATTCCCCAAGCAAGCTGACATTGGCCATGGGGCGCGACCTGCACGGCCGTATTCGCGTCACGGACCTGGCCTCTATGCCGCACCTTTTGATCGCAGGCTCGACGGGAACGGGCAAGAGCGTATTCATTAACTCCCTGATGATCTCCATTTTGTACAAGGCCACGCCCGATGACGTAAAAATGGTCCTGGTGGATCCGAAGCGGCTGGAATTGAATCTGTACGAAGGCATTCCGCATCTGATCGCCCCTGTAGTAACGGACCCGAAGGTGGCGTCCAATGTGCTCCGTAACGCGACCAGGGAGATGGAGTCGCGCTTGAAATTGCTGGCGCAGCGTGGCGTGCGGAACATTGACCAGTACAACCGCACCTTCCAGAAGCAACAATCCCTTTCGCTCTTCGATAATGCCGAGGAATCGGAGCACAAGCCGCTTCCCTACCTGATTATCATCATCGACGAATTGGCCGACTTGATGATGGTGGACACCAACAACGTGGAAGAATCCATCACGCGGCTGGCGCAGATGGCGCGCGCTGTGGGCATCCACCTGATCCTGGCGACGCAGCGGCCCTCAGTGGACGTGATCACCGGGCTGATCAAGGCCAACTTCCCTGCCCGCATCTCTTTCCGCGTGGCCAGCAAGGTGGATTCACGAACCATTCTCGATTCCAACGGCTCGGAATCGCTCCTCGGCAAGGGCGACATGCTCTACTTGCCCGCGGGCTCGGCGAGGTTGCACCGGATCCACGGGCCGCTCGTTTCCGAGGAGGAGATCACGGCGGTATGCGACTTCTGGCGTCAACAAGCCCCCGCAAAATACAACGAGCAATTGCTAGAACCGCCCAAGGAAGATGCCGAGAAGGCGACCGCTGGCGGCACTGAGGCAACCGGGGCAGAAGCCGGCGAGGACGTTGACGATGAACTCTACCAGGACGCTGTGCGCGTAGTCTGCGAAATGGGGCGCGCTTCGACTTCGACCCTGCAGCGACGCCTGCGTATTGGCTATGGCCGAGCAGCTCACCTCATCGATTTGATGGAGAAGGATGGCATCGTGGGCCCGCCCGATGGCACCCGCCCTCGCGAAGTGCTGAAGGGCCGAAGCTGGATGAAGGAATTTGACGACGCCAGGGAGTAAGTAACCTGCAAGTCGTGACTAGTGCGAAATGAAGGCTCGGTCGTTGCCAACCCAAGCTGATACCCCCATATCTAAGGTGCAGAGAGCAAAGGGCAGATTTGTTGGCGGCTTTCTAAGGCTAACGGCGGGCCTCCTAACAGGAGAATTGGCGATGAAAAGCCGGTGGCGGCTTGTGGTGTCGTTAGTATGCTTAGTTCCTTTTCAAGGCATGACGGCGGCTCAATCGTTGAAGGAGTCACCAAAAAAAATCAAGCTCAACAGGCTGTGGAGAGAAGACCGCAGGTATGCGGTGTCCCGGGGCCCATGGTCAGGGAAACCATGTCTCTGTTCAATACGTGGATGGCGCCGGATACCAACCCGGAAAGAAGAGAGGAGCTCCCTTCACCTCACGGCAAGAAGGTGATTGTGGTAAGGGGATTCATGTGCGGCTGCGCATGAAAGGCAAGGCATACAAAGCGGTCAACTGGGAACTTGGCACGTGCAAGTTTACGATGTGACCGACGAGGGGTTGAGAGAAATCAAGGCCATTACCAGGGAAGTGCGCAACGATCTACTCACGCGAGAGCACAAAGCACCGTTTCCCCAACTGGGTTACACCACAATACCGGGGCGTTTGGGCTTCAGACGATTACTGCGAGCCAGACATGGTCGGTTCGCAATGGGTCAACGGTTCGTCTGAAATTCTGTTGGCCGCACTTGCAGGTCCTGCCCGTGGCTGCAAATACTATGGGGATTTTTATGGTCTACCGAGTCGAAGTACCAAGCGGGAAAATCCTTCAGGCCTATACGGCGACTGATGCGCATCGAACTTTCGGCGACGCCGACCTGCCAAAGTGGGTGGAAAACAATGAAGACCTTTAGCGCGTGACTGGGTATCTCGGTTG
>Ga0306921_10005493_pt1 | contig 13166 bp, 13 predicted proteins | sample sta12Cox44000080_FD_203760 | JGI IMG/M metagenome (GOLD analysis project Ga0306921, IMG submission 203760) | Lab enrichment of tropical soil microbial communities from Luquillo Experimental Forest, Puerto Rico - statoxic.12C.oxic.44.000.080 (v2)... | ecosystem: Environmental > Terrestrial >... | reverse complement strand
GGTTTCGGCGGCCGCGTTCATCTTGCTCGGGCTTGTGGCGGGCACGTACGGTACCATTGTCGGCGTAGGCGGCGGCATTTTCATCGTGCCGGTACTGCTCATGCTGCATGTGCCGCCCAAAGAGGCAGCCGGCACCTCGATGGCTGTCGTCTTCGCTAACGCCCTATCTGGATCGGCGGCCTTCTTACGTCAGCGGCGCATCGATCTTCGCTCAACGGCCATCTTCGCGGCGGCAGGCATCCCTGGTGCGGTAGCGGGCGGCTTTGCGGATCAAATCGTGCCGCCCAAGCTCTTCAGCATGCTGTTCGCAACGCTGCTGACGATCGCGGGCGTTCGGTTCTTGCTGCGTCCAGGCCATGGCGGCGAAGGCGCACCCGCCATAGCTGACCGCGACGTGATTGCGGGTTTTCGACCTGGCTGGGCCATCGTGATCGGTCTCGTTGCGGGATTTTTTGCGAGCGTCTTAGGCGTGGGCGGCGGCATCATCTATGTGCCGACCATGTCGTATCTGTTCGCGTTTCCCGCGCACGTCGCGACGGCGACCTCTACATCGATCATCGCGCTCACGGCGCTCGTGGCGACAGTCTCGCATGCCTTCTATCACGACGTCCGATGGCTCGCGGCGCTGTTTCTTTCCATTGGGGCCGTGGCCGGAGCGCAGCTGGGCGCACGCATCGCGCCACGCATCCGCGCGCCGGGGCTCTTGCGACTCTTCGCACTCGCGATGCTGCTCACCGCCGCATGGCTCTTCTACAGAGGGCTTGCACCGTCGAGCGCAGGTGGCGTCTGAAGTTCGTACCGGTGGTCGCGGCGGCCGGGCATATCATCGCTCGGACCCGTCCACGTGCGGTGAAAACCAATGCGTTCTAACAAGGCGATCGACGCGGCGTTTTCCGTGTCGACCGTGGCGCGCACGCGTCGCACGCCGCACTCCTCAAACAAGAATCGCACGAGCCGCGCCGAGGCCTCTTTCCCATACCCCTGTCGCCAGTGATCCGCGAAGATACTGTAACCAATCAAGGACGAACTACCCACAATCGTCGCCTGCATGGTGCCGACGTAGGCGCCGCCCATGATACGCACCGCATAGTTCAGCCAGACTTCAGTGCCGTCCGGCGAGCGGCGAGTAGCAAACCGCGTGAAGCGCCGCTCAAGGTCGGCAATGCTCGCGGCGCGGTGTGAGCGCGGCTCGTACAACCACATGCGTTCGTCAGCGTGTTGGTCGTATAACAGCCGGGCATGCGACGGATGGATTGGTTCAAGCGTCAGACGCGTTGTATGAAGCTCCCGGTTAAGGTCTGGCGCATGGCGAGGCATTGTGTGCCGTCAGGCGCGCTGGTCGCCAGGTCCGCGCCAGCGCCGATAGATCTCGTGCGAAACGCCCAGCGCATCAAGCGCCTTGCCGACGCTATGATTGATGATGTCGTCAACGGTCTTCGGATTGCCGTAGAAGCCGGGAATGGGCGGCAAGATGATAGCGCCCAATTCAGCGAGCTGCGTCAGCGTGCGCAGATGACCGAGGTGAAGGGGCGTTTCACGGATGAGCAGCACGAGCCGCCGGCGCTCTTTGAGACAGACGTCCGCAGCACGCACGAGCAGCGTGTCGTTGAACGAGTAGGCGATGGCTGCTGCAGTTTTGATCGAGCAGGGCGCGACGACCATCCCCGACGTTTGAAACGACCCGCTGGAAATAGGCGCTGCGAGGTCGTCATCGGCGTGAACGACCGATGCCAGTTGCTCTACCGATTCGGGTGAGCGGCTCATCTCGAGCGCCATCGTTCGCTTGGCGCCTGGGGTGATGATGAGATGTGTCTCGTCCCCTGGGGCCCCGCGCAACGCCTCGAGCAGGCGGACGCCGTAGATCGTGCCGCTGGCCCCCGAGATGCCTACGATATATCTGGCCATGACCTTTAGTTGCCGACGGCGACCTCAGTGACGGTCATCTCGACATGCGGGTTGAAGCGCTTGGGCGAACAGCGCGCGCACGAGACGCGATAGCCGGGCTTGCGCCGGCGCATGAGTTGCGCCTTGCATCGTGGGCACGAGAGCAGGTACCGCCGCTGGCTGCGACGCGGCCGCACGGGCAGAAAATGATAGATGCTGGTCAGTCCCACTTCACGCATCTTGCGCTTGAACGCGGCACCGTGCCCATTGGGCAGCTTGTGTTGCTCAAGCCACGCGTGCACCATCTCGTGCAGGAGCGTGGGTTCTAGCGCCTCGGGGTGGCGCGCCAGAAGCGGCCGGGACAGCTCGATAACGGGCGGCCGGTGACCGATGCGTCCTGCCACCGATGTGAGGCGGGGATTGTAGACAATACGATACGCTTGCAGCACGCCGGAAAAATAGCGTGCGTTGAGGAGCGCGTAGAGAAGTTGGAGATCCGCTGCCGCGGGAAGCGCGCCGGCATCCAGCCGATCTTCAAGTACGAGTGCCACAGCCGGGATTCCCTGTTCGCGTGCACTGGCGTCGCACCTCTATCGTTGCTGCCTCATCTTCGTTGCACACCGCAAAGGTAGCCGTGCGATTGCCCGACAACTCATTCGCCGCTATGAAGATCTTTATTTCGGCGGACATGGAAGGCGTTGCCGGCATCACTGCCGTGGAACAGACCGATCCTGTCGGCCAGCCAGAGTACGCTCGATCGTGCGAGCTCATGACCGCAGAAGTGCGCGCTGCCTGTGAAGGCGCGACGGCCGGCGGCGCCACGGACATCTTAGTCAACGACTCGCACTGGAACATGCGCAACATCATCCACGAGCAGTTGCCACCGGATGTGCGCCTCATCCGTGGCAGTCTCAAGCCGCTCTCCATGAACCAAGGCCTCGATGCATCGTGTAAGGCTGCAGCGTTTGTGGGTTATCATGCACCGGCCGGTACCGCTGACGCGATCTTAGACCACACCTACACAGGCGAGACGCTGTACGACGTCCGTGTCAACGGCGAGCGCTGCAGCGAAGCGCGCGTGAACGCAGCCGTCGCCGGCTGCTTTGGCGTGCCGGTCATCTTTATCTCGGGCGATCAAAGCGCGTGCGCCGACGCGCGATCGTTTCTCCCTTGGGTTGAGGCGATCGAAGTCAAGCGCGCGATCGGCCGCTATGCGGCAAGTTCCCTGTCGCCCGAACAAGCACGCAAGGCGATCTCAGCCGGAATGCAGCGCGCCGTTGCAGGCGTCGCTGGTGGCCGGGCGAAGCCATTTTCTTTTGCCTCGCCGGTCACATTGGAACTCGTATTCACATCGACCGCCAAAACTGATATGGCATCGCTGCTACCAGGAGCCGAGCGAGTCGACGGACGTACCCTGCGCTACGGTGACCCAGACTTCTTGACGGTCTTTCGGGCCTTTCGAGCCATGATGACCCTCGGGGCGTCCGTGAGCTGACAAACGCTTGCGCCATGCTTGCGGAAGGCCCATGTAACGAAAACGCTGCTGGGCTCATCTTATGAGGGTGCCGGGCGCCGCACCAAGCGGTCCCCCACCAAGCGACGTCCGGCGGGTAGCTCTGCAAAAGGTACAGGCCCGGTAGCTCACGCCGGGCTTGTCCATTTTCGCGCGGTGGCGCTCGCGCGTCACCGTTAGTTCATATGCGATTTCCGCTTAGCCGGTCGCTTGCGGCTCGGGTTCTGTTGCTTCCGCAGCCTCTTGCGCAGGTTCGTGTGTCTCGCCATTCGAGCCCGCCGGCGCTTGCGCCGCGGCAGGCTGCGCTTCGGCTTGCTCTGCCTGCGCTGACGTCGCGGGCGTTGGCGCGTGTTCCTCTTCTTCGGATGGCGGCGTCCAGTCATAGTCTTGCGCGTTGAGCCCGTACTGCGAGGGAGCATGGCCCATACGATGCAGCCAGTCCAGCGCGAGGAGGTAATGTCGCTTGGTGCGATAGGCGAGCCATCGTCGGCGCAGCGCGTCATCTTCATCGACGGCCTCGCGGAATCTCCGGAATGCACCTTTACCGGAGATCGCCGAGCGCAACCGTCCGGCAACCGTGATGTCTTCGACCAGGCCGATGAAATCCGACATGATCGCGTAGCGTACATCGGTCGTGACCGGCGTGACCTTGCGCATGTCGGCGTTGGCCTGCGCCTGCGCGATTCGCGCCGTTTCTTGATCGCCGAGGTTGTGCATGAAGTGCTCGATAGCACCCGTCTGCACGTTGAAGAACGCGACGCTGTCGACGTCACCGCCGGTGAGCGCCGTGCCGAGCTCGTCGAGCAATGCGCTGCGTTTCACGGGGCCCATGCGCACCGTTCGTGCGGCGCGCGGCTGATGCGCGGGAGCGGCCTCCATGCCGAGCGCTCTTCGCAACTCTCGCGGATCGACCGCCGGCAGTCCTAAGCCTGACAGCCGCACATGGTGGCCGGCGAGCTCGATGAACAGATCTTCCAGCCTCTTGCGTCCTTGCGCATCGGCAGCAGCATCCTGCGGTGCGGCGCCACCGAGGTCGGCGAGGGGACGGCGGATCCACTCCGCCGCAAGTTCGGTGTAGTTTGCTTGTGACTCTGTCATTGCGGTGGTACTCTTCTCTATCTTTAGGCTGTTGTGAGTGTGCCGGTGACGGCTCTTAGACGGCTGCTGCTGTGCTCGAGCCAAGCCCCTCAGCGATGCGGATGACGTCGTCTTCGGTCAGCCCGAGCCGCCGCATGTCGTCGTAGTAACGGGTCACGATGTCGGCGACGTGCCCAGTTCGCGCTCGCTCTTCGCGTACCCGCTTGACCTCTTCTAGCACCCGCTTGCTTAAGGAATCATCAACCTTCACCCCGGTGGCGGCGAGACGCGACTCGTGCTTGCGCAACGTGGAATCGATGACTGCCAGTCCGCTATGCTTGCCGAAGATGAATTGCATCTGGCCGCCCACCAGGCGCGCGGGCACTGCTTCATACATACGAGGGTCGATGAGCATCGCGTGCGTATGGATGCCCGATTCATGTGAAAACACATTAGCACCAATGATCGGCTCGTGCGCCTCGATGGGAAACCCCGACATCGATTCCATGAATCGCGCGAGTTCGCGGAGCTTCTCATATTTGAAGCCGGGGATCTCCACGCCGTAGAGCACCCGTAGTGCGGTCATGACTTGATGCAGGGGTACGTTCCCGGCGCGCTCGCCGTAGCCGTTAGCCGTCACCGTGAACGCCTTAAAGCCGCAGGCTAACGACGTGATGCAGTTGATCGTGGCCAGTCCATAATCATTATGGAAGTGGTTGAGCAGAGGGATCTCGGGCGGCAGCGCGGCCACGATGCGGGAGCAAAACCATCGCGTCGCTTCCGGCGTGAGACAGCCGACGGTGTCCGGCCACGAGGGGCGCGTACCGCCTGCCTTGATGCCCTCGCGGAATAGTTCAATGAAGTAGTCGACGTCGCCGCGGCTGCCATCCTCACCGCCGAACTCGACGAAGCGCACGCCCTTATCGCGGGCATAGCGGATGGCGTCGCACTGCATGCGGATGTTGGCGGCTCGGTAAAACGAGAGCGGCAGCTCCAGCCACTCCGATTCCGGTTTGCCTTCGCGTGCCAGAAGCGTCTTGCCGATCTTGTACTTCATGTGCAGATCGCTGCCAGACGTGAAGATAAAGAAGGTCACGTCGCCGGGGGCGACGTCGATGGCTTCGAGCGCGCGTAGCGTGGCGTCGATGTCCTTTGCGTTGCTCCGGCACATGACCACGACATCGAGGTCCGCACGGATCTCCCCCTTGCGCTTGCCTTGCATGATGAGCTGCAGTGACTGGCGCTCATCTTGCGAGACCGCCGGGAACCCCACGTCCATGATATGGACGCCGATGTCCGATAGCCGCCGGCAGATCTCATACTTCTGTTCCGGGGTGTATGCGATGCCGGGCATCTGCTCGCCATCGCGCAGCGAGGTGTCGTAGATGCGCAGCTCGGATGCTGGCGGGAACGGGATCTCGCGCGTGAACTCGCGCGGATCGCGGATCAGTTGCTCGATCGGTTCTTTGAATTCCATGTCAAGGCTCCACGATGATCTCGCCGCGCATGCCGGCGCTATAGTCGAAGAAACAGCCGTACAGGTATGTGCCTGGCTTGGTGACCGAGATTGGCGAGGATCGCGCTCCCGGCGCGAGGTCACCGCTGCTCCACATGCCGTCACCGATGCTGCCGGATGCGCGAAGCACGCTGTCGGTCCAACGCGGGTCCTGCGGAAAGCTCGTCGCGTCGCCGAGCGACGTCGCGGTGTGGTGGCGGTCGTCGCTGTTGACGAAGACCAGGGCGTCGCCAACGTGGACGACGACGCGGCCGCGAGACACGCCGGCATAGGGGCCTGCGGCTAGCCGTTGCACGCTCGAGTAGCGCGTCAGATCCAGCGTCACGGTGACTGGTGTCACCTCTGCACGGACTATCCGTGCGTCTGCCAGCAGACACGCAAAGGCGAGCGCAAGGCACGCGCCGCTGCGAGCAAGGGCTGGTAAAGCGCTAGTCCGGACAGTGTGTATCACGATCGTGGTAACGTCGCCAAAGGCTTGGGCGTGTCACCTTCGCATCTCGGAAGTCGCATACCCTGTACAGTCGAGGCCTAGGCGTGTCTCGGGGCACACCTGCGCATAGCACGGCCGCGCCTCGTAACGCACCGCTTTTCCGGTGGGTCTTATGGGCGGGTACCCATACCCTTTACTATGAGCAGCACTGTGAAGATCAATCGACGCGCCACCCTGTGGGGTCGCCGGCGACGACCGGCAGGCGCGAGCGTTGCCTCCTCGTATGACGAGACGACGGCCGACAAGGAAATGCCGGTCATCGTGATGCTGCTCGTCGCGATCATCCCCGTGTTGCTCTGGGCTGCGGTCAACGCTCCGCACGTGTCGCAGACATTTGCGAGTCTGCTGGCTGCTGCAGCTCTGCTCGAAGTCGTGGCTCCGGACGGCATCCGGTTTGGCCGGCGTATCGTCGGCACCGCGTTTTGCATCAGCGCTGCGGGCTTCATGCTCTACGGCGCGCCAGCTGCTGTGCTCATCGGGTGCGTACGCGGCATCGTGCGCGCGCTCAAGATCCCGGCCGCACGCCTATGCAGCGCGCAGGCTATTGCATGGTCGATCCTTGCGCCGCTCTTCGCGTCCTTGCTCGCGGTGATGGTCGCCAAGCACTCTGCGCCGTGGGCCGGAGCGATCGTTTTTGTCATCACGTCTTTCGGTCTTGAGTTGTTCTCAGCCGCGGCGGGGTTTGCGCGCACGGGCTCGGTGAGCTCGTCCGATGCGTGGCGCGGCTTTTTACCCTGGCCGCCACTGCAATACGGCTCGTACGGCGTCATGGGCTATGCACTCGCCGGAGAGCTGAGCGCGGGCCACTTAGGCGTGTTGCTGTTCTTAGCCGTACCGTTCGGACTTGCGCGCGCAAGCCTCGGCTCCGCGGGCTGGGGTACTGAGAAGTACGTGGCCGCGCTCGAACGCGAGAACGACACGCTGCTCAATCGCATTGGCCAGTTCGACCGCGCCAATGGCGATCTCATTGAAGCGCTGGCGATCGCGATCGACGAGCAGGACAATGCCGAGCGCGGCCGGACCAATCGCATCGCGCAGATCTCGTCCCGCATCGGATCGGCACTCGGCATCAGCGGTTGGAATCTCGAGGCGCTGCGACGGGCTGCGCTCCTTCACGATGTTGGCGTGTTGGCTCTCGGAGGCAGCGAGCGTGGTGCAGCGCACTGCGAATTAGGCGCACGCTTTGTCGCGCGCTGGCGCGACGGCCGGGTGATCACAAAAGTCATCGAGCAGCATCACGAGCGCCTGGACGGCAGCGGGTATCCGCGCGGCCTGAATGGGGAACAGATCGTGCTTGAGGCGCGCATCGTGGCCGTCGCCGAAGCGTTCGTCGAGCTCACTTCTGGCCCAACCGCGCAGTCGACGCTCGACGCCCTCGCCGACATCGGCTCTCGGAGCGGTTCAGAGTTCGATCCGCAAGTCGTTGACACGCTCGCCCAAGCGGTCGAACCGCGTACGGCAGACGTCTTGCCCATGACGCGCCGCCTCCGTTAGCGGCCATCGTCCACCCAAATATTCTACAAGCGCGGACGGTTGGCGACGATGTCCGCTAGTGGCGTCTCGTCAAGCGATCCAAGCACGCCTTGCGCGTAGCGTGCGAGGGCAACCTGATCGATCTGGCAGGGCGCGTTATGTTGATCGGAAAGGCGCATGATCGCCCGCTCGAGCGTGATGCGCGCTCCGGCCGTATTGCCGCGCTGCAGGTGCACAAATGCAGCGGCTAACTGGATGAGGCCGCGCAATCCCCGGTCGCGAGTCGTGATCCACCGTGGCTCGAGCGTCTCGTGGGCGTCAAAGAAACGGCCTTCGTTCCAGCAGCCGGCGAACTGTCGCAGATCATCGGGCCAGCCGTCTTTGACGGATGCCACGCTCACGCGAGCGCTTCGCGCGCCGCTTGGAGCGTAAGGTCGACGTCGCTTTCGGTGTGTGCCCCCGTGAGGAACAGAAGCTCCATGCGTGAGGGCGGCAAGAGCACGCCGCGCGCCAGCATCGCGTGGTAAAACGCCGCATATACGGTCGGGTCAGCCTCGAGTGCTTGCGCCATGTTCCGATGGGCTGGTCCGTGCCGGAACTTGATGTCGACCATTGAGGAGCACTGCGTGACCGGATAGTCCCGCCCCCGTTCTCGTATTACGTTTTTGAGGCCGTCCGCCAGCCGCAGCGCGAGCCTGTCCAAACGCTCGTGAAAACCGCGATCTTCTCCGAGCGTGTCGAGCAAAACGTGAGCCCCAGCTACACAGGCGGGGTTGCCAGAGAATGTGCCGCCAACGAATACTGTGCCATCCGGCGCAAGCACGGCCATGATGTCGGCGGGCCCGCCGAATGCGGCGATTGGTAAGCCGCCCCCCAATGTCTTGCCGATACACGTCAGGTCAGGCTCGACGCCATAGCGCGCTTGTGCACCGCCTGGCGCAACGCGCAAGGCGGTGATCACCTCGTCGAAGATCAGCACGGTGCTGGTATTCGAACAGAGCTCGCGCAGCCGCTCGAGAAACCGGGGTATGGGCATGCACAAACCCATGTTGCCGCAGATCGGCTCGACAATGACCGCGGACACTTCCCCGGGATGGTCACAAAGAGCGCGTTCGACGGCGTCAGCGTCATTGTAGGGCAACACGATGACATCACCGCTCATCGCCTGCGTGATGCCGGCAGCGAGGCTTGGCCTAGACAGCGATGAGGCACCGGCTGAGAAGATCATCGCGTCGCTTTGGCCGTGGTAGCAGCCCTCGAAGCGGATGAATTTCTCGCGCTTGGTGAACGCACGGGCCACGCGGAGTGCGCTCATGCACGCCTCGGTGCCGGTAGAGACAAAATGCACGCGTTGCATCGACGGGATTAACTGCTGCACGCGTTCGGCGAGTCGCACTTCCTCAGGGTGCGTCGCCCCCAGCACAGCGCCCGCGCGCATCGCCCGTTCGACGGCTGCAGCGATTCGCAGGTCGCCGTGGCCAAGCAAGACCGGACCGTAGGCGCACACGTAATCGATGTAGCTGCGGCCGGCGACATCAACCACGTGGGCTCCGTGACCACTTACGAGCATTGGCGTGGGAGCGCCGACCGGCAAACCCGCGCGTACCGGGGAATCAACACCGCCGGCGAGCGCAGCTCTCGCCCGGGTCCAGGTGGACGCCGCAACATCAAGCGGCGCTGCGAGGTGCTGACGTTCCGAGGAAACGCTGCGATGCATGCGGCGCGCTTAGCCGCTCGCATACCCAAGTCCCATGCAGTCACGTCTGTGCGACGCGCGGCTTACGGCGTAACTGTCCTGTTGACGGAAGAAAAAGGGCGGCCTCCAATGCCGCCCTCGTGCCTACGCTTCGCCGGCCCCGCCGCCCGGTTGCTATTGGCCTTTATCGAGCCAGGCGATGATATCGTAGCGGTTGGTGATCGGGAACCCAGGCGGTGGGTTGGCGGCCAGCCGTGAGTCGTACTTGTACTTACGATCGAAGCCGCTCGTCAGCGAACCGCCGCTTGAGATGCCCATCGCACCGTTGATGTTCTGGATGAGGCCGCCGTAGAAGGTGAACGTGCCCTGGACGGTACCGTTGTTGTAGTTGTTGTTCGAGAAGGTGCCATCCGTGCATGGCGGGCACTCCCCGGCGTAGCCCGTGATGATGCTGCCGTCGAACTCGTAACCTGTCGACGTGCTAGCTCCATTGACCTTGATGTCGTTTGCCCAGATGCCCAACTCGTCGGTAGAACTCGAGCTCTGATCCTTATACAGCACGCCAGGAGCGTTACCGGCAAGGGTGATCACATGGCTGTGATCGGTCGTGTAATCTGGCACCGTCAGCGAGTAGTCGCCGTGAATGGTTCCGCTGTTGAGCGTCACGTTACCATCGACGAAGATCGCGCCGTTGCCTTGTCCTGAGCCGGCTTGCGGCTGGCCAGAAAGCGTGCCATTATACGTTACGCTCGAACAGGGGCAACCGGTCGTTTGGGCGACCGTGGTTGTACCGGCACCGAAGTCCACGGTCACAGTGTAGGTCTGCGCGATCGTGGGCGCGCCATTTGGTTGAATCGTGAAGACCTCGTTGTTCGCGCCTGGCGAGGTTGGAGTGATCTTCACGTTGCCCTGGATGTATAGGCCCGTGTTGAGACTACCCGAGCCCGAGAGTGCGTTCACGCCGTTGATGTACAATCCGTTAGCGCCAGGCGCGGGCAAGGAGCTCGTGTGAGTGGCATCGCCGTAGAAGGCTTCGCTTGCATCCGCAAGATTGCTCTGATAGGTCGGCAAGGTCATTGGGTTGGAGCCCACTTTGAGGGCGTTTTGGCCACCCGCTGCGACGTCGGCCCACTTGACGTTAGCGTAGGTCACCGACGTCTTGCCGCCACCTTGATAGAAGTTCGGCGTGTTCAATGAGACGACTTGGCTGTTGAAAATCGGGCGGGCCGATGGATCCTGATACCAGATGTTCATCGTGCCGCCGTTGTAGACAGGGCCGTCGAACGATTCACCGGTCACATAGTACACGTTGCCCGAGTTCCCGGCGGTGAACTGTTCGAAGTATGAGTATGGCATGCTCTTGACCAGCGCGCTGACGCTGCGCGTTTGGCCGGAGTTGGTCTCGGTTCCCGTCGAGTCGATCTCATAGTAGACGACGCCCGAATTGGTGTTCCACGTCGTGGTCACGCTCGCAGCGTAGTTCGCATGCGCGGGTGAGGGATAGGTGTAGTTGATGTTGGGCGGCACCACGTGACCCACGCCCGACGCGTCCTCTTCGATTTGCAGCGTCATGTCCTCGACGCCAGCGTAAGCGGCATTGAGCGCGATCGCGCTGTTGCTGTGCGCACCGACGTCTTGCAGCTCGCCGATCATCTGCGCCATAAGCCCGCCGATCAGGACCAAGAACACGACTGCCATAAGCAGGGCGGTTATGAGCGCCACCCCACGCGTGCGGGAAGTATGTCTGCGGGTCATGGTTTATACCCCATCGCTACCTGAGAATTCAGGTCGTAAATTCCGTAGTTGCCATTCGATGAGATCGTCTGCAGATCGACATCGAAGAGATATGCCGTCTGTGCGCTGACCCCGAAGCCCACGACGTTGCGTGCTAGAACCGACGTCGTCGTCGAATTCGTGGGGCAATTCGCGTTGTTCTGGAGGGTCACGGTCTTGGTGATAGTGTGCGCGACAGGATCGTACGTGAGCGTCACCAGGTCGTAACAGGGCACGGGTGCGCCGTTGATATCCGTCGGCACAGGTGTCACAAACCCGCCCGTCCCGTTGTGGACGCGGTAAAAACTTACGGTCGTCACGGCAGTCGGCGCCGTTGATGGCGGCGGCGCTGTTGGAGTGACCACGATGGTGCCGGTGGATGAGTCGGTGAGATCCGGCATCGCCTGACGCAGCTCGTTCGTGACCCGCGCCATCGCGATGCGGGCGTTCTGGTCGGCGGCGAGATTTGCGCCCATCAAGTTGTTATGGTTGAACACCATCGCGAACTCGACGATCGCGAGGCCCAGCACGATGCCCATGATCGTCATCGAGATGAGTAGCTCCGTGACCGTGAAACCTCGCCGCGACATTCGCTTGTCCTCCATTACTCGATTGCCGTGGGCGACGGCGTGGGCGTCGGCGACGGTGTCGGCGTTTTCGACGGTGTCGGCGTCGGCGACGGATGCGGCGTCGCGGTGTGCGATGGTGTCGGTGTCGGCGACGGCGTCGGCGTGTGCGTCACAGACGGTGACGGTGACGGCGACGGCGGTATGAATCCCGACATGTTGGGTTGCGGGTCGTTGCGGTTGAGCTGATTGATCTCGAAGATCTCAGAGCCACCGCCGCTCACCGTCTGGCTTTGGATCCAGACGGTCAGGTTGGCGGCGTTGGTATCGGTCTGTTCCTGCGCTTGCCACATATAATTGAAGGTGCCGTGGCTGGCGACGTTGGCAAACGGCGAGCCGACGCAGACCGGCACTGGATGCCACGTTTGGGTGGTGATGGTGTCGCTGTAGGGCGGCCAGGCGTTGCCACAGGGATCACTGCCGCTGGCACCGGCTGCCCACACGCCGCCTGATTCTTCGGTCCCGCTCCAGAAATTGGGGTCCTGGCGCATGAAGTCGAGGAAGTAGTTCGCCATGCTGATCGTGATGCCGCGATCGGCTGCCTCTTTCTCGGCTTGCGTCGATGCGATCATGTCGCCAGAAACAAACAGGAAGGCGAGCGTCAACACGACGCTCGCAACGAGCACCTCAATGAGGCTCGAACCTCGTTGGCGTTTTGGCGGTCTTTCGGTTGTCGTCATCCAGGCCAGTCCCCGTCCTTATGCCTAAGCGTGATGCAGGCTATAGTTTGACTGATTTTCCTTATGAAGGTTTCATCGTCCCCATGTTATTGTGGGAGATGTGATGATCGACACACACCGAACGCTCATGCGATATGACATCATGCACGCGCACCTCAACACGCATGTGACATAGATTATCGCGTGCTACCGACGCGCGCGCTGTGACGCGCGACATGCGACATCATATGCAAACGCGTTACCACGTAAAGTGTGAGCACGTCAGACATTTAGAAGAGCCCGCCTGTTTGTAAGCGGGCTCTCGTCTTATTGTCCTGTGTTTGGGTAGCGGTGTTGCGCTTGTTAGCGCATCATTGACCTTGATCGTCCCACGCGACGATCGTGTAGTTGCCTGTCACTGGAAAAAAGGGCGGTGGATTTGCAGCCAGGCGTGGATCA
>Ga0306921_10005492_pt1 | contig 13167 bp, 9 predicted proteins | sample sta12Cox44000080_FD_203760 | JGI IMG/M metagenome (GOLD analysis project Ga0306921, IMG submission 203760) | Lab enrichment of tropical soil microbial communities from Luquillo Experimental Forest, Puerto Rico - statoxic.12C.oxic.44.000.080 (v2)... | ecosystem: Environmental > Terrestrial > Soil... | reverse complement strand
ATGCCTCCGGCGGCTTTGATGGCGCCCAGACCTTCGGCACCGTCTTCGCCCATGCCGGTCATAAGAATTCCAACGGCAGTCAGCGCAAATTCCTGAGCGACGGAGTGAAACAAAACGTCCACGGAAGGGCGGTGGCCGTTGATTGGCGCGCTATCGGAAAGAACAACCATTTCGCCTCGCGGCATGCGGCGAACCAGGATGTGGCGGTTTCCGGGGCAAATGAGCGCGCGGCCGGCAACGAGCAGGTCGCCGGACTTTGCTTCCTGAACATCGAGGGCGCAGCATTCGTCCAGGCGGTGCGCAAACATGTCCGTGAAGCCCTCCGGCATGTGCTGAACGATGACAAACGTCGCTGGAAAATCGCCGGGAATCTGCGAAAGAAGGTACTGAAGAGCGTTGGGGCCGCCCGTGGAAATTCCGATAGCGATGACGCGATTCGGTGGTAGCGCCGCGCGCGAACGCTTTTTCGCCGGGGCAAGGGTCTCCACTTCCATCTTCGGAAGCTTCTTGGGGCCGCCGGCGCGCTTGGCTACTTTAATTTTTTCGATGAGTTGATAGGCAGTGGGATCCAGATGGCCAGCCGCAGCTTCTTTGGGCTTGGCAACAAAATCGATAGCGCCCAGGGCGAGCGCCTTGAACGTCGAGTAAGCGCCCTCCTTCGAATGCGTGCTAAACACGATCACGGGAAGAGGAGCAATGCGCATGATCATGCGCAAGGTTTCGATACCGTCCATGCGCGGCATTTCGAGATCCAGGGTCACTACGTCTGGCTGCAATTCAGTGATCTTGCGCAGAGCAAATGCGCCGTCCATTGCCGTGCCTACGACTTCGATATCCGGGTCACGCTCAAGAATCAGAGGGATGAGCTTTCGCATGAGAGCGGAATCATCAACCACCAGGACTCGAACACGTTCTCTCATGCGATGGCTCCGAGCGGCAAGGACCGCGATAACCGCGTGAGTATAGCTGGAACATTCAAGATCAGGACGACTGTGCCATCGCCGAGGATAGAAGCGCCGCTGACGAGGTCGCTGTAGACGATCTCTCCGGGCAATGCCTTGATGACCAACTCTTCCTCGCCAACAAGACTATCCACGACCAGACCAAATCGCTTCTCGGCGACGCCGATCACGACGACGAAACTCCTCTTCTTTTTTTCGCCAGGCTCGTCCACGGCGTGAATGCGGCTCAGGCCGTCAAAGCGAACCAGTGTCAGAATCTGATCGCGCAAGCGCAGCACTTCCCTTTGATCCACTCTGTGAATCTCCTGTTCATGGATGCGGGTAATTTCAACGACGGAGGAAAGTGGAACAGCAAATAGTCTGCCCCCCACGCGGAAGAGCAGAGTCTGCATGCTGGCAAGAGTAAGCGGGACGCGTAACTGAATCGTGGTTCCCTGCCCCATGGAGGTAGCCACATGGACCGTGCCCTTAAGTCGATCGAGAACGGTGCGAACAACGTCCATGCCGATGCCACGGCCGGACACCTCGGTGATTTCCGAAGCCGTGCTGAAGCCCGGTTCAAAAATCAAATTCAAGAGATCCTGAGAATCGAGTCGCTGCGCATCCTGCGCTTTCAGCAGGCCGTTGCGAACCGCGTGCTGCCGAACGAGGTCGAGGTTAATGCCGCGGCCGTCGTCACGGACCTCGATGACCACTTGCGTGCCTTGATGATACGCGTTCAAGTAAACGGTTCCGCGCGCCGGCTTTGCGGCGGAAACGCGCTCGTCAGCGGGTTCGATGCCATGGTCTACCGCGTTGCGAACGAGATGCGTAAGGGGCTCGGCAAGGGCGTCCAGAATGCCTTTATCGAGATCCGTGTGCACACCGGCAACATCGAGAGCAATGTCCTTTCCGCACTGTTTGGCGACATCACGCACAACGCGCGGTAATCGCCGGAAGAGTTGCTCGACGGGCACCATGCGAATCTTGAGGACGCACTTGTGGAGCTCGTCCAGAACACGCGACTGAAACGCCAGCGCTTCAGCCAGTTTGCCGCGAACGGGATCGCGCGCGTGGTGAACGTCAAATTCCGTCAACGTGCGGTTTAGCATGGACTTGCCGATGATGAGTTCGCCGACGAGATTCATGACCGCTTCGATTCGAGCGGCGTCCACGCGGAGGGTGCTCTCGGAAACGGCGGCAACCGCGGAAGCGCTATTTGCCTGCTTTGCCATTGGATCCGAAGGGTCCGTAGCATGCGAACTGGCCTGCGCTTCGAGGAGATCTCCCAGAAGTTCGTGCTCGGAACCGGCGGCTTGTGCCGCCAGTTCGATGCGAACATCCGAGACTACCGAGGGGATGCGGCAGCGATGGGAAACATGCTCCATCGGATGCATGCTGGCGACCGCCGCTTCAACGATCTCGACAGAGGCAGCAGCGAGATTATCTTCTGGCCGGAGCGCGATAACGGTTCCGCAAGCATGAAGAACGTTGCGAACCAGCTGGAAAGCGGCTGCGCGCATCAGGCTATTTGGGTCAATCCGCAGAGCGACGTTGTAAACCTTGTCCCCACGCAGTAGAGCTTCCGAAATCATGAGCTGCTCGTATTCGCTCCAGCGAAACTGTGCCTGCAAGTGCCCCACCGCTTCCCTGTTTCCGCTCGTGTTGGAAGGGGATTGCAACAATTTCTGGATGAGGGCGCGCAAAGGCCCCGGCGAAGTCGGTTCGGTGTGTTTCTGATAAGCGCTGAGCATACTCTCAAATGTGTCCACTGCCGAGAGAACCACCTCAGCAAGCTTGCAGCCGTGGGTCCGGCCTACTTGCAGCGTCAAAACATCCTCGAGTTCATGCGCGATTTCGCTGAGCTTCTGAAAACCACAAGCGGCGGAGTCACCTTTAAGGGTGTGAACAGCGCGCCGGACGCTGCGCAGCAGCTCCTCATCAATGGGGCGCTTCTCGAGTTGCAGGCCCACATCATTGATGACCTGGAGAAGTTCCGTGGCGGTCTCAAAGAAGAGAGCACGGAGCTCGGAGCCGCGATCTTCGGGCAAGAGGCTCAACCGTTCACCTCAAGGCGCCTGTAGGCTGTGCCATTGTTTTCGTGGACCATCTTGAATTTCTGTGAGAGGCCAAAAAGACTTTCCGCATGGCCTACAAAAAGAAAGCCTCCGGGATTCAAGCAGTGCCAGAACTTGTTGATGAGGCGCTTTTGTTCCGCTTCGTCAAAATAAATCATGACGTTGCGGCAGAGGATAATGTCGTTGCGCCGCGGTAGAAATTCGGTTTTGAGGTTGTGGAAGTCGAACTGGACAAGTTCTTTCAGCTGCGGTTTGACGATGTATTTTTCGCTAGCTTTCTCGAAATAGCGGAGGCGAGTGGTGTAGTCGACTGGTTCCATCTGGATTTCGTTGTAGACGCCTTCCTGTCCGGCGCGAAGGCTGGCATAGCTGATATCCGAAGCGACAATTTCGAGCCTCCAGGGAGGAGGAATCAGCGGCTTCGGCGAAGGCATCTCAAACGGCAGCGGGTTGCGCAGATAGTAGTACGCCAGCGCATCGCAGATGAGAATGGCGGCGGAATACGCCTCTTGGCCGGTCGAGCAGCCGGCACTCCATACGCGAAGGTTCCAGTCGCGGCGTTCCTGCTTGTGGTGAAGAATTTCCTCTAAAACACCTTTCTGAAGGAGATCGAGCTGCGGCCGGTTGCGGAAGAAGCTCGTTTCGTTGACGGTAAGATTTTCGAGAAGGAGCGCAAGTTCAGCGCGCCCCTCGCGGCTGGTGAGGAGCCTGTAGTAGCTATAGAAGGATTCGAGCTGACAAGCCTTCAGGCGGCGCTGGAGCCTGTCCTTAAGAAAATGTGAGCGGCGCTCGTCAAAATACATGCCGCATTCCTGATAGACGAGAGTCTGCAGGAGCTTGAGTTCCGCTTCCGTGAGCTGAACCTGCGCTGTGATCGTTCCCATGCTGAGTGCGTGCAACCGTTCGGTTGATGGGCGGAGCCTCGGGGAGAAAAGGCGTTACCGTACCATCGCGACGGGTTCCGCGGCCTCCTCGAATTTCTTGAATTCCGGCTGGCGCAGGAGTCTCGCGATATCCAGGAGAATAATCAAACGACCCTTCAGCTTACCGACGCCGGTCACGTAGCTGGATTCACCTTCGGCAAAGACGTTTCCGGGCGATTCAATTTCGGAGGGCGGAATTTTCAGCACCTCGGAGGCGGAACTGACAATTAGTCCGAGGAGTTTGTTTTCAAGTTCAACGACAAGAATGCGATTTTTCTTGTCCGGCTGGACGGTTGCGCTTCCAAAGCGTTTGCGCAAATCCATCACGGGAATAATTTTCCCGCGGAGGTTAATTACACCTTCGATAATCTCGGAGGCGTTCGGCACGGCAGTGATTTCCGGAACACGGACAATCTCGCGAACGGAGCCTATACGAACACCGTAAGTTTCGTTTCCGATGCGAAAGCCAACGATTTGAAAGTCTTTCTCCATAAGGTGATCTCCGCCTTAGGAACGGCCTACTTCGGCAAATTCGTGTTCGTTGACGTCAGAAGGAGCGTGAGAGCGCCGGGCGCCGAGCATTTCGCGACGGTTGCGAGGTTGCGCAGTACGCTCGATGACGAAGCGGTCCATGTTGTCGAGCAGGTTGCGGGAGAGCTTGAGCATTTGCTCGGCGGCGGCGGAAAGCTCTGTAGAGCTAGAAGCGGACTGCTGTACGAGTTCGCGCATCTTGTCCATGGCTCGTACGACGGCCTGGGCGCCAGAGGCTTGTTCCTCGACAGCTGAGTTGATCTCCTGCGTGATTTCGGTGAGGCGGTTGGTGGCCTTGGCGATCTGCGATGAGCCAACGGACTGTTCATTGGTGGCCGCGCCGATTTCCTGGGAGAACTTGTACACTTCGGTGACGACGTCGGAAATCTTGTGCAGGGCGGCGCCCAGGTCGTTGCCGAGGCTCAGACCTTCTTCGACGATGCGGGTGCTGTGTTCCATGTTTTCGACGGCCTGGCGCGCCTCGCGCTGAATGCTCTGGATCAGGTCGGCAATTTCCTTTGTAGACTGGGTGGATTTTTCGGCCAGTTTGCGAACTTCGTCGGCGACGACGGCGAAGCCGAGCCCGTGTTCGCCCGCGCGGGCCGCTTCGATGGCCGCGTTCAAAGCGAGGAGGTTGGTCTGTTCGGCGAGATCATCGATAACCTCGATGATCTTGCCGATGTCATCGGCGCGGTGGCCGAGAATATTGATGATCTCCGCGGAAGACTGAATGGCGCGATTCGTGCGGTTGAGGCCATCGGTGGCTTTTTCCATGGTGCCGATGCCGGTGACCACTTCTTCGCGGGAACGATGCGCAATGTCGAGCAACACTTTTGCAGTGTCCGCGACGCGCTGAATCGAGGTAACCATCTGATCGATGGAGGCGGAGGTTTCGGCCACGCTGGAGGCCTGCACCTGGGTATTTTTCACAACGTTTTGCACGTTGATGCTCATTTCATGCATGGTGCTGGTGACTTCCTCGATCGCGGACGAAGCCTGCACGCTGACCTTGGCGGATTCGTCGGCCGCACCGGCAACCTGATTTGAGCCAGCGGAAACCTGCGAAGCGCCGTCTCGGGTGGCGCGAACGATTTCCTGCAAACCGTGGTTCATGCGGAGAAAGGCGTTGCCCAGGGTGTCGCGCTTGGAACGCGGCGCGACTTCGACGGTGAGGTCGCCTTCGGCCACGGCCATGGAGACACTGGCCATTTCCTTGAGGTAAGCCACCATGTTGTTGAAGGTGGTAGCGAGAGCGCCGATTTCGTCATTGCGGTGGATGTCAATGTTCTGGTCCAGATCGCCGGAGTCGCCAATTTCCTGGGCAACAGTGATCAAGTGCCGTAGCGGCTCGGTGATGGACTTTGCGGTGCGCCTGGCAACGACCACACCGATGAATATGGCGGTGAGGCTGCCAACAACGATGATGACAATGCTGTAGGCGCTGGCTTGGGATGCGTTTCCTTGAGATTCGGCAAGCGCCTTGCTAATGTCCGAATTCGCCTGATCCAAAACGGTGGAAGATTTTGTCAGCCAGGAAGCAGGGTCTTTTTGCAGGTAAAAAATTTGGAGGTCGGAAACGGTAGCGTCACCGGAATCCACCTGGTGGCGCTTGGCAAGAAGAGGCTTGGCGAAGTTATCCGCCCAACTCGCTTCCGTGCCCTCGACTTGAATCAGCGCGGTGTGAAGGAATTCGTTGGAGGTCTGCGACTGACCACGCTTGATGAGATCCGAGAGTTCGGAAAAGCCGTGGTTGACCTTGTCCTCGTCGCGCGGATCGCCACTGAGGAGAAAATTGTTGAGGTTAAGGCGGTTCTGCATGATCTGGTAGCGCACAGCTTCGGCCGTGCGAACGCTTTCCAGCGTGGCCTTGGCCTCGGCGCTGGCCGTGCGAGCTTTCCAGATCGCGCCAAGGTCCACGATCAGAAGAACGGCTAGGATTCCTAAGATCAGCCCAAATCCCCTGTAGAGCTTCTGTCCTATCGTCATTGCGTCACTTCCTCCACTCCCCAAACACAGCAGAGTCTCTGAATCGTTCCCTCAACGGCGCCGAGGTGCGCGGAATCTACTGCTTGAACTCGAACTCAATAACCTGAGTGGTCTCTTCCGGCGTCGGCTCGAATTTCCATTCCTTCATGGCGTCGACACAGGACTGAACCAGGACCGGATGGCCCCCGACGGCCCGGGCGCTCTTTACATGGCCATCGGGAGCGACGACGGCTTCGACCTTTACCTTGCCGCCTAGACTAAGGCGTCTCGCCAATTCGGGGTACACGGGCGCGACCTTCGATTTCACTTTGCGCTTGCCTTCTTCCACAACTGTCTGCCCTGCACAAGCAAGTGAAATGGTGAAGAAACCGACTGCAAGACTTGCCACCAATTTTTTCCCCCACTCGAATCGCGTATACACCAACAGCCTCCTCAGGCGTAAAAATACCCCACACAAGAGAAGGCAAGTGCAATGCCAAGGCAGGAGAAGCGACAAGAGCAGGGCAAAGTTCGCGAAAATTGCAAAATAAGTGCTTTTTTGCTTAATGATATAGAGGCATGAGGGATCCTGCCAAATTTTTCGAGTGCTCACTGAACTCGTCTCAATGCCAAGGGTAAGGGTGAGTTTCGGTCTCACGCTGAGACTGTCAGGTCGATAGGTTAAAGCTGGCGCGGGTAACACATGCGCACAAAGAGCCGGAAGTGCCATTGACTCAGATTGAGATTGCTGCGTAGCGTGGAGAGTGCGTGACTTCTTAAATTGAGACGCACGCGGAGGCCCTAAGCCCCCTATGCGTGAGCGAAAAAAAATTCAGAATCGCCGTTCTGCGGCCGTGCGCAGTCGCAACTCCGCTGCGCGCACGATCCCTGACTACGCTCAAGAATTCATGGACCTGGTAGGGGAAGCGGCAAGCTCCCGAGATTTGCCGGTCTTCCTCGCGGGCTTCGCGGCTAGAGCGACGAAAATGTTGGATGCGGACTGGGGCGGAGTCGGGGAGATTCAGGGCAGCAAGGTAGAGATGTACGGGGCGAACCAGGAATTTCCCGGGAGCGAAGCGGACCGCAACTGGCTCGCGGAAAATATCACCCGGAAGCGCCGCGGACTGGAAGTGTTACCCCTGGGCGCAGGTCCTTTGTATTGCGCGTTCCATCCAATCGATGCGAGCGACGGTGAATTGATGGGTACGCTCTGCCTGGTTCGGCGCGCTGCCAAGTTTTCACCCACAGAAGAAGAATTGCTGGCCGCACTGGGAAGCCATGCGGCGCTTTCGATGGAAAAGGTCCGGCGGTTCTCGCAACTCGAGCGCTCGAAGAAGCACTGGGTCGAAGACATTGACGCGATCAGCGATTACATCGCCGTGCACGATCAGGGATGGCGGATTGTGCGCACGAACCGCTCGCTGGCGACGCACCTCGGCATTTCTCCGGTAGCGCTGGTCGGCGAACCGATGAGCAGCCTACGCCACATTGCAGAAACGGGGAGCGCGATGCCCTGCCCCTTCTGCCGCAATACGAAGCAAGCACGCGAAGAATATATTGCCACTTCAGAAGGGCGCACCTTCCTGGTTTCTACTTCGCGCACGCAAGGGGCGACGGACGAAGAGACGCGCACCATTCACGTGTTGAAGGACATTACAGACCGGCGAGAAGCGGAGCGGCGCTACCGCGAACTCTTCGACAGCATCCAGGAAGGTTTGTTCTTCGCCACGCCCGAGGGACAGTTCCTGGACGTAAATGATGCAATGGTACGCATGCTCGGTTACGACTCGCGCGAGGAATTGTTGCAGGCGGATGTCAGCTCGCATCTGTATCCCACACCGGCGGCGAAAGACCGTCTGGTGCGAGCAATCGCGGAGCGCGGGGTTTTGCGGAACTACGAAGAGACGCTGAGGCGGAAAGACGGGAGCCTGCTGCACACGCTGCAGAATATTAGCGCGGTGCGTGACAGCCAGCGACGCGTAGTGCAGATCCGCGGTCTGATGCTGGACGTCACGGAACAAAAGATGTTTCAGTCGCAGCTGCAACGCGAACGCGACTTCAACCAGAAGATTCTCAACACCACCCAGAGCATGATCCTGGTGCTCGACACCGCGGGGCTGATCAGTTACGCCAATCGCCGCTGTTACGAGGGGGGTTACCGCGAGGACGAATTGATCGGGCACCGTCTGGTGAAGTGGGTGGACGGCACGCAGCGCGAGGAATTCGAGGCTGCACTGCAAACCACGGCACATGGGCAGCAAGTAGAGAATCTCGAGGTGCGCGTCCGGCGCAGCGATGACTCCATGGGGCATTTCTCCATCAGCCTGAGCCCGATGCGCGATGAATCGAATCAGGTGAACAGCGTGGTTGTGGTGATGACCGACATCACGGACGCGGCTTTGCTGCAAGCGAAATTGGCACACTCGGAGAAAATGGCAACGATCGGGCGGCTCGTTTCCGGCGTGGCGCACGAGGTGAATAATCCGCTGGCGGCAATTCTTGGCTTTACGGACCTGCTTCTGGAGAATCCGGATATGCCGGCGTCGGCGCGCGAAGATTTGCAGATCATTCTGCAGGAAACGCAGCGAACAAAGGTCATCGTGCAGGATTTGTTGAGTTTTGCCCGCCAAAGGCCGACGCAGCGCGAACCGGTGCAAGTGAATACCGTGCTGCGGCAGACCATCCGTCTCCGCAGTTACGATTTCGCGAGTCACGGAGTTGAGGTGCTTGAGGAATTCGAAGAGAAGCTTGGGGAGACACTCGGCGACGCGCAGCAACTGCAGCAGGTTTTCCTGAATATTCTTAATAATGCGTACGATGCGATCCAGGAATCTGGGAATCATGGGCGCATTCGCATTCGAACGCGCGTGAACGCCGACTCCATCGAAGTCACCTTTACGGACAATGGAACGGGGGTCACGGATCCGGAGCGCATCTTTGATCCTTTCTTTACGACCAAGCAAGCCGGCAAAGGAACAGGACTGGGCCTAAGTATCTGTTACGGAATCGTGAGGGCGCATGGAGGAGAGATTCTTTGCTGGAACAATATCGGCGAAAAGGGCACGACATTTCTGGTGAAGCTGCCACTCGCTACGCAAGTCAATCTCGCTTCGGCAAAAGAGGCTGGCCGATGAGCGCCTCATCCGCAACGCGAACGCGCTCCTCGATTCTACTGATCGAGGATGAACCGTCTGTGAGTGCGTTTGTTCGCGCGGCATTGGAGCGGCGCGGCTATGCCGTGACCCAGGCATCTTCGGGGGACGAGGGATTGCGACGACTTGCGGCAGGCACTTACGCGGGCGTTATCTCCGATATCCGGATGCCCGGCAAGATAAACGGCGCCGATGTGCATCATTGGATCCAGAAACACCGGCCGGAATTGAGTACGCGGATTATTTTGATCAGCGGGGACACGGCCAACAGCGAAACGCAGTCGCTGCTGAGCGGTACTGCGACGCCCTGCATCGAGAAACCCTTTCGAGTCCAGCAACTTATTTCGATGGTGGAGACCACATTCGGAAAACCATGAGCGACGAACTGAAAATCAAACTATTGGTTGTGGACGATGAACAAAGCATCCGCAAACTCTGCATGACCATCGGTACTTCCCTCGCCTTCCACTGCAATGAGGCCGAGAGCGCGGAGATGGCCATTCCCAGGGTGGAAACGGAACCTCCAGATCTCGTGTTGACGGACCTGAAACTGCCGAACCAGTCCGGCGTTGAACTACTGAAGCAGATCAAAGCCGTCCTTCCCCGGACCGAGGTCGCCATCATGACCGGGCACGGTTCGATCGAGTCTGCCGTGGATGCCATGAAACTCGGTGCGTATGACTACATTGAGAAGCCGTTCCGGGTCGAAAAGATGCGCTTGTTGCTGCAGCGCATGGCGGAAAAAGTTCGCCTGGTGAACGAGAATGCGTTTTTGCGGGAACGTGTGAACACGGAGGACAACCTTGACGGAATTATCGGGGCTTCCGCCGGCATGCAGGATGTACTGCGGATGATCTCGCGTTTGAAAGACACGCGGACGCCGGTCCTGATCACTGGGGAGAGCGGAACGGGAAAAGAGCTGGTGGCTCGAGCCATTCACTTCCGCGGACTGCTGGCGCAGTCACCCTTCGTAGCTGTGGATTGCGGTGCGCTCGTGCCCACGTTGATGGAAAGCGAGATGTTTGGTTACGAAAAAGGTGCATTTACGGGTGCGACGAAGTCCAAGGCCGGACTATTTCAAGCAGCCAACGACGGCAGCATTTTTCTCGATGAGATCGGCGAACTGCCGCTGGAGATGCAGGCGAAACTCTTGCGCGTGCTGCAGGAAAAGGAAGTTCGTCCCGTTGGCAGTAACGACCGGCACACCGTGGATGTACGCGTCATCGCGGCGACCAATCGAGACCTCGAATCGGCCTACCGCACCGGAACGTTCCGAAAAGATCTTTATTTCCGCCTCAACGTCGTGACCGTGCACATTCCCCCTTTGCGAGAACGTCGCTCCGATATTCCGATGCTGGTGCACCACTTCCTGAATCGTTATACACCCACGGCGCCCATGCAAATTTCGCCCGCAGCCATGAAGAGCCTTCTGCAATACGATTGGCCGGGAAACGTGCGAGAACTGGAGAATTGTATCGCGCGCGCGGTCACGCTCGGCGACCACCAGCTAATTGACGTCCAGGATTTACCACCGGCCATTCGAACCGAACAGCCCGTTAGCGGCGATTTTGCCTCGCAGGATGCCGCTTCCCTTTCCACGACGGCACTTGCCGAGATGGAGCGGATGACCATTTTACGGGTGTTCGAGCAGGCGCATGGAGATAAGGCCCTGGCGGGCAAGATGCTCGGCATCAGCCGTGCCACTCTCTATCGCAAGCTTAAGCGCTACAACATACCCCTGCGGGAGGAGGCTTCATTCCAGGAGAAAGAAGAGTCGGCTCGCGCCGCTGGCCGTTGAGAAGGCGCAAGAGCACGAATCACATTCAGAAACAGACTTGAGACACGAGCGTTTCAGCGTGAGACACTTTGCGACCACTCGATCGAGTGGAAAACCCTAAGCCTCCTTCTTTCTGCAACATCCAAACTCCTTCCAACCTCCCCCGTTTTGGTGTCCGGCGTGCACTTCCCTGCTTGGGACATTGCGTCCCGGCTCGCGTCGGGTGTGTATGCACTCGAAGAGGGTCAGAGTTCGGACACTTTCGGTTCAACGGAAACGGGGAAGAAGCGAAAGATGGCACTCATTGCGGACGAACCGGGATGCGCAGAACAGCTCGCCAGATTTTTCCCGAAGCTACTCGCCGTTCGCATTGCCGTACGCGTCGCGTCGCTCCGGCACGGCCAGTCGAAGTTACAGGAATCGACGGTCGTCGAGTTCGGCGGGACGGAATACGCCATTTTTCTCACCGCGCTGCCGCTTGAATTTGACGATCGTGTCCGGCTCTTTCGAGATGGAGGAGGACGTCCCGCGGAGGCCGCGGTCATCGCCTTGCAATATCACGAAGGACGCAAAGCGGTAGCCGTGCGGTTCCTGGAAGGCCCCTGCGACTGGATGAACCAGCCGTGAACAAACTGATCACAACCTTAAACTTGCCCACGCCATCGAAATCGGACTCCGCACGGCAAGCGCAATGGGACGAGATTCGATCGGTATTTCCCATTTACCTGGCGCTTGCCAAGCATTTGCAGATAGAGATTCCCTTCCCACCCAACAAACGCGTCTTGCCGGAAAAAGCGGACCTCGTACTGTTCAGCCAAGCGCAGACCTGGCTGGATGGGATGGATCAGCAGGTGATGGTCCACCAACTGCGCCACTTGCTGCAGATGACTACTTTGAACGCGAACGAGAGCGGCTTGCGCGCGCTCATCATGCGGCACCTGCGGAAGCCATCAAAGTCAAATATTGACCGGGACAAGATCGATTTCCTGATGGTGCAGTACTTCGCGTTGTGCGCCCCGGCGAAAACTTATCACAAACAGATTGAGTTACAGGACGTCGCGCAGGTGATGAAGCCTGTATTGGGCGAAGTGGACACCGCTCCGCTGCCCTGGTGCGAACCACTTGAAAAAATGCTCGCGCGTCTTCGCAGCTTCAAGAGCCTGCGAGACATGTTAAAGACAAATTTTATTGAGCAAGGACGTAAGGTAAAAGAAAGCGCCGGAGGAATGTTTTATGATCCTTCCGCGATGCTGGCCTTCGTACGCTTCAATTTTCTTTTGCGGCGGACGCTGATCGAACTGATGCATTCCGATCTGATCTACATCCGCTCCGGAGTCAGCCACCTGGAGAACGCGGGCGCAAAGACTGTGGATTGCCAGACCTTCGGCCTGAGTTCCGCTGAACCCATCGCCAAGGTTGCGCGGCTTGCCGACGAATGGAAACAACCGTTTCAAAAGGAATATACCGAACGCTCCGTCAACCAGGCGTTCGACAAACTGCTTTCTTTGCGGGCAGACGTGGAACGCACGATCGAGAAGGTCACCGGCAAACCGCTGGATGGAAACCATTTGAAGAGCGGCGGAGAGAAGTCAGCAACTGTGCGCGCTGCCCTCGACGGGGCGCCCACGTCCGCCAAGTCCGATAAGACAGTCGCAACTGCCAACCAAAAAGCGGCCGAGCTGGATTTCGAAAACTGCATGGAACAAATCTGGGAGCAGTTGATCTCCGCACCGCCTTCGCGGGGGCGCTCCATGACGACAGTACGAATCGGCGGAGCGCGGCTGCTCATGTCCTCGTGGG
>Ga0306921_10005491_pt1 | contig 13167 bp, 5 predicted proteins | sample sta12Cox44000080_FD_203760 | JGI IMG/M metagenome (GOLD analysis project Ga0306921, IMG submission 203760) | Lab enrichment of tropical soil microbial communities from Luquillo Experimental Forest, Puerto Rico - statoxic.12C.oxic.44.000.080 (v2)... | ecosystem: Environmental > Terrestrial > Soil... | reverse complement strand
CAACGGCGCGGCCGCGCCGGACGCACCGAGCCCGGCGTCTGCTATCGGCTGTGGGACGAGCCGCAGACCGCCGCGCTCGAGCCCGCCAACCGGCCGGAAATTCTCGCCGCCGATCTTTCCGGCCTCGCGCTCGACCTCGCTCATTGGGGCGTCGCCGATCCCGCGCAGCTCGCCTTTCTCGATTCCCCGCCGGCGCGCTCCATGCGATCGACCGGGCGGGACGCATCACCGAGGAGGGCAAGCGGTTGCGCGAGCTGCCGCTGCCGCCGCGCTTGGCGCGCATGGTGGTCGACGCGGCCGCCGTGGGCGCAGCCGAGCTTGCCGCCGAGATCGCCATCCTCCTCACCGAGCGCGGGCTCGGCGGCAACGACGTCGATCTCGGCCATCGCCTGGACGCGCTGCGCCGCGATCGCTCGCAGCGCGCGACCGAGGCGCGGGCGATGGGCAGGAGGTGGGCGCAAATTGCAAAGGCGAATTCTTCGCCGCTTGCAATGGAGCGCGGAGAGCCGGCGCGGGCAGGGGAGGAGCTATCGGTCGGCGCGCTTCTTGCGCTCGCCTATCCCGACCGCATCGCCAAGAACCGCGGCGCCGGCGGCGCGTTTCTCCTGGCCAACGGCCGCGGTGCCAATGTCGATGCGGCCTCGGCGCTTGCACGCGCGCCGTTCCTCACCGTCGCCGAGATCACCGGCACGGCGGCGCAGGGTCGCATCGTGCTGGCGGCACCGCTGACGCTGGGGGAGATCGACGCGCAATTCGCCGACCGCATCGAGAGCGGCGACGAGATCACCTTCGACGCTGCCAGCGCGAGCCTGCGCGCGCGCCGGCTGCGCCGCCTCGGCGCCATCGCGCTCGCCGAGCAGCCGCTGACCGTGGTGGCGGACGATGCGACCGCCCGCATGCTCGCGCAGGGCGTCGTCGGCCTCGGCATCGAGCGGCTGCCTTGGACGAAGCCGCTGCGGCAATGGCGCGACCGGGTCATGTTTCTGCGCCGGGCCGAAGGCGGTGAATGGCCGGACCTGTCGGATGCCGCGCTCGCGGCCACCGCGGTCGATTGGCTCGCGCCCGCGCTCGCCGGCAAGACGGCGCTGAGCGGACTCGCAAGCGACGACTTCGCGCAGGCTCTGCAAGGGTTGCTGCCGTGGACGTTGCGCCGCCGGCTCGACGCCGAGGCTCCCACGCATTTCACCGCGCCGTCGGGCTCCGCGGTGCCGATCGACTACGAGGCGCAAGAGGGGCCCAAGCTTGCGATCCGCGTGCAGGAGCTGTTCGGCCTCGACCGCCATCCCACCATCGCGGCGGGGCGGGTGCCGCTCGTGGTCGAGCTGTTGTCGCCGGCGCATCGGCCGGTGCAGGTGACGCGCGATCTCCCCGGCTTCTGGCGCGGCAGCTACGCCGCGGTCAAAGCCGAGATGAAGGGCCGCTACCCGCGCCATCCCTGGCCCGACAATCCGCTTGCCGCCGCGGCGACGCGCCGCGCCAAGCCGCGCTCGTCTTAATATCCAGTTGCGGAACGTTATTCTGTGCGCCGCGTCCGTACGGCGGCTCGTGCGACAAGGTGATCACTCTATCGGCTACCCGCTTGTGGGCGCAGATATAGTGCCATTAGGTATTCGTAAATGTCTCCGCGGCCCGTTTCGAGGACGCGCTGGATGGATTGCGCGAAACGCTCCGAGCGGGTGGCGGAAGGGCCCGTGACCTTTTGGAGCAGGGCGTCGTAGAAATAGGCCTCGCAGTATATGTCGTCGTACTCCATGCCAATGCGGTTGAGCTCGGAGGACTGGAACGCCTCGCGGCTGCGCAGCGGCGCGAAGATCTCGTCGCGCTTGACGTTTCCGAGGTAATAGCCAATCAATCGCTCGCGCCACACCTGCACGTTGCCCTGGGCGAGGCGCGTCCGCCACGAATCCTTATCGATGCCGCGCCAGCGCCGCTCAAGATAAGTCTTTGCCAGCTCGACCTTTCCCCGTCGAGCGAGATGCCAATAGAGCATCAGGTATATGTAGTCCCGCGACTCGTGGGTTGTTGCGAAAAAATTGCGGGCCGCGTACTCCGCTTCAGGCCGATCGGTCACCAGTTGCGATAACGCCGCCAACATTAAGGCATCGGCTTCAAAACCCGGTAATTCGCGCGCTCTCTCGGCAAATTGTAACGCCTCATCGGTGTGCCCCGCCGCCAAAAGGAGAAGGTATCTGCTGATCACAATCTGGGGGCGCTCGGTCAGGCCGTCGTCGCGCGATTCGTGGACTAGCCTCACGGCCTCCTCAATTTCATTGCGGAACAGATGGGTGCTGATGAGCGTGTCGTAGGCTAGGACGCCGGGCCACTCCTCATTTAGGATGAACCCGTCGTTCTTGACACTCTGAATCACTGCCTTTAGCCGGCTCGTTGCTTCCTGCGCCGCCTCTTGGCGCGCATTCCCTGCACTAATCAGCGCCTTGGCCGCATAGTTCTTGGCGACACCATACTCGATCCAGGCGCTCAACCGGGGCCTGTCGGCTTGTGACACAACGGGTCCATCAATGCGTTCTCGCGCCCGCTCGAGCCAGAAGAGCGCCTTCTTGACGTCGGCCTCATCGCTGCGGCTGGAAAGCGCAATCCCAACTGTATACGCGATTTTGGGATTTTTCGGCCGTCGTTCTCCCAGGCGTTGCAACAAATCCATGTACCAGCGCGGAGGCAATCGATCATAACGGCTCTGATAACGGTACAGCAGCTCCTCAAACGCGTCATGAGCGCTGTCCTCGTCTTGTTCTGTTTCTTTCCAGTCCCGAAATGCGCCGGCGAGCCAATTCTCCGCCGCAGCCTGATCGGACGGCGGATCGAAGCTTCGGCCGTTCAGCTCGAGGGTCCAATAGCCCAGGGCGTATTTCTGGTTCGGTTCGAGCTGGCCGCTGTACCGCGGTGTCTTGAATAGATCGAGGCTGGCGCGCACGTGGTCGCTATAGTTGGAGGCGGCATAATGTTCGAGCAGGCAATACTCAAGGCGAACCCGGCCCGGGTCGTCGATCGAGTCCTGATGGCGGGCGAGGAAGTCTTCGATCTCGAAGCGGATTTGCTCCTCTATCGAGCGAGGCTCGTTGAGGTCACCGGGAGGCTTAAAGGAGATGCAGGCCTGGGTCAGTTTCTTCAGGCCGCTCATCGTGCTCACGGCGTCACGACTTGCGTAGGCCGCCAGAAAGGTGGCAATGGCGCCGGTGCGGTCCGCGGCTACCGCCTCACGAAACCGCTCCTCGGCGAGCGGAAAATCGCGTTGCTCGAGGGCTTCGATTCCCGCGAGGACTCCCATTGCCGGATGTTCGGGCAAAGATTGCCGGTTGGGCTCGAGTCGCGCCGCCTGGGTGTCTTGCAATGCCCGCACGAGTTGCGCGGTGTCGAGACCATCGCCAGCCTGCGACCAAAACACGAGGCTGCCGAGCAGCCACTCGAGCTCCCGCAGGGACTGGCCGGGAGCGACGCGCCGCAGCGCACCGTCGACGCCCTCGGCATTGTAGGCACTGAGCTCGGCTTCGCTCGGCATGACCACGCCGCGCAGAAGCGATTTGACATCGGTCAGCGAGTAGCGGCTGAGCAACCAGGTTTTGATCTGTTCGCTCTGCGCCAGTTGGCGCTCAAGGTAGTCCGCCGTGATCCACCGAGTACGCCATGCGAGCAGCCGCCGGCGGAACTCGTCGAGGAACTGCTCGACGACGCGCCGGGAGTTCGTGACCTCGACTGCAATCGCGTCTGTGTCAGCCGATCTGCGGTTCAGCAGCTCGACGCGAAACGCGTTGGGCGCCAGATTGCCTACCGGGTCCGAGTCAAACTCGACATGCGGCACCACGATGCCGAAGCGCTTGAATAGGTCGCCGCGAAGGTCGTTCAGCTTTTCAAGGATCTGGGGGCGCCATTCGGGCTCCGGCGTCACGAAGTAGGAAAGCAGGTCCTTGCCGAGAGAAACGAGCAGCGGTGGTTGGCTGCGTATGCGGTCGGCCGTGTCGAGGTAGGGGACGATATCCTCTGCTCGTGCGACCTCCGCGAGGGGCTCGATGGCAGTGGCGGTCGCGGGAACCGGCGCCCCGGTAAGGCGGGCGCCGGCCCGCGGCGTTGCGGCGGCCTGTTCGCTCTTGACATGTTCGGCGACGACCTCGGACGAGAATTGCGACCGCGGATAGCCCGCCAGGCTGTCGAGCACGTATTCCAGGTTCACGAGCGGATAGCCGCGTGCGACGACGGCGCGCAAATCATCAACGAGTCCGTCGATGCCACCGCGGGAAGCCCGGGCCTCGGCGATGGTCCGCTCGAACCCAGCGCCTTCCAGACGGCGCAGGAGGTAGGCAACGTTGTGGCGGTTCAGCGCAAGTGCCGGCTCCGCGATCAAACTGTTGGCGACTGTCAGCGCCACCGCCTGTTCACGCGGCGATGTCTGATGCCCTGCTGTCTCGAAGATTGGCTGGGTCCAGCGCGGCACCTCCCACCATGGTCCGCCGTACTTGAGCGCTTCAACAGGCCTCCACTGCACCTTGTATGCGTCGAACCAGGTTTGTAACCGCGAGGGCATCCCCTTCTCGGTGATGACGGCGGACGTGGGCATTGTCGGTAGGAATTTACGTGTTCGCTCGTTGCCGGCGATCACGACGAGGTCGTCCACCGCTACCTTGCCGTCGGGAATCAGCTTCAACACTGCCGGCACCGGGATACCCCAATAAAGGGCGAGCGTGGCCGCCATGACGCGCCATTCAAAGAGCAGCCGGCCGCGATCCAGCATGCGATCGGGGTTGTACCTCAGCTCGATCGGCCAAACGTCATCGGCCACCTGTGGCATGACGGCGCCAACCAGCGGATCCGCGCGGTACTGCGCAGGAATCAGCGGCTCAGCTTGCTGCATCAGCTCGGCGAGACGGCCCACCTTGTTACGACTCCATAGGCAGGTGGCGACCGCGCTCAAGACTCGCGGTGCGCTCGCCTCAGCGCCTTCGCGGTCTGTGCTGTAGCGGGCCAGCAGATCACCTACTGGTCTATCGGCACACTGGTATTCGACGTATCCATCGTAAACGGCATGAGCGAAAAACAATATCGCAACGATGCCCGCCACAATCCCCGCCGCACCTACTAGCTTCCGTGCGCGCAGTCGCCACTTGTAGTCCTCTTTCCAGACTCCATTGGATTCTCTGATAGGCCCGACAAAGCGGTCGTGGGTCAGCTCGTACCAACGCTCGCCGCCGGCGCGCGCTTCGGCGCGTATGAGGTGCTTCTCCTCCAGAACGTCAACGGCGGCGTTGGGGATCGCCCATTCCTCACGACCGGTGCTTTTCGGCCCGCGGTAGATCGTGTCGCGTGTTCCCCCGGGCGTAATGAGATAGCGGTCCACCCACAAACGCAGGCGGTCATTGGAGACGCCCGTTTTCGCCACGGCGGCGTTGAGTGCGTCTTCGTAGAACCGCATCAGCGTTTTATCGACGTCGCCGTAGGTCTCGATATGCGCGGGCGTGATCGTGTGGAAGTCCGGGGGAAGATCGTCCCAGAGCTTCGCGCAGGCGACTTGCAGCTGCACCGGCTCGACAAACTGGTCGATGGTCTCGACGTCCTCCCCGCCCGCCCCTCTTACGGTGATCTTCCGCAGTTTTTCGACGAGCCGCTGACTCGCCTCCGGCTCGATCTTTCTGTCGGTTCGCGCCAGTGGTCCCTCGATCGCCTCCTGGGCTGCTTCTGGCCGCAGTGGCTCGAGCGGAAAGCGCGTGCGCAGACCCTGCGGCAACAGCCGGGCGTACGTTTCGAGCTGGGCGAGATTCTCCCTTCGCATCACAATCACGACGCGCAGCAGCGGATCCTTTTCGAGCGCTTCGGCAAGCTGGCGAATCAACGCTGCGCGCTCCTGCCAGCGCTCGGGCGCAAACGTAAAGAGCTCCTCGAATTGATCCAGGAGGACGACCCGCAGCACCGGTTCACCGTCCGCGTCCTTTCGGCGCGGGCGGCGGGCAAGGAAGCCGGCGATGTCCGCCTTCACTAGTTGCCTGGGATCGACGCTCGGGCCCGCCCAGCTCGACAGGACGTTGAACACATAAACGTTGTTGACCTCGGTGGTCTTGATTGCATCCGGTATCCGGCCGCCCTCACGGGCCGGCGGCAGAACGTCGTAACCGCGTTGTTCGAGCAGCGGAATGAGGCCTGCATTGAGCAGCGAAGACTTGCCCGCACCGGAAGCTGCGTAGAGGAGAACGATCGGATGGGCGACGACGAGGGAGCACAGATCACGCGCCTCGCGGTCGCGTCCGAAGAAGAGGTCCTCTTCGTCGCGCCCGAAAGGGCGCGGTCCGACGTAGGGCTTCTGATCAGCCGCTGCCATTGAAGGCCTCCCAGCGCCGGCTCAACTCGCAGACGAAATCACGGCAGGTGCCCCAGAAAACTCCGATGCGAAGCTCTTTGAAGTATTCGTCGAAATATCCTTGAACGCTCTGTTTTTGCTCGGCAGTCATGTCCTCCGTGAATGGCGGGAGTTGAACCGACATGTGCCGGCGGCGGCTGCTTTTCTGCAGGTACTCGACCAGCGTCCGGAACAGCACGCGAAAGTTCCAGTCGGTCAGCCCGTAGCCAAGGAACAGCAACGTCGAATCGGCAAACGCCTCCCGGATCCGCGGCGGGAGGATTTTCTGATCGGTGGTGATCTGTACGAGGAAGTCCAAGTAATCATCCTCGGTCAGGACCATCGACTTCAGTTCGTCAAGGTGACCGTGCAGGTGAAAGACGACCGGTCGCTGGGCCGAAGGCACGTAGTCGTCATCGAATTTGGACGGCAGATCCTTGAGGTCGCTCTTCCAGCGGCAAGTCTCGCGCACCGCCTCTCGCCCTTGCGCCTTGAGGGCGCGGATCATCGAGTCATCGTAATTGGTCGTCATGTAGATCGGCAGCGGCAGCCTTGAAAGCACGCTGTGTGGCTCGTCCGGCGCGCTGAAATCCGGCGCCGCGTATCTCTTGAATGAGTCCGCGACCCGCTCCTTCGGGTACATCTGGTCGCCGCGGGTGACGGCGAGGTACTGCGCGACGCGCGGCAGGTCAGTCCTATCCCCGAGTGGGTAGCTATGCTTTGTGGACAATTGTTCGGCGAGGTCGCGGCCGAGTGGGAGGGCTGGGGACGCGGCACCGGCACCGAGAAACGGGGTGCATCTGCCCTCCTTGATGCGGGGGAGGAGCACTTCCCAGAAGATGTCGCTAAGCGAACCTTGCATGACCGCACCCAACGAAGTCTGGGTCGCAGCGTTGCACAGGACAATTTTAGGCTCCGGGGCCACGTCGCTGTGTGAGGTGGCTCACGCATCGAACCACGGCACCGACGGTTCCGGCCCGGTCAGGCGGGAACGATCTTGGCCGATGCCCCGCGCAGCCGATTTTATTCCGCCATTCGCGGGTTTGCACGAATTCCGCGCGCAGCGCTTGAGCTGGGCGCCGATACTTCAACGCATGATTGCATTATATGAGAACTACAACTATAGTAGCGCGGCCACCCCATACCAGGGTGTAGCGCAGCCGAACAGGAGCAGCCGAGCTCGCCGAGCTTTCCTAGTTTCCAGCTATCTCGGATTGAGCGGGTGCTGAGCTTGCCGGCGGGAATCGGAGGCGTAATCTCACGTTTCCAATACGCACATCGCAGCCATGAAGACGTCGCGTATTCTGGTCAAAGCCGCGCCGGGCCTATCCTCCGCGCGATTGAGTTTTGGGGCCACGCCCGTCACGTTCACGGTCACGCCCCTGTTCAAGAGCATCGCGCCGCCGAAAGCGCTGGGAGCGACCGCGGCCGCAACCTGGTACATCCTCTCCCCGCCGTCGGGCTTCGCGGAAGCAAATGCGTGGGATGTGTGTCATGCATTGCTGCAGCAAGGCTTTGGCATAGCCGGTGTCCCCGCCCCCGAGTTCGCGGAACCTGATTTGGAGCAACAGTGGATCACGGGCGACGATGCGGAGCTTGGAGTGGCGTTGTCGCGGTCATGCGACAGCAGTCCTCAGCGCGAGGAGTTCCCGCTCGTTCCCGATAATCCTTACTGGTTTCGCGATTCCAACCATTCACAGTTCGATGACGCCATCGCCGCAATCGGCGGGCCGCAAGTTGCGTCGAAGGTTCGAATTGCACACTTCGACACCGGATACGATCCCGACCATCATACGCTGCCGAAGCGCTTGCGTGCGGACATCGCGCGCAATTTCGTCGACGGCGGTGACCCCAACAACGCAACGGACCAGACCAGCGACCCGCTTGCCAATCTAGGTCACGGCACCGGCACGCTCAGCATTCTGGCCGGCACCGGCCAGCCGCTGTTGGGCGGAGCGCCTTTCGCGGAGGTCGTGCCGGTGCGCGTCGCCAACCGGGTCGTGCTTTTCAAGAACAGCGCAATCGCCCAGGCGTTCGACTATGTGCATTCGTTGAATGCAACGGGCGCCAATCGAGTCGACATCATCACCATGAGCATGGGCGGCCTTGCGTCCCAGGCGTGGGCCGAAGCCGTGAATGCGCTGTATGAACAGGGAGTCTTCATCGTCACCGCCGCGGGTAACAATTTCGGCAATCTTCCCACCCGCAACATCGTTTTTCCCGCGCGTTTCGGTCGCGTCGTCGCGGCCTGCGGCGTGATGGAGGACGGAAAGCCCTATGCCGATCTGGAGATTCGACTGATGGCGGGAAACTACGGTCCCGAGCCCAAGATGAAGACCGCCATCGCCGCGCCCACGCCGAATGTGCCGTGGGCACGGTGGGGCTGCAGCGACACCATCGACTTCGACGGCCAAGGAACCTCGGCCGCGACACCGCAAGTCGCCGCCGCGGCCGCGCTCTGGCTGCAACAGAATCGCGCGGCCGTCGATGCATACCCAAAAGGGTGGATGCGCGTGGAAGCGATCCGCAGGGCGTTGTTCGGCAGCGCAAAGGAAAACGCGCAGGAGAGCAAGCGTCTCGGGCGCGGAGAGTTGCGCGCCCACGAGGCATTCGCGAAGGCACCGGCGGCCGCGTCCGCACTGCAGGAGACCGACGCCGACGACGCCTCGTTCGAGTTCTTGCGTATTCTGACTGGCCGTGGCCTGCAGGCGTCGCCCGAGCCACACCAGCGGATGCTGGAGCTCGAGGCCTTGCAGCTCTCACAGAGCACGGCGATCGAAAGCGTCATGCCGGCCGACCCGGCGACCGCCTCGGCTGCCGATCTGCGGCGGGTGGCTGAGGCGCTGATTGCTCATCCGCGTGCATCAAAGTCGTTGCGACAGGCGCTTGGCGCTGCGGTGCGCCAGGACGAGGTCAGGGTAACGGTGACTCTGCCGTTCACCGGGAATGCAGTGCAGCGGCAGCAGCTCGAGCATGCGAAGAGCCCGAAGGTCCGCCAGCCAGCGTACCGGCCGCTGCGCGTCTATGCCTACGACCCTTCGCTTGGCGCCCGCTTGAAAACGTTTAGCATCAACGAGGCAACGCTCGATGTACGCTGGGAAGCGGACCTCCTGCCGGGCCCGATCGGCGAATATATTGAAGTGATCGATGTCGATCCGGCGAGCCAATGCTGCTATGCCCCTGTGGATCTCAATCATCCACATATCCTGACGCGGTCGGGTCTCTCACCGTCGGAAGCCGACCCGCAGTTCCATCAGCAGATGGCGTATGCGGTGGCGATGAAGACGATCCAACATTTCGAGGACGCGCTTGGCCGTGTCGCGTTGTGGGCCCCACGCGAGAAGATGGTGGATGGCGAAAGGCATACAGAATACGTGCAACGGCTTCGAATCTATCCGCATGCACTCCGCGCCAAGAATGCGTACTACAGCCCCGACCGCAAGGCCCTCCTGCTTGGCTATTTCACCGCTTCAGGCTCGAATGCGGGAACCTCGCTGCCCGGAGGAGTCGTTTTCACGGCGACATCCCACGATATCGTGGCGCATGAGACGACACACGCGTTACTCGATGGCTTGCACCGGCGATTCCGCGAGGAAACCAATGCTGACGTATTCGCCTTCCATGAAGCTTTCGCCGACATCGTCGCACTTTTTCAGCATTTCACGCTTCCGGAAGCATTGCGCCACCAAATCGCCGAAACCCGCGGCGACCTTGAGAAGCAAAACCTGTTGGGACAGCTCGCGGTCCAGTTCGGCGAGGCGACCGGCCGGTATGGCGCGCTGCGCGACTACATCGGCACAGTCGTGAAGGTCGCTGCCGACGGCGAAAGCGCTGGCGAATACGTGAACGGTGAAAGCGACGACGCGGAGCCCAAGGAAATTTGGCGCCGTCGCAAACCAAAGCGGACCGATTTGGATGACGCAACGGAAGCACATGAACGGGGCGCCGTCTTGGTTGCCGCCGTCTTCGACGCCTTCCTGCAAATTTACAAGCGACGGACGGACGATCTTCTGCGGCTAGCGACCGCGGGGTCCGGCATTCTCCCAGCAGGCGCCATATCGGCAGATCTCATCGATCGATTGGCGCGCGAGGCGAGCAAAGTTGCGGGGCAGTTTCTCAACATCTGCATTCGCGCCCTCGATTATTGCCCGCCAGTCGACCTCACCTTCGGCGAATATCTCCGCGCGCTCATCACCGCGGATGCCGATCTCGTGCCAGTCGACAAGCACGGGTACCGCACCGCATTTATCGAGGCATTTCGCAACCGAGGCATTTATCCCGGGGACGTCAAGCATCTGTCGCCAGGAAGCCTCGTATGGGAGCCGCCACCGCTGCCGCTGCAAAAGGCCAACGTAAGGGCGGTTCTCGATCAAATGTCGATCGATTGGGATATGAGCGCCAAACGAGAGGCTGCGTATAAGTCTTCAGAAAAGAACGCAAAGATCTTCTGGCGCTGGCTGATGGATCCAAAGCAGGTGACCGACGAGGAAATCGCTGCATTGGGTCTTCTTCGGATCGACAAGCCAAAACTCGACGTGAAGATCGGGAAATACACCGGAGAGCTTCGCACGATCGAGATCCATTCGGTACGTCCGGCGCGGCGGGTTGGTCCTGACGGAAACATCCGTTCCGATTTGATCGTCGAAATCACCCAGAGCTTCCGTCTGTCGGAACCATCGGGCGTCCGGTTTCGCGGCGGCTGCACGTTGTTGATCGACCTCGCGACAGCCGAGGTCCGCTATATGGTCCGCAAGAAAGTCGACAGTGCCGGCCGTCTCGAATCACAATTAGACCTCCGTCCCGCCGCCGCGCGTGGACTCCGTGCCAACTATTTCGCGGGCGCATCCGCCCCGCGCGAGCCGTTCGCTATGATGCATCGCGTACACGGATAGGAGAGCGCCGTGGCTCGTGCGCCCCAAAAAGACGCCAAAGGCGCCAGGCGCCGGCCCAGCGCAAATCCACAGGCTTTGAGAAGCTATCGCGCGAAGGTCAGAATGTACCGGCAAGGCCTGGGCGATTGTTTTCTGATTTCGCTGCCGCGTTCCGATAGTGACCGTCCGTACCGCGTCCTGATCGATTGTGGGGTCATCTTAGGCACCGCAGATGCACGCATTAAGATGACCGAAGTGGTCGAAAACATTATCGCCACCACGCAAGGCGAGATCGACCTCTTGGTGGCAACGCATGAGCACTGGGACCATCTTTCCGGTTTTGTGGAGGCCAAGGAGTCATTTGACAAACTCAAGGTCCACGAGGTCTGGCTTGGTTGGACGGAAAATACCAACGATCTTTTGGCCCAAAAACTCAAAGCGCAGCGGGATGAAGCACTCGACTCGATTCGCCAGGGACTGAGTCGTCTGCAGCTCGCGGGAGATGAGCATGCCGGCGACGCGGTCGAGCTTGGCGGGATTCTCGAGTTTTTCGGCGCGGCGAAGGGTGCGTCCACCGGAGACGCTCTCGCCTATGTCAGAAAAATGTCGCCGAAGCTGCGATACCGCCTTCCGACCGATGATCCCGTAGAGCCTAGCGGCGTTGGGGCGAGGTTCTACGTACTCGGCCCGCCGCATGACGAGAAGTCATTGCGTAAGATCAACCCCTCGACGCGCGACAAGGAAACATACGGCCTTGCGTCCGACGGATTAAAAATTTTTATGGAAGGCGCGGGTACAGCACTGAATAGGGAAGACATCGGTCAGCCCTTCGATCGGCAGTATGAAATCCCATTCCCGTACGCTAGGGAAATGGCGTTCTTCCAGCAGCAATATTGGACGTCAGCCGATACGACAGACAACTGGCGACAGATCGACATCGACTGGCTTGGAGGTTCGACGGAGTGCGCGCTGCACCTCGATAGCCTCACCAATAATACCAGCCTGGCATTGGCGATCGAGCTCTCGGACGGCGATGTGTTGCTGTTCGCGGCCGACGCCCAGGTGGGAAATTGGCTGTCGTGGCAAGGCCTCGAATGGGGGATCGGCGGCAAGAAAGTCACCGGGCCCGACCTGCTTAAGCGCACGATCTTCTACAAGGTCGGGCACCATGGCAGCCACAATGCGACCCTAACGGACAAGGGCCTCGAACAGATGGAGAGGCTGCGCGTCGCGATGATCCCGGTCGACGAGGCGATGGCGAAGAAGAAAGGCTGGAACCATATACCCCTTGACCAGCTCGTTGCGGCGCTCAACGAAAAGACCAAGGGCGTCGTTCTGCGCGTCGACAGGCCGATGCCGATGACGCAGGAACAGGTCGTTGAAGACAGGCTATTTTTTGAGGTCACGTTCTAGTTTCGACGTCGAGGCAATCAACAATCTGAACGCTTTTCCCCGCGCAGGGCTTGCGCTATGAGGCTCGTGCGCCTCGACCCGCCGTCAGGGACTGGTGATGTTCCCCAAGCCGAAGCCCGCGCTCACGCCCAACACCTATGCTTATGAATCCGAGCCGCTGGTGAAGCCCACCGGCTTTCGCGAATACGACGCGCGCTGGCTCCTGGAAAAGGAAATCAACCTGATGGGGGTGCAGGCGTTGGGGCTCGGGCTGGGCACGCTCATCCATGAGCTCGGCGTTGCGCCGCGGGTGGTGACCGGCCACGATTTCCGCGCCTATTCGGCGTCGGTGAAGACCGCCTTGGCGTCGGGGTTGATGGCGGCGGGCTGCAAGGTGCACGACATCGGCCTGGCGCTCACCCCCATGGCGTATTTCGCGCAGTTCGATCTTGACGTGCCGTGCGTGGCGATGGTGACCGCCTCCCACAACGACAACGGCTGGACCGGCGTGAAGATGGGCACCGCTCGCCCGCTCACCTTCGGCCCCGACGAGATGAGCCGCCT
>Ga0306921_10005489_pt1 | contig 13169 bp, 15 predicted proteins | sample sta12Cox44000080_FD_203760 | JGI IMG/M metagenome (GOLD analysis project Ga0306921, IMG submission 203760) | Lab enrichment of tropical soil microbial communities from Luquillo Experimental Forest, Puerto Rico - statoxic.12C.oxic.44.000.080 (v2)... | ecosystem: Environmental > Terrestrial >... | reverse complement strand
GCACGCGGGTCCTGGTAAGGGGTGCTCTTCACTCCCCGCGTCACCATGAGCCGCATGTGCACCCCTTCGCTCATGCCGTTTGCCGCAAGGGTCTGATACAGCGCCCGGGTGAGTGCCGCGCGGTCCATGCCGATATCGAGGTCGATGGCCTTGGCGGCCTCGTACAGTCGATCGAGATGCGCCGCGAGGAAGGCGATCCGGCCACGATGCACCCGCAGCCCCTCCCACACTCCGTCCCCGAGGATGAACCCCGAGTCGAACACCGAAACCACCGCCTGCGCGCGCGGAGGCAGCTCGCCGTTGACATAGATGCGGATGTCGCGGTTACGCGGGTCATCCGTTGCGTGATGGGTGCCCTGTGTCATTTTCTCACCTGCCCTGCGCGCTGGCGGGATCGGATTCTAGCGCGCGAACGCACCGCCACGTTCAGATCTCCGGGGCTCGCAGTGGGGTGGGAGCCGCCACCGCGGCAGCTTCCCGCTCGCGTTTGCTCTTGGCCGCAGCGACTGATCTACTGCCGCCATGCCAGCCGTGAATGGGGTGTACATACTGCTCGGGCTCGTGGCCGCGGTCGGCGTGTGGTTCACGGGCCGCTGGTGGTTCCTCGAGCGCGGCCGTGGTGTGCTGCGTGCCATGCGCCCGGCGGATCTTGTCACCGGCTTTGTCACCGACTTCTTCGACACCCTCGGCATCGGAGCCTTCGCCCCCACGACCGCCATCTTCAAACTGCAGCGGCGCATGGCGGATGACGAGATTCCGGGCACGCTCAACGCCGGCCATGCGCTCCCAACCGTGGTCGAGGCGCTGATCTTCATCGCGATCGTCACACTGGATCTGACGACACTCGTCGCCATGATCGCCGCGTCAGTGGCCGGTGCCTGGCTCGGCGCCGGCCTCGTCGCCCGAGCCCCGCGACGGCTCATCCAGATCGGCATGGGTGTGGCACTGCTGATCGCCGCGGGATTGCTGCTGGCAAAGAACCTCGCCTGGCTGCCGTCGGGCGATGGCACCGCGCTCGGGCTTTCCGGCGGCGTGCTGTTGTTCGCCGTCTGCGTCAACTGTTTGCTCGGCGCCCTGATGATGCTCGGTGTCGGTCTGTACGCGCCCTGCCTGATCCTGGTGACGCTACTCGGCATGAACCCGCTTGCCGCTTTCCCGATCATGATGGGCTCGTGCGCGCTGCTGATGCCGGTCGGCGGCGCCCGCTTGGTGCGGGCACGCCGCTACAGCGCCGGTGCGGCGCTCGGGCTGACCCTCGGCGGAATCCCCGGTGTGCTCTGCGCTGCCTTCATCGTCCGGTCGCTCTCCATCGAGTGGCTGCGCTGGCTCGTGGTGGTCGTCGTGATCTACGCCGCGGTGTTGATGTTGATGTCGGCGCGCGTGCCGGCGGCCCCGCAGACCTCTACTTCTCCCCGACCCGATCCCCTACATTCTCCCGATGCGTGAAACGATCGATGAGTCGGCGGCCGCCAGCGCCGGGTTGACTTACCCGTTCGCGACCGCTCCCGAACCCGGACAGGTGGTCGGCGTCGCCCCCGGCGTCATGTGGCTGCGCATGCCGCTGCCGTTCACCGGGCTCAACCACATCAACCTCTGGGCGCTCGAGGACGGTGGCGGTTGGACGTTGGCGGACACCGGCATGCAGACGGCCGACACGGCGGCGCACTGGCAGCAGGCGTTTGCCGGACCCCTCGCACGGCGACCGGTAACGCGCGTCATCTGTACCCACATGCATCCCGATCACATCGGCATGGCGGGGTGGCTGACGCGGCAGTACGACTGCCGGCTGTGGACCACGCGCCTCGAGTACCTCACCTGCCGCGTGCTGGTCGCCGACACGGGTCGGGAAGCGCCTGCGGACGGCATGCGCTTCTATCAGGCTGCGGGTTGGGACGAGGAGGCGCTCGCCGGCTACAAGGCACGCTTCGGCGCCTTCGGCAAGGCGGTGTACGCCTTGCCGGACAGCTACCGTCGTATCGTCGATGGCGAGGAGCTCGCGATCGGTGATCGGCTGTGGCGCGCGGTGATCGGCCGCGGGCACTCCCCCGAGCACCTGTGCCTCTATTGTGCCGAGCTCCGGGTGTTGATCTCGGGCGACCAGGTGCTGCCACGCATCACCTCCAACGTTTCCGTGTTCCCGACCGAGCCCGAGGCTAATCCGCTCGAGGAGTGGCTCGAGTCACTCGCCGCGATCGGACAGCGCGTCCCGGACGATGTGCTGGTACTGCCCTCGCACAACGAGCCATTCCGCGGCCTGCACGCGCGGCTCGCGGCACTCATCAGCGGCCACGAGCAACGGCTCGCCCGCATGCAGGAGGAGCTCGTGACGCCGAGGCGTGCCATCGATGTGTTCGGCGTGCTGTTTCGCCGCCAGGTGGGCGCCGACATGCTGATCATGGCGACCGGGGAGAGCGTGGCACACCTCAACTGTCTCATTGCAAGGGGGCTCGCGGTGCGCGAGCTCGACGCGTCGGGTGTCGCCTGGTACCGCCGTATCTGAAGGTACGCTTAAGGCGCGCGCAGCGGCCTTCACCTCCCGTAAACTTGGCGCATGCAGGATCCCTCCCTCACCACCATTGCCGAGCAATCGGGCTTCCGCCGCACCGGGCGCAGCGATGAGGTAACACGCCTGTGCGCGGCGTTCGCTGCAGCCTGGCCGCGCGAGGTGCGCAGCCTCGAGTTCGGCCACTCGGCCGAAGGCCGGACGATGCGCGCCCTGCTCGTCTCGCGCGCCGATGCGCGGTCGGTGCCCGTTCTCATGCTCCAGGCCGGCATCCACCCGGGTGAAAGCGATGGCAAGGACGCGGGCTTCATCGCCTTGCGCGAGATGCTGTCCGAGACTGCCCGGCGCGGCGTGCTCGAGCGCATCGCGATACTCTTCGTGCCGGCCTTCAACGTCGATGGACATGAGCGCTTCGGCCGCTGGAACCGGCCGAACCAGAACGGCCCCGAGGAGACGGGCTGGCGCACCACGGCGCAGAATCTCAATCTCAACCGCGATTACGCCAAGGCCGATTCGCCCGAGATGCGGGCGCTGCTCGAGCTGATCCACAGCTGGGACCCCCTCGTGTGCGCCGATCTGCACGTGACCGATGGCGCGGATTTCCAACCCGATATCTCGCTACAAGCCGAGCCGATCAATCAGGGCGACGCCAGGCTCTACCCTGCCGGCCGCGAGATGCGCGATGCGCTCATCGCAAGACTCGCCGCCCAGGGCTCGCTCCCCCTGCCCTTCTACCCTGACCTCGCCGTGACCGACGATCCCGACTCGGGCTTCCTCCTCACGGTGTACTCGCCGCGCTTCTCGACCGGGTACTTCCCGCAGCGTAACCGCTTCACCGTTCTGGTCGAGACGCACTCGTGGAAGGACTACGCCACGCGCGTGCGCGTCACCCGCAACACGATCATCGCGCTCACCGAGCTCATCGCAGAGCACGGCTCCGCGTGGCGCGAACTCGCGCGTGAGGCAGACCAGGCTGCCACGCGGCTCGGAGGAGCGGAGCTCGTGCTCGACTACACCTCCGGCTGGCGCGAGCCGGCAGGCGGGGAGCGCGCGGGTGCGGTCGGCGCGAGCGGCATGACGATGATCGATTTCCCGGGCTACGCCTACACGCGCGAAGTTTCGCCCGTCTCGGGCGAACCGGTGACGGTCTACGATCCCCAGCGTCCGGAGACCTGGCATGTGCCATTCCGCGACCAGGTGTCGCCGGCACTGGTGGTGAGAGCACCGCTCGGCGGTTATGTCGTCCCCTGCGCCTGGGCCGCGGAGATCGGTGCACGCCTCGCCCTCCATGGCATCCACTGCGAGACGGTACGCGCCGCAAGCAGCGGCGTGCGTGTCGAGGCCTTTCGCGCCCTGCACGCGCAGTTCGGCACCGCCCCGTTCGAGGGCCGTACGCGGGTGCAGCTCGAGGGTGCGTGGCAGCGCGAGTTCCAGGACATCGCCGCGGGCTCGCTGTTCGTGCCGATCGCGCAGCCGGGCGCACGTCTGGTGATGCATCTGCTCGAGCCGCAGGCACCGGACTCGTTCGCCGCCTGGGGTTTCTTCAACGCCTGCTTCGAACAAAAGGAACATATGGAACCGTACGTGGCCGATCAGATCGCGCGCACGCTGCTCGCGCAGACTCCGGGGCTCAAGGAGGAGTTCAGCCGCAGGCTTAAGGAAGATGCCGCCTTTGCCGCCAACCCTCGAGCCCGCCTCGAATTCTTCCTGCGGCGCCACTCATCGTGGGATTCCCAGATGAACCTCTACCCCGTGTTCCGCGTGGATGAGCTGCTCGCCTCCCCGGATGCCACACGGGGGTAGGATCTTGCAAAAGCGCACGCGACTCACACCCGTTCTTGCAACGCTCACTCTCTTCGCCGGCAGCGCCGCGCTGGCGCAGACGAGCCCGGCACCTGACACCGATGCTACGAGCGCCACGGTTCCCCCGTCGCCGGCTTCGTCACCCGGCACGGAGACACCGACGCCCAGCGGCTTCTTACACGACGCGGGGCTCTACTTCACGGCGCCGCTGCGCTGGGGTGGCACCGAGTGGGCCTGGTTCGGCGGAGCGCTGGCGGTGATCGCGGGGTCACACCATTACGACACTCAGGTCTACAACCACTTCACCAAGGGTCTGACCCCTACTCAGATACAAAACATCAAAAGCGATGACCTGCAGGATGCGCTTCCCTCGGTCGCGATATTCCTCGGAACCTGGGGATTCGCAGCATTGACCAACGATCCGAGTGGCCACCGCGAGGCCTGGTCGATGTTCGAGGCGGCAACGCTCAGCACCGTCAACACCTACGCCCTGAAGTACATCATCCGTCGTGAAGGACCCTACCAGACGAGCGATCCGAACGAATGGTTCAAGAGCGGTGGCAAGTCCTTTCCATCCGAGCATGCCACGGCGTCGTTCGCCATCGGCACCGTGCTCGCGGAGGCCGGCAGCGATGACTACCGCTGGTTGCGCCGCGTGCTCGGCTACGGCCTCGGCATCGGCACGAGCTACCTGCGCCTCAAACACAACCAGCACTGGCTCTCGGACACGGTCGCGGGTGGCTCAATCGGCATCGCGAGCGCACAGTTCACACTCAATCACGAGTATCGCAACCAGGAATCGAGGTTCGCGCTCGTGCCGGTGCAGGGCGGAGCCATGCTGACTTACCACGTCGAGTTACCGTAAGGGCAGACAGCCGGCGCGTCGATTTACTTATGCGCTTCCATGTATGCGCGCAACAGCGCATTCATGCGCGATTGATATCCCGCGCCCTGTTTGCGAAACCACTCGATGACGTCGGAGTCGATGCGAAGTGACAGCAAGGCTTTCTTCGGGACCGGCTTCAGCCCCTTGCGTGCAACTGCACGCGCAAACATCTCTGGCGTCCACGCGGGAGCATCTGCATCACGAACGATGTGCGCATCGATGGTCTTGCGTACCCTTGAAAGCTTAGTCAGCGACTTGCGAGAAGTAGAAGAGCGCTTCATGTTTCGTGGCCTTGCGAATTGAGATGATACGCACGTCGTCATCGCGCTCGGTATGGACAACCGAGACCACCTGATCTGCGAGCAGACCGAGAGTCAGGAAGCGCCGCTCTCCGTACATCTCACGCATGTCCTCAGCAGTGAGCGTAAATCCGCGGAAAATCCGCTCCACGTCCGCGAAGTCAATACCGTGCTTGCGTAGGTTGGCGCGACGCTTCGCCGCATCCCAAGCAAATCGTATCAATTGTAGCTACAGTCTGTAAATACGGCAAAGGCGTCAACGATTCTCCCGGCTCCCGGTCCCAGCCTGGACGGCGTGGGCCACTACGGCTCCCGTCGAGCATCGCCTCGCGCCCAGCGGACCACGCCGTGACACGATTCCTCCAGATGCTTGATCTGTTGGACAAACCCCTCCGTGCGAATAAGGGCGAAGCCGCGAATATCTGCCAACGGCAACTCGGCGCGCAGCCGCGCAGCCGCCGCGAGCAGCGTGCGTCCCTTGGTGATGACATCGTCGATCAGCACGAGCCTTGGGATTGCGTTCGGCGCCGGCATCGTGACCTCGAATGAGTCATAGTGTTGACGCACGGTTGGCCGGCCTGCGCTGGGTGCGGTGGCCGACTTGGTGACGGCGCACTGACGCCGCAACCCTGTCCATACATGCAGTGCAAACCCTACCTCAGCAAGTGCAACGGCCAGCCGGTACGCTGCCCACGGCGCCTGTCCGGAACGAGCGCTTCCCGGAACTGGAACGAGCACGGCATCGGGGGCGAACAGTGCCGCCAGATGCCGATCCCGGAGGCTGCTTTGATAGACGAAGGCCGCATAACGCGGCAGCCATAGCGAGTGGATCGGCGCGCACAGCAACAAAGTGAGTAAGTTGCGCGTTACGAGGAAGGCTTCTAATGTAAAGACCATGTTGAAGAGCAGCGCCGCATAAGTGACGCCCCAGCGCATGGGTGGGCGCGTCGCCCCGACAAACAGCGGGTCCGCAATCAGCCCGGCGTTTCGCTGTGCCATGCTGCGCTCACACACCAAACATGCCGCGGACCCACGTGACGATCTGTGGCGCGCCGAACGCAATCGCGATGCCCAAAATTGCGCCCAGGCACCAGCCCCACGACATTCGATTTGCCATTGCCATGGCTCCGAGCACCATCACCAGAATGATGGCGATGGGCGTCAGCCAGGCGAGTATGTTTGTCTGAAGCGCAGTAGCGCCTGTCATGAAAGGCGAGGTTTGTGCCTGCGCGACCGCGAGCGGAGCCGCCGACAGCAGCGCAACCGCAGGCAGACTTCGCGTTGGCATGTATGGCGCACGATGTGTAAGCATTTTCGACGACCTCCCGCGCACTCAAGGCTCGCCCACCACGTGCACGGCGGCAGCCGCGTGTGCGCTCTCCTCTTCCCGCCGCGCATCGAGTTCCTCCCGCTTGATCTTGCCCGGAGCCCCGAAACGAAACCCGTCGACGATGAAGGAATGGTCGTACTGTTTCTCGCCCTGCTTGTCGGTCCAGTTGTTGGCGCGCACGTGCGCTTCGACGAACAGCTGATCGCCCTTGCGCGCGTTGCGCGCCAGTGCCTCGCCCATCGCACCGAAGGCCACGAGCCACAGACTGGTAGTGACTTCGCGGGCGGTGCCGCCTTCGTCCTTCCCGGCATAATCGTTTCCCATGAGACAGAGACGCGCGTAACTCGTATGGTTCTTGGCGACGAACTCCGGATTGCTGGCGAGATGGCCCACTGCAGTTAGCGTGAAGCTGTTCATATGATTTCTCCTCGGGTTAGTGGCGATCTGCACGAGTCGGGGCAGTCTATGCATGCCGCTACCGAATGGAACCGCTATTGGCTGTCTGTTTGTGCAGAAACGCTGCGCAGCGCTCGAGCGACGGTACGCCTGCGCAGAAACTTCTGTATGGTTGGGCGGTGGCACGATGTCAGTGGAGTCAGCACATGTCATTCGCCGATGCCGAACGCAACGACGGCGCCGTCGAGCAATGTCTCGATGAGCTCAACGATTTCATCGATGGATTGCAGCGCTACCCGCCCACAATTCTCGCGGTGGCCCTGCGCGTGCATCTCGAAACGCTGCTACAAGCCTTGCTCGAGGCGAAAATCTGCGCCCGCGAGGAGGTGCGCGATTTCGTCAGGGAGCTTGAGCGTGACGTGCTGCAGTACGACGAGTATTGAACCTTATCGGTACGCGATAACGCCGACGGCTGCTCCTCCGAGTGGGAGTGTCGCCCGGCAATCGCTAGACATCGCCCAAACCACTCGCTAGGTTTTCTGGTGTGACTTGACTCATGCGACTTCGTTTCTACGTCGACCCGGAAACCGGGGCACCGCACATCTACAAGCACGGGTTATCTGAGTCGGAAGTCGAGGAAGTTCTAGCTAACGCCGCGGAAGACCGTGCGGGCCGTGATGGCACTAGGATCGCAATTGGTCGCAGTTTGTCTGGCCGGCTCTTAAGAGTAATTTACGTTCCGGACCCGCAGCCTGACAGCTACTTTGTGATCACAGGCTTCGAAGTACAGGGCAAGGCAGCATTGGCATATCGGCGCAGACGGCGCAGGAGGCAGCGATGAAACAGTCTAAATTTCCTCCCGGTTGGGATGAGCAGCGGGTACGTCGCGTTCTCGAGCACTACGAATCGCAGTCGGAAGAAGAGGCCGTTGCTGAAGACGAGGCCGGGATAGCGAAGTCGACGGTTATGGACGTTCCTGTGGAACTGGTCCCGACGGTTCGTGAGCTTATTGCCAAACATAAGAAGAGAGCGTAGGCGGCGTCTAACACAATTGTTGGAGGGACCCCCGAACGGCCGCAATCGAGAAATGAAGCCTACCGCAACACTCTCTCGCGCGAATCGCGATCTCCATGCGGCGCTGAATCCCGCGGCTCGTCCCGGCTCGATTGCGTGTGGCCCGTCGACGGATGCGTCGTAATCGGAGGTGGCGCCGGTGTCGCACCGTGGAACACCGGCGGTGGGGGCGGGACTCGATGTGTCTCTCCGGAGTGCGCGCTCGCTGGCGGCTGTCCTGGTGCATCGCCGGCAGAGGGAAAGTGATAGACCGGCACGGAAGCCGGCCGATCGGAGGCTTGCGCGAGATCGTCGGCGGCGACCGTGTGCTGCGGCGCCGGGTGTTGCTGCGCCGTAGGCGGGCGATCACTGCGCAGCGCGGGTGCCGCGGGGCTCGGCTCGGCCTCAGGTACTGCGTAGACGCTCGTGTTCGGAGTCGGTATCGCCGCCACGTTCGCTCGCGGTGAAGCCGTTGTTGGCAGCATGCTCTGCTGGAGCGCCCGCTCGCGCTCTGCCAGGCCGGCACCGGCGAGCGCTTGCGCGTTGGTCGCGGCTGATGTTCGTGTCACTGCACCGGCCGGCAGCGTCACTGCGGCTCGGCCCGCAACGCCTCTGACCGGAACGAGCGATGCGGCGGGCTGCAGTGCCGCGAGCTCCGCTCGCGTGAGTGGTCGGCCGCCGCTCTCCTGGAGCGCAGCGAGTTGCCGCTCGAAGGGCGCCGGCGCCGGTGGGGGCGGCGAGCGCTCAACCACTGACCGCTGCAGCAGCGCAGGCGGCGGCCGCGGTACGCGAGAACCCTCGCCCGTTCCGAGCACGCTCTGGCGTGTGGGAAGGATCGCGGGTGCCGCCGCCACGACCACCGCGGCGGCCAGAAGCGGTGAGGACATCGGCATCACATGCCCGCTGACACGCTCTCCGGAGGTAAAGGTGCCGCGCGGCACCGCGGTGACGGCGGCAGTCGTCTCATTCGCGTAGTGCTGCGCGCCCAGGTCGTGCTGATAGACGTTCGTGACGTCCGTGTTGTTGAGGGTGGCGGTGTTGGTGATATTGACCTTGCGCACGTAGTTGGGGCTCGCGTGGTAAGCGGGCACGAAGACCTCGCGCGGCCCGAGCGCAAACCAACCGACGTTGCTGCCGGAAGCAACCATCGCAGGACCGCCGACCCAGGCAACGAGCGCGGGCGCATACACGGTGCGTCCCAGGCGGCCATGCCGTGGCGCCGGCACCCAGCACCAGCTGTTATTCCACACGACCCAGCGGCCGTAGTGAAACGGCGCATAACCCCAACGCGCATCATCAACCCAGGTCCAGCCCCAGGGCGTGACCCACAGCCAGTGTCCGTAGCGATACGGCACCCAGCCGACAGCCACCGCAGTCGGCACCCACACGGGGCCGTACTCGGGGGCCTGCTGCCAGTAGCCGTAGTCGTCGAGGTCCTGCGCGCCGGGGACATCGTTCGCGACGTAGCCGGCGGAAGCCGAATCTGCGATCTCGCGCTCGCGCTCCGCTGACCAGTTGTCGAAGTCGTCCGGTGCACCAAGGGTGGCGGTGTTCCACGCGAGTGCATCGGTGCCGGCGAAAGTCACCACCTGCTGCGCCCCGATTGCGACCGTCTGTCCGCCGCCCAGCGCCTGGGCCGCACCTGCGCTCACTGCGACCGCGGTCGCCGTGCCCGGGTCGTTCACTTCGATGCGGTACACGCCGGGCTGCTGCAGCGAGAGGGCAATGTTGGGGGTGTCGACCTCGTAGCTCTCGCCGGGTTGGAGGTCACGCACGCTCACGATGAGCGCCCCGGCGCTGAGTTGCATCTGCGCGCTGTGGTCATCGAGATTGAGGAGCGCGAAGCCGGTATTGCTGCCGAGCCGAACGCCGGCAGTGCCGAGGTCGAGCTCGGCGCGCGAGCTCTGATCGCTCCACAGGCGATCGCCGCTGGTGAGCGGGCGGTTGAGGTCTGCCGCCGTCCACTCCTGCACCCCGGCGGGCAGCAGCGACACCGCGCCTTCCGCATCGGCGAGCCGCGCGGCGCGCCCCGGGGGATCCGCGTCATCCGCGTGTGCAACGCCGAGGACGGTGCACAGCACGAGGAGACTCCATGAGCGCCGTGCACTGACCCAGGGTGTCATCGTGAGCATCCGTTCACCTGTGAACCCAAACGCTCCAGCGCCGGGCGGGGATGACCCCGCGGCTGGTTCACAGTGTAGTGGCTCGGAGGTGAAGCGTCGCGGTGCTGCCGCGGGAACGTGAATTCAGGGTCGCTGCCGGTTGCGCCACCAGTGGGCGAGCGCCGCGAGCGGAGATAACACGCCGATCGCCTCGTGCGCGACCGCGGCTGCATCGTGCGGTGAGCCCGTGGTGTAGTAGAGCGCGTAACCGCTGAAGATGAGCAGCAGCGCAGAACCGCCGAGGAGAAGCCCCGAGCGCCGGTTGCGGGGGCTCGGCCAGCGGACGGTCACGTGAGCGGCCGTCATCCAGCCGATGAGGAACACCGCGCACACGGCGATGAGTCCGTGCACGCGCATCAGCGGTGCCTCCCACGGGTTCGGCAGCGGGCCGAAGGCGGTCGATTGCGGGAAGACATAATGCAGGACCAGCCAGACTGCGCCGGACAGAAAGAGCAGCGCCCCCACACCGTAGACCGTCGTGCGCAGTGCGGGCGGCAGGACCACGCGGCCGGCACGCCGATGGCGCTTGCCGAGCGCTCTCAGGCCATGTCCGGAGCCATTCGTCTCGGGTCGATGTAACGCCGCACGCGCCATGCGAGCGCTCACCCCGCCGCCGCCGGCTGCAGCGCCACCTGCCACAGCGCCGTCAGCCATCGCACGCCTTCGGTCACGTGCTCGCAGGAGAGTGTCGCGCCCGCGATGTTCTTGATGTCGGTCTGTACCCGCAGATGATCGAGGCCCTGTCGGCCTGCGAACTGCTGCCTCCAGGCCGCGTTGCGGATCTCGCCACCGTGACTTTCGCGGTACGCGAGTACTTCAGGTGCACTCAGGTGTCCACTCGCATCAATGGCCACGGCGTAGGTGATGAAATCCTCCTTGCCGATCACCTCGTCGATGAACACGAAACCGAGCGGCTGATCTGCGTGCTGCGCGCGGAAGACCCGCAGGCTCCGGTGCGGTGGCTGCTGGCCGGCGAGTGCCACCACACGCTCACGCTGTGCAGGGCTGAGCGAAAGGACGACCTCGTTGAACCGGTCAGCCTGCGGGAAGAGAGCCTTTTGTGCGGCCTCGACCGAGAGGTATTCGGTCGCAACGACGACCTGAACGGGAGCAGCCGCGGCAAGTGAGCCGAGCGCCGCCATCCACCCAGGGATCCACCGATCGTTGCCGCTCATGCGCCTCCTCAACGCAAATGCGAATGATTCTTAATTGCCATAGAATAGCCCTGCATGCCGCCCCAGGTCCAGACCATGCCGCGGTTTCGCTCCCGGCTCTCCCGGCTCGCCCCGGATGCCCACTCAGATCGCACGCTGCTGCGGCCCACTTCCCGCGCAGGCGTGCAGCGGCTACGGGTAGCGATGGGCACATGGGTCACGATCGAGGCCGCTGCCCCGACGGAGTCCCTGGCCATCCTCGGTATTGAGGCGGGCTACCGTGCGATCGCGGACGTTGAGTCACGAATGCATCCACACCGGGAAGGAAGCGATCTCGCGCGGATCAATTCGGCCGCCCCGCGAACCTGTGTTCCGATCTCTGAATCGACGTGGCGAGTGCTCCAGCTGGCGCTCGCAATGCACGCGCTGAGCGATGGCACGTTCGATCCCTGTCTGCCCTCCCACCGCGGCCGGCTCTTTGATCTGAGGCTCTCGCCGGCCGAGCTGAAATCACGCTCCGCATTGTGCCGCGCGCCGCTCGCGCTCGACCTCGGCGGAATCGCCAAGGGTTATGCGATCGACGTTGCGATCGAAGCACTGCAGGCAGCGGGCTGCGTGAGCGGTGTTGTGAATGCTGGCGGCGATTTGCGCCTCTACGGGCGGAGCGAGAGCGTCCTGCTGCGGCGTGCCGACGGCACCTGCGAGCCCCTGACACTGGCTGATGCCGCGCTCGCAGTGACCGATCTCAATGTCGGTGCCCCGCAGCGCCCGGCGGAGCACCGGGGCTACTACCGGCGTTGCGGTCCGGCCTCTCCCCGCAGTCGCTACGCGGCCGTCGTGGCGATGACCGCTGCCGTCGCGGACGCACTCACCAAGTGTGTGTTATTGGCGGATGCGCAATGTTCCGAGCGCGCGCTGCGCGCATTTGACGCGCGGCGCATCGGCTGAGGTTATATCGCCGCGGGCAGCCGCTCGGCGAGGAAGTCGATGAAGACGCGCACCGCCGGCAGGAGTCCCCGCCGGCTCGGAAACACGGCGTGCACGATACCCTCCGGAGTGTTCCAGTCGGGCAGCACGCGTACCAGCGCGCCGCTCTCGAGATCCTTGCGCACCACCATCTCGGGCAGCTGCGCGATCCCCAGACCCGCCAGCGCCGCGGTACGCAGCACGATGAAGTCGTGACACAACACGCGCGGGGTGTGCTCCGCGCGTACGCTCTCGCCGTTCGCGGCAACGAGCTGCCACGGCCCCGGGTCGAGCTCACCGCCGTAGTCGAGGGTCTCACGCTCGCGCAGCTCCTGCGGGGAGGCGGGCGCTCCGGTGCGCGCGAGGTAGTCGGGACTCGCGACGAGGAACTGGTTGGCCCGGCCGAAGGCGCGCATCACCAGACCGTCTTCCCCGGAGGGTTGCGTGCGCACGCGCAGCGCCACGTCGAACCCCTCACGCAGCACATCGACGCGACGGTTGCTGACGTGCATCTGCAGGTGGACTGCGGAGTACTTCGCGAGAAAGTCCGGCAGGATCGGCGCGAGCATCGACTGCGCGAGGGCGACCGGAGAGCTGATGCGGATCGTGCCACGAGG
>Ga0306921_10005488_pt1 | contig 13170 bp, 13 predicted proteins | sample sta12Cox44000080_FD_203760 | JGI IMG/M metagenome (GOLD analysis project Ga0306921, IMG submission 203760) | Lab enrichment of tropical soil microbial communities from Luquillo Experimental Forest, Puerto Rico - statoxic.12C.oxic.44.000.080 (v2)... | ecosystem: Environmental > Terrestrial >... | reverse complement strand
ATTGGTCTAGAAACTGCGTGAACAACAGCTTTTTACCATGAAGGAGGCTTTTCGTGTCTCCAAATCACGAATAATTCAGGCCTAGTGCGGATTGTTGAAACCAAGAGGCGCAGCTAGAGCAAGGGGACGATGGCGATGTGGATGGGTTCAAGTTTCGCCGGGTCGATGATGGTGTCGTCCTTCAGGTTGTAAATGCCAGTGTTGGCGATGAAGTAGAAGTTTGAGCCCAGGATCGCGCCAGTGGTGGGATCACTGACAAGGGAAGTGCCGCGTTCGAATATTTCAAGCGAAATGACGCGGAAGCCGTCGGGGGAGAGGCGCGCACGAGCGACTCTGTAAGCACTGGTACCGTACTGCACGAAGAGCAAACTGTTTTTGTACCAGTAGAGGCCGTCGATCCCGGAGAGAGTGTTGCCCTCGCCGGGATTGACTTCGCGCGCGGAGTTGTCGCGAAGGTCGAGAATGAGTACGCCGAGGTCGTCGCCGACGTACAGGAGATTGTTGTCGCCGGAGAGCGTTATGCCGTTGGGGTAAAAGATGGGGCGAGAAAAGGTGAGCGGTGTGAAGGTGTGGAGTTGGCGGTCGAAGCGGTAGACGTGATGGCCGAAGGTGTCGGTGGTATAAATCTCGCGAGCATTGCGAATGACGAGATCGTTCAGATCATGAGAGCCGGGCGCGAGAATAGGATAACGCTCGAGCAGCTTGCCGTTTTTGTCGAAGTGGACAAGTTCTGAGCGGTTTCTCACGCCCGGATCGGTAGCCGCCCAAATGCTGTGGTCGGTGGGTTCAACTTTAAGGCCGCCAACGGGCATAAGATCGTAGAGGTCGGGTGGAACGAAATCTGAAGCTTCGCCGCTAGCGGAGATTTTGAGGATTTTTTTCCGGTGCATGCTGCCAAGGTAGAAGACACGGGTTGTTGGATCGGCGGCGAGGCCTTCGGGGAAGAGGTCGGCCTGCTGAACGGTGAAAACGATGCGCGCGCGGTGTACCGGCGGGTAGTCGTGCTGGATTTGCTGGAGGAGTTGCTCGAATTGGGGTGAAGAACGCAGGGATTTGAAAGCCGGGTCGTTCGTGGGATCGACACCTTCATGCAGGGAAATGCATTCCTTGAGTCGCGCGAGTGCTTTTGTGGAATCGCCGAGCCGAGCGTAATGGGAGGCCAAGAAGAACATTGCGGCGCCGCGATCGGGTAGCGTGGGCAGGAGGTTTTCGACGGTTTGAATTTCGGAGCGGTCGCCAGTGGAGGAGGGTGTTGACGTGGATGCGGGTTGGGGGCTGGTGGACGGTGGTTGGTTTGAACGCTTGCACGAGCCGAGGGTGAGGGGGACCGAGAATAGCGTGGCTGCAAGGAAAAGGCGCACGGGATTGCTCCGTAGGAGGAGACGGATGAAGAGGACGAGGGGTGAGCAAGGGCGGATGGTCTAGGAATGTGCATCGACAACGAGGACAGGAACAGAATCGGTGAGGTTTTGTGTTTCGAGCCGTCTTGGAGGAGCAGGACCGGGCCAACACACGCGCCCAGAAAAGAGATCTTCCTTGCTGCGCCTGCCTGCGGTAGGCCTCGGAATGACGTCGCGCACGGCGCGCGGCGGGCAAAGAGCGAGCCTGAGGCGATGTGGTAGAATGTAAAGTTTATAAATTGGCGAAGAATTGGGACAGGGATGGCGGAATATCCAATCATCGAAAATACAAAGTTTGAGCCGGACGATGAGTATGTACCGGGGCCGGAACCGGAACCACAGCCGCCGGCGTGGATGGACGGGAGCCTGCGGATAGGGATTCACACCTCGATCGCGGGAAGTTATCTAAACGCGCTGGAATCGGCGTGGAAACTGGGAGCGAACGCGCTGCAGATTTTTTCGGCGAGTCCGCGGATGTGGCAGGCAGCGACGGTGCGGATTGCGGAAACGGACGCGAAGGCGTTTCGCGCCCGGCGGGAGGAATTGGGGCTGGGGCCGCTCGTGATTCATGCGAATTACCTGGTGAACCTGGCGGCGACGCAGCCGATGCTGAGGACCAGGTCGATCCAGGCGTTTCATGAGGAGTTGGTGCGCGGATTGGCGCTGGGGGCGGATTTTGTGGTGGTGCATCCGGGGTCGCGGGGAGAGGCACCGGTGGAACAGGCCATCAGCGCGATCGTGGAGAATGTGAAGCAAGCGGCGCGGCGCGTGCCGATGGGGCACATGCGGATCCTGATTGAAAATACCGCGGGGATGGGTGCAGCGGTGGGGTCGCGACTGGAAGAAATGGGAGCGATCGTGCACGATCTGCAGAGTCTGGATGTGGGCGTGTGCCTCGATACGGCGCACCTGTTCGCAGCCGGGTATGACATCAAGAGCGAAGCGGGGCTGGCGCAGACGATCGAGACGATTGACCGGACCATTGGGCTAGAGAGGGTGGCGGTGTTCCACGTGAATGATTCGAAGGTGCCGCTCGGGGGGCGCGTGGACCGGCACGAGCACATTGGCGAAGGAAAGATTGGGGCGGCGGCGTTCGCGAGGATTTTGCAGCATCCGCGATTTGGGGCGATGCCGCCGGAGGGCTTGTTGGGCCGGGCGTTTCTGGTCGAGACGCCGATTGATGATCCGGGAGACGACCGGAGGAACGTGGCGAAATTGTGGGAACTGGTGGGAGTGGAAGGGCCGAAGGCAGAGAAGGGATATTCGATGCTGACGCCTGCGATCAAGAAGATGATGACGCGGAGGGGAAAGAAGTTGAGCGGGCGCCATTTACCGGCGGGGAAGAAAGTGGCCGGGCGGAAGAGTCGAGCGCACAGTGCACGGAGAAAGAGAAGAAAGTGAGGCACCGCAAGAAAATGCGGGTTCGGGATGACGGGATTGGCGTTGGGAGGCAGGTTGAGATTGGTTGATTGCCTTAGAGCGTAGGAGCGGGGCGCTTCGGCTCGAGGGGCTAAGACAAAGCAGGGCTCTCGCACTCCAAAAGGGACGGGACTACGTGGGGGAATACAGGCCGCAGGAAATAGAGGCGAAGTGGCAGAAGAGATGGGAAGAAGAACGCGTATTTGAGAGCGAAGCGCTGACGGGCGGGGGGAGTCAGAAGAAGGCGAAATATTATGTGCTGGAGATGCTGCCGTACCCGAGCGGGACGCTGCACATGGGGCACATGCGCAACTACACAATCGGGGACGTGGTCGCGCGCACGAAAAGGATGAAGGGATGCAACGTGTTGCACCCGATGGGGTGGGACGCGTTCGGTTTGCCTGCCGAAAACGCCGCGATCCAGAACAACATGCATCCGCGGACGTGGACCAACAACAACATTGCGGAATTTCAGAGGGTGCTGCGGCGCTTCGGGTTCAGCTACGACTGGCGGCGGGAGATTTCGACGTGTGAGCCGGAATACTACCGGTGGAACCAGTGGTTTTTCCTTAGAATGCTGGAGCGCGGGCTGGCATATCGGAAGAACAGCCGTGTGAACTGGTGTCCGAAATGCTGCACGGTGCTCGCGAACGAACAGGTGGTGAACGGTGGGTACTGCTGGCGGCACGAAGATACGCTGGTGGAGTCACGGGAAATTGAGCAGTGGTTTTTGAAGACAACGGCGTATGCGGAGCAACTGCTGGAGGATTTGAAGCAGCTCGAGGGTGGATGGCCGGATCGGGTTATCACCATGCAGAGGAATTGGATTGGCAAGAGTACCGGGGCTAAGGTGTGGTTTGAGCTGGCGGGAAGTGACCGACGACCAGCGACCAGCGACCAGAAAGCCACAGAAGAAAAGGGTGAGCCGTCGCCTTCGCGTGCGATGCCGGGCGGAAAGGACGGCGCCAGGATTGAGATTTTCACGACGAGGATCGACACGATTTACGGGGCGAGTGCTCTGATTTTGTCGCCGTATCACCCGCTGGTGGAGGAGTTAATTGGGGGAACGGATGCGGAGGCTGGTCGAAAGATCGGGCACTACACCGAAGAGGCCCGGCGGAAGAAGCTGACGCAGTTGCGGCAGATGTCCGCGAAGATGGAGGACATCGCAACAGCGGAGAAGGACGGATTTTTCACCGGGCGGTATGCGGTGAATCCGTTCAACGGAGAGAGAGTTCCCATCTGGGTGGGGAACTTCGTGCTGATGGAGTATGGAACCGGGGCGATCATGGCGGTGCCCGCGCACGATGAAAGGGATTTTGAGTTTGCGACGAAGTACGGGTTGCCGGTACCGATTGTGGTGGAGAGATTGGCCACAGAGACGCAGAGCGCACAGAGAAGAGCCTCGAGTGGGGGGGCCAAACCGCGAGACGCTGGCCAGGGGCCAGTGGCCAGTGAAGGCAATCAGCGATCAGCGATCGGCGATGGGGTGTTCACGAAGTATGGGATTAGTGTGAATTCGGGGCCGTATTCGGGGCTGACGTCCGAGGAAGCGATCGAGAGGATGGCGACGGATGCGGAGGCGGGGGGATTCGGGAGGAAGGAGACGATTTACCGGCTGAGAGATTGGGGGATCTCCCGGCAGAGATATTGGGGCACGCCGATCCCGGTGATTTATTGCGCGAAGGATGGAATGGTGCCGGTGCCGGATAAGGATTTGCCGGTGGTGCTACCGGCGAATCCGAAGTTGACGGGCGAAGGCGAATCGCCGCTGGCGACGGATCCTGAATTTGTGAACGTGAAGTGCCCGAAGTGCGGAGGGCCGGCGCGGCGGGAGATGGACACGATGGACACATTTGTGGATTCGTCGTGGTACTTCTACCGGTATTGCGATCCGAGAAATGATAAGGCGCCGTTTGAGCCGGCCAAGGCGGATTACTGGTTCCCAATCGACCAATACATTGGCGGAATTGAACATGCGATCTTGCACCTGATGTATTCGAGGTTCTGGTGCAAGGTGATGCGGGATCTTGGAATGATTTCGCATAACGAACCGGCCGCGCGGCTGTTTACGCAGGGAATGGTGCTGAAAGACGGGACGGCGATGTCGAAGTCGGCGGGAAATGTCGTTGGCGCACTGGAGATGGCAGAAAGGTACGGTGCGGATACCGGGAGACTGTATACCCTGTTCGCGGCGCCTCCGGAGAAGGATTTGGAGTGGAGTGAGGAAAGCATCGAGGGGTCGTGGCGGTTTCTGAACCGGGTGTACCGGTTGGTGGAGAAGCACGGGAACCCTGCTAACGAATCGAAGAGGGATCCCTCGCTGCGCCTGCCTGCGGCAGGCCGGCTCGAGATGCCGGGTTTCTGGGGCGCTGCAGTGCAGGAGAGTGCGATCAGTGCTATCAACGAGAAAGAGAAGACGCTGCTGAGGAAGACGCACCAGACGCTACGGAGGGTAACACAGGATTTTGAGACGCGTTGGCACTTCAATTCGGCGATTGCACAGATCATGGAGTTGACAAACGCGCTGCATGCGGCGGAAGACGGTGTGCGGCCGGAAGTGCGGAGAGAAGTGCTGGAAATTTTGACGTTGATGCTGGCGCCGATGACACCGCACCTGGCGGAAGAATTATGGGAGCTGCTGGGGCACACGGACGGATTGTGGACCGCGCGCTGGCCGGCATACAACGCGGAGTTGGCGAAGGACGAGGAAGTCGAAATAGTGTTGCAGGTGAATGGAAAGGTGAGAGGAAAGTTGAAGGTGCCGGCGGGTGCGTCGCAGGGCGAGGTGATGAAGTTGGCGGAGGCGGATCCGGGAGTAGCGGCGCATCGGAAGGGGAAGAAGATTGTGAAGGTGGTGTATGTGCAGGATAAGTTGCTGAATATTGTGGTGGCGTGAAGAAGAAAGCCACGGAGGCACTGAGGACACGAAGGGGGAAGAGGGATCCCTCGGGTTGCCTGACGGATGACGGGAATTATTGGGAGGCAAGAGGCAGTGGGTGAGATCCTTCGCCCCCAAAGGCGCCGCTCAGGAGGACAAAGTAGATTCCTCGCCCGCAGCGGGTGAGGGATAGCAAGACTCGGAAGTGGAGGCTGGGATGGAAGGTGGAACGGGGATGAAGGTGGGAAAAGAGGGGGAGGCGCGGGGGAGTGGCTGGGCTGAAGAGCGGCAAGCGCAGAAGGCCGTGCCGACGTTGAGGGCGGAGCACGGCGGAATTGTGGTGCTGGATTTCGGCGGACAATATACGCAACTGATTGCGCGGCGAGTGAGAGAGCAGGGAGTGTTTTCGGAGATCTTGCCGTGCACGACTTCGCTGGAGGAAATACGCAGGCTCGAGCCGGCGGGAATTATTTTGTCGGGCGGGCCGAGTTCAGTGTACGACGAGAACGCGCCGCCATGCGATACGGAAGTGTTGTGGATGAGCATCCCGGTGCTCGGAATCTGCTATGGGATGCAATGGATAGCGAGGAATCTGGATGGCAAGGTCGAACCGGCAGCGAGGCGGGAGTACGGGCCGGCCCAGTTGAGCCTAGAGAAGGGCGACTCGGAACTGTTCAAGAATTTTCCGAGCAGCCTGAAAATCTGGAACAGCCACGGAGACCATGTGCTGACGTTGCCTGCGGGATTTCATGCCACAGGGAAAACGGCCAACGCGGTGGCAGCGTTCGAAAATCCGGAACGAAAGATTTACGCAGTGCAGTTTCACCCGGAAGTGAATCACACCGACCGAGGGACGGAAATTCTGCGGAATTTCCTGTTTTCGGTGTGCAAAGCGGAGGCCAAGTGGAGCGGGGCCGCGTTTATAGAGGAGACGGTAGAAGCGATAAGGGCGAAGGTTGGAACACACCGGGCGATTTGCGGACTGAGCGGCGGCGTGGACTCGACAGTGGCGGCCGTATTGGTACACCGGGCCATCGGAGACCGGCTGACCAACATTTTTGTGAATACCGGGCTGCTGCGGAAGAACGAGTTCGAACACACGCTGGAGATGTACCGGGAGCGGCTGGGACTCCGCGTGGTGGGGGTGGACGCCTCGGAGCATTTCCTCGAGAAGTTGAGGGGGGTAAGCGATCCGGAAAAGAAGCGAAAGATTATTGGCGCGGAATTCATCCACGTGTTTGCCGCGGAGGCGGAGAAGTTGCAGAAGGGTGAGGCGCGCGGGGATATCCAGTTTCTGGTGCAAGGGACCTTGTATCCCGATGTGATTGAATCGGTGTCGGTTAAGGGGCCATCGGCGATGATCAAGACGCACCATAATGTGGGGGGCTTGCCGGAGAGGATGCCGTTTGAGCTGATCGAGCCATTAAGGGATCTGTTTAAGGACGAAGTGCGGAAGCTTGGAAGAGACTTAGGTTTACCAGAAGAGATATTGCTGAAACATCCCTTTCCGGGACCGGGATTGGCCGTGAGGTTGTTGGGGGAAGTCACCGGCAACGATTTGAAGACGCTCAGGGAAGCAGACGCGATTGTGGTGGACGAGATACGGCGGGCCGCGCTGTATGAGAAGGTGTGGCAGGCCTTTGCGGTGCTGCTGCCGGTGAGAAGCGTTGGGGTGATGGGAGACGGAAGGACTTACGGGCTGACGGTGGCGGTGCGGGTGGTGCAATCGGAGGACGCGATGACGGCGGACTGGGTAAGGCTGCCGGACGAAGTCCTGGAACGGATCTCGACGAGGATAGTAAACGAGGTGCCGGGGGTAACGAGGGTGGTCTACGACGTAAGCAGCAAACCGCCGAGTACGATCGAGTGGGAGTAGGCTGTTGGTTAGAAAGTGGTAACTGAGGGACGCAAGTTCCCACAGTCGGCCTACAATAATTTACATTTCGATGGAGCAAAAAGGGACCCCTTTCCCCATAAAAGCGGCACTTTTTCGACACCTCGTAACTGCCCGAAGCATCCGCAGCCCAGGGAGACGCCACTACCGATTGGCGATTTTCTGCGCCATATACAGGAGCAGCTTGCGATCTTCTTCGTCGGCTTTGCTCAGCAAGCGACGAAGTTTGTTGAGATAGCGCGCTTCCTTGCCGGTGCTGCCCCAAGCGATATCGTCGGAAGACCGGCGCTTGGGGAGATTAGGCAGCTGAGGCGGCTCTTCACCGTCGTAGAAGAGTTGATAAAGTGGGCACTCGAGAGCGCGAGCCAGCTTTTCCAACGTTTCAATGGCCGGGACGGTATGACCATTTTCAACCCGGGAAATATAGCAACGAAGCAAGCCGGTGCGTTTCTCGATATCACCCTGTGAGAGTTTCTTATCTTCGCGCAGAGCACGAAGCCTGTCACCGATAATCATGGGTTGAGTATTCTACAGATAGTAAAGGTTTGCAACAGGAAATTCTAAGCGGTGTGGGGAAACAAACGTAACGTGAGGGCTGGCGGGGCTGGACAGGAATCTTAAAATAGCGTAACCAAATAAGGATGGTACGCGTCCCAAAAACAGAGGCAGTCGCCTTGCCTAGCCTGACGGAGGCGAACCAGGCCGGGAAAGGCCGGCGGAATGACGAGCGGGAGCTCGTAAGGCGAGCCCAGAGGGAGGACAAGGAAGCGTTCGAGGAATTGGTCCGGCGCCACCAAGCAAGGGTATTTGCAGTGGCGGGCGGGATACTGCGAAACAAAGAGGATGTAGAGGACATAGCGCAGCAGGTATTTTTGAAGGCGTATTTTTCGCTAAAGAGGTTTGATCAGCGCGCCGCGTTCAGCACATGGCTTTACAAGATAACGGTGAACGAATGTTGGGATTTGCTAAGAAAGAGGAAGGTAAGACCGCTGCTGTATGAAGCGGACTTGAGCGAAGAACAGGCCAGGCAGTATGGCGCCTCGGAAGAGCGAGAAGAGCAGGCGCAGGACGTAAGCGAGAGGCTCGAGAAGAAGCAGGAGCTCGAGCGACTGCTGGAGTGCCTGGAAGAACGGGACCGGATGATGCTGGTGCTGAAGGAAGTGCAAGGATTTTCGGTGGAAGAGATCGCCGAGATTCTGGGAATAAATGGAAATACGGTAAAAGTGAGATTGTTCCGCGCGAGGCAGCGAATCACGGACCGGGTGAGGCGAAGACGAGCAGCGGGAGTGTGAGAGGGCCAAGAAGACAGGAATTCAGGAAAAGAGGTGAATGCAGGATGAGCGACCGCCCAGGGAAATTCGAATGCGAACGATTTTTGGAAGCACTGGAAACGACGAGACCCGACCGAGGAGCAGAGGCCACGGCGGAAGCGTTGCTGGGGCACGTGAACGAGCCGGTGCGGAGCCACGCGGGGGCCTGCCCGGACTGCCAGGCGGCAGTGGAAGAAATGGCGGTGACGCGAAGGGAATTGGCCAGGCTGTCAGAAGACGGGGTCGAGCCGGGGGCGTGGTTCACGACGCGGGTGATGGGAGCGATCCGAGCGAAGGAGAATGAGATTGAAGAAAGGAAGAACGGAGTCTGGATCTCGGTGAGGAGACTGGCGCCGAGACTGGTGGCGTTCTGCGCGGTGTTGCTGGTATTGGGCGGAACGTGGGCGCTCGAGGTGCGGAAAGCGGAAGAAGCAAGACAAGCGGCGGAAATGAGGCCAGCAGAAAGTGTGTTTGAAAGCGGGCCGAGCGCGCCGCTGAACGACGATGTGTTGTCGATTTCCCACCAGGAGCCGGGCCAATGAATTCGGAGACCCGCCAGAAGGCGCGACTGTGGTTGGGACTGGTATTTATCTTAGGTGCAGCGATTGGGGGGGTGTTCGGATACAGTTTCGCGCACCGGAGTTACGCGGCAACGCCGGGTCCGACGGCAACGCTGAGCGAGCCGGAACGGCGGGCCAAACGTCTTGCGGAGATGACCAAGGAAGTGGGACTGACTCCGGAGCAGAGCACGCAGATCGATCAAATCATTCATCAAGCGCATGACGAGATAAAGGCGATTCATGACCGAACGGATGCGGATGTGGACGCAGTGCGGCAGAGAGCGCGGGAACAGACGCGGACCCTGCTGACGCCGGAGCAGAAGCCGAAGTTTGAGTCATGGATTCAGCGGATGGACCAGGAGAAGAAGAGGCAGCAGCAGGGAGCGGGGAAGTAAACTTCAGTGTTGAGTTGTAAGCTTTAAGCTATAAGGCTTAAGAACGCACCCTTCCTACGACGATTCTTCCAACGAGACAAGCGAGCGCTGAAGTGCGCAGTGAGAAAGGCTTGCGCCGCGAACTGCGCGGGGATGCCAAGTCGCCAGCGCTTCGACAGAAGGACCCGCGCCAGGCCCGCAACGCAGGCTCTGCGGCTAGAGTTCGACGATGAGTTTGCCGATGTTGTCGCCGCGGAAAAGCATGTTGATGGCTTCGGGAGCTTTTTCGAGGCCCTTGACGACGGTTTGTTTGTCTTGGAGTTTGCCAGTCATTCTCCACATGCCGAGTTGTTTGCCCGCGTCCATGAATTTCGAAGCGTAATCGAGAACGATGAAACCTTCGACGCGGAGGCGCTTGATGAGAACCTGGGCGAAACTGGCGAGCGCCGGGTCTTGCTTGGTGTAACCGGAGATAAGGCCGCACAAGACGACGCGACCGTGGAGGTTCATGCGGTCGAGGACGGCTTGCATGATTTCGCCGCCGACGTTTTCGAAATCGATGTCTACGCCAGCAGGAGTGGCGGCGACGAGCTGAGCCTTCCAGTCAGGGTGTTTGTAGTTGACGGCAGCATCGAAGCCGAGATCCTCTTTAATCCATTTACATTTTTCATCGGAGCCGGCAATGCCAACGACGCGGCAGCCATGAATTTTGCCGATCTGTCCGACGATGCTGCCGGTGGCGCCGGCGGCGGCGGAAACGACGAGGGTTTCGCCGGGCTGCGGTTTGCCGACATCGAGCAAACCGAAATAAGCGGTTAGTCCAGTGGCGCCGAGGGTACCGAGGAAATTAATGTCGGAAAGGAAAGGTATCGAGGGAAGTTTTTGGAAAGCACGGGTTTCCTTTCCGGTTATGCAGGCAAAGGACTGGAGCCCAGTCAGGCCCACGACCTTGTCGCCTTTTTTGAAATCGGCATGGCGGGTCTCGACGATTTCGCCGAGGCCGAAAGCGCGCATGACCTCGCCGAGTTGGACGGGCGGCATGTATTGCGGGATGTCAGCCATCCAGACGCGCATGGTCGGGTCGATGGAGAGATACTTGACGCGCGCGAGGGCCTGGCCGTCTTCAAGCGCGGGAAGAGGAGATTCTTTGAGTTGAAGGACGTCGGGGGTGATGAGTCCGTGCGGGCGAGCGGCGAGAATCCATTGGCGATTCGTGTCGGGCATGCGGAGAGGATAGCAGAAAAGCAGGGGCGGGTGAGTGCTAGCTGGTGCTGGTGAAAATCGCGAGCAAGAGCAGCGTGGTTTTGAAGGGGGCCGAATCGAGGAACGCACGGTGGGTGGAGGGGTGGTGTAACGTGAGCGTGCGTAGGGACTCGTACGGGGAGGGGGATGCGAGATGACAATTCACCTGACACGGAAGAGGCCAGAGAGTTGGGCGGAACGGCAAGCTCGGGTGAGCGCGCGGTGGATGAAGCCGTTCTGGTGGATGGAGTATGAGATGGAGTGGTGCGCCTACCTGCTGAGCAATTGGTCATTTCTGGAGGTTCTGGAATACTTGAGCAGCCTTGGAGTGCTGATCGCGGTGGTGTTTTATTTTGCGGAGTCGGGCGACCGCCTGAAACAGAAGCACTACCAAGCGTGGCAGGTCATCAACACCGCGGAGGGCAAGGGAGGAAACGGAGGAAGGATCGATGCCCTGCAGGAGTTGAACGCCGACCGAGTGCCGCTGGTAGGGGTGGACCTGTCAGCGGCGTTTCTGCAAGGGATCCGGCTGAAGAAGGTGAACCTGTCGCGCGCGAATCTTGCGGGGGCAGACGCGCGGAACGCGGAGATGACCGGGGCAAACCTGGAGAACGCGAGCTTACGGTCAGCGAATTTTCGTGACGCAAAGATGCGGGGAGCGTCGTTGCGCTCGAGCATGCTCGATGAGACGGACTTTACGGGCGCCGACTTGCGGGATGTGGACCTGACGGGAGCGAACCTGGAGGAGGGGGAATTGGTAGGCGCGGACCTGGAAGGGGTGAAGTGGGGACAAATGGGGAGCGTGAAGAAAACGAATGTTTATGGAGTGAAGAACGCGCCGGCGGGGTTTGTGGAATGGGCGTTGGCCCACGGGGCGGTGCAAACGAAAGTAGAATAGTGACTAGTGGCCAGTGCCCGGCGACCCGTGCGAGGAGGAAGAGATGAGACGGAGATGGGGAGCGGTGGCGGCGCTGGGAATCCTCGCGGCGGCCGGAACCGTGTTCGGGCAGACGGGCGGGAAATATAACGGAGCCGGGATTGCGAGAGGTGGACAAATTCCCTACCCGGTGAACACGGCGATAACAGGAATGGTTACGCTCGAAGTGAATGTGGGCCCTGGCGGCGGGGTGCAGAACGTGCAGACGGTGACGGACACGCCGCCGCTCACAGCAGCGGCAACGAACGCAGTGAAAAACTGGAAGTATTCACCGGCAATGCTGGGCGGGGTGCCAGTCGCGGGTGTCGTGGATGTGAACGTGGTGTTTAACCCGTTCAATCCGGGAGGGGTGGGGATTGCGAACGGAACGGCGGCGCCACCAGAGGGTTTGGAATGGACGAAAGGAGACTTTCATCCGGCGCAAGTGAAAACGGCGAGGTTTGCGGCGTTCCCGGCGAACACCGTGACGTCGGGGACCGTGGTGCTGATTGTAAAGGTGGGGAGTGACGGGAGTCTCGGTGGAGTGAGAGTGTTGAGAAGCGTGGGCGCGCTGTCGGCGGCGGCAACGCGGTCGGTGAGTGGATGGACGTTTGCGCCGGCGACGTACAAGGGAGCGGCGGTGGAATCGTATTTGCCGGTGGTGTTTGTGTTTCCATCGGCGGCGATGGGGAATCCGTGAGAAGTGGCCGGTGGCCAGCGAGGAAGAAGAAAAAAGGGCGGGAAGATTGCGATTCCCGCCCAAATGACTTGCAGAGAGCGGCCCGCCTTTAGAAGGCGCGCCCTGCAACTGCTGCCGGCCCGAAGGCACGGCACGTAGATTGAAATGGTTTAGAGAGGTTGAACGTTGGAAGCCTGCAGGCCCTTGGGACCGCGGACGACCTCGAACTCAACGGCCTGTCCCTCGTTGAGGGAGCGGTAGCCGTCCGCCTGAATGGCGGAGAAATGGACGAAAACGTCCTCGCCGGTCTGGCGCTGGATGAAACCAAAGCCCTTCGCGGCGTTAAACCACTTCACTGTTCCTTGTTCTTTCACAGATGTGTTCCTTTACACAAAAAAGCTATCTGATGCACTCTTTCCGGAGACCTTGTGGGAAGCCGGGCGTCTTTCGCTGATTCACCAAGACACCGCGGTAAGCGGGTGGGAAACAAAAAAA
>Ga0306921_10005486_pt1 | contig 13174 bp, 7 predicted proteins | sample sta12Cox44000080_FD_203760 | JGI IMG/M metagenome (GOLD analysis project Ga0306921, IMG submission 203760) | Lab enrichment of tropical soil microbial communities from Luquillo Experimental Forest, Puerto Rico - statoxic.12C.oxic.44.000.080 (v2)... | ecosystem: Environmental > Terrestrial > Soil... | reverse complement strand
GCCGCTCCATCACGGCACGGGAGCGGCGATTCGCCGGCACCGTGAAGGAGACCACCTCGAGCAGTGCGAGCGTCTCGAAGGCGAAGCGCAGGCACTCGCGGCCCGCTTCGGTGCTCACGCGGATCGGTGCTTGCAAGAGCTTCGCAGGCCGGTATTATCGGGCACATAGTGATGGTGTAAGACAGTCGGTTCCGCGGACGCGCTGATACGCACGTCCTGCACGACTGCTCGTTCGCGGACCCTCGAGTCGCTCGAGGCACCCGCGGATCTCCTGAGCGAACGAATTGCCGGTGTGCGCTCGAGCCGCGGGCCCTGAGGCCTGATGCTGCGGCGCGCCCGCGTTGCACGCGCAGCCAGAGGCTCTCGCCATGCACACTCCCGAGCGCGGACTGTACAAAGACACCTACGAGCGCGACAGCTGCGGATTCGGGCTGATCGCGAGCCTGGACGATGCTGCGAGCCACTGGCTGGTGCGCACTGCCATCACCTCTCTCAACCGCCTGACGCACCGCGGCGCCATCGCCGCCGACGGCAGGACGGGCGATGGCTGCGGACTGCTGCTGAAGCGGCCCGAGCGTTTCCTGCGCGCGGTCGCGGCGGAGTGCGGCATCGCCCTCAGCAACCGCTTCGCTTCCGGGCTGGTATTCCTGTCAGGCGATGCGCAACAGGCGGCTGCGGCCCGGGCGGCGCTCGCGGCGGAGCTCACACGCCAGGGGGTCACGGTGGCCGGCTGGCGCGCGGTGCCAACCAACCCGGAGGCGTGCGGCGCCGAGGCGCTGAGATCCCTGCCGCTGATCGAGCAGCTGTTCGTCGACTGCCGTTCGGCGGAGCTCGATGAGGCGACGCTCAACCGGCGGCTGTTCATGGCGCGGCGGCTGGCGGAGAAGGCGTGCGCCGCCGATGCCGCGTTCTACGTACCGAGCCTCTCCGCCAGCACCTTCGTCTACAAGGGCATGGTGATGCCGCAGCACCTCAGCGAGTTCTACCCGGATCTCGCTGACCCGCGGCTCGAGAGCTCGGTGGCGGTGTTCCACCAGCGCTTCTCCACCAACACCCTGCCCCAGTGGCGGCTCGCACATCCTTACCGCTACCTGGCTCACAACGGCGAGATCAACACCATCCAGGGCAACCGCAACTGGGCGACCGCGCGCGGGCCGTTGCTGCACTCGCCGCTCCTGCCACAGCTGCAGGAGGTGCTGCCGCTGGTCTCGCTCACCGGGTCGGACTCGCAGAGCCTCGACAACATGCTCGAGGTGCTGCTGATGGGCGGCCTCGATCCGCTGCATGCCATGCGTCTGCTCATGCCGCCGGCGTGGCACGGGCTCGACAGCATCGACCCGGAGCTGCGCGCGTTCTACGAGTACTACTCCGTGCACATGGAGCCATGGGACGGACCCGCCGGTGTCGCGCTCACCGATGGCCGCTACGCCTTGTGCACCCTCGATCGCAACGGGCTGCGCCCGGCGCGCTTTGTGCTCACGGGCAACCGCTGTCTGACGGTCGCCTCCGAGAGCGGTGTGTGGGACTACCAGCCCGAAGAGGTGGTCCGGCAGGGCAAGCTCGGTCCGGGCGACATGCTCGCGCTCGACCTGGAGACCGGCGCGCTCATGTTCTCGCAGGACATCGATCAACTGCTCAAGGCGCGCCATCCCTACAAGGCCTGGCTGAAAAAGGGTGTGCGCTACCTGGAGAGCGACCTGGTGGACCCACGCCTCGCCGCCGAGCCGATGGACGGCGCGACGCTCACGCTCTACCAGAAGATGTTCAACGTCACGCAGGAGGAGCGCGAGGACATCATCCGCGTGCTGGCGCAGGACGAGAACGAAGCGGTGGGCTCGATGGGCGATGACACACCGCTGCCGGTGCTCTCGAGCAAGGTACGCTCGCTCTACGACTACTTCCGCCAGCAGTTCGCCCAGGTCACCAATCCGCCGATCGACCCGCTGCGCGAGTCGCTGGTGATGTCGTTGCAGACGCAGATTGGACCGGAGTGCAACATTTTCCAGCCTGCACCCGAGCACGCCCGCCAGGTGGTGCTCGGCTCGCCGATCCTCTCGCAACGCAAGCTTCGCCAGATCCTGGCGATCGAGGAGGTGACGCATGAGTTTCTCGATCTGCAGTACGAACCTGCCGAGGGCCTCGGGCGGGCGATCGCGCGGCTGTGCGCACAGGCCGAGAGCGCGGTACGTGAGGGCAAGCTGGTCCTGCTGCTGTCGGACCGCTATCTGGTAAAGGGGCGCATTCCCGCGCACGCGCTGCTGGTCACCGGCGCGGTACACCAGCATCTGGTCAAGGCCGGACTGCGCTGCAAGTGCAACCTGCTTATTGAGACCGGCACCGCGCGCGAGCCACATCACTTCGCCTGCCTCATCGGCTACGGAGCCACGGCCGTGTATCCCTACATGGCTTACCAGGTGCTGTTCGAGATGATGCGCCGCGGGCGCATGAAGCTCGACTTCGCGGCGCGCGTCGAGCTCGGGCGCAGCTACCGCGCGGGGCTGCGCAAAGGCCTGTTCAAGATCATGTCGAAAATGGGTATCTCCACCATCGCGAGCTATCGCAGCTCGCAGCTGTTCGAGATCGTGGGACTCGCCGCGGAGGTGGTGCAGCGCTGCTTCACCGGCACCGAGAGCCGGGTGCAGGGGGCGGACTTCAGCGATCTCGAGGCGGATGCGCTTGCGCTGGCAACCTTCGCCTGGGATCCGCGCGAGGCGATCGCTCATGGGGGCCTGCTGAAGTACGTACACGGCGGGGAGTACCACATGTACAACCCGGATGTGATCGCGGCACTGCAGGCGGCGGTGATCTCCGGAGAGCGCGCCCACTACCGCGAGTTCGCGCAACTGGTAAACAGCCGCCCGCCCTCCACCTTCCGCGACCTGCTCGTCCTCAGGCCGCTCGGGCCGGCGGTCCCGCTCGGCGAAGTCGAGCCTCCCGAGGCTGTGCTCGCGCGTTTCGACAGCGCCGGGATGTCCCTCGGAGCTCTCTCCCCCGAGGCCCACGAAGCACTCGCGATCGCCATGAACCGCCTCGGCGCGCGCTCCAACTCGGGCGAGGGCGGCGAGGATCCCGCGCGCTATCGCAGCGAGAAGAACTCGAAGATCAAGCAGGTGGCCTCCGGACGCTTCGGCGTGACGCCCGAATACCTGATCAACGCGGAGGTGCTGCAGATCAAGATCGCGCAGGGCGCCAAGCCGGGGGAAGGCGGCCAGCTGCCCGGTCACAAGGTCAACGACATGATCGCCACGCTGCGCTTCGCGCGTCCCGGTGTGGGACTGATCTCACCTCCGCCGCATCATGACATCTACTCCATCGAGGATCTTGCACAGCTGATCTTCGATCTCAAGCAGGTGAACCCCGCGGCGCTGGTGTCGGTGAAGCTGGTGGCCGAGCCCGGCGTCGGCACCGTGGCCGCAGGGGTGGCCAAGGCTTATGCGGATCTGATCACCATCTCCGGCTACGACGGCGGCACCGGCGCGAGCCCACTCTCCTCGATCAAGTATGCAGGCACGCCGTGGGAGCTCGGCCTCGCCGAGACGCATCAGACGCTGCGCGTGAACGAGCTGCGCCATCGTGTGCGCTTGCAGGCCGACGGGGGCCTGAAGACCGGGCTCGATGTGGTCAAGGCCGCCATCATTGGCGCCGAGAGTTTCGGCTTCGGCACGGCGCCGATGGTGGCGCTCGGGTGCAAGTACCTGCGCATCTGTCATCTCAACAACTGCGCCACCGGAGTCGCGACCCAGCACCAGCTGCTGCGCTCGAAGTACTTCATCGGGCTGCCGCAGATGGTGATCAATTACTTCCGCTTCGTGGCCGAGGAGGTGCGCGAGCTGCTCGCCTGCCTCGGGGCCCGCAGCCTGGATGAGATCATCGGCCGGACCGAGTGCCTCGAGGTGTCAGTTGGCACGACGCCGAGACAACGCAAGCTCGATCTTGCCCCCATCCTCGCGGACGCCGGGCTGCGCGGCACAGCCCCGCGGTTCTGCAGCACGCCCCGCAATGCGCCCTTCGACAAGGGCGAACTGGCCGAGCGCATGGTGCGCGAGATGTTGCCGGCGATTGCGGCCAGGAGCGGGGGCGAGTGGTGCTATGAGATCTGCAACTACCATCGCTCGATCGGCGCGCGCCTCTCGGGGGAGATCGCGCGACGCTGGGGCAACCACGGCATGGAGGATGCCCCCATCACCGTGCGCTTCAGCGGCCACGCGGGCCAGAGCTTCGGCGTGTGGAATGCGGGCGGCCTGCACCTGTATCTCGAGGGAGATGCCAACGACTACGTCGGCAAGGGCATGGCTGCCGGCAGGATCGTGCTGCGTCACCCCGCACGCGCGCGCTTCATGGCGCGCGACACGATCATCATGGGCAACACCTGCCTGTACGGCGCCACCGGCGGAGAGCTCTATGCCGCCGGAGTCGCCGGTGAGCGTTTCGCGGTGCGCAACTCCGGCGCGGTAGCGGTGCTCGAAGGCGCAGGCGATCACTGCTGCGAGTACATGACCGGCGGTGCGGTGTGCGTGCTCGGGCGCACCGGAGTCAATTTCGGCGCCGGCTTCACCGGCGGCTTCGCCTACGTGCTCGATCTCGAGCGCAATTTCGTCGACCGCTACAACCACGAGCTCATCGATATCAGCCGCATCCATCCCGAGGCGATGCAGTCGCACGTGCAGCACCTCGAGGGGATGCTCGAGCGGCACGTGAGCACGACCGGCAGTCTCTGGGCCGAGGAGATCAGCGGCGACCTGCGCACGTTCCTGCCGAAGTTCTGGGTCGTCAAACCCAAGGCCGCCTCCATCGATTCGCTGATCGAGAACCTGCGGCGCGCTGCCTGAGCAACCGACACCGATTCCATGAGCGACAAGCACCTGCAGTTCCTCGACATCCCGCGCGCGGAACCCGCCAAGACGCCCGTCGAAGCGCGCATCGGCACCTTCCGCGAGATCTACGCGGGCTTCGACGCCGGCGGCGCCGCACAACAGGCGGGCCGCTGTCTCGCGTGCGGTAACCCGTTCTGCGAATGGAAATGCCCGGTCCACAACTACATTCCCAACTGGCTGAAGCTCATCGAGGAAGGGAATCTGTTCGAGGCGGCGGAGCTCTCACACAAGACCAACTCGCTCCCCGAGGTTTGCGGCCGCATCTGTCCGCAGGACCGCTTGTGCGAAGGCGCCTGCACGCTCAATGACGGACTGGGTGCGGTCACGATCGGTGCCATCGAGAAGTACATCACCGACGAGGCGTTGAAGCGCGGCTGGAAGCCCGATATGTCGCACGTGCAGGCGACGGGCAAGCGTGTAGCGATCGTGGGAGCCGGCCCGGCGGGACTCGCCTGCGCCGACGTGCTGGTGCGCAACGGCGTGCAGCCGGTGGTGTTCGACCGTCAGCCACGCATAGGGGGCCTGCTCACCTTCGGTATCCCGCCCTTCAAGCTCGAGAAGGAAATCGTGGAGACCCGGCGCGAGCTGCTGCAGGGCATGGGCGTCGAGTTCCGCCTCGGCTGCGAGATCGGCCGCGATGTCAGCTTCGCGCGGCTGCTCGCCGACTACGACGCCGTGTTTCTCGGCATGGGCACCTACACTTACGTGCGCGGCGGCTTTCCCGGTGAGGACCTGCCGGGTGTGTACGAGGCCTTGCCGTACCTCGTCTCCAACATCAACTACGAGCTCGGTCTCGAGGGCGCTGCGCATGCCCTCATCAGCCTGCGCGGGCGACGCGTGCTGGTGTTGGGCGGCGGCGATACTGCCATGGACTGCAACCGCACCGCGATCCGCCAGGGAGCGCAGAGCGTCACCTGCACTTACCGGCGCGATGAGGACAACATGCCGGGCTCGCGGCGCGACTACCGCAACAGCCGCGAGGAAGGCGTGGAGTTTCTCTTCAATCGTCAGCCGATCGAGATCGTAGGCGCCGAGTGCGTGGAGGGTGTGAAGCTCGTCGAGACGATGCTCGGACCGCCCGATGCGCGCGGGCGGCGCGTACCGCAGCCGCGCGCCGGCTCCGAACAGATCGTGCCCGCGGATGCAGTGATCATCGCTTTCGGTTTCCTGCCGAGCCCGCCGCCCTGGCTCGCAGAGCACCGCATCAGGGTGCACGATGGCGGTCGCGTGCGCGTGTCCGCGGGTGCGCAGACCGCGTTTCAGACCACGAACCCGCAGGTGTTTGCGGGCGGTGACATGGTACGCGGCTCGGACCTGGTCGTGACTGCGGTGTTCGAGGGACGTGAGGCTGCGCGTGGCATCCTCCAGTATCTCGGCGTCCGCTGACACAAAGAAAAAGGCCCCGCAGCTGGCGGGGCCCTGTAAGGTTTGGTCGCGTCGTCAACTGACCCGGTGGTTCGCTGTCAGCTCTTGCCGGGTGCTCCCTTCACACTCAACTGAGTGGCCGCAGCACCGCGGCTTGTCGCGTCATCACGAGCATCTATATCTTTGCGGCTGAAACGCTTGGAGCTGTGAGCTCCGGCTTCTATTGCGAGGCCCGCGTGTTCATCCACGCGTTGTGTCGTTCCTGACAACCCACAGCAAGTTAGTGGCTGCCCTACCCGTGCCCGCGTCGATCCCCGAGTTTTCTGTTGTAAGTTGCCTCCTACAGGAGCGGCTTGTACGCATCAGCGGCGGATGGCGCCGTTAACTGCAGGTCAGAAATTCTTTTGCAGACAGAGCCTTCCCGTAATAATTGTACTGATTCCGGCAAAGATTTCCATGTCGCAATTTGTCGACAAAGGTTAAATCAGGCATTGGCTTGAACGCGACAGTGGTGCCGCCGGCCACCCGGCTCAGCGGGGGAGACGCACGCTGACCCGTACTCCCGAGGCACCGGGGAGGCTCGTGGCGGTGGCGTCCCCACCGTGGAACTCCGCAATGAGGCGCACGATGTAGAGGCCCAGCCCGAAGTGCGGCCGGCTGTCGCCGTCCGGGCGCGACTGCCACAGGGATTCGAACAGCCTTCCGGCCAGGTGTGCGGGCAGCGCTGGCCCGGGATTCTCCACCTCGATGAAGGCAGCGGCGCCCTCGAGCCGCAGGCGCAGGGTGATCGTGGCGCCCTCGGCGCTGAAATCGACCGCATTGTCGATCAGCTTGTCGAGCATCTGCACGATCAGATCCGGGGCGCCATGCAACATAATCGGTCCGGCGGGCTGCTCGAGAGCAAAGGCGCGGCGCGGGAACGCTGTCCGATAGGCCGCCACCGCGGAATCGAGCACGGCGACCAGGTCGAAATCCACGCGCTCGGCGCCGCCGATCGCCTCCTCCACGCGGCTCGCGGCTCCCATCGCGAGCAGGATCGCATTCAGGCGATCGCTTCCCTGCCGTGCGCGCGCGATGTAAGCGGGTGCCGCCTCGCCCGCGGGCTCCGCCTCGAGGTTCTCCAGCGAGGAGCGCACGATGGTGAGCGGCGTGCGGATCTCGTGCGCGAGCCTGCCGGCGAGCAGGCGCAGGTAATCGGTGTACGCGTTGAGACGACCGAGGAGCGTCGAGAAGCTGCGCGCGACGTCACCGAGCTCATCACGCGCCGCGGTCTCCGGAAAGGCAGTCACCAGGCCCGAGCGCGTCAGCGCCGACTCGCTCGCGCGGCGCAGCCGCGCGAGTCGCAGCGCGAGCCATGCGGCGAAGGCGAACATGAGCACCACTGCCGCGACGCTGGTGCCAAGTGTGAAATTCAGCATGCGGGTGAGCGCCCGGTCGCGCAGCCGCAGCCAGCGATCGGCGGTCTGCGTGACCTCGAGCGCGCCGATCACCTGGCGTTGATCGCCGTCGTAGATCGGCGCGTGCGCCTCGATCAGGCTGGGTGCGCCCGGCCGGTCGATGAAGCGGCGGTAGAGCCGCGCGAGCAGCGGTGCCCCGGGGCTGAGTGTGCGTGCCTGCGCCAGCGCATCGACGCGGGCCAGCATGTGGCCATCGGCCGCGCTGATGGTGAGCTTCAGCCCCGGTTGCACGAACTGCGCGAGGTAGGCGGAGAGCTCGGGAGCCGCAACGATCAGGCGGCCGCGGGTGTGCAGGTCATCGCTGCGCAGGGTGCCGTAGCTGATGGGCGCCGCACCGCGGCTGTCGCGATCATCGATCAGCACCCCGAAACGCTCGCCGAGCATGGAGAGCGGTACGCGCATCTCGACGCGGTAGCCTTCCCTGGAGGGCTGCCACGCCGCGCGCACGCGCGGCTCGATGACGACGCGCTGCTCACCGTATTCCCCCGATTCGATGCGCCGCGCGGTGAGCGTGCCGGGCCCGGTCGCCGCGAGGAACACCTGCTGCTCCCCGCCGTGACTGTCGCCGTAGCCGATCCACACGCGATCGCCGAAGCCAGCCGGATCGAGCCAGTTGGTGCCCGGAGCATCGAACACCGGGTGCTCATCGTGCACCTCGAGCAGCACATACAACATGCGCTCGTACACGCCGCTGAGGATGCCGAAGTGATGCCGCGCATCGTGACTGAAGTTTGCCCACGCCGCCGGATCGTGCGGCCAGTCATCGGCGTAGCCATCAATGAGCGGTGCAGCGGTGAGCGCGAGCGGGCGCAGGTCGTAGGGTCCGGGCGCTCCCGTGTCGCGCAACGCAGCGGGAGCTGCGGCGGCGGCAGCTGTCTCCTGCCCGGGCGCATCGCGCGCCGTGTCGGCGGCGGGCAGGGGCTCGCGGTACAGCAGGTCCGTGCGTCCCTGCAGTGAGGCGGCGATGGTCTGTGCCACAGCCTGCAGCGAGGTCTGTTCGCCCTCGCGCAGCGCCGCTTCCATCTCACGCGCGTAGCGGCAGCCGGCCCAGGGGAGCCCGAGCGTGGCGAGGCCGAGAGCCAGGAGCTTGAGGCGCAGCGACATCGCTCGAGCGCTTTACTCCACCCAGCGGTAGCCCATGCCGTAGACGGTCTGCAGGCTGTCGAATTTCGGGTCGAGGGCCTGAAATTTGCGCCGGATGCGCTTCACGTGCGAGGTGATGGTGTTGTCATCGAGCACTACGTTGGCCGCATCCATGAGCTGCTGGCGGTTGCGCACGTGGCCCGGATGGCGCACCAGCGCATGCACTATCCAGAACTCGGTGAGCGACAGCAGCACCACCTTGCCATCCCATTGCGCTTGCATGCGCTCGGGCTCGAGCGTCAGCGCTCCACGGCGCATGATCTCGCCCGCGGCGTCGGGGCGGCGCAGCGCATCCACGCGGCGGAACAGTGCGTTCACGCGCGCCGTGAGGTGCGCGAGGCTCAGGTCCTTGGTGAGAAAGTCGTCCGCTCCGAGGCGCAGGCCCGACACCGCATCGAGCTCGCTGTCGCGTGCAGTGAGAAAGATGATCGGCAGCTCTGCCGACAACGCCCGCAGCTCGCGGCACAGCTCGAAGCCGCCCTCGGGCTCATCCGCGAGCGAGATGTCGATGACGGCCAGGTCGGGCAGGCGTGCGGCGAAGGCCGCCATCGCCTGCGCACGGTCGGGGTAACAGCGCACCGCGTAGCCTTCGCGGGCGAAGGCAGCGGCGTAGTTGTCGCGAATGGCCGCTTCGTCCTCGACGATGGCGATGAGGCGCTTCATCCAGGACTCAAGGCTACCGTCTGCGGGCGTGCGGCGGAAGCGCGGTCTGAGCGCCACTTTGCGCCACAATTCTTCGCCGCCGCGGCATTTTCCTGCCCGCCCTGCGATCGCCCCCGGGCGCCCAATGCTGGCATGTTCTGCGGGAAACTGTCTCCCACGCCCACGGCAGCGAACGTGACGGTCACCCGCCGCCGCGAGCGGCTCCGCAACTGGCTGGCGCTGCTCGCGCTCCTGGCGATCGGCATCGCCTGAACGGCGCTCGTTGAGCTTGGCCCGACAGCCGTGCTAGGTTGTCGCGCGCTTACGAAAGACAACAATCAAACCGCGGCGGCCTCAACCGGCGTGCCGGCGGCACGGCGGATATCGGGGAGGGCTCATGTTCACACAGCTGATCGACCCGCTCGGCAATCTGACGCTTACCTGCCTGGTGGCACTCGTGCCGGTTGTCGCACTGCTCCTCATGCTGGCCGTCTGGCGCCTGCCAGCCTGGCTGGCGACGCTCCTCGGCTCGGTCCTCACATTCCTGCTGGCGGCGTGGATTTGGAAGATGCCCCTCGACCAGGGCGCGCATGCCTACGCATTCGGCGCCGCCACCGGCGTGTGGAATGTCGACTGGATTACCTTCTGGGGCATGATGCTGTTCAACACGCTGGCGGTGAGCGGCGTGTTCGAGAACTTCCGCCGCTGGCTCATCAGCAAGGGCAGCCTCGACGTGCGCGTGCAGACCATGCTGTTCGCATGGGCGTTCGGCGCCCTGCTCGAGGGCCTGGTCGGGTTCGGGTATCCCTGGGCAGTGGTGGCGCCGATACTGATCTCGCTCGGCATCTCCGACATCAACGCCATCCGCGTCGCTGCGATCGCCAACAACGCACCGGTCTCTTACGGTGCGCTCGGCGCGCCGATCATCGCGCTCGCCGCGGTCACCAACTACCCGCTGCTTGCGCTCTCGGGCTCGGTCGGCACGATCGTTGCGGTACTGGCGCTGCTGCCGCCGTGGGTGCTTCTCTACCTGGTCTCCGGAAAGGAAGGCATGAAGGGCGGCTGGCCGCTCGCGGTGGTGGGCTCGCTCGGCTACATAGCCGGCCAGTACCCCGTCGCGCGCTACTGGGGACCGTATCTGCCCGATGTGGCCGGGTCGATCGTCTGCTTCATCGCCCTGCTGGTCCTTCTCAAGGTGTGGCAGCCGAAGTCCGTGCTCGGCTACGGCGGCGTGCCGGTCGAGGCCGCCACCGCCCGGCAGACGCAGTCGCACGGCTTGAAGCCCGGTGAGGTGCTGCAGGCTTGGCTGCCGTTTGCGGTGCTGCTCGTGGTGGTCGCGGCCTGGACCGGGCCCTGGTCGACGCTGCCCAAGGTGAGCTGGTTCAAGGCCCAGGCGGTCGGCTGCTCGGCGCTCGCCGCCACCTGTACCGCGGCCAAGCCCAGTGTCACCGTGGCTTTCAACTTCGCCCCGTACATCGCAGGCACTGCGATCCTCACAACCTGGATCATCGTACTGGTACTGCTGATGGCGATGGGCCGGCTCAAGGGTGGCCAGATCGGGGAGGTGTTCCGGCGCAGCTTCCACCAGATGTGGGGTGCATTGCTGGTCGGAGTTTTCATCTTCGGCCTCGCCCAGACTTTCAACTACTCGGGGATGGCGGCCTCGCTCGCCAAGGGTTTCTCGAGCCTGGGCACCGCGTTCGTCGTCATCTGCCCGATTCTCGGCTTTATCGGGGTCGCGCTTTCGGGCTCGAACACGTCAACGAATACGATGTTCGGCAAGTTCCAGGCGCTGGTTGGCGCGCAGCTCGGCATGCCACCGCTGCTGCTGCCGTCGCTCAGCTCGGTCGGCGCGGAGATCGGCAAGCCGGTCGCACCGCAGACCGCGAGCGTCGGCGTCTCCACCAGCAAGTTCGTGCGCAAGGAAGGGGATGTCATCCGCCACAACATGGGCTGGACGTTCATCCTGCTCGCCTACCTGATCCTGCTTGCGATCGGCTTCTACCTGGCGGCGCCTGCGGTGATGATGCTCAAATGAGGGACGCACTACCGGGGCGGCCTCAGCGCACCATGTAGTAGGCACCGGGAACCCCGGGACCTGCGGGGTAGTCCGTGCGCGTGAATCCGAGGCGCTGGTACAGCGCCAGCGCGGAGGTGTTGGCGGCGGAGACAAACAGCGAACACTGCTCGACGCGCAACGCTGCCTTGCCCGCATACGCCAGCAGCTCGATCAGTCGTGTACCGAGCCCGCGACCGCGGCACGCGGGCGCGATGGCGAGGCGCGCGAGGTGACAGCGCCCGGCCCGCAGGTAGTACTGCCCGAATCCGCAGAACACCGCGCCCGCCTCGAGCAGCGCGAACGAGTGCCGCTCCGTCAGCTGGCAGTCGGCCTGGAAAGTCGCGGCGGTGAAGGGAAAACGAAATTCCGGTCCGCCCCAGATCCGGCAACTTTCGGCACTGGGAAACCAGCTCATCATCTGCAGCAGGTGCGAGGCTGACGCGCTCGCGAGCGTGAGCGGTTCACGGCTCATCATCCCCCCAAAGCGGCTGACCCACTGTCAGAAAGCGTTGATCCCGGTCAGCTCGCGGCCGAGAGTGAGTTGATGGATCGTCTCGGTGCCCTCGTAGGTGATGACGCTCTCGAGGTTCAGCATGTGGCGGATCGGGGCGTACTCGGCACTGATACCGGCTCCGCCCAGCATGTCGCGACAGTCGCGCGCGATATCGAGCGCCATGCGGCAATTGTTCCACTTGGCGAGCGACACCTGCACCGGCAGCATCGTACCGGCGTCCTTGAGCCGCCCGAGCTGCAGAGCCAGGAGCTGCGCGGTGGTGATGCGCCGCGCCATGTCGGCGAGGCGCACCTGGATGGTCTGATTGGCGGCGAGCGGCCGTCCGAAGAGCTTGCGCGTCGCGGTGTACTCGAGCAGCTGCTTCAAGCAGGCCTGTGCGGCGCCGATCACTCCCCAGCAGATGCCATAGCGCGCCTGCGTGAGACACGACAGCGGGCCCTTCAGGCCTGCTACACCGGGCAGCACGCGGCTCTCGGGGACCACCACATTGTCGAAGAACAGCCCCGCGGTCACCGAGGCGCGCAGCGAGAACTTGTGCTGTATCTCCGGCGCCGAGAAACCGGGCGTGCCCTTGTCGATGAGGAAGCCGCGGATGCCATCGGGGGTCTGCGCCCATACCACCGCGACATCCGCGATCGTGCCGTTGGTGATCCACATTTTCGAGCCGTTCACTACCCAGTCCGCGCCGCGCCGCTTGGCGTGGGTCTTCATGTTGGCCGGATCCGAGCCGCCGTGCGGCTCGGTGAGCCCGAAACAACCGATGACCTCGCCGCGTGCCATGCGCGGCAGGTAATGCTGCTTCTGCTCCTCGGAGCCGTAAGCCCAGATCGGGTACATGCACAGCGATGACTGCACCGACACGAAGCTGCGAATGCCGGAGTCGCCGCGCTCGAGCTCCTGGCAGATCAGGCCGTAGCAGACCGCATTCAATCCCGCACAGTCGTAGCCCTGGATCGAGGAGCCGAGCAGACCCTGCGCGGCGAGCTGCGGAATGAGCTCCTTCGGAAAGCGGTGTTCCTCGAAGCAGCGCTGGATGATCGGCAGCACTTCGGCATCGACCAGCCGCGCGACCGAGTCCTGCACCAGGCGCTCCTCTTCGCTGAGCGCCATGCGCACGCCA
>Ga0306921_10005484_pt1 | contig 13176 bp, 10 predicted proteins | sample sta12Cox44000080_FD_203760 | JGI IMG/M metagenome (GOLD analysis project Ga0306921, IMG submission 203760) | Lab enrichment of tropical soil microbial communities from Luquillo Experimental Forest, Puerto Rico - statoxic.12C.oxic.44.000.080 (v2)... | ecosystem: Environmental > Terrestrial >... | reverse complement strand
CCCACTAGTCGGCGAGACCTTCTCAAGTAGTGCGTCCGAACATGCCAAATCATGCCCACCCGTGACCTGCGTCACAGCCATTTTCCACGCCTGTACCCAGACTAGCTTAGGAAGAAGGAGGGAAGAGTTGTCCTCCATCCAGACGGCAGCGGGACTTTAACTTTAATCCCGTCCTCGCTATGTGCTTCAACCTGTGGAAGGTCCTGAAGGCTTTCGATTTCCGCTGCAATGGGCCACCAGAATCGACCCAAGCCCCAGAAAATCCTGCCTAAGTTGTTTGTTAAGACGATCTTGCCTGTAACTCCAACGGACAGAGTAACTTAGGTAAAAAATTCCGGCCATCCTCATGAAAACAAGGATTTTTCAAGGCGGAGGGGGGTAGGGGAGGCAAGCCCTCGTCCTCGTTCCCGAATTGGCACCGCCCAACGAACACGTGTCCAGATAATGTCCAGCCTACTCCTCCGGTAGAATCGCAGTTTCATGCCGTCATCTGCATCGAGTCCAGGCGGAGCGGGTGCGGGGCTTCCGACCCGGCTATTGCGTCTGCTGCGGCCCTCGCACCAGCACAGCGCGCTGTCGGCAACGCTGCTGCTGATGGTTTCGGTGATGCTCGCGCGGCTGATCGGCTACCTGCGCGAGATGTACGTGGCGTGGGCGTTCGGCGCCGGGCCGACCACCGACGCGTATGTGGCGGCGTTCCAGATTCCCGACTACCTCTTCTATCTGCTCGCCGGCGGAACGACCTCGATTACGTTCATCTCGATCTACACCCGGCACACCTCGCGCGGCGAGCGCGACCGGGCAGAGAAAGCGTTCAACACCACCGTCACCATCATGACGATGATCGCGCTGGCGTTGACCGTCATCATCGAGTGGTTCACGCCCGAGATCGCGCGGCTTGTCTTCCCGAAATTCAACGCGGAACAGATGGCGCTGTGCGTGTACCTCACACGGATTATTCTGCCAGGGCAGATTTTCTTCTACGCTGGCGGGATTGTCTCGGCGGTGCTGCTTTCGCAGAGGATGTTTCTTTATCCGGCGCTCAGTCCGGTGCTTTACGGCTCGTCGATCATTCTGGGCGGGCTGATTGGCGCCCAGCGCATCGGAATAGCGGCGCTGGCGTATGGCGCTTTGATCGGTTCGTTTGTCGGACCGTTTCTCATCAACAGCATCGGCGCGGCGAAAACCGGGCTGCGTTATCGCTGGAGCTTTGACTTTGGCAATCCCGAATTTCGGGAGTGGGTAAAGCTGTCGATCCCGCTGATGCTGGGTGTGTCTCTGGTATCGGCGGACGACTGGATCTTGCGCTACTTTGCCTCGGGAGGCCCGGGCGAGATCAGCAGGCTGAATTATGCGAAGCGATTATTTGCGTTACCCATTTCGGTTCTTGGTCAGGCGGCGGGGCAGGCGTCGATGCCGTTTTTTGCGCGGCTGTTCGGCGAAGGGAAGCGTGCGGAGTTTGCGGATTCAGTCAACCAGTCCGTCTATCGCGCGGGTTCGGCCGCGTTGCTCGCCAGCGCATTGATGCTGCCTGCTGCGCTACCGTTGGTGGACCTGGCGTTTCGCCGTGGGCATTTCACGGTGTCGGATTCGCTCTCGACGGCGACCTACTTCGCGTGGTTTTCGTTGTCGCTGGCGCTGTGGTCGGCACAGGCACTATACGCGCGCGCGTTTTACGCCGCGGGCGACACGATGACTCCGATGGTAGCCAGCACGCTGATTGTGGTGGCATCGCTGCCGATGTATGCCGCCCTGTTTTATCGCTTCAATGTGACCGGGTTGGCGATGGCGTCGGATCTGGGGATTCTGCTGCACACCGTGATGATAGCGTGGCTGCTGAATCGCAAAGGGCTCGTACCCCTAAGCGGCTTGCCGTGGAGCGAGGTAGGAAAGGCGTTAGCAACCGCGTTGATCGCGGGCGGGGCAGCCTACACTGTGTCGTTGCGTGTGGTTAGCGTGGGAGCGTGGCGACGCGATGTGGTGTCGCTGTTGGTGATTGTGCTCGTCTGGTTGGCCGTCGTCGCAGCGGGATTATGGTTCACCCGCTCCAAACTGTGGAGCGATCTGCGGCGAAGGAAGTCAGCGGAGGTCAGAGCGGAGCCTCCGGCGGTGGTGCAGAGGACAGAGGGAGGAGCGCAGCCATAAAGATTACTGGTTAGTGGGAGAGAAAACCCCACTCCAGCAAGAACGGCTTGAGTGGGGCACGCATATCTTCGGAAAAGGAGATGCTTAGGCGCGAGCGGGAGTGGAAGAGGTCGCGACGCTCGTTTCAGTTGTCGGAGGGGTGTCCTTGGTCTCGCCGTTGGTCTTCTGTCCCGGCTTGCGGATATCGATTCCACCCTTGAAATACGCGCCTTCTTCGATGCTAACGCGCTGCGCGATGATGTCGCCGGTGAGCGAACCCTCGCTGCGGATGTCGAAGCGATCGCTGGCTGTCATGTTGCCGCGGACTTTGCCGAGAATGACGATCTCGCGCGCTGCGATGTTCGCCGAGACGACACCGTTGCGTCCGACGGTCACGCGGTTGCCGGGGAGATTGATGGAGCCTTCGACGCGGCCATCGATGTAGAGCGATTCCGAGCCGGTGACTTCCCCTTTGATGACGAGTGATTTGCCGAGTGTGGCCTGCTCCTGCGGCGTGACGGCTGCAGGGCGGGTTAGGACAGGCGGCTCCGGAGCGGGTGGCGTGTACGTGCGCGGCGGTTCGGGAGTCGGATTCGGCGTTGTGCTCGGCTGGTTCGTGGGTTTCCACATGGGTCGAAATTCCTTTCTGGAGTCCTGACTTTGCTAACTGATGCTCGATTTGGGTCGAACCGCAACTCCAGAGTCCGTAGTCGGGAACTACTGAATTACTGCGGTAAGGCTCAGGTTGAAGCACGCGGGAGCGTTCTGCCGCCCCGCAGAACAATTATTGCTACCATACAGCGAGTTGGCGATGAAGGCAAAGCGGCGATGTGGATTTTCACAGGCTTTTAGTGTGAAACGTGATACCGGTGGGAAAGGTGTACACACACCCGAGCGGGTCTTTCTGGACGGGACGCATTGATTAGCGACCAGGCCATTCTTCGCCACATCGAGCGCCTGCCGCACCGCTCGGCGGGATACAAGCAACTCGTCCGCGAAATGAGCATACGTGGTGAAGAGCGGCGGCGGCTCGCCGAACGGCTGCAGGCGATGGTGAACAGCGGGCGCCTGATCGAGACTAGCCGTGACCGTTTCACGCTGGCGGAGCACGCGGCGGCGCAACCGAATCTCATCGCCGGACGCCTGACGATGCATCGCGACGGGTACGGCTTCGTGATCCCGAATGCCGGGCAGCGCAGTACGATTGAAGGCGACATATATGTCGCTCCTCAGGCCATGGGCTCGGCCATGCATGGCGACCAGGTGCTGGTCGAGCTGGGCCGGCGCAAGGAAGATGGCCGGGCCGAAGGGCGGATTTTGCGCGTGTTGCGCCGCGCCAATCCCACGGTGGTTGGGACGTTCCACTATGGTTCACGGCATAACTATGTGACACCGATCGACGAGAAGGTGACGAAGGAGATTGTTATTCCGCGGGGATTGGAGTGGCCTGCGGCGTATGGTCCACGGAAGGTGTTGAATCCCACCCTTTCCCAAACCGAGGGAAAGGATCCAGCACCCGCTGCCAAGACCGTATCCAAGGCAAAGCACGATCGCGACCGTGTTTATGGCAAGGAGGCTCATCGCCAGCAGTGGGACGATCTCGAAGGGCTGGTGGTGGACGTCGAGATTACGAGCTGGCCGTCGCCCGCCGACCATCCTAAGGGCCGGGTGGTCGAGGTTCTTGGCTACGAAGACGACTTCGGTGTCGATGTCGAGATCATCATTCGCAAACATCACCTGCCACACCAGTTCCCGGTCGAGGTGCTACAGGAGGCCGAGCAGTTTGAGCACACGCTTCCCACGAAAGAGCTGGCTCATCGCCACGACTACCGTGCGCTGCCGATGGTCACTATCGACGGCGAAACGGCGCGCGACTTCGACGATGCGGTGACGGTAGGGCCGCTGCCGAATGGGAATTTCGAGCTCCAGGTACACATCGCCGACGTTGCGCATTATGTGAGCGAGGGCTCGGCGATCGATCTGGAGGCGCGGCTGCGCGGGACGTCGGTATATTTTCCCGACCGCGCTGTGCCCATGCTGCCAATGGAGCTGTCGACCGATCTGTGCAGTCTGCGCCCGCAAGTGGACCGGCTGGTGCTGTCGAGCGTGATGGAGATCGATCATCACGGTGAAATCAAGGCGTACACGCTAAACGAGGGCGTGATTCGGTCGGCCGAGCGGATGACGTACACCAACGTCAATCTGATTCTCCAGGGCGACAAGGGGCTGCGGCAGCATTACCGCAAGCATGTCGACGTGTTCGAGATGATGCGCGAGCTCGCGATGGTGCTGAACCGCAAGCGGGTGCGTCGTGGTTCGATCGACTTCGATTTGCCGGAACCGGTGGTCGAGTTCGACGAAAACGGCCTGATGAGGGGAGTGAGACGATCGGAGCGCAACATTGCCCACCGTATCATCGAGGAGTTCATGCTGGCCGCGAACGAATGTGTTGCGAGTTATCTCGAGAACAAGCATGTGGCTTCGTTGTATCGCATTCATGAGAAGCCCGATCCGAAGCGGGTGTACGAGTTTGAGACGATCGCAGCGACGTTTGGATATTCACTGGGCGTGGGCGCCCTGCCGGTGAAGCGCGTGCAGATGAAGGCTGACCGGCGAGACCATCACCAGGCCGGACGACAAGCGAAGACGATCGAGATTCCGGAAGATGTGCATATCACGCCGCGGATGTATCAGAAGCTGACGCAGAAGATCGCCGGCAAACCGGAGGAGCGCATTCTGTCCTACTTGATGCTCCGCTCGTTGAAGCAGGCGAGGTACTCGGCGGACAACGAAGCCCACTTTGCCCTGGCGGCTCCGACCTATACGCACTTCACCTCGCCCATCCGGCGCTATCCGGATCTGATTGTGCATCGCATCCTGAAAAGCGTTTTACGCGACTCGGCAGAACGCGAGGCAGGGCGAGTGCCCGTAGGAGTGGGCTCTGTCGAGCATAGCGAAACGCCCTCGCCGTGGTCCAAGCGAGAGCTGACCGACGCGCCGTCGCATACGAGCAAAGGTCAGACACTACGGCACACCGCGCTGGGCGGGCCCATTCCCGAGCCGGTTTTGCAAGAGATCGCTGACGAGTCTTCGCAGTCGGAGCGGCGCGCCGAGGAGGCCGAACGCGAGCTGATGGAGTGGAAGAAAGCAAAGTTCATGGAGCAGCACATTGGCGATGACTTCGATGGGCTGATTGTGAGTGTGACCAAGTTTGGAATGTTTGTTGAGCTGAACGACCTGTTCATCGAGGGTCTGGTTCCGCTGGCGACGCTCAGCGACGATCGCTACCTGTACCACGAGAACACGCGCCAGATCATCGGAGAGCGAACGCGCAAGACCTATTCGCTGGGAGATCCGATTCGCGTCTTCGTGGACCGCATCGATGCGATGCAGAAGCGGATTCAGTTCGGCGTGCTGGAAGAAGGACCGCCGGCAAAGAAGAGAAAACGGTAACGGTCGCGACGTGAGACGGAATCATTCGCCACGGAGGCGCCTTTCGGCTTCGCACAGGGCCGGCTACGGGCGCGGAGAAGGGCAAAATTCGTCCCAGATTTGCACGGATTGGCAGGATGCTTTTAAGTTCAAGGCACGCGAATCGGGAAGTTAGGTAAAATTGCAGACCCATCGCGGAGGACGCCGTCATGCGTCGTTGGATGTTGCTTTCCGTCGTGTTAATTGGGGTCGTGATGTTCGCCTCGGCGCAGACCGGTGAGACGGACGAGTCGACGGAGGCTCTGAAGAGCGGAGAGAGCGTCACCAAGGCACTCGGGACGGTCACCAGCACGGCAATCTCGCCGCTGGTCGGCGTCAGCGTGATGGGAGCGTGGCAGTATTTCCGCACACCTGGGCCGCAGCGCGCGCAACTCCCCTTCTTCGACAGGCCGTATTTCTGGGTGCCGACCATGGTGCTGCTGGTGCTCATCTTTATCAAAGACACCTTCGGCGGGTTTGCTCCGCTCATCAAGAAGCCGCTCGATGCCATTGAGGTACTATTCGTCAATCATGCGGCGCTCATTCTCATCGTGTTTCCGGTGGTGATGAATCAGGTCGCTCGGGTGATGGGCTACACATCGCTGAAGGGCCTGTTCGCGGAATTGCTGCGCGGGCCAGTCGTTTACGCGGCGACGGTTGACGCCGCGGGTGTCCATCATGCCTTCAGCGTCGCCACCGCGTTGTTGTATACCGCAGCAGGTTTCGTTTTGGCCGGGGTGGTATGGCTGTTGGGACACTGTTTCGACGTGTTGGCAATGATTAGTCCTTTGCCCTTCGTAGACTTTCTGCTGAAGCTGATTCGCAACATCATATTCGCGGTCCTGTTGGCTGCGACGATCGTCAGCCCGCATCTCGGCATGCTGCTGTCGCTGGTGGTGATCACCGTCAGCTTCATGGCGTTCGGATGGGCTTTGCGGCTGTCCGTGTTCGGCATCGTATTTGCGTGGAGCATGCTGGAGATGTTGCTGTGGGAGATCAAAGAGAAGCCCAGCCGCGAAAAAGGAATACGGGCTTTCAGTTCGGGCGTGAAAAACGTCAAACGCAGAACCTACGGTCGACTATCGCCAAGAGAGGACGGTTCATTAGTGTTCGCGTATCGACGTTGGTTAGTCGGTCCGGAGAAGACCGTCGTGATCGGCCGCGCTGAAAGCTTCGCCGTGGGACGAGGTTTATTTAATCCAACCGTCGTCGAACCGATCGAGTCGGCCAACAAGAATCGCATCGTGTTTCGTTTACTGCCAACCTACCGCGGTGTCGAAGAAGAAGTCCGCGCGTGCCTGGAGTGCGCGTCAGTCGAGGACTTGCGATGGACCAAGGGACTGCGTTCATTCTGGAAGTTCGTGACCGAAGGCGATGAGGCGGTGGCAGACAAGGCGTAAATAGCGCAACTTGCGCTTGTCTACCGCGAGGGTGGAGGGTGAAGTCGGGAACTAACACTAACTAAAATGCCCCGCGCTACTCATGACGGATCGAATGGTTCGCGGGGCATTGGTGCTTCAGCTCAGTCGTGATAACGCTGCTGGCCTGCAGGAATCGCAATCGGCAGACGGTTCTGTGGCGGCGGCAGCGGACACGTGGCGTAGGGCGTGTAGGCACAGGGCGGATTCTGCGCGCGATTGAAGTCGAGGATTAGTTCGCCCGGCTCAGCCAGACCGTGATCGGGCAGAGGCGTGTAGAGGAATCGACCCGCGCCGTAGGTTTCGGTGGTGCTCGTCGTGTCGCGAAGGATGAAGAAGAGCTCTTTCTCGTCGGGACTTTCCAGAATGGGTTCCAGCCGCAACATCTTACCGTCGAGCGTAAATTCGGCCGCACCTGGCACGTCGGACTTCACTTCGGTGCCTAAAATCGTCGGAATAGCGACTTGATGCGGTGGATTGTAAGGAATCCACTTGGCCTGCACGCGATATGTCTCGTCGGGCGGATACCAGCGAAGGCCGTGAAATTGCGTGCGCGCTGGCGCCTTGGAGTCCTTGATGCGAAGCCCGTAGCGCTCGCTGCGATGAATAATCGTGATGGTTACGGTGCCGGTGGTGATCTTGGAAGGATGTTCGGAGTCGTCGCTGCCCAGGGTCTGTGGATTCTCGGGGAGTCTACCGTCGACGAGCAGGCCTTTGGGGTAGCCACCATGAGGGGGCAACAGTTCGAGACCCTTGTCATTGAGTTGCACCACGCCGAGATAGGCAGCAGTCGGTGCTTTGACTACGAAATTATTTCCAGGCGCTGAGCCGAAGGTATTGTCGCCGGGCTTGAGCCACTCCAGACCGATAAGCGTGAGCCATCCGTTGGCCTGCTGCAGTTCTTTCGCCAGCTCGGCGCGCCAAGTGAGCAGACTGGCCCTCCACGTTGCAGCACTGTCGGTGTCGGTTGCGTTGAGCGCAGACAACGAGAGCAATAGCAAAACGAGCACGCCGGGGAGAGAAGTGCGATTCATGCAATGAGCCATCCTCAACAAGTAGAGCCTGGAGAGAGTTGTATCATCCGGTGGGAAAATTGGCGAACCGAAAAGGGAAGAATTGCTTGCTCACCACGGAGAGCATTGGCCGTCGAAACGAAAAACCCCACTCCAGCAAAAACCGGCTTGAGTGGGGCGCCCAGCCTTGGATTTCTGCCGGCCTCTTACAGGATGTAGCGCGAAAGGTCCTGGTCCTTCACGATGTCGGTCAGCGCGCCGCGGACATAGTCGGCATCGACCGTGACTTCTTTTTCCTTCAAGTCAGGCGCTTCGAAGCTGATCTTGTCCAGCACGCGCTCCATGATGGTATGCAGGCGGCGCGCACCGATATTCTCTGTACCTTCATTGACGCGGAAGGCGAAATTCGCGACTTCTTGCAATGCCTCAGAGGTGAACTCCAGCTTGACACCTTCGGTTTCCAGCAGCGCGATGTACTGCTTGGTGAGCGACGACTTGGGCTCGGTGAGAATCTTGATGAAATCTTCGACGGTGAGCGATTGCAGCTCCACCCGAATGGGGAAGCGCCCTTGAAGCTCAGGTATGAGGTCACTGGGCTTCGAGACGTGGAACGCACCGGCGGCGATGAACAAGACGTGATCGGTGCGCACCATGCCGTAGCGCGTATTAACCGTGGTTCCTTCGACGATGGGCAAGATGTCGCGCTGCACGCCTTCACGTGAGACGTCGGGGCCGTGTCCCCCCTCGCGGCCGGCGATTTTGTCGATCTCGTCAAGAAAAATAATGCCCGAGTTCTCGACGCGCTCAACAGCAACGCGCTGCACCTGGTCCATGTCGACGAGGCGCTGCTCCTCTTCCTGGATGAGATACTCGAAGGCCTCGCTGACTTTCATCTTCCGCTTCTTGGTACGCTGCCCGAAGATGTTAGGCAGCATGTCCTTGATGTTGACATCCATCTCTTCGGTGCCCTGATTGGTGATGATCTCGAACGCAGGCATCGACTTCTCGCGAACGTCGAGTTCGACCATGCGCTCGTCCAGCTTGCCTTCGCGCAGTTGCTGGCGGAGCTTCTCGCGCGTGCGCGAACCTGGTTCGCCGGCAAGCAGCGGCTCGTTGCCGATGTTGAAGCCGATCTGTGCATCGTGGGCAGAAGCTTTTGGCGGGACCTGCGACGGCATCGAGGGCAGTAGCAGGTCGAGCAGGCGCTCCTCGGCGTTCAGCTCGGCTTTGTCCGCGACGTCTTCGAGCTTCTCTTCGCGCACCATGTCGATGGCGATTTCGACCAAGTCGCGAATCATGGATTCCACATCGCGCCCGACATAGCCGACCTCGGTGAACTTCGAGGCTTCGACCTTCATGAAGGGCGAGTTCGCCAGTTTGGCGAGGCGGCGTGCGATCTCGGTTTTGCCCACGCCGGTCGGGCCCATCATGATGATGTTCTTCGGAATAATTTCTTCCGCCAGATCGGGCGTGAGCTTCTGGCGACGCATGCGATTGCGCAGTGCGATGGCGACAGCGCGCTTGGCTTCATGTTGTCCCACGACGTACTTGTCGAGCTCGCGAACGATTTCGCGGGGAGTAAGTTCGTCCAGGGCTACGTGTTCGTCGTCGGCAGTTGCGGGAAGATAGATGGCCATAATTCAGTTGTCAGTTATCAGTTGTTCAGTTCTCGGTCATGGGTTGTCAATGCTCACTGACAAGGGATAACCGGCCACTGGCAACTGGTTTCACAGCTCCTCAATCGTAACTTTATCGTTTGTATAGATGCAGATCTTGCCTGCGATCTTCATGGCTTCTTCGGCGATCTGACGTGCGGGGAGTTGGGTATGTTCGATCAGCGCCGTCGCGGCGGAGGTGGCGAACGAGCCTCCGCTGCCGATGGCGGCGATGCCCGAGTCTGGCTCGATTACGTCGCCCTGACCACTGATGAGGAACGTCTGGCTCTGGTCGGCTACCAGTAGCAAGGCCTCAAGCTGGCGGAGCATCTTATCCGTACGCCAATCTTTGGCCAGCTCAACGGCGGCCCGCCCCAGGTTTCCGTGATACTGCTCCAGCTTCGACTCGAAACGGGCGAACAGCGAGAAGGCGTCGGCGGTTGACCCGGCAAATCCAGCCAGAATCTTGTCCTGGTAGAGGCGGCGGATTTTGCGGGCGGAGTGCTTGATGACGTTGTCGCCGAGAGTCACCTGGCCATCCCCGGCCATGACCACCTTGCCGTCCCGGCGGACGCAAAGAACTGTAGTAGAGCGGATCAGTCGTTTTTGTGGCATGTAAAGGGGTAATTATACCGGGAACGAGAGCAGAGTGCGAAAACTTGAGTCAAAGTGACTAAGATTTTTGCGGCATGCTGAACGGATGTTCCCCGGCCAACCGTAAGGTTATTTAGGTCAACCAGTTAGCGCCCTAGCTTCCGAGTCTCCAACTCCGCCAGCAGGTCGTCGATCCGCGCCTCCAGAATGTTCCGGATTGACAGAATGCCCAGAACCTTGCCTTGGTTGTCTGCGATGGGCAGGTGCCGATAGTGGCGTTCAAGCATGACCTTGAAGGCCTCGGCTGCGGTAGTTTCCTCGGTCGCCATTTCGACCATAGGACTCATCATTTCCCGGACGGGCGTGTCGCCGGGTGCTCGGCCGCTCAAGGCGAATTTCGCCAGGACATCACGCTCAGTAAACATTCCGGCGACCACGCCATGCTCGTCGACGACGGCGACGGCGCCAACGTCCTTGTCCATCATGGCGCGGATCGCGTCCTCGACACTCGCCAATACTGACACGGTGGCCGGACCTTCATCACACCACTGCAGCAGGCTCATGACCCTGGGAGTCCTTTCTGTGTATGAGACTGCGAGGTTATGTTTCTCGGCCTCGCCCGTCAAGGGCCACCGTCACCTTTAGTTTGACGGCATCACGGGAATGTCGAAGTACATGAGATCTGAGCCGCCGACGTCGCGCATGCCCGTCAGGTAAATGTGCGCGCCCTCGACTGGATTGCGCACGCCGTCGATGTCAAAGAAGAGAAAGCCGGCCTGCGTAGAGTGCGGCTCGACGGCGAAGGCGCTGAACCGGGCGCGATTTACTTCCTCCGCCTGCTGCTGCGCTTTCTTGTTCTTGTTGCCGCCCGGGATAGGGAACGGCGTAGTACGTCCCGGATTCGTGCTGCTGACGTTGACGTGAGCGACGCGACGCATGATGTCGTCGGCTGAGAGAGCATCGAGCTTGGCGCGGCCGGAAGTGACCAGTTGCGCCTGCATCTTGGTCACCGAAATCGGCCTGTTGCCATCATTCGTGATGACGAGAAAAACGGGCAAAATCCCATTTTGCGCGTAATTCGTGCCGAAGACGTCGTCCTTAGGAGCAGTGTTATATACATCAATAGCAGCAGTGATCTTTTCTTCCGGATGCGAGTCTTTGCTCGAATACGTACTGGCGTTTTCGGTCTTGGGCATGACGAAGTCTTTGTAGGCCCAAAGTGATGTTAGAGGGATCAGCAGGCAGAAAAGGCCGCTCGGCAGAGTGCGGGACGCGCGAAACACCATGGTGCGATTATCGCTTGCCGGGCAAAGGCAGACAACTGAGCGTTGGTTCGGCTGACGGGCGCAAGTACAATCGCAGGGTGTACTTCGCCTATAGCCTTCTGCTTGCGTTAGCGCTGCTGCTGAGCTCGCCGTGGTGGGTGCTGGAGATGCTTCGCCACGGCAAGTATCGCGTCGGACTGCGCGAGCGGCTGGGAGTAGTACCCGATCGACTGCGAAATCTGGCAGCGCAGACGATTTGGATCCATGCCGTGTCGGTGGGCGAGGTGTTGGCAGTCACACGCGTCGTTGACGAGCTAAAGTCGCGTCTGCCGGGCTGTCGAGTCGTGGTGTCGACCACGACCGACACGGGACAGAGGCTGGCACAGCAACGCGAGAGCAACGTCTTTTATTTCCCTTTTGATTTCGCCTTTTCCGTTCGCGCTTACTTGCGAGCGCTGCGGCCGAACGTACTTGTGCTGGCAGAGAGCGAATTCTGGCCCAATCTGCTGCATGAGGCGCACTTGGCGGGAACGGCTGTAGCGGTGGTGAACGCCCGCGTCTCGGACCGCTCACTGCCGCGCTACCTGCGCTTTCGAGGATTGCTGCGAAGAGTGTTCGAGAACGTCGACATCTTTCTTGCCCAGAGCGAAGAAGATGCCCAGCGCCTCGTCGAAATCGGCGCACCGGCCGAACGCGTAAGACTTGGCGGAAACTTGAAATTTGAGGTGAAGCCTGCGATCGAGTCGGAATCGATACGGGCATTTTCGGCGTGCGTGCGACGGGATGCGTCGGGCCCTGTGCTGGTTGCCGGCAGCACCCTCGAAGGCGAAGACGAAGTGCTGCTCGACTGCTTTCGACGCTTGTTCGAACAGCATCCCAAGGCGCTGATGGTGCTCGCGCCGCGGCATCCCGAGCGCTTCGAAGCGGTGGCTTCGTTGTTGGCAACTTCCGGGCTGCGGTGGCAAAGGCGATCGGCGTGGGACGGGCAACAATCGCTTAGCGGATGCGTTTTTCTTCTCGACAGCATCGGCGAGCTCGCCAGCCTTTACCAGTTCGCTGATCTCGCCTTCGTCGGTGGAAGCCTGGTACCTAGGGGCGGACACAATGTGCTGGAGGCCGCGCGATTCGGAGTACCGATTCTTGTCGGGCCCCACACGGAGAACTTCCGGGACATCATTCTCATTTTCCAACGGGCAGATGCTCTACGAGTCGTTACACTCGAATCGCTAGTACCCACGGTGCTGGGGCTGCTGAACGCTACGGGCGAACGAGTGCGGCTTGGCCAGCGCGCGCGCCAGGTTATGCGCTCCGAGGAGGGTGCGACGGAGCGAACCGTTGCCGCTCTGCTCGGGCTCTTGCCCGAGGTGTCGGTAGCCAAACCCGAGCCCGTTGTGGAGCGGCGGGCATGAACCCGCTGACCGCCATCTACGATGCGGGCGTCAGCCTCCGCAATCGCATGTACGACGGCGGTAGACTTCGTTCGTTTCGGTTGCAATCACCTGTGGTGAGCATCGGCAGCATCTCGGCGGGCGGGGCGGGCAAGACGCCGTTTCTCATCATGTTGGGTGAGCTTCTGATGGAACGAGGTGTCACCCTCAATGTCCTGTCCCGAGGATACGGACGGCGGAGGAGCGGC